>Ga0116125_1001188_pt1 | contig 11530 bp, 9 predicted proteins | sample June2015DPH_16_1_2_FD_89729 | JGI IMG/M metagenome (GOLD analysis project Ga0116125, IMG submission 89729) | Peatland microbial communities from SPRUCE experiment site at the Marcell Experimental Forest, Minnesota, USA - June2015DPH_16_10 | ecosystem: Environmental > Terrestrial > Soil > Wetlands...
AACTCCCGCAGCGATAGCACGAACCATTCCGCGTCATGATGCTGCCGCAGAAGCTGCAAGTGGGAGCGTCGCCCAGATCGACGATTCCGGCTAGAGCATCAGCGGCGTGAATCGCGCCGTGTCCTGGGGGAATCATCTGCTTTGTACTCGCGTCCATCGATCCGCTCCCGCCGGGAAGTGGGCCTTTGCTCGGATCATATTCCGAAGCACCTGCATTCCGAGGCCGCAAGCTCTCGAATAGAAACTGCTGCTGTCCGGTCAGAAACCGCATCTGCAGCCAGCGGAAAATGTAGTCCATGATCGACTTGGCAAATCCAATATCCGGATTGCCGCTCCATCCGCTCGGCTCAAAGCGCGTGTGCGCAAATTTTTCGCAGAACAATTTCAGGGGCACGCCATGCTGCAGCGAGATCGAGACCGCCAGCGCAAAGCTGTCCATCAGCCCGCTCACCGTCGATCCTTCTTTCGCCATGGTGATGAACAACTCGCCCGGCTCTCCATTCGGATAAAGCCCGACCGTGATGTATCCCTCATGCCCGCCGATGTTGAACTTGTGCGTGATCGACGCGCGCTCTTCCTGCAGCTTGTGGCGCACCGCGCGCGGCGGCGCGTTGAGATTGACTTCTTCCAGTTGTGTAGGGCGGCCGCCCTCGGCCGCCTGATTTCCCGATGAAGCCGTCTTAGTTCCAGCCGCCGACAAAGGCTGCGCCTTCTTGCACCCATCGCGATAAATCGCAACAGCTTTCAGGCCCAATTTCCAAGCCTGAAGATAAGCATCCATGATGTCTTCGACCGAAGCATTCTCCGGAAGATTAACCGTCTTCGAAATCGCTCCAGAAATAAACGGCTGCGTAGCCGCCATCATCCGCAGATGCCCCATGTAGGCAATCGACCGCGTACCCTTAGCCGGCTTGAACGAACAATCAAACACCGCAAGATGTTCGTCCTTAATATGCGGCGCGCCTTCGATGGTTCCAGTAGCATCGATGTAACTGACGATGGTGTCAGCCTGCTCATGGTTATATCCAAGCTTGAACAACGCCGCCGGCACAGTCTGATTCACAATCTTGATCATCCCTCCGCCCACCAGCTTCTTGTATTTAACAAGCGCCAAATCCGGTTCCACGCCAGTAGTATCGCAGTCCATCATGAAACCGATTGTGCCGGTGGGGGCTAGGACTGTTACTTGGGAATTTCTGTAGCCATGCTTTTCTCCGTGGGACAGGGCTTCGTCCCAACTGGCCTTGCTGGCTTCGTAGAGCGAAGTCGGTACGTTGGTTTTGTTTATATTGTTTACCGATGCGCGGTGCATTCGGATTACGTCTAGGAATGGTTCGCGGTTGATGTACCAGCCGGGGCAGGCTCCGCCGGGCATTTTGGCGGCATCGGTGATGCCGAGGCGAGTTGTAACTGTATCGGTTGCAGGGGTAAGTGGGGCGCATTGTTCTGCTATTCGCGAGCTTTGCAGATAGGCTTCGCCGCACATGATTGCGGTCACGCAAGCGGCGTAGTCGCGGCCTCCGTCGGAATCGTACGGCAGACCTGCGGCCATGAGCAACGCGCCTAGATTTGCGTAGCCTAAACCCAGCGGGCGGTAGTCATGCGAGTTGCGCATGATCATCTCCGTTGGATAGCCGGCGTTGTCTACTAGAATTTCTTGCGCTGTGATCAGAATGTCGACTGCGTGACGATACGCTTCTACGTCGAATGTGCCGTTGGGCGCGAACTTCAGCAGATTCAGGCTGGCCAGGTTGCAGGCTGAGTCGTCGAGGAACATGTACTCACTGCAGGGATTGCTGGCGTTGATTCTGGCTGTGTTTTTCGAGGTGTGCCAGCGATTGACTGTAGTGTCGTATTGCATGCCGGGATCGCCGCAGTGCCACGTGGCTTCGGAAAGTTCCTTCATCAACTCTTTGGCTTTGTAGGTTTTCATTACGCTGCCGTCCTGCACCTTCTTGGTGGAGAAATCGGTGTCGCGGATTACGGCGTACATGAAGTCGTCGGTGACGCGGACGGAGTTGTTTGCGTTTTGAAAGAAGATCGAGGAATAGGCGTCAGAGTCGGGATGCGAGCCGTCGTATCCCTGCGCTACCAGAGCGTGGGCTTTTGCTTCTTCTTTTTGTTTGCACAGGATGAAGTCTTCGATATCGGGGTGGTCGATATTCAGGATGACCATCTTTGCAGCGCGCCGGGTTTTGCCTCCGGACTTGATTACACCGGCGAAGGCATCGAAGCCTTTCATGAAGCTTAACGGGCCGCTGGCTGTGCCGCCGCCGGAGAGTGTTTCAGTCGAGGAACGCAGGGGAGAAAGATTTGTGCCGGTGCCTGATCCCCACTTGAAGAGCATGCCCTCGGTCTTCGCTAGAGTCAGGATCGAATCGAGCGAATCTTTTACGGAATTGATAAAGCATGCGGAACACTGCGGCTTCGTGTAGCCGGTGATTCCGAATTCGACCTGCTGCGTCTGCGGATTCCAGTGCCAGTTCTGGCCGTCGGAGTTGGGCTCGATGCGGTCGCAGCCTACGTTGAACCAGACCGGCGAGTTGAAGGCGGCGTACTGGCGCAGGAGAATGTGCGCCAGCTCGTCGTGGAAGGTGGCTCCGTCTTCGGGTGTTTTGAAATAGTCCTGCTGGAGGCCCCAGTCGCGAATGGTTTCGGCCACGCGGGTTACGAGCTGGCGGACTCCGGTTTCACGCTCGGGCGTGCCGATTTTGCCGTGCAGATATTTGCTGGCGACGATGTTGGTCGCGGTCATTGACCAGTCTTTGGGAATCTCGACGTCTTTTTGCTCGAAAATCACGTTGCCTTGGGCGTCTGTGATGGCGGCGGTGCGGAACTCCCATTCGAGTTCGTCGTAGGGAGAAACTCCGGGCTTGGTGAAGAGGCGGCGGAAGGATAGACCCAGGGTGGTCTTCTTGCTGGCGGCAACAAGGTTCGCGGGAGCGGCCGCAGGGGAATCAACGGTTGTCGTTTTAACTTCTGGCATTGCTTTCTCCATTAGTAATTAGATTCTATCGAGCGGGGTCCGATTCGGCGTCCATGGGGGGTGGAGGGAATTGGGGGCCCCGGGGTCCGAACGGGAATTTGTTCGGGGTCTTGCATGTGTTTGTAAAGATCTTGCTCTGGGGCTAAAGCCCAAATGCTTAACGCATCTAGCGGCACGGCTAAAGCCGTACCCTGATACAAACCAAAGATCGAACTGTCATCGCAGCGCTGAAGAGCTGGGCCACCCAAAAACCTTCCTAGAAACCGGAAGGGAATGGCTGGGGACAGTGGAGATTCTTGTTGGCTCCAGAATCTGGGTGAGCTTTCATGATCTGTACTTGGGCCACCTTTTCGGCGCTGTTGGCAGAGGCGGACGAGGGCGTCCGCCCTACACGAGCCGGGTCCGCCAATTCCAGCGACGATGAAAAGCCGGCCGGGATGCCAGTGGCTTTCTCGGAGGAGTTCATCATCCATTGATTAAGGGCGCTGCAGATGCTGCGGCGCTGGTCTTCGTCTTCGATTACTACGAAGCGGAGGAAACAGCGGCCCGAGGACAGGCGGTCGCGCATGGCGTTCGGCTTGGTGAACATGCGATCCATGGTGAAGGCCATATCGTCGTCCTCGGAGAATTGGAGGACGGCTAGCATGCGGCGAACACAGCTGTCGCTTCCATTAATAGCCCCCGCAGCGGCTAAAGCCGGCGAGTTTTCAGCAGGCCTGACGGCACGTGTAAACTCGTGCCCTTCCCGGTTCGCTGAGTCCTCTGGGCGGACGAATGCGTCCGCCGCTCCACGTGCTGCTAGATCCATCACCTCTTCTGCTATGGCGAAGATGCCGGGCTTGCTTGGGACTACCAGGAGACTGTGCAGCGAGTCACAGAGGAACCAGCGCGACCATTGCAGGCGGTGCGGGTCCACCGGGCGATTGAAGCCGTGTCTGGCAAGGGAATCGGTTACGAGACGGTTTAGGGCTTCCATTGAGGCTCCTCAAACAAGTTAGGCTTGCAGATTCGATGACAGGGGCTAAAGCCCACGTCAAGTTGCCGAGTTTCACGCGGCGCTAAAGCGCCGCACACACGAAAGCACAGCCCCTTCACTAAAGCGCAACTCTTCCAGTTTGTTGTCGTTCGCCGGGGGGAGGAACCGGGAACGGCCACCGCACTTCCTAAAAAGTTTTGGTTAGGCGGGAGTGATGCCAAGTCACCTCTGGCCTGACGCCGCTCCCGCGATTGTGGTTGACGGTTTGTTTGTTTACGAAACCAGCCTCGTTCCCGCGAAGAAGGTTTCAAAGATGCTATGGGATTGCAAAGTTACTCCCCCTTATTGTACCTGTCAAGAGGGAAACACAATAGGTTGTATCTCCAGCAATGACGGGCTTGATGCTGGGGTGCGGATTTTTTTTCCACAAAGGGAATTCATTGTGTATTCACAAAAGTTGCGGGACGGGTTCGGAGTGATCGTTTGGCTGCGAAAGATTGCGCGGTGCGACGTTGACCGTGGGCGAATCGCGCTTGCGCGTAGGGGCGGACCTCAAACGCTAATAGGGGAGTTCTTACGGATTCGCCCGCGTGATCGGGCCAATCACCGCAGCCTCGCTTCGGCGAAAGAAAGCAGACCTCAGCGGCTGAAGCCGAATCGATTCTTGCCGGACTTAACAGCACGAGTGGAACGCGTGCCCTTCCCGGTCTGGCGGCGATCCTCATTTTCGCGTGGCCCGCAAAGGCGTGCCCTTCCAAAGCGCTGATGGAAACCATCTCCTGCGATGTTCCCTCTAAAGTGACTGTGAGATCGGTCCTCGGCGGGTACGATCGGATTGTGGTGACTTGCGAATCATATGCGGAGGGAGGGCTTGTGCGCGGGGCGCTTGAAATTGCCGAGCGGTGGCGACTGCTTCCCAGTTGTTGTTGGACGAGGACGTGGTGCCCTGCCCGACACCGGGTTCTGCCTCGGCGAGCAGAGGCACGTAGATATCCTCGAAGATTTGGCGTGGGGCGATGCGAAGAACGCAATCGGAAGATTCGACCAGGTAATCGCCCTTGCGGCCAGAGTGCTGGCGGCCGAGGGCGTCGGTGAAGGTGAGGCTGGAGGTGAGTTGCTTGGCTTTGACCAAAAAACGCGTGCGGTATGTAACCCATTCGTTCGTTGCTTTCATGAGTGCCGACCAGACTATTTAATTTATTTGCAAAAGCGATTGATGATGGCTAGCCGTTGTTAGCGTGGTTCGATATTCGTTTCTTCGGCCCGAGTTCGATTTATTTTTTGTGAGAGGGCGAAAGTGAATGTACGAGCGAAAAGCGCCGGGGTCAATTCAGTATTTTTGGTGCAGTTGAGGAAAATACTGCCTGCGGTTGTGACGAATGAACATCAATAAAAGTTTTGCACGGGATGTGCTGCAAAGGCGCTTGATCTGTGCGGTTTGGTGAGCGATGACAGCATGCAGAGAAAACCTGAGGATGAAGGGGGACTGTTGTCCACAGAGTGTGCACAGGAAATGCAGAAAGGCAGTGGTCAGTTTTCAGTTGCCAATTGCCCCTTCGCGCTGCAGCGATGGTGGCGCAGCAAACCAGGCTAGCAACTTTTGTTCGAACTCTCGCGGACTGGAGGAGAGCGCGCCACAATGATCGGCATCGGCAACTTCCCAGAGAATTGTGTTGGGATTGCGTGCCTGAATGCGACGCGAGTGGCGAATGGGAATGTTGCTGTCGATTTGGCCATGGATGAGCAAGATGGGGATTCGAGGGTGCGTGGCAGAATTTTCGGGAGCGACCTTGGACATATCGAAGCCGTACTTCCAGCGTGCGCGCAGGAATGCGGCTTCAACGAGCGGACGCAGGACCACTCTGCCGAACCATGGGCCGAGGTGAAACGGCTGTCCCATGCGGTCATAGGCGATTTCGCGGAAGTTGGAAAATGGAGATTCGGCGACGATGGCGCAGAAGGGCGTGTCCGTGTCCAATGACTGCAGGAGCTGCGACGCGCCCATGGACTCACCAAGGCCGAAAATGCAACGCGGGTGATCGGCAGCGGCTAGAAGATCGAACCACTGATGGATATCGTAGCGTTCGAGAAGTCCATAGGTGGCTACATCGCCGCCGCTTGCGCCGTGAGCGCGACCGTCTGGGAGAAGAACGGTGAATCCATGCACAAGGAGCAACTGGGCGTATCCCGTCATGCCGAGGCGGTTGTCTCCTAGTCCGTGAAAGAGAATGACGGAGCTGCCGTTGGGGTGTCCGGGATGGACCAGCCAAGCGCGAAGGATAGCATGGTCCGGCGTCGTGATCGAGACATCCTGCAGATTCGCGTGAAGTCCGCTGAAGTTTTGGCGCACTTGAGCTTCTTCCTGCAGGGTCACTGGTCTTCTTGCAGGATGCAACGCGCCGTCGGCGACAAAGATTCCGATGATGGAGCAGAAAGTAGCGTACAAAAGCAGAGCGAGTAAGAGGCGGCGCGATCGTCGAGTGAGCAGCATCAGTCCTGAGGATTGTTACGCAGGAGATGACGCGGAGGTTCCATAAACGAGTGCCCGTCGGGCTCGAAACCAGGGCTGCTGGGTATTTGATTCACGGTCTGGGAAGAATTTTCAGGGGCGATCGCTGGGTGGAAATCGATCGTCCTCAAAATCGAATGAGGTCAGTTACTTGGGTGCGAGGCAGAAGGGCATGATTGTTGCACCACTGTTGGGTGTGGTGAGAACTAAATTCTGACCTGGAAGAATCATGACGACTGATCCGGTTTGTGGGATGAAGATCGACGAGAGCACAACGCAGTTCGATACGCAGTTTGGGGGGCGCAAGTATTCGTTCTGCTCGGAGGACTTTAAAACGGAGTTTGACGCCGATCCCGAGGAGTTTGCGGAGAGTTCGATGGCGGCTTAGGAGAGGTAAAAAGTGGGCCCGCTTTTTTGGCGGGCCCTTTTCGTTTGATCCAGTTGCTAGCGGGCCAGGGCTGGTTCTTCTACAGCTTTTCCGCTTTTGAAGGCTTCGTAGCGCTGGTTGATTTCGTCCCAGTTCACCACATTCCACCACGCCGCCAGATATTCGGGGCGGCGGTTGTTGTATTTCAGGTAGTAGGCGTGCTCCCAAACGTCGTTGCCGAAGATGGGGAAGTGGCCTTGCGAGATTGGACTGTCCTGGTTGGGGGTGGTCATGATGTGTACTTCGCCGCCCGGTTTGCCGGCGAGCCAGACCCATCCGGAGCCGAATTGCTTGACGCCGGCGTCGTTGAATTTGGTTTGGAAATCCTTGAAGTTGCCGAAGGCTTTGGTGATGGCTTGCGCGACGGGGCCGTTGGGATCGCCGCCGCTTTTAGGCTTCATGATCTTCCAGAACATGCTGTGATTGACGTGGCCGCCGCCATTGTTGCGGACCGCGGCGCGGATGTCTTCGGGAATGGCGTTGAGATCGCGGATGAGTTCTTCGGCAGTCTTCTTCCCGAGTTCGGGATGCTTTTCGATGGCTGCGTTCAGATTTTTAACGTAGGCACCGTGGTGCATGTCGTGGTGCAGGGTCATCGTTTGCTTATCGATGGTGGGTTCGAGAGCTGCGTAGTCGTACGGCAACGGGGGTAGTTCAAAAGCCATGATTTTTCCTCCAGAATTCTTATTGTACTGATGACGAGAGCGGAAATACGAATTCAGGCGAAGCGGATCTCGTTTTTGATGACGGGAGGCGGTGTTGCGGTTGTGAGAGGATTTTGTGCCTTATTGCCGGACCACGGGCAGCGCAGCTTAATTGGCGGGCGCACCGAGAACTTCGCGGACTTTGCGGGAGAGCGCCTGCAGGGTGAAAGGTTTTTGCAGGAAGGCTTTTTGGGCGTCGGCGGCGAATGGAGTGGTGAAGGCGTCCTCGGCGTAGCCGGAGAGATAGAGAATTTTCATGCCGGGGCGCGTGGCACTTATTTTTTGGGCGAGTTCGTGGCCGCTGATGCCGGGCATGACTACGTCAGTAACTACAAGATGGATCGTTTCTGCGTGCGCGGCGGCCAGCGTTAGAGCGGCGTTGCCGTTTGCGGCTTCGAGAACTCGATAGCCGCGGGACTGAAGAGTCTCGCGAACGAGTTGGCGGACCGATTCTTCGTCCTCGACGAGGAGGATGGTCTCGGATCCGCCTACCGCGGCGACGGATGCGGGAGCGGAGCCGATTGCTTCGGAAGGCTCGTCGACGCGTGGAAAATAAATGGTGAAGGTGGTGCCACGTCCGATTTCGCTTTGCACGAAGACGTAGCCGCCGCTTTGCTTGATGATGCCGTAGACGGTGGAGAGTCCAAGGCCGGTTCCCTTGCCTTTTTCCTTGGTGGTGAAGAATGGTTCGAAGATGCGGGCTTGAGTCTCGCGGTCCATGCCGTGGCCGGTGTCGCTGACCGAGATCATCACGTAAGGGCCGCGCTTGATGAAAGTGTTTTCGGGGCGGTAGGAGTCGTCGAGCGTGACGCTGGCGGTGCGAATGCAGATTTTGCCGCCGTTGGGCATGGCGTCTTTGGCATTGACAACCAGGTTCATCAGAACTTGTTCGAGTTGGCCAGCGTCGGCTCTGGTGCAGCCGACGGCGGGGGTGAGGCTGGTGGCGAGTTCGACGTCTTCCCCGATGAGCGGGCGCAGCAGGCGTTCCATATCTTCGACGATGGCGTTCACATCGATGACTTTGAGTTCAAGAAGCTGTTTGCGGCTGAAGGCGAGAAGCTGGCGGGTGAGCGAGGTGGCGCGGTCGGAGGCTTGCTGGATGGCTTCGACCTTGGTGTGCAGAGAATTTTCCGGTGCCAGTTGGTCGAGCAGGACTTCTGTGTAGCCACTGACCACCATCAGCAGATTGTTGAAGTCGTGAGCGATACCGCCGGCTAGGCGGCCGACAGCTTCCATTTTTTGCGACTGGCGGAACTGATCTTCGAGCACGCGGCGCTCGGTGATGTCTTCGGCGATGGCTTCGAGCACGTCGGAGGGTTCGTTTTCGCTGGCCACTGCGCGGCCGCTGATGCGGACCGTGATGGCGGCGCCGTCCTTGCGCTTCCAGCGCACTTCGAAGCCGTCGACGCGGCCGGTGCGGCGGAATTCGTCGGTGAGGCGCGTATATTCTGTCGGATCCGCGAACACTTCTTTTTGCGGATCAAGACCGAGAACTTCGAGCGCGGAATTGTACCCCAGCATTCCGATGAGCGCGGGGTTGACGTCAAGGAACTGGCCTTCGAGGCTGGAACGGTAAATTCCGTAAACGGCGGTTTGCACCAGCGAGCGATAGCGATGCTCGGAGCGCCGCAGGAGCTGCTCGTTGCGTTTGTGATCGATGGCGGCGGAGAGCTGGCGCGAAATCAAGTTTAAGACTTCTTTGTCGCGTTCGTGGAGCCTTGCGGCTTCGGAATAGGTTTTGAGAACGAGCGCGCCGAAAGCGTGATGATTTACTTGCAGGGGGACGCCGAGCCATTGCAACGGAGTGGGGCCGAGAATTTCGATTGCGCCGCTTTGACGCAGCTGCTGCAGGGTTTGCGGCGTACAGAGCAGGGGCTCACTGGTTCGCAGTATGTGTTCCACCAGGCCTCGCGCCGGTTTCGCGGGAAGCGGCGCGGCTTCCTGCTCATCGACGAAGTAGGGATAGGTGAGCAGCTGCGATTCGGGATCGTAAAGCACGATCGAAAAATTGCGGGCAAACATCAGTTCGTCGAGGATGGTGTGAATGGCAGCGAAGAACTGCTGCAGATCCTCGGTGCTGGTGGCTTTTTCGGCGATGCGGCAGAGAGCGGAGCTGAGAGCTTCGGCACGCTTGCGGTCGGAGATGTCGCGATAAAGAATGTAGAAGGCGACTGGGCGGCCGTTAATGATCAATGGACCGGTGGTGGTTGAAACATCGAGTAATGAGCCATCGCGGTGACGACGTTGAGTTTCGAGCGTGATCACTTCGCCGCGCTGCAGGCACTGTTCGATCCAATGGGCTTCGGCTGTGCGATCCGGCGGAAGGATCTGTGAATCGATGGGATTCCCTAAAGTCTGCGCAAGGGAGAAGCCGAACATGCGTTCAAATTCATGGTTGACGCACTGTACTCGGAAGCCGGAATCGACAATCAGAAGCGCGTCGGGAGAATTTTCGAAAAGCTGCTCGAGAAATTGACGGCGAAGATCAAGCGGATCTTCGGCGGCTACATTGGGATTGGTTTCGAGAAGACTCCAGGAAAGCGGAACCGATTGGGCGGCGCCGTCAGGAGCAACCGGCGGCATGAAAGAAGGCGGAGTGCCACGCTCCAGCGCATGACGCAGCCCCTTTGCGCGCACGAGTGCATCTTGCGCAAACCGGGTGACCCGATCACCCATTGGTAGGCTCCCCCCTCTGAAAGCCCGCTTGAATGCATAGTAGAACGGTAAAGGCTTACTCAAAAGTTACGGGGGTAATGGAAGAGAAAGTTTCAAGGTTTCAAAGTTTCAGAGTTTCAGAGTTTCAAAGACTTTGAAACGTTGAAACCTTGAAACTTTGAAACTAGGTTTTATTGGCTAGCATGTCGCAGACTCGGCGGATGGTATCGCGTTGAGATTCGCTCAGGGTCAGGAATTCGAAGCCGTAGCGCAGGCCCTGGCGATAGCGGACGATGGCGCGGACTTTTATGGGGTATGGGCTGAGGGGAAGCGGGATGTCGAGCGAGACGATTTCGCCGGTTTCGAGTTCTCCGGTTAGCGTTGCGCCGATGCCGTCCTGGCCGAGTTCGGTGGAGCGTCCCCAGCAGCTGCGGAATTCGCCGTTCTGGAACATGCGGACTTGCAGGCGCAGATCGATAGCGAAGCGGGGATAGCGGCGGGAGCGGCGGTCGGAGGCGGGTTTTTTGCCTGGGGATGCCATTGGATTTGCCGAGTGAACCTCAGGGGCTACAGCCCGTTGCCGCTTGCAATTCTTTTCGGCACGGCTAAAGCCGTGCCCTGATACGAAGCTCGCCTCAGGCGGCTGAGGCCGTGGACGAAGGTCATCTTTCAGTTTCCGTGCAACAGGTAGCCGGGTTCCAGCGGGAGTTTGCCGCCTATTTTTACTACGGATACGCTGCTGTTGATCGAGTAGACATCGACTACGCCGACGGCTCCGGGGGTGGAGGCCACTTTGTTCACCAATTCGTCGTCGGAGGAGACGATCTGGATGGCCGGATGGCTGGAGCGTCCATGATTGGAGGTCACGATAAGGCTGCTCAACTCCTTCTCCGACATTCCATAAACCTTTTCGAGAAGCACCTTCATTTCCGGCGCGGATGGCGAGCGCATAACAAAGGTGACGGGCTTGCCGTCAGGCCAGCGGTCGGTTTGGGCTTTGCAGACTTTTACCAGGTCGGCAACGGTGAGGGCTTCGATGGTGTTGCTTTTGTTGGATACCAACGCGATGTCGCGCGCCGTGGCCAGCGAGGCGGCGGCGAGTATGAAGATGAAAAGACTGACGAGGCGTTGGCCCGGCAATATTGGTCTCCCGCAATTTGGACGACTGCTTATTGATGATTGTGCTTTAACGGTGGCGGGTTGAGGAAGGTAACTGAAGTCATTAGGAGTTTCTGGATTTTGGGCAAGAGGAAGGCGCGGCGTGAGCCGCGCC
>Ga0116125_1001190_pt1 | contig 11511 bp, 8 predicted proteins | sample June2015DPH_16_1_2_FD_89729 | JGI IMG/M metagenome (GOLD analysis project Ga0116125, IMG submission 89729) | Peatland microbial communities from SPRUCE experiment site at the Marcell Experimental Forest, Minnesota, USA - June2015DPH_16_10 | ecosystem: Environmental > Terrestrial > Soil > Wetlands...
CCAACAGCACGATCGCGATCAACTCGACGTTCCAGTTTGACGTGAGCTACACCTCCACGGGAGTGATACTGACGGTGGCGGATGTGGCCGCGGACAACAAGTCTTCCCAGCCTGCGGCGGCGAAGGCCGTGGCGGTCGCGAAGAAGACTTCGTCGCCGGTTAACGACCTGCGCCGGGTCAGTTATATTAAGGGCCAGCCGGTTGCGGTGGCTTCGGCTCATAGCAACGCCATTCTGGCTCGCGGATCTGAACTGAGTAACCTGCGGGCCTGGGATCACGTTCCGGTAATCGGCGAAATGCCGGTGCGCGCATTGCCGGTGGTTGCGGTGCCGAGCGTAGTAAGCGCGATTCCGGCGCGTGCAGAGGTTCCGGCTTCGGATCTGCGAATGGAACAAATCCACCCCATCGGCGTGCAGGCGCCGCTGGCGCGATTTGGAACGAACGTCGAGCGCCGGGAACCGGTCAGGACTTTGCCGACGATGCTTCCGCACGTTACGCGGTAGGGAACACGCGGCGGTAGCGTCCGATGATAAACTCGGCGTGGAAAAGAGAAACCAGCAAGGGGAAGATACTTTTGAAGAAGCGGGGAGTGGGATTCGTCGCAGTATGGTTCGTTGCACTGGGATTATTGGCAGCATCAGCGGGATGTAGCCGAGGTCATCGGCGTAAGGGTCCGGAGATCACTACGCCTTACGCGGCTGTGCTGCTCGACAACAATCAGCTTTACTACGGCAAGCTGACGAATGCGGGCTCAGGTTATCCTGAACTGACGGACGTGTATTACATCCTGAGCCAGGTCAACCAGGAAACCAAGGAAGTGAAGCGAGTTTTGGTGCGGCGTGGCAACGAATTCCACGGTCCGGACCGCATGTTCCTGAACGAGCATCACATCGTGTTGATCGAGCCCGTGGGTGAGAAGTCCGACGTGGCGAAGTTGATCGAAGCCGACAAGAAGAAATAGCAGCCTGCTGAATTTTTAGTACGGTCCAAATCAGGCACCGGAATGCAGGGGCGGCGAGCCCTTGGCCGGTGCCGCTCTTGTCTGTGAGTCTGATGCTTTCAAACCCTCGGCCTAATTCTTCCTCGCTTCTGATTTAGAATGCAAGACGATGATTCCTGCCCAGTGGAGCGCGTTTTCGCAAGGCCACAAGGCCGGCCTCTTGCTTGTTCTGCTGGCCGCAACTCTCGCAGTTCTTCCCGCTTGCCACAGTTCGGCGCGGGCACGAGAGCACGTCGATAAAGGGAATCAATTCTTTGAGCAGAAACAATTCTCTTCGGCCGAGAACGAGTACCGGCAGGCGATTCAGATCAATCCGGATTTCGCCGATGCCTATTACCGGCTGGGTCTTTTGCAGATCCGGCAGGAATATCCTGCAGCCGCCGCCAAGTCTCTTGCGCATGCCATCGATCTTGACCCTAAGAATCTGGATGCGCGCCTGCACCTTGGCGACCTTCAGGTCTCTTCGACGCAGTATGCCGAGGCGAGCCAGCAGGCCGAAGCCGTGCTGCGGCAGGATGGAAAAAATGCCGGCGCTCACCGGTTGCTGGGCCAAGTGGCACTTCACCAGTTGCAATACATTCCCGCAGAAACCGAGCTGAAAGAAGCCATTGCGATCGATTCGCGTGATCCGCAGACCTACGAAGTGCTGGGCCTCACTCAGTTGCTCGATGCCGAGAATGGTGCGGCGGAAAAAAGTTTTCAGACCGCGGTCGATATCAAACCGGATGAGCCGCAGACTTACATCAACCTGGCGGATTTTCATAAAGGTCAGAACGCCGCGGACCGCGCTGAGCAGGTTCTGCGGCAGGGAATTGGAAAAAATCCAAAGGCGGCTGAATTGCCGGTTGCGTTGGCGGGTCTTTACCTCGAACGCGGCCGGTTGATCGACGCGAAACACTTGCTGGATGAACTGGAAGGGGATGAGAACAGTTATGCCGAAGGGCGGCGTGCGGTTGCGGAGTTCTATTTAGATCATGGAGACGCGGCTTCAGCGCTCGACCGCTTTCGTGCTCTGGTCAGCAAGAACGATCGCGATCAGGCAGCCGCGAAAAAAGTTGCCGAATGCTACTTGAAGTTGGCCCGCTGGCAGGATGCCGAGCAGTGGATCGATCAGCGCGGCAAGGACGGCAAAGACGCCGACTTCCGCCTGCTGCGGGCGCGAAGTGACTTGGGCGAGTTTCGGCTTCGCGAAGCCACGGCTGAATTGCAGAACCTGATCAAAGATTCTCCGGATTTGCCGGCCGTGTATTTTTATTTGGCACAGGTTTATACCGCGCAGGAACAGGCTGCGCAGGCGCAGCAGTCGCTTAGGGAAGCGTTGCGCGTGCAACCGGGATATTTGCCCGCCCTGCTGGGGCTGGGCAACATTAGCCTGGAGCAAAACAATGCGAAGGCCGCTCTGGAGTATGCGGGCCGAGTGATTGCCACCAGCTTCTGGGTCGCGGATGCTCATGTTCTTGCGGGCAGTTCTTATCTACTGCTGGGAGATTTGGATCAGGCCCAGAGAGCCTTTGAACTGGCCGCTGGACTGAATCCCCGGAGCCCCGCGCCTCAAGAACGCCTGGGCCATGTGCTGGGCACGCGGGGTAAGTACGCAGACGCTGAGAAAGCGTATGAGGCCGCACTGGCGATCACTCCGGATTATGCTCCGGCGCTGAATGGGCTGGCTGAGATCCTTTCTAAAGACGGGAAGGCGAAACAGGCGAGTGCGCGCATTGATCGCCAGATCGCGGCGCAGCCCAAATCCTTTCAGCTATATGTTGCCAAGGCGGAGTTTTGCATCGCGCAGAAGGACTGGGCCTGTGCCGAGCATAGCTATCAGCAAACTCTGGCGATAAATCCCTATTATGTGAACGGATATCTTGCTCTGGCTCACGTCTATGCAGCCAGTAATCGTCCGCAGGGCATGATTCAGGCGTACGAGGCTGCGCGCAGCAAGTTTCCCGAGTATCTTCCCACCTACATTTTGCTTGGGCAGGTTTATGAATATGTCGGCAACGTGGATCAGGCGCGCCAAACCTATCAGGACGCGTTGAAGGTCGATGCTAATTCCTACCAGGCAATGAGCAATCTGGCGCGGCTGTACGGCGATCATGGGGGCTCCCTGAGCGAAGCCCTAGAACTCGCACAGAAAGCCAAGGCCGAACAACCTGACGACCCCGGCGTAAACGATACGCTAGGTTGGATTTACTATAAGCAGGGGCTATACCGCTCGGCGGTGCCGGTGCTCGAGGCGGCGGTGGCAAAGGATCCTCAGGTTGCCAAATTTCAATTTCATTTAGGGATGGCATATCTTGCGGCGGGACAGCCCGCGCAGGCTCACACGAGATTGCAGGCCGCGCTGCAATCGGGGCTCGCCGGAGAAGACGCGCGCTCGGCGCAAGAGGCGCTGCAGAAGACCGGTTCCTAGCGTGAGCGCTACTGCCGCAGCGTAAGGCTGCTCAACACGCCTTGCTGCTTGGCAATCAGCGATTGCACGCCTTGCCGTGAAAACGCGATCATCCTGGCAAACTGCGCTTCGTCAAACGCCTGGCGCTCGGCCGTAGCTTGCACTTCCACCATCTTGTGGCCGGCGGTCATTACAAAATTCATGTCGACCTCGGCGCGCGAGTCTTCTTCATAACAAAGATCGAGCAGGACTTCTCCATCGACAATACCGACGCTCACCGCCGCGACAAAATCTCGCAAGGGAACCGAAGTCAGAGTGCCAGCCTCTACCAACTTTTCCAAGGCGAGGCCCAGTGCGACGAAAGATCCGGTAATCGACGCGGTGCGCGTGCCGCCATCGGCCTGAATTACGTCGCAATCAATCCAGATGGTGCGCTCGCCCAGGCGCGCGAGATCAGTCACGGCGCGGAGAGACCTCCCAATCAACCGCTGAATCTCATGCGTGCGCCCGCTTTGCCGTCCCTTGGATACTTCCCGGGGCGTGCGCGTCAGCGTCGCTCGCGGAAGCATTGCATACTCGCTGGAGATCCATCCTTTGCCTGAGTTCCGCAAAAAAGGCGGCACGCTTTCTTCAATCGACGCGGTACAAATCACCCGCGTGTTCCCCATTTCAACCAACACTGATCCTTCGGCCGTCGTAATGAAATCAGGAATGATCGTAACCGGACGCAACTGATCCACAGCGCGATTATCTGAGCGATAGAACATAAGCGTCGATTGTAAATGATTGCGCAGTTTTATCCGGCCTTTACAAACTCTATGCAATTCTTCACCAATCTCTATATAACCTTCATCTAACTGTGAGGTCTAAGCGCCAGAGAGCGAATTAAGACTCTCAAATCGCCACTCGCGGGGGAAGGTCACGGCCTTCCAGAAGGAGGCACAAGATGTCTGCGAACTACTGCAGGCTTCGCATCCTCACCACCACAGCATCTCTTGTTCAGGGCAAAACAACAATTCGGCAAAGCATCGCCTTAACTTCTACTTTACTCTTAGCTATCTCCAGTCTCGCGCAGCAAACTCAACCAACAACTCCTGAGTCCGGTTCTCAGAACACGTCCGAGAGCGCGGCCGCGTCCGCAAAACCCGCGCCGGTAGGGGCAGTAACTGTTCCTGCCGGAACCAGCATTGCTCTGGTGCTCACGCATCCCATCCAGAGCCGCTACATCCACCACGGAGACGACATCTACGCCCAGGTTATTTCTGCCGTCACTGCGGGCAACCAAGTCGTCATCCCGCCGGGCACGTTAGTTCAGGGAAAAGTACAAAAGCTCGGGCATAACGGTAGCCGCGGAGAGGTACGACTGCAATCCCTGTCGATCATTTATCCCGATGGCTATGTGGCTACGGTCGCCGGACCCATAACGCTCGAAAGCGATCAGGGATATGCCCTCAAAGATCCCGGCAATGGCCGCGTCGCGGGCTTAATTGCAGGGCCGCTTGTCGGGTCGGGCGTGGGAGCGCTGATTGGTCATTCCGTCGCTCCCTCGCAAGGCACTACTCTCACCAGCAGCATTCCTCCAGGTTGTACGCCGGGTTCGTTCGGGTGCCTTTCTTCGAGCGTAACGGGTCCCCCGGAAAAGGGAAAAGATACGGTGATTGGAGCCGCCGTTGGCGGAGGTATAGGGTTGGCCGTTGGTCTGGTGCTGGTCGGGACTTCTCATCACTTTTTTCTCGACGTAGGCGCGCCGGTAGAAATGGTTTTGCCGCACGCGCTGACCCTGCAAGGGGATCAGGTCGCCGATGCATTGAGCGATGCCGAACAGCATCCTGCGACGGTTCAGGCCATCGCCAAGCGCCCGCAACCTCCGCCTCCGCCGCCCGACATGAGCCCGCCACCACTGCCTGCTGTCCCTCCTAATCAGTGAGGCCAGCTTGTTGATTTGTTTCTGAGTCGGCGGAGAGTTTTCTTGGATCTCTCCGCCGAGCTACACTCGTACGAACAAAATGATTCGAAAGACGAAGCTTCGAATGCCCTCGAAGACCGGAAGTCGGAAGCCGACCCTGATCGCGCAACCCACGCGCATCCAGTCTGCAGGCAATAAGCCCAAGCTCATCGACGAGTACATCGGGCGCGTCAACTCGCAGACTTCGTCCGCAAGTGTCGCTCACATGCGAAGTCCGGCAGGATGGATCGAACCCGGCCAGACGCCTGCCTTCGATGAGTTCACCATTGTTCTGAAAGGGACCTTGCGCGTCGAACATAAGAATGGATCAATCGACGTAGCGGCCGGACAAGCTGTGATCACGCACGCCGGCGAATGGATTCGCTATTCCACTCCTCACGCGGGCGGGGCGGAATACATTGCTGTTTGTCTGCCGGCGTTTTCGATGGAAACGGTTCACCGGGATAAAGCTTAAGCCCAAAGGTGTTTGAGCTAACAGCTAAGTACTGAGAGCGGAAGCTGCGTCACTCCCACTCGATCGTTCCCGGGGGCTTGGACGTAATGTCGTAGACGACCCGGTTGACGCCCTTCACTTCATTCACAATGCGCGTGGAGATTGTTTTCAGCACTTCGTGCGGCAGTGCAACCCAGTCGGCGGTCATGCCGTCCTCTGAACTCACCGCGCGGATCGCGCAGGTATAAGCGTAGGTGCGCATGTCGCCCATCACGCCCACCGACATTACGGGAAGCAGCACGGCAAAAGACTGCCAGATTTTGTTGTAGAGGCCGGCGTTCTTTATCTCCGTGACCACGATGTCGTCGCACTCCCGCACAAGCGCCAGGCGCTCGGGTGTAACTTCTCCAAGCACTCGCACGGCAAGGCCCGGGCCGGGAAACGGCTGCCGTTGCAGGATTTCTTCTGGCATGCCGAGGTCGCGGCCAATTTTGCGGACTTCATCTTTGAACAAATCTTTCAGGGGTTCGATTAGCTTGAGCTTCATTTTATCGGGGAGCCCGCCCACGTTGTGATGCGACTTGATCACCTGCGACGGACCCCGCACCGAGCGCGATTCGATCACATCGGGATAGAGCGTGCCTTGCACCAGCCATTTGACGTTGCCTTCTTTTTTCTCGATGCGGCGCGCTTCCCGCTCGAATACTTTGATGAATTCGTTGCCGATGATCTTGCGGTTCTTCTCAGGATCGCTGACGCCCTTCAGCTTGCCGAGAAAACGATCGGTCGCGTCGACGGCGTCGAGATTCAGTCCAAGCTTGTCGTGCAGCGTCTTCTGCACTTTTTCAAACTCATTCTTGCGCAGCACGCCGTTGTTCACAAAGATGCAGGTCAGGCGAGACCTACCTTTGGAGTCGCGGAGCGCCCGGTCGACGAGTACGGCCGCGACGGAGGAATCGACTCCTCCCGAAAGCGCGCAGATGGCGCGTCCCTTGCCGACTTGCTGCCTGACTTGTTCGACGGTTGAATCGATGAAGTGCTGCGGCGTCCAGGTTGGCTTTGCGCCGCAGATCTGGAAGATAAAGTTGCGCAGCATCTCCGTGCCGTTTCGAGTGTGGTGGACTTCGGGATGGAACTGCACCGCGAACCACTTCTTCGCGACATTCTGAATTCCGGCGACCGCATGTGCGGTCTTCGCAGTCAGCTCAAACCCAGGAGGCAATTCCAGCGCCTCATCGCCATGGGACATCCATACGGGCTGACGCTTTGCTAGTCCGCGGAAAAGAACCGACTCGGCGACGATGTCGATTTCCGCATGGCCGTACTCGCGCTTATCCGCAGGACGCACTTTGCCACCGAGCGTGTGCACCATGAATTGCAGTCCGTAGCAGATGCCGAGCACGGGCAGGCCCAGTTCGAACAGGCGTTTGTCCGCGGGCGGCGCGTCTTTGTCGTAGACCGACCACGGGGCTCCCGAGAGCACAATGCCAACCGGTGCGCAGTTCTTGATTTCATTGAGCGATGCCGTGCACGGCAGCACTACGGAAAAAACATTCTGTTCGCGAATGCGGCGCGCGATGAGCTGGGTGTACTGCGCGCCAAAGTCGAGGATGACGATGGATTGAGTGAGCGAGGACTCTTTACGTCTGGATTGGGTTTCCACTGATGAGTTTCTCAAATCAGATGGCCGGTGTAAAGGATATCTATTCCGCGGCGTTTGGAATACGCAGCAAGCTACGATTCGAGCGCTAGGTTCGGAAGGTCGCTGAGAATTGGCTCGTCGTGGTCAATCGAGGTCTGTGGCGGAGGAGCGGGCAGTGCCGAGGGTTCGGCCATAGCCTCCGGCATTTCGGCGATGCAGACGTATCCGGCGAGGCGAGCTATGTATAGCCAATCGACGATTGCGAAATACGCGAGCGTCACGAGAATGACGGCGGCGATTATGAGCCGTCCGGGCGCGACCTGGACGAAAGCGAGCGGCAGGGACGCAACCGTCGTGCCGACGCTGAAGACTGCCAGGTGCGCCAGCCCTGTCCATGTGCTCACCGCGAAGACGGGTCTAGAGTGTTCCTGGGAAAAAGTTGCGGCAGCGGAAATTGCGCCCACTGCGTCGTCATCGTCGCGGACAGCGAAGATGCAGGCCAGCGACAGCAACCAGTTCAACATCGGCCATACGATGCAGATCAGTGCAGCGAGCGGCAAGAAGAGGGTGAAGACCAACGCTGGTCGCGGATGTGCCTCCGATGAGGCGAAGCTGACGAGAATAGCGGCGCCGACGAACGCAAGGAGCGCGGCTAACGTCAGCGCAACACGTAAAAAGTTCAGCCAAATGAGAGAGCGCAATGGCCGTGGCTTCGTCGCTCTGTACGCCGCGGTAGAGGCGTCAACAGTATCACGACGGAAGTAAGCGAGCAGGGCGCGGACTGTTGTGGCACGGCCGAGGGAAGCGGCAAAAATCCAGAGGAACGAGAGTGCTAGTGTCGCGAGCAAGCCGGCCAGCGCGGCGCGATTCAGGCTACCGCGAAAAATGTGTCCGATCGCTCGTCCAACGAGCAGTGGTTGTCTTGTGCGTAGCAGAGCCGCGTCGCTATTTGTGACTGGCAGCGTGTCGAGATATTCGATAAGCGAAAATAAGAACAGCGCGCATGCGATCGCACCGGCCGTCCAGCGCCAGGCGATTTCGGCAAAGGTCAGCGAGGGCCGGCGAAACGCGGCGCGGAAGCCTTCGAGTGTGGGCGAAACGCTCGACATACGCTACTTGACGACTAGGTTGAGCAGTTTGCCCGGGACAAAGATCTTTTTCAGGATCTGTTTACCGGCGATGGCAGATTGGATTTTCTCGTCGGCGAGCGCACGCTCGACGACGAACTGCTCGGTGGCGTCGGCGGGCACGACGATTCGGCTGCGCAGCTTGCCGTTGATCTGCACAGGAATTTCAAGCTCTTCTTCTTTGGCGAGCGCCGCGTCGTACTTGGGCCAGGGAGCCTTGAGCAGGGTTCCCTTCTCGCCGAGCATCTCCCAGAGTTCGTGGGCTAGATATGGCGCGAAAGGTGCAAGAAGAAGAGCAAGACTACGCTGGACTTCGGCCAAAAGCGCCGCCGGAACGGCGTTCTGGGCAATCGCTTCTTCCGCACCGTAGAGCTGGTTCACCAATTCCATGATGGCGGAGATGCACGTGTTGAAATGCCAGCGTCCCTGAAAGTCGTCGCTTACACGCTTAATGGTTTGGTGAAGCTTGCGCTGTATCTGGCGCGCTGCTGGTGAGAGTTCGGAGGTCGTCGGCAAAGACGCCGCACCAGAAGTACCGGATGCGCTGGCGGCATTTCTTACCACGAAGCGGTAGACGCGCCCCAAGAATCTTTGAATGCCCTCGATGCCGGAAGCTTGCCAGTCCAAGTCGCGGTCGGGCGGGGCGGCGAATAGGGTATAGAGGCGCGCGGCATCCGCTCCGTAGTGCGCGATCATTTCGTCCGGGCTGACGACGTTGCCGAGACTCTTCGACATTTTCGCGCCGTCTTTGATCACCATGCCTTGCGTAAACAAGCGCGCGATAGGCTCGTCGTTGGTGATGAGGCCGAGGTCGCGCATGAACTTGGTCCAGAAGCGCGAGTAAATAAGGTGCAAGATGGCGTGCTCGACTCCGCCGATGTATTGGTCGATGGGGAACCAATATTGCGCGGTCTTGCTATCGAATGGAGCGCGATCGTTGTGCGCGTCCGTGTAGCGATAAAAATACCACGACGAGTCGACGAATGTGTCCATGGTGTCGGTTTCGCGGCGCGCCGGGCCGCCGCACTTGGGGCAGGTCGCGTTGACGAAATCCGGCAAACTGCCGAGAGGCGAGCCAAGTGCGTGTGCGATATCGACGGCCTCGGGCAAAATCACGGGCAAATCTTCTTCCGGCACCGGGACGATTCCATCTTTATCGCAATAGAGCATGGGAATGGGCGTGCCCCAGTAGCGCTGGCGTGAAATTCCCCAATCTTTCAGGCGATAGGTGACGGTGGCTTTGCCGAAGCCGTTCTGCTCGGCGAATGCGGACATGGTCTTGATCGCGTCGGCGCACTCCATGCCGCTGTAGGGGCCGGAATTGATCAACATGCCGTCATGCGCCACAAACGGAAGCGGCGGTTCGGTCATCGTTTCTTCCTGATCGGTGGAGACAGGAAGAACGACCAGGCGAATCTCGAGTTTGTATTTCTTTGCAAACTCGTAATCGCGTTCGTCGTGCGCGGGGACGCTCATGATTGCGCCGGTGCCGTAATCCATGAGAATGTAGTTCGCCACCCAGACGGGAATCTTCTCGCCGTTGAAGGGATTGATGGCATAGCGGCCGGTTGGAACTCCGTGCTTCTCGATTTCTCCGATGTCGCCTACTTCTTTGGCTTTGCGCTGCTCGGCGATAAGTTGATCGACCTTGGCGCGCAATTCAGGATTGTTGGCCGCGAGATCGGCGACGATAGGATGCTCGGGCGCGAGTTGCACCGAAGTTGCACCGTAGATGGTATCGACGCGCGTAGTGAAGACGCCGATGGTCGCGCCCGCGGGCCCAAAGCCGTGGTGTTGAGGTTGCGAATAGTCGAGCTTGAAATCGATTAGTGTGCCTTCGCTGCGGCCGATCCAGTTGCGCTGCATGGTTGGAACTTTCTCGGGCCAGCCGTCGAGCTTGTCGAGATCGCGCAATAATTCATCCGCGTATTTGGTGATGCGCAAAAACCATTGCTCAAGTTCGCGCTGTTCTACGCGAGTATCTTCGTGACGCCAGCAGCAACCGTCGACAACCTGCTCATTGGCAAGCACCGTTGCGCACTTGGGGCACCAGTTGACTTTGCTTTTCTTGCGATACGCTAAGCCTTTCTCGTAGAACTTAAGAAAGAACCACTGATTCCAGCGGTAATAATCGGGAAGGCAGGTTGTGACCTCGCGGGACCAGTCGTAGGCGAAGCCGAGGCGATTCATCTGCGCCTTCATCTTCGCGATATTGCCGAGAGTCCACTGGCGCGGCGGAGTGTTGTTCTGAATGGCAGCATTTTCCGCGGGCAAGCCGAACGAATCCCACCCCATGGGATGAAGCACGTTATAGCCATTCATCCACATATAGCGCGCGAGGGCATCGCCGAGGGAATAGTTCCGCACGTGTCCCATGTGAAGCGCGCCGGAAGGGTAGGGCAGCATCTCGAGAACGTAGTATTTCTTTTTCGCCGAATCGGTCTCGGCGGCGTAGAGGTCAAGATCGTTTTGCCAGCGCGCGAACCACTTGGTCTCTACACGCTGGGGATCGTAGCGCTCGTCGTTGCTGCGATCGGGGCGGTTGCTGTTCGCAGTTGCGATTTCCGAGTTATCTTGCGAAGGCATAGGAACCAGTGGAAGTCCGGATAAGTCTTTGATTTTACAATGAGGCGGGATAACTGTGTCAGAGATAAGCGAGAGTATCAGCGATACACATCTTTGCGGTGTCCCAACTCCAGCACCAGGATAGTGATCTTTTCATCCTGGATGTCGCAGATAAGGCGGTAGTCGCCGACTCTATAACGCCACAGGCCACGCTTCTCGCCTTGCAAAGCCCGTCCCCATTGCCGCGGATTGTCAGCCAGGGCCAAGCGCTCGCGGAGGAAATCTAATATGGATTTCTGCGCCTTGTGGTCGAGCTTCGTAATCTGCTTCGTCGCGGTGCGCGTGATCTCAATCCGCCACGTCTTCACTGATTGAGCCCAAGGCGCCGC
>Ga0116125_1001194_pt1 | contig 11483 bp, 10 predicted proteins | sample June2015DPH_16_1_2_FD_89729 | JGI IMG/M metagenome (GOLD analysis project Ga0116125, IMG submission 89729) | Peatland microbial communities from SPRUCE experiment site at the Marcell Experimental Forest, Minnesota, USA - June2015DPH_16_10 | ecosystem: Environmental > Terrestrial > Soil >...
CGATCACGCTCGAGGTCACGGACACCGACGCACACCGGGGTCTACCACTGCACGTCCGAGGAACGGTGCGTACCGAGGATTCAACGTGCGTCAACCTCCCGGTCGACCTGTCTTTCCGGGACCCTCGTACGGGAAAGCGGTGGCCCGTCGGAACCTTGGCGACCGACGATGCCGGCTCCTTCGGGGGATCCCTCTTCATTCCGCGGTCCACACCCGTGGGGGACTACGATGTCGTAGCGCACACGCTCGGAGGATCGCGTTGCGGTGAAGGCAGCAATTGACGATACCGTAGGCATCGTGTCGAAATCGTGCTATTCACAAATGCAAAGTGCCTCGTGCATTTCGCCGCTTCGCCGGTACTCCGACCTACCTGACGAACGAGCCTCTCGAGGCGGCCGTCAATTGCGCACTCGCGCTGGAACGGCCCCTGCTCGTCAGAGGCGAGCCCGGCACTGGTAAAACACAACTCGCGCACGCAATCGCCGAGAGTTTGTCGCTTGATTGGATTCATTGGCCCATCAAGTCCACGACACGAGCCCAGGACGGGCTTTACCTCTACGATACCGTGCAGCGCCTTTACGAGGCACGTTTCGGCGACGCGGACGTGAAGGAGATTCGCCGCTACATCAAGCTCGGCCCTCTGGGCCGCGCATTCGCTTCCACCCATCGTGTGGTGCTGCTGATCGACGAAGTGGACAATGCGGATCTGGAATTTCCGAACGACTTGCTCCACGAGCTCGACCGAATGCGCTTCGTCATTCCCGAGACCGGAGACGAGGTGAATGCGACCGATCGACCGATCGTGATTATCACTTCAAATAACATAAAGGAGCTACCCCACGCCTTCCTGCGCCGTTGCGTCTTTCACTTCATCGATTTTCCGGACGCTGACCGAATGAAGCGCATTGTTCGCGTGCACCATCCGCACGTCGATGACGCGCTCGTCGACCAAGCCGTCGAAGCCTTCTACGACATCCGCACGGTCCCGAGCATCCGCAAGCCCCCGTCGACGAGCGAACTGGTGGATTGGATTACCGTACTGTTGCATGCCGGCGTTGGCCGGGAGCGCTTCGTCGACGAGCTGCCGTTTCTTGGCGTGTTGCTCAAGGGTGAGCGCGACATCGACGCCGTACGCAGCTTCGCACGCCATGGGCCAAGCCAGGCTGCCGGACAAATCGCAGCGATCAAACGTCGATAGTCGTCGAACGTTTCGCGGGCCTCGTTCGACGAATCTCTTCATGCGAGACCGGTCGCCACCGGCGGGTCGAGCGGCGTCGCCCACCGTGTCCGATTCAGCAAAATCGACTGGAGGGAACGGTTGCAGCCGATCGGAGGTCGCGCGCGCGTCAACGAGTTATGGGCAAGCGTTTCTTGGCCCCCGTTCCGCCGCTTCGATCGATGACGAGGTCGTCGCCCTCGCCCTGCGTCCGCTCGCACGCGTCGACGACACGCTCGGCAATCGCGACAAAAGCCCTCGACGCGTCGGTATCGGGCAATGCCTGCACGACCGGCGTTCCCTTGTCACCCCATTCGCGCACCGTCGACTCGAGCGGCACCTGCCCGAGCAGGGGTGCCTCGGCAAAGTCGGCGACGGCTTGACCGCCTCCGCGGCCGAAAAGCTCGTGGCGAACGCCCGCGCTATCGACGAAAAAACTCATATTTTCCACGACGCCGAGAATCCCAATATTGACCTTCTTGCACATCGACACGGACTTGTAGACATCGTCGGTCGCGACGGCCTGCGGAGTCGTCACCATCACCGCACCGGTGACTTTCACCCGCTGCGACAGCGTGAGCGCCACGTCGCCCGTTCCAGGAGGAAGATCCATAACCAGGAAATCGAGCTCACCCCAACTCACGTCTTTCATGAACTGCTGTAGCGCTCCGTGCAGCATGGGTCCGCGCCAGATGACCGCCGCTTTCGGATCCTCCAGCAAGAAGCCTATCGACATGATCTTGATGCCGAAGCGTTCGAGAGGCTCGATGGTTTTGCCGTCGAGCGAGACTGGGCGGCCCGAGACTCCCAGCATCGTTGGAATGGAGGGGCCATAGATGTCGGCATCGAGGATGCCGACGCGATACCCGCCGCGCGAGAGTGCCATCGCCAGGTTCGTCGCGACGGAACTCTTTCCGACGCCACCCTTGCCGCTCATCACGAGCACGACGTTCTTGACGTTCGGCAAGGGATCTTCGGGTCCCACCGATCGCGCTCGCAACGTCCGGGGTGTTTGCGCGCGTACAACCGACTCGTCATCCGGGAGCATGAGCACGGCCTAGAGCGGACGACGACGATCGTCAACCGGTCGCGTTCGGACCCAAGCCGTCTCGGCAACACACCGCGCCGGGCGCCACTCGGCCAATTTGGCGAGCTTCGGACGCCCTTACCCGTCGTGAACCACGAGCAGCTTGCGCTCGGTCATTTCTTCCATGGCGAAGCGCACGCCCTCACGACCCAAACCCGAGTCGCGCGTTCCGCCATAAGGCATCGAATCCACGCGAAAGGTCGGAACATCGTTCACGATAAGGCCGCCCACGTGCAGCCGTGCAAACGCCTCAGCGACGCGGGTGCGCGAATCGGTGAACAGACCCGCCTGCAAGCCGTAGCGGGTCGAGTCCGCCATCGCTAAGGCCTCGTCCCACGTGTCGTAGCGATGCACGGTCAGCACGGGGCCGAATACTTCTTGGTCCACCACGTCCAGGCCATGCCCGTCTCCGTCGACGTCGAGCACGGTCGGCCAGTACCGGTTCCCCTCGCGCTTGGCTCCGCAGGCAACGCGGACTCCAGCGCGCGCGGCCTCGTTCACCCATTTCTCGACGCGGCGCGCATTCCCTTCGTCGATCATGGATCCGCAGATCCCCGTCGGGTCCAACGGCGACTTGGGCTCGATCAGCCGGGTCCGGTCGATCACCCGAGCCACGAAGCGATCCGCAATCGGCCGATGCAGGTACAGGCGCTGCACCTTGATGCAGACCTGACCGGCGTATCCGAACGCACCTGCGACGACGCGATCGAGCGCGCGGTCGAGCTGCCCGTCCTCGTGCACAATCGTTGCCGCATTTCCCCCAAGCTCGAGGACAACGCGCTTCTTGCGTGCGATCGACTTGAGGTGCCAACCGACGGCGGCACTTCCGGTGAATGATAGAGTCGCGAACCGATCGTCCTGCACGAGCGCCTCAGCAACGTCCACCTCGCAAGGCACGACCTGAACGGCATCTTCCGGCGCGCCCGCTTGACGCACGCATTCCGCGAGGAGCAGCGAACTGAGTGGCGCCTGAGGCGCAGGCTTTAGAACGATGGACGCACCGCACGCGATCGCCGGAGCAATCTTGTGAGCGACGAGATTCAGAGGAAAGTTGAACGGTGCGATTCCGACGACGGGTCCCGCGGGGACGCGCACGCAGATCCCCGTAGCACCCCGCGAGTTCGCGGTGATGTCGAGCGGAATCACCTCACCCCCCATCCGAGTCGCCTCCTCGGCGGCCAGACGAAACGTCGTCACCGCGCGCGAGGCTTCCGCTCGCGCAAGGGCGATTGGCTTGCCCGCCTCGCGCGCAATGAGCTCCGCGAAGACCTCCCTGCGCGACTCGATCTCTTGCGCAACGCGCTCGAGCATCAGCTTGCGCTCGAACGGCGTTCGCTCCTGAATCCGGGCGAACGCGCGCACACTCGCTGCGATGGCCTCTTCGGCGTGCGCGGCGTTGGCCAGCACGACGCGACCAAGCTCAGCGTCGGACCAAGGCTCGCGCACCGAGAGCGTTGCCCCATCTCGGATGCAACGGGAGGCAATGCAGAGCGCGCCATCGGGTACCCCATCTCGCATCCCACTACTTGGCCTCAACGCCGAGAGATCGCCAGGGCCGCGCCATGGCGGACGGATGTAGCCTCTTGGCCGAAAGCTCCCGGGTCACGCCCGCCGGGTCACGAGCCGACGGGGCGGGAGAAACAGAAACCCCTGATCCCTCAGGTCCCGACGGCGCAGAGGTCTTTTGACCGCTGCATCGCAGCGGTCATCGAGGAAAGGCCGCCGCGTTGCCCCCGTCGACGGAAAGGACGCAGCCGGTAGTCGCGCGCGCGGTGGCCAGGTACACGAAGGCGTCGGCGACGTCACGAGCCGCAACCTCGCGCGTGAGCAAATTCGACCGAAAGTAGGCTTCGACGCTCAGGCCGCGCGCCGTCGCGCGCGACTCGAGCACACCGCCATCGAACAGGCGCGTTCGAATGCGGTCCGCGTTCACGGCGTTTGAACGAATGCCCAACGGACCGAGATCGACGGCGAACTGGCGCATCAGGCCCAAGAGCGCCGTCTTCGCAACGGCATACGGGCCGAATCCCGCACCGGGATTGAACGCGCTCTTGCTCACGTTGAAGCACAAGCAGCCGCCACGCCCCTGCGCCTGCATCACATCCACCGCAGCCCGAACCACCGACGCGTGCGACAAGCAATTGAGCTCCAGCGAATCCCGGAGCATCGCTTGCCCCCCGGTCGTCTCGAGCCGGCCCTCGGGCGCGTTGCCGGCATTGGACACGATGACGTCCAGCCCCCCCCACGCGCGGACTGTACGCGCAACGGCCGCGTCGACGGCGCTGGCGTCGCGGACGTCCGCCACCGTCGCAAGGATCCGATCCGAGTATCGGGCTCCGAGCGCGTGAGCGGTCGCGGCGAGCGCCTCCGTGTCGCGGTCCACGAGCGAGACATGAGCGCCCGCCGCGAGCATCTGGAGTACCGTAGCGTGGCCGATTCCGCTGGCCGCACCCGTGACCAGCGCGACGCATCGGGACAGCGGCAGCGGGGCGGCCGTCTTGAGCTTCGCCTGCTCGAGACTCCAGTATTCGACGTCGAAGACGTCGGAGCGCGAGCACGGCGCGTAACTCCCTACGTCAGCCGCGGTCTGCATGACGGCTGCCGTGTGCTCGTAGATGTCGAGAGCGATGTCTGCATCGCGCGCCGTGCTGGCGGCCGAGCACGCGCCGAGGCCCGGCAAAAGAATGACGCGCGGCCACGAATCGAGCTTCGTTTTCGTGATCCCCTTTGACCGACACATCGAGTCGAAATACAAATCGTACTTTCGCCCATATTCGGCAATCGCGGCCTCGAGCTGGAATGCGAGCTTCGCGGCATCCCCGTACGCGGGGCTGGGCACGAGCAAGGCCGTCGGCTTCGTCCGAAGAACGTGATCGGGCGTCATGCACCCCTTCGCAACGAGCTCTCCGGCATCCGGACGAGCCATCAAGCTGAGGAGCGGGTCGCTCGATCGGGTCCGCACGATGGGGCCGCGCTCGGACGACTCGTTGGCGAGCTTTGCGAGCGCCCCACGCAGCGCCGGCAACACCGCCTCACAAGCGGCCAGGGGAGTGCTACCCGGCATCGCCACCGAGCGACGACGTTCAACCGCATATTTCTCGGCGCACGATACCGCGTCAATCGTGCGCTCGTAGCTTTCGCGCGCGGTTTCGCCCCACGTGAACAGGCCGTGCTTCTCGAGCACCATCAGGGACGGCGGCCCCTCGACGCCCGCAATGTGATCGAACGCGTCCGCGCAGCGCTTCGCGAGTGCAAAGCCCGGCATGACATACGGCACCCAGACAAGCCGGGGACCGAACATGGACGCGAAGAGCGACTTGCCGTCCGGCTGGTTGCAGAGCGCGAGGATGGCGTCGGCGTGGGTGTGATCGATGAAACGGCCAGGAAGCAGCGCGTGAAGGAGAGTCTCGACGCTCGGATCGGGCGACGAGGCATCCAGCAGGTTCGTGCGAAGCTCATTGACCATGGCCTCGTCGGTCAACGCGTCCAGTCGTCTCAAGGCGCGAAGCGGCGTCAGACGTACGGCCGGCTGTCCTCGCGGCTCGATCGTGGCAAGGTCCCGACCCGAGCCTTTGACGTGCAGCACATCGAGCACCTCGCCGAGCAAGGTCGTGGCGCGCGCTTTCACCGAGGTATTGCCGCCACCGTGCAGCACGAGCGCCGGCTCGCTTCCAATCAGCCGCGCGGTGTATGTGCGCAACGCGAGGAGCTCGGACGTTTGCGGAGCGAGTTCTTGAATGGTGCGTGCCGCTGCTGCCGAATCGTAACGGCTCTCCATGGCCCCGACGCTACCATCGCTGAAAGGACTTAGGAGCAGGGCGAAGGTCGAGACGGCCGGCCCGCTTCGACTCGGACGCAGCTCGAGCCACGTGAGCCACGTTTGCACGGAGTGTGAAGAGACGAAAAGCGCGGACGCCGTACAACACGCATCTGCCCAGAAGTGCGGCGGACCGCGTATACGACGCGCGACGCCTCTGCAACCGGCAAATCATAAACGCACACTCGCACCCTGCGATTGACAGCGCGTAGAGCGAACGCTAGCTGTTCGCTAACCAACTTCCAGGCGCGTAGCTCAGTGGTAGAGCACTACCTTGACACGGTAGGGGTCGTAGGTTCGAACCCTATCGCGCCTACTCTAGCAAAATCAATCACTTGCGCGAGATCCGACGCACATCCACGACCCCCCTGGGTGGGGCTATGGGTGGGGTTTCGCGCGGGGATGATGCCGGGCAGGACGTTCCGCGCTTCGGCCAGGTACCCGGGCACCAGATGCGCGTAGATCGCCGTGACCCGTTCGTGAGTGTGACCGAGCAGCCGCCCGAGCAAATACAAGTCGGGCTTTGCGGCGAGGAAGTTCGACGCATAGGTGTGCCGGATCTTATGCGGGCCACCCGTTAGCCCGGCGGCCTTCAGGATGCGGTTGAACGGTCCCTTGGGAAAGCTCGCGAATGGCGTTCCGTTGCGCGAGGGAAAGACCCACTCGCGCGAGTGGCCCCGCTGTTTGTGTTCGGTAAGGATCTCGCTGAGTGCATCCGACAGCGGGACCTCGCGTTCGATGCTCTTGACTTCATAGTTGTCGTCGTCGTCGTCGTCGTCGTCGCCGACCTGGGACCAGATCTTGATGATCCGTCGCTCGAAGTCCACGCGGTCCCACGGGAGATGCAAGGCTTCACTTTTGCGCGCTCCCGTCTGGCCCAAGAAGAAAACCAGCGGAAAGAGCGCCGGAGCCATCCGCATGCACGTCTCGTAAAGGCGTTGCAGTTCGTCCAGCGACCAAAACCGGACCTTGCCCTTCTTCGGCCGGATAGGGAAGTACGTGATCGTCGGCTTGGCACACGGGACCTTGAGCTTGTCGGCGTACGTCAAGATCGCCGAAAAGACGGTTAGCTCCGAGTTGACCGTGACCTTGGCGACGTGCTTCCGACGCTCCATCTTGTAGCGCTCGATGAGCGGCTCGACGTCCAGGAGCCTTACGTCCCGGAAGAACAGGACTAGGTGCTCCACCTGGTAGCGGCGCACTTTGTTCCATGTGTCCCTTCGGAGATGTGCCTTGGCGTACGGCTTGTACACTTCAACGCAGAAGCTGGCGAAGCTCGGCGAGGTCTTTCGGTCGATGATGCCGGTCTGACGGATCTCCACGCGCTTCTGGGCCTCGTACAGCTTCGCGTCGGCCGCCGACCCCTTGAAGCTGATTTTCTTCCGCCGGCCCTGATGCCAGATCTCACCGTTCCAGTAGCCCGGTCGTACTTCCCGCATCGTCATCGACGCTTCCTCCGCTCCGCGAAGGCCTCACCGCAAAAGCTTGCGAAGCTTGCCTAGACTTTTCGATCGGCGATCCGGGTCTGACACATGTCGATCCGCCTTCTCCCTTCGCAAAGCTTCGCTTCCTTCGCCCGCCCCTAAAAGGCGATCCTCCGCCTCCTGTCCGGTTGCCAGATCTCGACTGCCACTTCTCTCGTCGTCATCGGCCTGCGCTCCGCTTCGCCACGCCACAAACCTCGCCTTGTTGATCCGCCACATCTTTCCGACCTTCGCCGCACCCGGAATACGTCCGTTCGCGCATAGGCCGACGATCGACTTCGACGGCACTTGCATCACGTAGCCAACTTGTTTTGGGGTCAACTCGAACAATAACAAGAGACGGGCCACACGCTCCGGGTCAGGGTCGGGCGCGTTGGCGGGCATGCATGGTTTCGGCTCGGGGGGCGCCGACCCCCGCGCGGAGACCACTAAGACGTTTGGCCCCTGAAAACCCGAGTCAGGGTCGGGCGCGTCCGCGGGCGGTTCCGGCTTCGGCTCAGGAGCCCCCGACGAGGAGACCACCGAGAGTTTTGGCCTCCGAAAATGGCTGAACTCGCGCACGCCGTTCGAGGTGAAGCGCGCGGTGTCCCCATCCCAGAGCCAGACACCCGACGCCTCAAGAGCGAGATCAGGCATCGCGCAACGGACCCTAAGATCACTTCGGTTTCCAGTCAAACCAATGCGGTTCGACCCGCCATTGGCCGAGTGAAAGCCGTAGCCGAGAAGCGCGGCGGACCGCCGATGAAGCGGGCGAAGGTCAAACGTCCGCATACATCGACGACGATGGTTCGGGGTGTAGCTGCAAGCGCCATAAAAAGCGGCGACCTCGCTTGCTTCCCAGTCCTCGAACTTGGGGATCGAGTCATTGCGCCTGGGTGGTCGCCGACGTGAAATCGAAACGTTCCCGTCGTCGCGTTGAGGCAACCAACGGTCGATTCGTCGGACGCCCGTCGAAGACGACGGCGAGCTTCTCCGCCCGCCCGCCGTCGATACACCGATCGATGGAACGATTGCTCACTCTTTCAGTAGCAAGACCTTCCTCAAACAGATCGCGCGGCATCTCGCCCCCCGAAGTGGTCTCCGTGAGGCTAAATTCATATGCGGCGGAGAGTCTACTTTCGCTCGTCAGTGCTCGCGGCCGACGTATTCGACAAGGGCCGCGCCAACAGATCTCGATTGACCTTGCCACGTCAAGAGTGCAGCATCTTTGGCGCTCTGAGAGGGGGCTAGGCATGCCGAAGACAATATCCGTCTTCAACAACAAGGGCGGTGTTGGAAAGTCCACCATCTGCTGGAACCTGGGGGACACCTTGGCCCGACGAGGAAGACGTGTCCTACTCATCGATTTTGATCCCCAGTGCAATCTATCGATCGCGATGCTGGGAGAAAATCTATTTGTCAAGACTCTCCCAACCATGAACGTTCCTTACGGTACTACAATACGGTCCTTTCTTCAGCGCTTTCTCCAAAGCACGGGGCGCGAAGAAGTATTTCTCCATCCAGGGCCCAACACCCATTCCGGAGCGAGCCTCATCGCGGGCGACTTTTGGTTGAACGTGTACGCCGACTCGTTGAATGTCGGTTCTGACTTGCTGTCTGGTACCGGGCTAAGTCGCTATGTAGCGCTGAGACGGATCATCTCGGCAGCGGAAGAGAAAGCGAAGAAGCCGTTTGATTTCGTTCTGATCGATCTCCCACCCTCCTTCGGCGCGCTCGTGAGAGCCGCGTTCTACTCTTCTGATTATTTTTTAATCCCGTGCACATCGGACAATTTCTCAGTCTACTGCGTCGGGCTCATCGGACAAATGGTTCCTAGTTTCGTGCGCGACTGGCAGAGTGGCCTTACGAGGTTCAAGGAGACGAACCCCCATTTCACGGATTTTGACTCTCTAGGTCGTCCCCGCTTCGCAGGATGGATCTTTAACGGCTTCGATACCGCGAAGCAGCGTAGAACGCCTGCAGAGTTTTTGGCGAACGCTCCGATGAAAGATCAACAGATGGTGCAGGCTGACAGAACGATGCATGGGCGACTCGTAACCGCCGTTAAGGACGATCTGGTTGCCCGCCTGACAACAGACATAACCGAATATAGTCCCGTCGCGTCAATTCGTGCGCCCGATTTTCGCGTTGGCGACATAGAGGACGCCAACGTTCTCATCCAAAATAGCCTTTGGCTTAGCGTGCCCCTCGGACAACTAGACCACCATCAGCAAGTAGTAACTTTACAAGACCGTAGGCGATGGGCGCACAACCAAGTGGAGCAAATCCAATTGCTCGCTAGCAAGATGAACGAAATGGCCGCCGAGGTCGAGTACACTTGCACATAAATGGCGTGCATGAACTATTTAGCGGCCTTCTCCGAGCACCGTATCCGCGAAGCGTTGATCCAAGGTCTTGAGTCCCAGCGATGCGGACACCGTACGACAGGTGGCCAGGACTCTTATTCCCGCCGAATCCGTGCAGGCAACGAACGAGTGGGTGAAGCACCAAGCTGGTTATCGCAAGCAGCCAAATGACGCCCGTGTGGAGTACGAGGACAACCGCAAGCTTCTGGGCGCAATCTGGAGCCTGATCGGAAATGGACTTCTCATCCCTCGAATCGTCCCCTATACGGGCAAGGACCACCCGAACATAATTGATCTCTTGACGCTAACGGAACGCGGCGAGCGCTTAGTTGCCAAGGGCGTCGAGCATCCTCTGCACCCGCATTTCATATCTACATTCAAGACACATGCACCCACCGCTTCGGATTACGTCGTCTCATATATCGAGGACTCCGTGACATGCCTTGAGGCGGGGGCGGTGCGGCCGGCATTAATGATGGCCGGCGTCGCAAACGAAGAGACTGTGCGTGTGGCACATGCCGCTCTTGCTCACCAGAACAAATTGCAAGCGGCTACGGGCATGCCGAGAATGCGAGACTTGCTTAGCGCCATTGAATCGGTCGTGAATGTTTTTGCGCCGCCGGGCTCTTCCGCTGCGGTAAAAGAACAGCAACACCGTCTGAAAGGAGCGCTAAGGGCGTCGGAGTTCGTCCGCGCTGAACGAAACGCAGTTGCGCATCCAGGCCACAAATTCAGTGACGGACCGCAGGTCGAGTCGATGCTAATGCTCATGTGGAATTTCCTCCCGTTCTTCTGGGAATCACTTGTCGCCCCAGCGGTCGTTGCTGGTTTTACCGTCCCCGCACCCTGACGATTCTTGTCCGCCTGGCGCCTGACGATGGTCGTCGTGATTGCGCCAAACCGGCATCGATACACCTCGCACCCTGGTCTGCCGTCGGTGTACTGACACCGGGCGGGATCGCATCGCCGCTCAGCAATTTAGGGGGGAGCCCGATCGCTTAGCGATCACCCGAACTGACACCGATCTCATCCGGAAGAAGGCATTTGCCACCCCTGCCGATCGCCAGAGTGGCGGTGACGTGGGGCCCGCCCTCGGCAACGGCTCGGAGCGCGGCGACGGCTTCGGCCGCCTCAGTGAGGGCGGCTTCGGCCTTTTCGAGACGTTCGAGCAGGCTGGCATGACGACGTTGACGGCACGCGACGATTCGGCAACGGCCCGAGCAGGACCGTTTTTCCGCGCGGCCTTTGATCGGCTTGCCGCAGACCACGCAAGTCCGGATCGAGGCGATCGGTCCAGAATGGCTGCACAGAGCCTCGGACGGCGAGGGGGCGGGGATGGTGGCCGGAACGTCGTCGGGAAGCGCACGAAACGGGTGCATGCCTCGTGTACAGGCGGGGACGGGGGCGATCAAAGGCCTACATAGGTAGGATCTTTATTTCTCGAGTGATGTCGATCACTTACGTGCATAGTGCACGAATTGGATAGTCAAAGGCATCGGGGATTCTCTAGACGCGGTGTTGTGGGACAACGCGA
>Ga0116125_1001203_pt1 | contig 11428 bp, 8 predicted proteins | sample June2015DPH_16_1_2_FD_89729 | JGI IMG/M metagenome (GOLD analysis project Ga0116125, IMG submission 89729) | Peatland microbial communities from SPRUCE experiment site at the Marcell Experimental Forest, Minnesota, USA - June2015DPH_16_10 | ecosystem: Environmental > Terrestrial > Soil > Wetlands...
AAATGGATCCACCGCACTGGATTAGGCTCGTTCCGCCCCGCCGCGCGCCAACAAACGGATGGTTTCCCAAACTCCGAAGCGTCTTCTCTCGGACGCCGCGTTCCCTTCGGCATTGGCCGCGTGTTCCTGGTCGTAAGCGCGGAGCAGGCGCAAAACTTCGGTGCGCAGTTCGTCGTCACCATTGCACTGTTGGTCTAAGATTGTCCGGCGGCGGTCCTCGTCGAGGGCGCAAATCTCGTCGAAGATGTCCTGTAAACGTTGCCAGTGCTCGGCCATACTCTGATAGGTGAAACCTATCGTACTGCCAGTGTGGACCGAGCGCAAATGCCCGTTCTACCGCTTGCCCGAGATGTGCGATCGATAGCGGCGCGGCGGCATGCCGGTGAGTTTGCGGAACACAGTGGTGAAGTGGCTCTGATCAAAAAATCCACAAATGAGCGCGACCTCGGCAATATCCAGGCCGGGGCTGGCCAACAGCGATTGCGCTTGGGCAATGCGGACTCGCCGCATGTATTCGCTGATGGTGCAGCCGAAATGGTGATGGAACTGGCGGCTGATCTGGACCGGATGCCGCCCGGCAGAACGCGAGAGTTCTGCGAGAGTGAGTCGCGGGTGTCCCTGTTCGCGCAGCATTTCTCGAATGCGCAGCAACCAGGCGGGAGGCAAGCCGCGGCGCTCGGCCGGGCTCTGCCCGCTGGTCAGCAGGAGTTGTAACACCGCTGCCTCAAGGTCGAGCGGGGTAACTTCATCTCTCTGGCGGAACTCGCGGTGTAGCCGCGCGCCCAGAGCAACCGCGGAAGGTTGCGGGAGTTCGCCAGGGGCGCAAATAGTGCGGCCATCCTGGGCGGCAAGCTCCAAAATCGGCTGACGCAGCTCGACGCGCAAGCACCGGCAGCCAACCGGAAAGTAAATTTCGTGAGGCTCCCCGGCGGGAAGGAAGCGCACGGTCCGGGGATCGCAGATTTCGCCGCCGCGGCTATGTCCCGCCCAATGCGAGCCGGCAATCACGTAAATCAAATTGGGGGTGTCGTGGAAATGGCGTGCGACAGAGAGCCCGGCTGCGTACACCCTCTCTTCCACCTTCAACGCCGGGCTTTCGAGCTGGCCGAGAATGCGCCGCGACTCATCAGGGTAGGGAAGTGATGCACTCGAACGTGGCTGCATGGTTTTACTCCTTACTTGTACGCGGCGGACGCGAAAACGTTTCAGTGTCAGAACCCGCCGTCGGCGCTAAACCATTGCAAGAATTTCCCCTCCCGATGGTTTTACATCAATCAATGCGCTTTCTCTTTCTTGTATCTCTGATTCTGCTGGCATCGCCTGGGCCCGGGTGCGCCACAGACGATAACCGCGGCACCGTCGGAATTTCCATTGCTCAGCTCTTCGACGATGACCAGTTGCCGAGCCATCGCGGTCCTATTGTCATATTGCAGGCGATCGAGGGATTGGCCGCGGCCAAGGCCGGCATCCGCTCGGGCGACTTCGTCATCGCTGTAGACGGCGTGCCGGTGCCGGGACGCGAACTTAGCGCGATCGTCCAGCAGATTCACGGACCCGTCGGTGCTACACTGCGGCTCACGGTTGTAAAACCCGATGGTAGCCAATCAGAGATCGCACTGGTCCGAGTGCCGTTTCCGCCGCATGTGAATCCGGCGTCCGATCCATTCTCGTACACGGTGCCCGGCAGTTGGGCAGCCGATCTACGCTATCACTTTCCTTTGCCATGGACGTCGAAACTTACCTATCACGGCTTCGAAGACATCTTCTTTTCGCCGAACTTTCGTGAGACTGACTCTCCCGAATATCACTCCTTTCTGTTTTTCTTCTGGCTGGATGGTAAACACCTGTTGAGCGCCGAACAGTTGCAAGCGGACGTGCTGACCTATTTTCGTGGAATCGCGGAGGAGCGGGGCCGAAACTACGGATTCACGCCCGATCTTTCGAAGGTATCGGCAACCTACAAGGAGGATTCCCTGGCATCGCCAACCTTTGGGAGTGCGCCGGCTCACGCTTTCAGCGGACAAGTAACAATCTGGGATACTCACGGCAAAACCATCACGTTGAACTCCGAGGTTCGGATCTCGGATTGCGAGACGCCCGACCACACAGCTTTCTTCTTCGCTCAGTCGCTCGAGCCGCGCGATGGAGACATGTGGAAGCGAATCGACGCGATTCGGGATACCTTCCGGTGCAAACGCTAGCGTGGAAAATCGGTCCAACGCACCGACTCCGTTTGAGGCCGCCTTGTGGCGCACGCACTTTGCGTGCCGCGTTCACACTCCTGTGAACGCTTGCGTGCGCTACCGGCATCTTCATGGCCTTTCGTGAGCTAGCGGGCCCCACGCGAACCGGTGTCTTATTCGCCGGCCACGGGTTTCCAGGTCTTATCCGGATTGAAGCGCGTGGTCTGGCGGGCGAGCGTGCTGGTTTGTGGGCCAAGATCTTTTTCGTAGACCACGCCTTGATGGTTCACGATCAAGGTTTGGATACCCGAAACGCCGTACTCGGCCGGCCATGCGATCATGGCGAAGCCGCCGATCATGGCGCCCTTCACCACGTAATCCATCGCACCACCCTGCGCATCCGGACCTTGCGCCTTTAAGACATGGAAAAAGTAGCCGTGATAGGGTACCGGCTTCTTACCTTGCCCCTGTATGAGGACGGCGGCTGCATCGCCGAAGGATTTAGGCACCAGCGATTCCGATTCGCCTTCATAATAAAGACCGTCCTTCTTACCCGGCGCACTGAGGATATGCTGCGCGTATTCTAGAATGCCGTTCGCATCGCGATCGCGCGACGCGTACTCCATTTGCGCTTCCACGTAGCCGCGGCAGACGTCAATGGCGGCCAGTTCGTTGCGGCCGACGCGGCGCGCCAGAATTTCTACGCGGCCCGTAGCGGCGTCAAAATACCATTTGCCATTCTTCGAAATCAACGGCACGGGAAATGGCCAATTCTGTTCACCCACGACCAACGTAACGCGATTGGGATTGTCCTTATCGGGCTGAACCTGCATCTTGGCGTGAGCCCGGGCGGCGAACTCCGTGCGAGCGGCCTTCGCATCGGCGGGATCGCCGGATTGCACAATGTCTTTACCGGCCGGTCCGAACAGTTTCATCAGAGCATTGGTGTCGTTCTGCTCGGCTGCGTTGAGTAGCGCCTGCGCGGCTTCTTGGGGTGTGGCGAAAGTCTCCTGGCTTTCCTGCGCAGAAGCGTTGAGAAGTGTCAGTGCCACCAGAAGCGTGGCTAGCGAAATCAAATATTTTATGATCGACATGCTTGCTCCTATCTCCGTCTCCCACCACCACCGCCGCTGCTGGGCGCCGCTCGGGCCGCGGGAGCGCTTCTGGCCGGGCCCAGGCTCGAATAGCCGTGTTCGGCGTGGGTTCCGGCCGCTGAGCCGTGCTCCATTCCCCCGAACGCTCCCCGATTGTTTTGTTCAGCCGGGGCGCTGCGCGGAATCTCGCGATTACCGAAGCGCTGCGACTCGGTGGATGGCGCATTGCGCGAACCTTCCGGAATGGAGCGCGGCGCTACGGCCTGGCGCACGTTGCCCCGGTATTGCTGATTCAATTCCGGACGCGCATAAGGCACTCCCGCGCGATGCGCCGGATCATGCTGCCATACGGCGTTGCCATGGACATTCGCGATGTGACTCGAATTGAAGTTGTTTTGATGAATAAATGTGTTGTTGACGATTACGGTGTGGTTGCCCCAGCCCGGATGCCAACCCCATCCGCCCCAGCCATGCCAGCCGGCGCCAAAATAGAATCCAACATTAATTCCAATGCCGAAGCCAAATCCTAGTCCACCAACCACTACACCGGGACCCGGCCAGAACCAACCCGGATACGGATACCAGAGCGGCGGTCCCCAAATCCACACGGGATTATAGACAGGGACGTAAATCACTGCGGGATCCGCAGGCTCAATTTGAATCACCGGCTGGCCGTTGTCCGTCGTGGCGACCACGTTTTCTTGCGGTGTGGATGCCAGCTTGCCCGCCTGTTGGGCTTTTTGCCGCATGCGTTGGACCGCATCCATCACGTCTTGTTGTTGGGCGAGGAATGCATTCCCCAGATTGGTGGTCCAAGTGACATCGTCATTCAGGCGCTTCAGAACGTCGGGGAAAACGACCAGCGCTTGAATACTGGGGTCCCAATCCTGTTGTTGCGCGGCCGCGGTGAGTGCTGGACCGCTGAGACCGGGGCTTCGCTGGAGCCACTGATAAGCCTGCACCACTTCCAGCGGATACGTGGTGGCGACCATGATCTGGCTGAGCAGCGGATCCGGATAGAGCGCGATGGGTGCCACCAGATCGTCCAATTGGTCGGGCGTGAGGGCTTGGTTCGGCGGCGGAAGCTGGGGCGGCGGTGGTTGATCCTGTGGAAACACACACTGGATTCCAAGTACAGAGATTGCGAAGAACAGCGGAATGAAGCGGGCTCGCATTTTTACCTTTGGGTTACGGCGAACTTCCAACAAATCACTCTGATTATATATCGCCGCCGCAACATGGCTAAAGGTAGTGCGCCAGCGCACTACCTGGCTGGAACCCATGCTAGTGTCCCATATTTTCCTGGCGATTCCGCCTATTCCGGCCGATATGGTTGCTTGAGAGCCAATGATGCGCCGTCCATATAGGCTCAGTGCGTTCGCGCTAGTTCTGACGTACCATGGCTCGGGGTTGGCGCAGCAGTATAGTTTTCGCCATTACGGAGCCGCGGATGGGCTGCAGAACCTGGCCATTCTATCGCTCGCGCAGGACGGAGCAGGCTACATCTGGGCTGGATCGGAAGGCGGCCTGTACCGGTATGACGGGACGCGCTTCCGTCTGATGGCCTCAGCCGAAGGTTTGCCGTGCGTTACCGAAGCCCACGCTTTGCATGTGGCTGCGGATGGGGCGCTGTGGGCCAATACTTGTGCGCAGATTTTTCGATTCGATGGGCAGCGCTTTCGCGCCATCCCCGGGGTGAGCGGGATGTTATCGGGTGCGCAGCGCATGGCGAACGACGCGCACGGGAACGTTATGGTGGCCACGCCTTCCGGTATGTATGAGGCAACGCGGAACGGCGCCGGATCCTATGCTGCGCATCCCTACGCGCTCGGCCCCGAATTTACCGGCGTGTCCATTCGCGGAATCGCAAGGAACGGTTCCGAACTCTGGTTTGGCTGCGGGCGGAGATTGTGCGTTGAAGACCGGGGACGCGTGTCTATGTTTGGTCCGGCGGAAGGATTACCGGAAGACGCCTGGGACACGATCGGCATAGGGCCAGACGGGTCCGTGTGGATCCGCAGCCCGAGCCGGTTATTCCGCAAGGCGCCCGGCGAGACGCGGCTGGTGCAGGAGAAACCGGATATCGCGTCCAGCGCTTTTTGGGGCGCCTTGACGGTAAGCCGGGACGGTTTCGTCATGATCCCGACCGACAAGGGATTAGCCCTCCGCGAGGACCGATGGAGAATGATAGACGATCGGCGGGGGCTTCCGTCCGCGATGTCGAGCGCTGCGCTGGAAGATCGCGAAGGGTCGTTGTGGATTGCGCTGATCGGCGCGGGCATAGCTCGCTGGTTGGGTTACGGCGAGTGGGAGGCATGGACTAAGGCACAAGGTCTGCCGTCCGATTTGATATGGAGCCTCCGGCGCGATAGGAAGGGCGCGCTCTGGGTGGGAACTTCGTTAGGATTAGCGCGGCTCAAAAGCGACGAACCACTTCGGATCTGGACCAGGAAAGACGGCTTGGGGGGGGACAATGTTCGAAGCCTGGGCGAGACTTCCGACGGATCTATATGGGCGGTGGTCAAGCCGGGCGGCTTGGCGCGCATCAATCCTGCAACCGGAAAGATTCGTCTGTTCGCGGCGGCGGATGGTCTCACTTGCGGGACATCGCACCGGCTTTTTATCGACCACATGGAGAGGCTCTGGGTTGCGACAGCCTGCGGCATTTTTCGTAACGATCGGCCGTTAGACTCCGATGGTTTCCACCGCATCGATCAACCCTCGGCGTTCGACCACGGGGCCTGGGCTTTTTCCGAGGATCGGCAGGGGACGATGTGGATCACGAATCCTGAGGGATTGTGGAGTTTGTCCGAAGGCGAGTGGCGGCATTACGGGAAAGCGGACGGACTTCTGAGCGACAGTCCATACATTCCCACGATCCGTCCGGACGGCGCACTCTGGCTGCACCACCGGTTGGATGCTGGAATTGAAAGAGTGGAGATAGCGGGCACCCGCATTTCCCGCTCAACGCCGGTACTGGCTGCTGACGCGTTATCGGTGGAAGTCACCGCGTTTCATGGTTTCGACGCTTTCGGGCGCCTTTGGCGGGGTAGTGCGAACGGCGTATCGTTCCTGGACGGCGGTGCATGGAAACATCTCAGCACCGAAGACGGGCTGATCTGGGACGACACAGATGGAGAAGCGTTCTGGGCCGACGCGGACGGCAGCGTTTGGATCGGTACCAGCGGCGGCCTGGCACACTACCGTCCAGCCAGAAGCTCTCTGGAACCGGTGGTTGGCGATCCGATCATAACCCGGCTGGAGGTGGGCCAGAAGTCGCGAGTTCTGAGGGCGGAGTTCTCCTCGCTCAGTTATAAGAACGAGCAACTGGTGCGCTTTGCCTACCGGCTGGACGGGGACCGCTGGGCCGATACTACGGAACGCGTCATCTCCTTTGCCGGGCTTTCGCCGGGCCGGCATCGGCTGGAGATCCGGTCGCGCGTTCGGGATGGGCCGGTCTCGGCCAAAGTGGCTGCGGCGGAGTTCCGGATCGAGCCTAAATGGTGGGAGACCTGGTGGTTGCGGTCCAGCGCTCTACTGCTTTTCGGCGCAGCGGTGTGGGGAATCGTGTGGCGAAGGAATCAGCTTCTGCTGCACCGGCGGACCGCTGAACTGGAAGCGGAACGCAGGCACATGCTGGAAGAAAAAAAGAGCGCGAACGCAGCGCTCGAAGCCAAGGGACTTTTTCTGGCAAATATCAGTCACGAGATTCGGACGCCCCTGAACGGCGTCATCGGGTTGAGCATGGAGTTGGAAGCCATGCCGGTCCCGGAAGAGGCGTTGGAGATCATACGGATGATCCGCTCTTCCGGCGATACACTGCTTCGGGTGATAAGCGATGTCCTGGATTTTTCCAAAGTAGAGGCCGGAAAACTGGAGTTGGAAGTATCGCCTTTCGACCTTCGCCGTTCGCTCGAAGATAGCGTCGCACTGTTTCGCGGTCCGGCAGCGGAAAAAAATTTGCGCCTCGGTTGCTCGCTCCCACCGGAATTGCCGGCGTGGGTGGCGGGCGACGGAACCCGGTTGCGGCAAGTGGTGTTGAACCTGATTTCAAACGCCGTGAAGTTTACGAGTTCCGGCGAAATCACGCTCGCTGCGGGTGTGGAAGGGCATGACGCGGCCTCTTGTTTGATCGCGATCGAGGTTCGCGACACCGGTATTGGGATTGCGCCGGAACAGCTGCCTCGCATGTTCTCGTCGTTCAATCAGGCGGACGCTTCCATCAGCCGCCGTTACGGAGGAACTGGCTTGGGCCTCGCGATCTCCAAGCGGCTGGTGGAGTTGATGGGAGGAACCATCGATGTGGAGTCTAAGCTGGGCGAGGGCTCGCGCTTCCGATTCACAGTCCGGATGGGCCACGCGCGGGAACCGGTGGCTTTGCAGGATGTTCCTACGCCCGAGTTATCCACGGGCCACTTGAAAGTGCTGGTGGCGGAGGACAATGTAGTAAATCAACGCGTCGTATTAAAGCTGCTGGAGAGGCTGGGGGTGAAGGCGGATTTGGCGGCGGACGGCGCGCAGGCTGTGGCGAAGGCATTGGAGCATCGTTATGATCTCGTTCTCATGGACGTTCAGATGCCTGAGCGGGACGGAGTATCCGCGACGCGCGAAATCCGGCGGCTGCTGCCCGCCGGGAGCCAGCCGCTTATTTACGGATTAACTGCTCACGCGACCATGGAGTTTCGCGATATTTGCCTGGCTGCCGGCATGGACGGATATTTTACGAAGCCGCTGGAGCCGGGAAAACTGCGAGTGTTGATTTGGGACTTGGCCACGCGGAACGTGATGCCTTTGTTACAGTAATCGCGTGTTACAGCTCGAACTGATTTCTTGCTGCAGCCTTGGTTCCGGGTTAAAGATTACCGCAAAAAACCCGTGTGGCCGCTTTGCCTGGGGCGAGATTCCAGATATTCAGAATAAGCTCATTGTATCTCTGGTATGCAATGTGAAAATATGATACTCTTGTCCCGTCTCTTTCTGGAAAAATGCATGGAGGAGGTAATCGAGCTATGAATCCTGCGATTTCCACGAGTCTGAACTTTCGGCTGCTGTGCGCAGCCGGTAACGCATACGATATTGCCCCCGGCGGATGTGCTTACTCGCCGGATACCGTCTTTAGTCCCGCTGTGGGCTATAAAAGCATGCCTAAGCCGGTGTGCGGAGATGTCGAGTCTATTAACGCATGTCTCGTCGGAGAAAACGCCGACGGAATCATTGTGGCATTTCGCGGAACGCTGCCACCGTCGCTGAAGGGTACCGAGAGCCTGCTGAACTGGCTGGAAAACTTCTTCGATGTGCCCAAATCCGCGCCGAATGTTCCCGGCCAGGTTCACAGTGGATTTTACGATGCCACTATGTCCCTCATTGGCGGCGTCGCCGCGGCGGTGCAGAACCTGAATCCAGGACCGGCCAAGAAAATCCTGGTGACGGGGCATAGCCTGGGCGGCGCGCTGGCTTCCATTGGCGCGTACATCCTCAGCCAGAGCTACCACCTGCCGATTCAGCAAGTGGTCACCTTCGCTTCGCCGAAGCCGGGCGACGTTGCGTTTCAGACCGGTTATCAGGCCGTGATAAACAACCAGGTACGTTACGAGAATTACGAGGACGTGGTTCCGCTACTGCCGCCGGCGGACCGGTTTATTAACCTTGCCGCGGGCGTTTTCTCGCTTATCCCTGACAGGGGTGGTGACCTTAAGAATCTCTTCCAGAGCGCGAAAGGCTGGAACTATGTACCGGTGGGGCGCCAGCAGTTCATCGAGGCGGACAAGCTGACCATCATTTCCAACGAACCCATCGAGTCGCAGATCTGGGATGTAGTGAAAGAATTCGGCGAAGATATTTGGGACTTGGATTTCTCATCGTTCGCCGCTGCTCACACCATATCTCCGGGAGGCGGCTACTACCGGGCGATCTCAGCTATGGCATCGGCCGCAGCCATATAGATCAACGAACTACCCGCGGCCGGCCAGAGCAGCCACTAGTTGTGTAATCTTGGTCTGGAACTCCCGAGGATCCGCGCCCGGCGCGAAATCGACCACGCCTGTGGCAACGTCATAAACCAGCGTGTGCATGGCGCCGCCGGCTAGTTCGACGATGGGTGCTGAAAGCGTGAGCATAACATCGCGCGACGCCGCGATGGCCCCCGCCGGTTCGATGTCCAGGACGGCCGCGAATTGATCTTTATTCAAACGTTCCACGGTCACCGACCCCGGGAGCTTGCTTTCAAAGCGCGCCTTGAAAGTGTTCACGCCGCTTTCCAGCACTTTTGCGCCATGGCAATTGTGAAGGCCATCCAGATTCCTGATCACGGCCAGCAATACCGAAAAAGGACGGCCTCGGCGGGCTAACTCACTCATGCGGTTGTTGAGATGATTCCGAGCCTGGTTCTGTTCTTCGTCGGGCGCCCGCAGCGAGCGCTGCATACCTTGAATCTCCTGATGCAACAGGCGTATCTCATCCTTCAACTGCGCGACCGCTAACTGATTGCACGACCGCATTTGCTCCACGCTCGAGGTTATTTTTGCCGTGGCCGTCCGGATGCGGTTGCGCATCTCGTTAATATCGCTACTGGCGGTAGCTTTATTGAGATGTTGCAACTCCTGCTTTACGTCCGCTTCGAGTTCGGAACCGCTCTCGGTGAAGGAACTGGCAAATGTTTCGACCGCTGCCGAGGCGGAGGCAACGTCCTTGCGGAGTTGCTCCAGATGGCTGCGTACCAGTTCCTGAAATCCCTTTAGTTCCGTATCGAAGGACGCTTGGACGCTTTTCAGTTGTTCCGGGCCGGTGGCATCCCTCAATTGGTGTTTCAGACTCTGCAATTGCGCGCGGAAGCGAGCCACTCGCTCGGCATTGAACTCGATTGCGTAACGCTCGGTCGCGGCGATGGCTTGCGAGTAACAGGCCACGGCGGATAGCCCGAATTCCTCCAAGCGCTCCAATTCGTTCGCAGTCTGACGGATGGATATCAACGGATCTTCTGAGCCTCGTACCTTTATCGCGCTTTGGAACCTGAAAGTTTAGGTTCTGCAGACACGCTGGGGTTTGGAAATGGTACAAGCGTACTGCGGTTTGCGCAGCAGACCTAGTTTCTCGTAGTGTCAATCGGGGACATGTTAAGATGCGGCAGCAACTCGTGAAGCCTCGGCTGCTATTTCTCTCCGAACGATATCCGCCGGACTTGGGCGGCGTCGCGACCAGCGCCGGTCGCATCTCGCGTGCCCTGGCCGCCTTAGGCGCCGATATCGATGTGATCGCCTGGTCGAGGACGCTCGACGCGGGTCTGGTGGTTCCTGAAGACGGGAATCCTGCTGTGTACCGCATGGGGCGCTTCCGTGAATGGGATTCCACCATGCCGCACACGCTGAACCTGTTCGATTGGTTGCTCAGCAAACACCGCTATGACGCCATCTGGGGGCACTATCTGGCGCCCGCGGGATTTCTGGCGGCGTGGTTCGGACGCTTGAAAAATATTCCGAGTATGGTCAGCGTGCGGGGCAACGATCTGGATCGCGAGATGTATCCTCCGGGCGATTTCGCCCGGCTGCGCTGGACGCTCGAACAGGCCAATTGCATCAGCGCGGTCACCGAAGACCTGGCTCGGAAGGTGGCCGCGCTCAGTCTGCGCAACGATGTTGTCTGCCTGAAGAATGCCGTGGACACAGAAGTTTTCGCTCCCGGTGAGGCTTCGGGTGCGTTGCGTGAGAAGCTGGGCATCCGGCCTGACGAAGTTGTACTCGGATTTGCCGGAGAGCTGCGCGAGAAAAAAGGGCAGCAGTTTTTGCTGGAAGCGCTGCGGAAGGTTCGCGAGCGGCGCCCGGCATGTTTGCTGGTAATGGGAGAAGTTCGCCCATCGGAGATGCCTCGTCTCATGCAATGGACCGGGCCGGGGAGCCTGGCGGATCACCGCATTCTTGTTACAAACCAGCTTTCCACACAAGCGGAAGTGAACACACACTTGCACCTGTGCGATATCTACCTGCAGCCTTCGCTGTGGGACGGTATGCCGAACGCGCTGCTCGAAGCCATGGCAGCAGGGTGCCTCCCAATCGGAAGCGACGCCGGGGGCATTCCCGAGATCATCACTGACGGACTGAGCGGCGTTATCGTTCCGCGCTGGCAACTCCACCGGCTAGGCGAAGTGCTGCTTGATCG
>Ga0116125_1001205_pt1 | contig 11424 bp, 9 predicted proteins | sample June2015DPH_16_1_2_FD_89729 | JGI IMG/M metagenome (GOLD analysis project Ga0116125, IMG submission 89729) | Peatland microbial communities from SPRUCE experiment site at the Marcell Experimental Forest, Minnesota, USA - June2015DPH_16_10 | ecosystem: Environmental > Terrestrial > Soil > Wetlands...
CTTCCAGGAATGCACGCTTATGCCTAACACAACTCAGCTCGCTGCGAAAGCAATTGTTCCCCCAGCGGCGCCGACGCTAGCCACCACGCCTCTAACCCCGCCCACGGAGGACTCCCGGTCGAATTCCGTACGAGTGAATTGGCAGCTCAAAGCAATCTTGCCGGTAGCCTTCGTCCTGCTGGCCGGGCTGCTGCTCTTCACTCTGGCCACCGTATCTTTACGGGACCCGCAACGCCACGTCGTACTGATCGTCGCGGGAGCGGGAGCGGTCATCATCTGCGCCGTGTCGATGTTCGTTCTGGCCTATCTGGTGCAGCGGCCGATGGTCGAATTGCAGGAAAAAATGGAGCAGGTCAGCGAGGGCAACCTCGACGTTGCGGTCAGCTTCTCCCAGCGCAACGACGAAATCGGAGACCTCGGCCGCAACTTCAATCACATGATGCAGCAACTCCGCGAGAGCCGTCAGGAAATTGAGCTCCTGCATCGCACCCAGATGACGCGTGCCGAACATCTGGCGACGCTCGGAGAGCTGGCCACAGGCTTAGCCCACGAGATTCGCAATCCCCTGGCCGGCATCGCAGGCGTCATCGAAATCGTAGGTCGCGACCTGCCCGCAACCAGTCCCGCGCGCGCCGTCGTAAAAGATGTTCGCCTAGAGATCATGCGCATCAGTCGCACCCTGACTGATCTTCTCGAAACGGCGCGCCCTCGCCGGCCAGAGATTCGCCGCAGCAATCTCAACACCACGGTCGAACATGCCGTGATGCTGGCCCGCCAGCAAGTGCTCTCCAGACCAATCAAGATCGAACTGCAGCAGGCGCCCGCTCTGCCTGAAGTGGAGCACGACAGCGATCAGATCCACCAGGTGCTCTTAAACCTGCTCTTGAACGCAGTCCAAGCCATGGACGGAGCAGGCCAGGTGTGCGTCGAGCTCGATATGCGAGATGGTTTCGCCTGCGTGGTCGTCAGCGACAACGGCCGTGGCATTGCTCCACAGAACCTGCCCAACATTTTCCGCCCTTTCTACACCACCAAGGGCGACGGCACCGGTCTGGGCCTCTCTCTCGCCCGCCGCATTGTGGAAGATCATCATGGCCGCATCGAAGTGAGCAGCGTCGTGGGAAAAGGCAGCCAGTTCACAGTATTGCTGCCCTTCCACACGCCTGCCACCCACGTCGCCGCTTCCTGACCGAAGAACTCTGTTCGAATGGGTTTCCTTCGTGTCCCTTCGTGTCCTTAGTGGTTCAAGATCTTCAAACTGCAGCCCAAGTATCGCCCGCGAAAGCACCCGGCCGCCCTTTCGTAGTAAATTAAACACCGATGCCTGCACAGAAGATCATGATCGTGGACGACGAGCGCCTGGTGCGCTGGTCACTGCGCCAGAAATGCGAAGAGTGGGGTTACCACGTGATCGAGGCCGACTCCGGCCTGCCCGCCCTCAAGCTAGCCCAGCACGAATCGCCCGACCTCGTCCTGCTCGACGTGCGCATGCCGGATCTCAGCGGCATCGAGGTGCTCGATCAACTCAAGAAAAGCGGCGACGCCCGCGCCGTCATCATGATCACCGCCGACCCTCAACTTGACGACGTCAAAGCCGCGCTCAAGCTCGGAGCCTACGATTTCGTCGGCAAGCCGGTCGATTTCGACGAGCTTCACGTCACCATCAAGAACGCGCTCGAAGCCACCAGTCTGCGCACCGAAGTTCAAACCTTACGCGGTGAAGTCCGCCGCGGAGCCGGCTACGACAGCGTTGTAAGCGTCTCGTCAAAGATGATCGAGCTCATGAACTTCGTGCGAAAAGTTGCGGCCAGCGAAGCCACGACGATTCTGATTCAAGGCGAAAGCGGCACCGGTAAAGACCTTATCGCCAAAGCCATCCACTACGAAAGTTCGCGCCAGGAGAAGCCTTTCGTAGCCATCAACTGCTCCGCCATCCCCGAAACGCTGATGGAAGCCGAACTCTTCGGCCACGAAAAAGGCGCGTTCACCGACGCCAAACAGATGAAGAAGGGCCTGTTCGAGGCCGCCGATGGCGGCACGCTGTTTCTCGACGAAATCGGCGAACTCTCCCCGTTGCTGCAAGCCAAACTGCTGCGCGTGCTCGAAGACCAGGTCATCCGCCGCGTAGGCGGCATCAAAGACATGCAGGTGGACGTGCGCGTAATCGCCGCCTCCAACCGCGATCTAGAAAAAGCGGTGCGCGAAAATCAATTTCGCCAGGATCTTTATTACCGGCTCGCGATCATCGCGATCTTCATCCCGCCGCTGCGCGACCGAAAAGAAGACATCCTGCCCCTGGTTAACTTCTTCATCGAGCGCTACAACGGAAGATTCAAGAAGTCGGTTCGTGGCATTACTGAGGAGACGCGCCGCCTGATTCTCAGCCACAACTGGCCCGGCAATGTTCGCGAACTGAAAAACACCATCGAACGCGGCATGATCCTCGAAGACGAAACCCTCCTGCGCCCCTTGTACCTTCCCTTCTCCGTCGGCGAATCCGGCGGACGCACCGTCTTTGAACGAACCTCGCCCGCCGACGGCGGCCAAACCTTGCCCAACGGCCGCACCCTCCCGCGCCTTTATATCCCCGAAGGCGGAACCTCCTTGGAAGAGGTAGAGCATGCCATGGTCGAGCTAGCCATGCGTCAAGCCAACAGCAACCAAACCCACGCCGCCAAGCTCCTCGACATCAGCCGCGACGCCCTGCGCTACAAGCTAAAGAAATTCGGCCTGATCCGCGGCGACGGAGAAGAGGAAGGCTCTCAGGCGAGCGTGGCCGAGGATCGCTAGCCACTACCGTTAGCCGCGAAGCGGCGCAGGAATAAAGCCCCTGGCGCAAGCCGTAGGTACAGCGCATTTGGTGTGAACCAGCCCCGCGGGTGGTCCATCCTTTCGCGTTCTCTGCGAAAGGGTGGGGCTGCCGGACAGGGTCCCTAACTCTGAGGCACAACCCACTGGCGCCGCGCTAAAGGATCGGGGTATCCCCCCCTCCCCCCTCAATCTTTGGAATCATCGACTTAGCGGGAAATTCCCCGCAAAATCCGGATGTAAAAGAACTTAGATACTAAAATCCGTGAAACAGAGGACTTAGGGGCGCATCGAATTGACTTCCGCCAAGCGTCACAGCCTCGACGATGATTACCGATTTGGAATTGGCAGTCAAGGTTGGATGTCACAAAATAGGGCTGTGGAAATCTTAGGCGGAGTCAATCGGTAGTGTCCCAGGAGTTAGAGACACTACCCTGCAGTCCAAGGATGGGCCACCCGCGGGCGGAGTCTTAACTTCCTTTTCAAGCAACCGCAAGAATTGATCCCGAGTCCAATTAACATGCGGCGCAGGTGACTTTGGTTCACGCTCCATGCGGTAATCGTAACCCGTTTTGGCAACTGTGGTATAAATTGACCCCGTATGGCATACGAGCTTGACATTCACTACGAGGGAACAGCGCCAGGAGTGGCGGAGCACCGCTTGAGTTTGGGTGCATTTGGCCCGGCGCTAAACCAGCTTGTGTTTGCCCTTCGACGTATAGCCACGCAACTAGTCAAGAATGCCGTGGAAGGCGAACATCCGAAGACTGGACGCTTTGCTGACCCCGCACGAAATTTGGATATTGAAATCGTGAAAATTGACGGCAATTCTCTTGGTCTCGCAACGCGAGTTGCCTTCCATGATCTTCCGCAAGCCCAACCCAACTTGCCTCTTTGGGCGGATTTGCCGGAACGGGCAGGATCGGAATTGTTGGATGCTTTAGATCGCGAGAGTAAGGGGCAACTATCAAACTCCGCCGTTCGGAAGTATTTTGCGGAGCTGCCAGACGGGATTTCAAGGCAGAGCTATAATTTTCACCTAAACGGAAGGTCGATTCGCAGGGTTGACATCGGCCAAGTTCAGTTGACTACATTGCCCGTTGGTCTCGCATATTTGCGCAAAGCAGAAGGTGACATTGTTGGCGTGGGATTTGATCCCGGTAGAAATGAAGTGAGGGTCAAACCAGAAAGTGGCAATCTTGCCGTGTTGGGATCAGCATCCGAACAAGTGGACGGAGCATTAGAGATGAGACATAGCAAAGTTCGCACACTGTCCGTTCAGACAGTCAAGGGTGTAAGACTGATCAGCCTCAGACGTGCGTCCGATCCCGCCTTCAAGTTTGATCCAGAAACGGCGACGAGGCAAATTTTCACTCGCTGGGATAAAGTCCTCAAAAAACTCGCAAAATGAATCAGCAACCTTGGTCGCATTGGATCGACATTGATCGAATCCAAGCGCTCCATCTTGAAGGGCTGGAGCGTTATGCTGGGTTGCGCTCGTCGGCTGATCTGCCCTGCCTAGAATCTGCCTTAGGTGCTGCCTACAATGCTGAAATTTACTCTATGCCAGAGGTAGACGATGAGACTGTCATCTCTGGCCTAACCTTTTGTGGGTACCTACTCTTCTATATTGCCACAAAACAATGCTGGTCTGACGGAAGCAAACGCGCCGCGTGGTCGTCGGCCATGTGGGTTCTCGCGACTCAGGGTCTAACTGTGGATGCTACCGACGAGGAAGCCTACGCATTCTGTATGGATGTTGCAGAAAAGCGCATCGCTAGAGGCGAGGATGTGGTTATTTGGATTGCGGATCGCCTGATTGAATTACCCACCAACTTGGCTTGACGGGATACTTGCCAGGTTGGATGTAACAGATGGGGCTGTGGAAACCTTTCGAGCTGTCGCCTACCCCTTGGCGTGCTGCTTGGCTCGATCGATATATTCCTGGACCATCTGTTTCTGCGGATAATCCGGGTTCCGCCGCAGCAACTCCTCCCAGGCCTGAACCGCACCTTTGGGATCCAGCTTGCCTTGCCAGCGAACGATGCCCAGGTTAAACAGCGTTCCCGGATGGTCGGGCCGGTACTTCAACGCGGTCTGAAACTCTGCGATGGCTCCGTCGGCGTCTCCGGTGTACCAGAGCGACGTGCCCAGATCGGTCAGGACATCTGCATTGGTGGGCTGAATCTTCACCGCCAGTTGGTAGTACTTGACGGCCTCTGGATATTGCCGCCCGTCGTAATAAAGGTTCGCCGCTTGGACAATCGTGCTGAAGTCGTCAGGGCTGGTCTTCAGAGTCGCGAGCAAAGGCGCGACCGCCTGGTCAACCATTGCTTTCTGTTGTTCCGGAGTTACCTGCGCCTGCCCTTGTGACGCGCCGCCTTGAGACGAGATGCCTTGAGAGGAAGCGGCTTGCGCGGCTGCTGCAGACACCGGCGAAGCGGACCCACGAAACAAGTAGCCCAGCCCGACTCCCAGCACCAGGCAGAGGACCGCCAGCAGGTACGCCTGAACATCAGTCAAGGCCTTGGATTGGGCTTTCGAATGAGCTGCGTCTGGTTCCGGATTGGCCACTTTTAGGGTTCCCATGGTTCCGTGCTCCTTACTGCGATCTGGTGCCGGCAAGCGCCGTTTCGGGCGTTTGAAGATGGAACAATCGCTGCACCGCTATGGTCATCTGGTCCTGCTCCACCTTCTCTGGAAGTTCCTTGAGTTCACGGGCCAAGGATCCTGCGATCCTCTTTGTCATTTTGGACATGACTGCATCTAACATTTCGTCCTGATCCTTGGAGAAAGGCCCGTTCTCTTGTCGAAAGGAATCCAGTTCTTGCCGGCAAATTTCGTCGAGGCGTTGGCGCAGTGCGACGATGGTTGGCACCACCCGCTCCGCCATCAGCTTGCGGCGGAAGCCTTGCGTCTCGGCCTCTAGAATCTTCTGGGCTTCGGCGGCGGCCGCCTCGCGCTCGCCCGCATTGTGGTCCACCACGTTTTCCAGGTCGTCAAGGTTATAGAGGAAAACGCCCCTTATTTCGCGCACCGCGGAGTCGATGTCGCGAGGCATCGCAATATCCACGATCACCAGCGGCCGAGCTTCTCTGCCTGAAGTCTCGCGCCCTTGCATCATCGTTTCGGCTTCCTCGCGGCTGAGAATGGTGTGCGGACAGGAAGTCGAACTGATGATGATGTCAGCCTCCGCCATATGCTGCCAGCGATCCTCAAACGGGATCGCCACTCCGCCCAGCTTCGTGGCCAATTCGGCCGCGTGTTCGAGCGTGCGGTTGATCACACAGACTGAGGCGGCGCCGTGGTTGAGCAATCCACGGGCGGAAAGCTCGCTCATCTTGCCCGCGCCTAACAGAAGTACTTTCTTGTTTTCCAGCGTGCCGAAAATCTGGCGTGTGAGTTCCACCGCGGCATAAGGAATCGAAACCGCCGCATTGCCAATCGCCGTTTCCGTGCGCACGCGCTTCGAGACCGCCAGCGCCTTCTGCAAAACCGCATCGAGAAACCGGCCAGTCGCTCCAACCTTTTGCGCCTGCTGCCAGGCCTGTTTCACCTGGGCGATGACTTGAGGCTCGCCCAGCACCATGGAGTCGAGGCTGGATGCGACCCGGAAAATGTGCAGGAGCGCTGCTTCATCGAGCAAGCGATAGAAGTGTTTCCACTCGCAGAGTTTGAGTCCGTATTCGGAGCCGAGCAACCGCATCACCGAATTGCCCGCCAGAGTCACGTCATTCACCCACAGCAGAAATTCCGTGCGGTTACAGGTGGCCAGCACAATGACCTCTTCAATGCCCTCCGCCCGGGACAACTGCACCAGGGCCTGGTAGCGCCGGTCCTCGCTGATCCAGAAGCGCTCCCGCACCTCCACTGGGGCGGTGCGGTAGTTCAAGCCGACGACCATCAGAGTGGGTTCCACAGCTTCATCTCCGTAACCGCTCTTGCTAAAGCATCCGCCTTACCAAAGAACAGGCCCGTTTAGGTGGAGCGATCCTGTTGTCTTTTCAATGAGTTAGAACAGTGCTCCGGAAAGGAAGAGCTATTAAAGCACTCTAAGTTGTGGGATATCGCGCTCCGGCGGGAGGCATTTGGCACGATTTAAGTAGCGAAGCAGCCACGGAGTCGAAGGACCCCGATGCTGCAATGCGCCAAGATGAACGGAAAGGGAGTTTTCAAGATCGAGCGGGCGCAAGAGCGCAGGGAGAACTCCCAGAAGCGACCGTGATAGCTCTTGAGGTCAGCGGGGTCCTTCGACTCCGTAAGCGCTCCGCTTCGCGAAGCACTTACTACGCTCAGGATGACAAAGAGAAAATAGTTTCCTTAACGCGCTGCTCCCGCGGGCGCAATCTCGTTCAGGCCTTTGGTCTTTGGCTCGTAGACGCAGAATGGCTCCTCATCGAGATAGTTCCCAGTGGCGGCAAAGGCGCGGGCGCGGCAACCCATGCAAACATTGCGAAACTCGCAGCAGCCGCACTTCCCTTTCAGGTTGTTCACGTCGCGCAGTTGGTTGAATACAACGGAGTTCTCCCAAATATCGGCGAAGGGCTGTTTCTTCAGATCGCCAGCGAGTGCCGGTAAGTATCCACAGGGATAGACCTCGCCTTGATTCGAGATGAAACAAACGGCGGTTCCGGCCAGGCAGCCTTTGGTCATGGCATTCATGTCGGACGGGTGGGTTCCCGGGTGTCCAACTACTTGTCCAACTACGTGTCCGCCGGCCTTCCCGGCTCCATGAGGGTGAAGTTCGATGCCGGTTGATCCGGGCATCGTCATATCTGTGGGACCGATGGCGATCGGACCCCTGCTGGGTGAGGCCGACGCCGGTGGAACTACTTTCAGCGCGGCCTGGGCAGCGGCTGTCGCGGAACGGTGCTCTGCTGCGCGCCGTTGACGAACTACACGGAAGTAGTGCGGGGCGCAGGTGGCTTTGAGCTCGATACCACCCTTGAGAGACTCGTCGTAGAACCAGTTCAGCATCCGCTCGTACTCTTCCGGGGGAACCATCTGTTCAGCAGCGATATCCACCCCGCAGCCGACGGGCACCAGCAGGAACGTGTGCAGGGCATCGGCTCCGATCGACTTCGCCAGTTCGAGCATCTGCGGAAGCTGGTGGGCATTGTGCCGGGCGACTGTAGTGTTGATCTGTACCGACATTCCCAGCGCTTTGAGATTGCGGAACCCGGCAAGGGCCGCGTCGAAGGCACCGGGAATGCTGCGGAACTTGTCATGAGTGGCCGCGTCCGTGCCGTCGAGACTGATGGCGACGCGCTTCACACCGCTGTCGAAGATTTTCTGCGCGACTTCCTTGGTAACCAGGGTGCCGTTGGTGGCCAACGCCACGCGAAGACCCTTGTCCGTGCCATAACGCGCTAATTCGAAAATGTCCTTGCGGAAGAGCGGCTCGCCGCCGCTGAGCACGAGGATAGGAGAGGAAACCTCGGCAATCTGATCGATGATGCTCTTCGCCGCGCTGGTCGAGAGGTCGTCGGGAGAGCTTAGTTCGGTGGCGCTGGCCCGGCAATGGATGCAGCGCAGATTGCAGCCTTTGGTCAGCTCCCAGAAAATCAGGCGGGGCTTGTTTTGGACTGCTGGACCTGAATGCCGGCTGTTTTCGCTTAAAGTTGTCATGTGCGCTTCCCCTCCCACGTGGACTGGCTCTGCCAGTCACCCAACGGCGCAACTATAAAAGGCGCGAATCCCCCCTGCGGTGACTCTCATCACTCCGAATTGTGATCCGGGTCACTAGACCGAACTCTTGCGGAATGAGCGTATTGCATGAGAATGCTTGAATCGGAACGGCTGCCTCGGAATGGCCGAATGGAATCAACCGTCGTAAGCGTGCCCACCATGCCGTCCTGGCGCTGGTTAGTTGGAGTTTGCGATCTCGCGCAGCGCTGCCGTGTTGCGAATCACTAACGTCGAGCCTTTTGACTGCACGATCTGCCGCTTCTTTAGCTCCGCGAACAAGCGGGTAACTGTCTCCCGCGAGGTGCCTATCATCTGGGCGATTTCCTCGTGAGTGAGTCGAATTGTCAACCGGGGCTCGGCTTTAGCGGCGTCCCCGTTCTTGGAGCTCCATTCCAGAAGCAGCGCAGCCAGTTTCTCGGCGGCGGAGTGTGACAGTCCCAGCGCTCGCACTTCCTTACAGGCATTGTGATATTTCTCGCCTAACTGCTCGGCCACCTTGAAGCAGACCTCTACGTCATCCTTCAGGAAGTGAAGAAAGTCGTCGCGCTTGACGAAGTTGACCTGGCAAGGATCGATCGTCTCGGCGGTTACTTCGTAAGGCTTGCCGGAGATCGTGGCGCTCAACCCCAGCACTTCCCCGGGGTCGGCCAGCTTCACGATCATGGTTCTTCCGCCCGGGGAGTTAATGGAGAGCTTTACGCTGCCTTTGCAGAGTATAAAAATGCCGCGCGGCACCTGCCCTTCCACAAACAACACCGCTCCCGGGGGATAGGCGGTGGCGTACTTGATGTTCTCAAGAGTCTGCAGCGCGTTAGCGGGCAGATTGCAGAAGATGCGATCCGCACGCAGCTTGCAGGTAACGCAGCTTTCCACAATCTCCATTCCGTATGGCGAGAGCATATACGAGCCTCCTATGCTTACGGTCAGTGTCCGCCGGGATCCATCACTTGGCTGTGCTGGGAGGCACATGCCGTTGTGATCCGCATCACAAACCAACCTTTTGTGACCGGGATCACATCCGTCTGTGACTTGTCTTGCTGCGCTGGTCCGCGGCTTCGTCCATGCTTATGCAGTCAATTGGGAAGCAAAGGGTTACACACAGTTATTTTGCATACAAAGGCAGGCGGGTGATCATGAAGCGCAAGTTAAAGACCATGGATGCGAACGAGGCGGTGGCATACGTCGCCTACCGGGTCAACGAAGTCATTGCCATTTATCCCATCACTCCTTCTTCGAACATGGGGGAATGGGCGGACGAATGGGCGTCGCAGAAAATCCAGAACATCTGGGGCACGGTGCCCCATGTGGCTGAGATGCAGAGCGAGGGCGGCGCCGCCGGGGCTGTCCACGGGGCGCTGCAGACCGGATCGCTGGCCACCACCTTTACAGCGTCGCAGGGACTTCTGCTCATGATCCCGAACATGAATAAGATTGCTGGCGAGCTTACGCCGACGACTTTCCATGTATCGGCGCGCACGTTAGCTACGCATGCGCTCTCGATCTTCGGCGACCACTCCGATGTCATGTCCTGCCGCATGACCGGCTTCGCCATGCTGTGCTCCAACTCCGTGCAAGAGGCCATGGACATGGCGCTCATCGCGCACGCCGCCGCGCTCGAGTCGCGGATTCCTTTTATCCATTTCTTTGACGGGTTCCGCACCTCGCACGAGGTGAACAAGATCGAAATGCTTGCGGAAGACGATATGCGCGCGCTTATCAACATGGACCGGGTCTTCGAGCATCGCCAGCGCGCGCTCTCGCCTGACCATCCTGTGTTGCGTGGTACGGCGCAGAATCCCGACGTGTTCTTTCAGATGCGCGAGCGGGCAAACTCTTACTATGACGCTTGTCCACAAATCGTGCAATCGGTAATGAACAAGTTCGCGGAGGTGGTGGGACGCGCTTATCACCTGGTGGACTACGTCGGCGCACCGGATGCAGATCGCGTGATTGTGATGATGGGTTCGGGGGCCGAGGTCGCGCACGAGGCGATTGATCATCTCAACGCGCAAGGAGAAAAGCTGGGGCTGCTCAAAGTTCATTTGTATCGTCCCTTCCCGGTGCAGGCTTTCCTCGAAGCTCTGCCTGCCAGCGTGAAAAAGATTGCCGTTCTCGATCGCACCAAGGAATCGGGAGCGATCGGCGAGCCGCTCTATCTCGATGTGGTGAACGCGCTTCACGAAGGAGTGAAACGCGGTTACAGCCCGCGGATAACGCGGCCGGCGGTGGTAGGCGGACGCTACGGGCTCTCCTCGAAGGAATTCACTCCGGCGATGGTGAAGGCGATCTACGAAAATCTGAAATCCGATCAGCCCAAAGATCACTTCACCATCGGAATCCAGGACGACGTCAGCCACACCAGTTTGACCTATGACGCTGGTTTCTCAACCGAGCCTGAGAATGTTGTCCGGGCCATGTTTTACGGCCTGGGCGCGGACGGCACGGTGGGCGCCAACAAGAATTCGATCAAGATCATTGGCGAGAACACGCCCAACTTCGCGCAGGGCTACTTTGTTTACGACTCGAAGAAGTCGGGCGCGGTCACCATTTCTCATCTTCGATTCGGGCCGCAGCCCATTCGCTCCAGTTATCTCATCTCGAGCGCCAACTTTGTCGCTTGCCACCAGTGGATATTTCTTGAGCGCTACGACATGCTGAGCGCCCTGGTTCCGGGCGGCACGTTCCTGCTTAACAGCCCGTTTGGCGCGGATGAGGTCTGGGATCGCCTGCCCCGGTTGGTGCAACAGCAGATCATTTCGAAGCGCATAAAGTTCTACGTGATTGACGCCTACCAGGTAGCGCGCGATACCGGCATGGGCAGCCGCATGAACACGATCTTACAGGTCTGTTTTTTTGCCATCTCGAAAGTCTTGCCAGCCGATCAGGCGATCGAAGCGATTCGCAAATCGATTCGCGACACCTACGGCA
>Ga0116125_1001207_pt1 | contig 11408 bp, 14 predicted proteins | sample June2015DPH_16_1_2_FD_89729 | JGI IMG/M metagenome (GOLD analysis project Ga0116125, IMG submission 89729) | Peatland microbial communities from SPRUCE experiment site at the Marcell Experimental Forest, Minnesota, USA - June2015DPH_16_10 | ecosystem: Environmental > Terrestrial > Soil >...
CGCACCCACGTTGCGGACGGTGGTGAATCCAGCCTGCAAGGTAAGCCGGGCATTTTTCGCGCCGGTTAGGGTTTCGCGCGGGATGCTGATGGCGAGCCGCTCATAACCGAACGTCGGATCGAAGGTCAGGTGGGTGTGCGCGTCGATCAGCCCAGGGAGAATAGTGGCGTTCGGCAGCTCGATGCGATGAGCGTCGGCCGGAGCTTTTGCCGAAGCGGCTTCTCCGATACTCACGATCTTGCCATCGGCGATGACGATCGTCTGATCGGACAGCATTTTGCCGGTTTTGACGTCGAGCACGTGGCCGGCGTGGATGGCGACGACTTTGGAACTTTGTTGAGCGGCGCTCTGCTGAGCAAGGGCCTGCCCGCAGATTCCGAACACTGCAAACACAGCCATGGCGGAATTAAGAAGTCCCTTCATGATCGTCTCCCTAAAGAGTTGTGATTAAAACGTACGGAAGGATAGCAGAACCCGCTGGCAGAATCGCACTTTGCGCATGCGTACACACTGGCGTACACTAGAAATCCATGGCTACACTCAAAGTCGGCGTACGCGAATTTCGCGAGAAAATCGCCAGTTTTCTGGAGTCGGACACGCCTATTGCCGTCACCCGCCGCGGCGAGACTCTCGGGGTCTATGTCCCTACTCCTCGAAAGCGCGCTACAACAGCCGATCCTCGCGACCTTAAAGCCGCCGCAGATCGTCTTGCCCAGGCACTGACAGATGTCGATGAAGAAGAGCTAGTGACCGAATTCAAAGAGATTCGCCGGCGGAAGAAGCGCGCAAAAGCACTGAAATGATTGTTGTCGATGCGAACATCCTAATCCGCGCCGTGTTAGGACGCCGCGCAAGACAGCTGATGGAGAAATACTCGCTGAAAGAAATCCGCTTCTTTGCACCGGACGTCGCGTTCGACGACGCTGAACGATACCTCCCTTTGCTTCTGAAGAAACGCGGCAAATCTGAAACCGACATCGCGGCTTCTCTGGATTACCTGCGGACATTGATCGAGCCAGTTGACCGCGAGCTCTATGCGATCTTCGAAAACGAAGCACGGGAGCGCATGCATGGCCGAGACGAGGATGATTGGCCCGTCCTGGCCAGCGCGCTCAGTCTGGGTTGCGGAATTTGGACGGAAGATGCGGATTTTTTCGGAACTGGCGTCGCCGTCTGGACAACTAGTCGCGTCGAGATCTTCCTAAGATCGCAACCCGGGACTAGCGAGCCGTAGCCGCGGACACTCCTAGCCCCCCGGCCCATCATTCGAAACATACTGCTCAAGCGATTCCAACTCCCGGCTGAGGTCCTCGACGCGCCACTCCAGCAGATTGCGAATCGAGAGAATGCCTAGCAGCTTGCCGTTGTCGTCGGCCACGGGCAGGTGGCGGAAGTGGCGTTCGAGCATGATCGTGAGCGCTTCTCCTGGCCCGGTGCGGCGGGTTGCCATTTCGACTGGCGTGGTCATCAGTTCGCGGATCGATGTGACCTCGGGGTCCAGGCGGGTCAGGGACATTTTGCGGAGCACGTCGCGCTCGGTGAAAATTCCGGCGACGCGAAACTCGGAATCGACAACGGCTACGGCGCCGACGTGGTGATCGAGCATTTTGTTGATGGCGTCCGCAATGGTCGCTTCCAGCGGAACCGCCGCGATTTCCCGGTCGCAAAGTTCAAGGACGCTCATAATTCCCCCTCTTGGCCAAGGCGCCAACATTCGTCGCCTCGGTTACACCTGGCGTTTCCGAACATCAGACTACAGACATCGGATTGAGGAATTATGCTCACGGCGCAGCCGATGTCAAGAAAATAGGAAAGAAAATTTGAAAAACTTTACGCTCTCAGGCCGAAAGCGGATTTGTTAGCGATCTCTCAGCGGTTTATTCCGCTTTTGAAGACCTTCCCATCCTTCATCACGAATTGCACATTCTCCAATGCTTTTATGTTCTGCAACGGATCGCCGCTGACCGCGATCACGTCCGCGAGGGCTCCCGGCGCAATCACGCCAAGCTTGCCTTCCATGTCGAGCAACTCGGCGGCGCGCGCCGTTGCGCTTTGAATCGCATCCATGGGAGTCATGCCCAGCTCTACCATGCGCGGGAACTCCTGTGCAATCGGTTCGGTCCAAGGAATTCCGCCCATATCGGTGCCGAAAGCGATTTTCACTCCGGCCTTCATGGCCTTCTTGAATGACGGCTCGTGAACCGCGACGCGCAGCCGATCGCGCTGGCCTGCAGAGGTATCGGCCGGAGCCCAATCGTGATAGTAAGCGCTGATCGTTGGCACGTACCAGGTTCCCTGCTTCACCATTTGCGCAATCGCCGCGTCATCGAGGTCGAGGCCGTGCTCGATGGAATCGCATCCGCCATCGAGAGCGCGGCGCATGCCGATGCCGCCATACGAGTGGCACGCGACCTTCTTGCCCCAGCCGTGAGTCTCATCCACAATCACGCGCAGTTCTTCCACGGTGAGCGTGGGTTGCGACACCAGTTCGCCGTGCTTGCCGACCCAGGAACGATGCGTCATGTAAACCTTGATCCAGTCGGCTCCGTGATCGAGCTGCTCGCGCGCGGCTTTGCGCGCCTCCACCGGGCCATCGACGATTTGCGCGCCTTTGGGCATGTCGAGTTCTGGCGCGTAGCCTTCCAGCGGATACCCTCCGGTCGTGGAGATGGCGCGTGTGGAAACGAACAGGCGCGGCCCTGGAATGTAGCCCTGTTCGATCGCCTGCTTGATGCCGATGTCGCCGTAGCCAGCGCCTTCGGTTTCCACGTCGCGCAACGTCGTAAAGCCTTGCTCCAGCGCTCTTCGCGCGGCGACGGTAGCTCGCGCCGCTCGCAGCGCTAGCGGTGCGTTCAGAATGTTGGCGTCGTATCCGCCTTCGGCGGGGTCTTCGCCTTGCAGAAAAATATGAGTGTGGCAATCGATCAGGCCAGGAAGAACGGTGGCGTTAGATAAGTCGATCACCGTTGCCCCTGCCGGAATTTTGACGCTGCCTGCATCGCTAACGCTCTCGACGCGGTTGCCGTGAACGATCACAACCTGATTGTGGCGCGGGCCGCTGGACTTGCCGTCGATTAAGGTACCAGCGCGAATTGCGGTAACGGACTGCTGACTCTGGACAACGGCCTCCTGGGCGAAAGCGCTAACGCAGAGGGCGAGAAAAAACATCCGACAAAGGTTCTTCACGTTCATCTCCTCGGGAATATTTCAAGAAAGCCGCTGTTCCAGAATTGCTCCCAATAGCGGATGATCTTGCGGGAGGGATTCTATACCCTTATACAAAGGTGGGCGAGTTGGCTGGAATCCCAAGCGAGAGGAGGCAATCGTGCTGGTTCGGGTTGCGGGTCCGCAGGAGGCACGTGCCATTACGGATGTGATCAATGCTGCCTTCCGCCAAGCCGAAAGCTTCTTCATCGAACGCGATCGCATCGATGTCGAGCAAGTCCAGAAATTGCTGGGCACCGGGGAGTTCCTCGTTTCCGACGAGAACGGCGCAATCACGGGCTGCGTGTATGTGGAAATGCGGGGTGACGGTTCGTATCTGGGTTTGCTTGCTGTCGATCCGACAGCGCAAACATCGGGGTTGGGATCGAAGTTGATGACGGCTGCGGAGGAGCATTGCCGGAAGGCGGGCAGCCGGTTCATGGATATCCAGATTGTCAATCTGCGCAAAGAACTGCCTGACTTTTATCATCGCCGCGGTTATCTTGAGACCGGAACCGCACCGTTTACCGCGGGAATCGATACCAAGATTCCTTGCCACTTCGTGAAAATGTCCAAGTCTCTGGCGTAGTCGAGTCGTTCATTCCGGCAGAACTGCGTCGGCTTCGATCTCCACCAGAATTTCAGGCGAGATCAGCGCGCTTATCTGCACCATGGAAGTCGCGGGGCGAATATCGCGAAAGACTTCGCCGTGCGCCTTGCCGACCTGCTCCCAGTCAGCGATGTTAATCACGTAGATGCGCGTGCGCACCACATCTTTCATCCCGGCTCCGGCTTTCTGCAGCGCGGTCTCGATATTTTTCAGTACCTGTTTGGTCTGAGCGTAGACATCTCCTACGCCTACAATCTTGCCATCCGACCCTGTAGCGGTTGTGCCGGAAACGTGTACGTAGGGCCCAATTTTTACTGCACGGGAGTAACCTACAATCGGTTCCCAGCGGGTCTCGCTCGAAATATTAGTTCTTTGCATTGATCGACTTCCTCCATGGTGCCGATTTTTATTAAGTGAAGGCTATACGTTTAGCAGCCGCGAGTTCGTTGTGCCAACAAAAATCGCAGAAAACTCTGCAAGCTCTTGCGACTTCTAATCCATTGACGAAAATGATGCGTGGCAGAAACAAAAGTCACTTGATTTTGCCATGTATCTAAGGTAACTAGTTAGGCAGCATGTGGGGAAGCCGCGCAGGAAGCGGCTTTCACGGGGGTGAACAAGAGTGATTCCGGAATCTCATCCGCTTCGTCAGCTGTTCCAGGAATTGGTTGGACGTCACTACGCCGAAGAGATCGGCATTCGCGATCCGCAAGTTGTCGCTTACGTCTCGCACCTGCTCACAGAGTTTTGCGAGGCGGATCAGTTGTTCAAGATCCATGATGTCGCAGACCGGCCCCTGACCGACGTTGGCGAAATGCTGTTGGAGTCGGATCCTGTTTATGGCCCGGCGCCGTCATTTGATCGCGAACGCCAGGTACGCAAGCATATTGGCGACTACGCGCTGTTCTTCATGGGAATGTTTCCCGAAAGCATTAACCACATTCGTCTGCGCCGCCAGCGGCTGGAAAGTTTTGTCGAGTGGATGAAGGCTGGAAAAGAAAGTTACTACATCGTTTCCAAATTCGAACATTTCGAATACGCGAAAGTCGCTCCACTATTCGCCCATCTCTCTCGCGATTTTGAGGGCTGCGTTTACGGCCTCAATAGGGTGAAGAACGATCTGCAGGAGATGCAGCATCCGATTGTGCGGAGAAGCGAAGAACTGCTCATGTAGTGGGCTCACGCTGTGGCCGATTACGGCCCGTCCGCTCGTTTATATCCGGGCTTCCGCCGATCCGGAAGAAGCTGAGAGCGTTGTTCCCTTGCACCAGCCTGCGAACCCTGCGCAGCGAACCGAATTCATCGCCGGGATCGAATTTCTTTTCGTGCTCGGCAATCACCAACGACATGGCCCATATCAGCGTCGAATCCGAAAGAGCGGTGAGCGTTTCCTTATAGGCTTCCTGCATGCGGTAGGGCGGGTCGAGGAAAACCACGTCTGCCACAACGTGCTGACGCCGGGAGCGCCAGAGAATCGAGGCGAGGTCGTCGCGCAGGATTGTGTAGCCTTCTCTTATACCGAGACTCTGTAGGTTCCGCTCTATCAACCTGGCTGCGCGGTCGGAGTTCTCCACGAAATAAACCTGCTGGGCACCGCGACTGAGCGCTTCGATTCCCACGGCGCCAGTGCCGGCGAACAAGTCCATCCACACCGTACTCTCGAGCGCAGCAGGATTGCTGGCCGTCAGCACGTTGAACAGAGTTTCGCGCAGGCGATCTGACGTTGGGCGAATATTCTGCCCCGCTAATGAGCGCAGAACACGCCCACCATATTTCCCCGAAATGACGCGCATGGCAGTGAACTTCCCCAGCCGATTACTCCGTCATCCCGAACGGAGCCAAGAATCTCTACCTTTCGCGGGCCAGATGCTTAAGGATTCTTCGCTCGGACGACAAACTGACTGGTACTGTGAACTTCCGAGTGCCGCAGACACTATACGCGAGCATGTAAAATAACAGTAGTAGACGAATTTCATGAGAAGTTTTTCCATTCACGTCGGCCGGTTGTTCGGGGTTGAGGTCCGCCTTCACCTGACATTTCTGCTGCTGCCCCTGTTTGTCTTCTGGACGGAGTACAACGTTCACGGCTCGGCCAACGGATCGCGGGATCTGGCTCTGGTCGGACTTGTGCTGGCCTGCGTTGCGGCGCATGAGGCCGGGCACATGCTGGTGGCATGGCGAGCCGGGCTTACTCCGAAAGCAGTAATTCTTCTGCCGCTCAGCGGCGTCACGGTGTTTGACGAGTCTCGCGCGCAGCCGGTGCAATCGAGCGTGGAGGCCTGGAGGCGCGACGTTCGCATCGCTCTCACCGGCCCGCTGGTGAATTTAGTTTTCGCGCTGCTTGCTGTCGGCGTAGTTTACGCGACCGGCTATTCGGCGAATTTGTGGAAGTGGCCGTTTTTTCAGTCGGGCAATCTGCCGCGCAGCCTGGTGTGGGCGAATCTGTATCTCGCTGGGATTAATTTGCTGCCTGCTTATCCTCTGGATGGAGGCCGCGTGTTGCGGGCTTACTTTGCGCTGAGTTCCGATCCCGCCGTTGCCACGCGGCGTGCCGTGTCGATCAGCCATGCCTTGGCCATGCTGCTGATGGTTGCCGGATTGTTCAGCGATACCTGGCTGACGATGGTTGGCGTCATCATCTTCTCGGCGGCGCAGCTTGAAGAGCGCGCAGTGATCTTCCAGTCGGTGCTCGATAATGTGCGGCTGGAAGAAGTCATGCTCACCGACTTCGCAACTCTGTCTCCGGCTGATACCTTGCAGGACGCGCTCGATAAAGCCGTTCACTCCCTACAGGATGATTTTCCGGTCGTACGCGGAAGTGACATGGTGGGAGTAATTTCACGGCAGCGCATTCTGGAAGCCTTGCGCGTGGAAGGCAACGGCTACGTGCAGGCGGTGATGAACAAGCTTTTCGAAGTCTCCATGCGGCAGGAATCGCTGGCGTCTGCCTTTCGCAAACTTACCGCGCGCAATTCCAGCATTATTCCGGTGGTCGAGGATCAGCGTCTGATAGGAATCGTGACTTTACAGAATTTGATGCACTCGATGGCGCTGCTGGCGGAGAGCCGGAAGCTGCGGCGGGATGAGACGTAGCGCAAGAAAGCTAGAACAACCGCACCGCTTTGGCTTGCTGCACCGCTGGAATCTCCTCTAAGTTTCGCAACACACCATCCGGCACGCGGCCATCCACGTGAACCACAGCGATGGCTTCGCGCGGCTCCGCTGACGATTCTGCTGCCCGCCGCCCCAGCGAAAAATCTGCTATGTTGATTTCGCTTTCGCCGAGAATTGTTCCCACCCTGCCGATCACACCTGGGACATCCCGGTTGCGCAAGAAAATCAAATCCCGCCCGAGAGGTGCTTCCACATCGATGCCGTCGATATGCAGCAGCCGCGGCGTACTCCCGTGCAGGACCGCGCCCTTGACCATGTGCTCTTCCGTGGAGCTTTTCAGGAAAACTGACAGCACGCTTCCCGCGCCGCCGGTCGAGGCCTTTGCCTTATGGGCCTCATGCACGCGCAGGCCGCGAGCATCGGCCAGGGACGCCGCATTCACCAGATTGGCTTTTTCTTCCAGCGCCTGATTCAGAATGCCCTTGATGGCTGCGTTCCGAATCAGCTCTGTCTTCCACTCCGCGATGTGGCCGCTGTAGCGCAGCGAAATTTCTTCCATAGACCCTGTCGATATCTGCGCCAGAAATGCGCCCATACGCTCGGCCAGGACGATGTACGGCTGCATCTCGGCGTACTCTTCGGCGGAAACCGAGGGCACATTCACCGCATTCTGAATCACGCCATGCTTCAGGTATTCGCGCACCTGTTGGGCAATCTGCACCCCGACGGCTTCCTGGGCTTCAACGGTCGATCCGCCGATGTGAGGCGTGAGAATTACATTGCCCAGCGAGAGCAGCGGCGAGTTTTTAGGCGGTTCCTCGTTGAAAACGTCGAGAGCGGCCGCGGCCACGTGGCCCTGCTTCAGCGCGGCCGCCAGGTCTGCCTCGTTTACCAGTTCTCCGCGCGCGCAGTTCACCAGGCGCACGCCTTTTTTCATTTTCCCGATGGCCGCTTCGTTGATCATCCCCGCGGTTTGCGGCGTGAGGCCAACATGCAGGGTGATGTAGTCGGCCGCCGCGTAGAGTTCATCAAGGCTCGTCAACCGGATCGCCTGTTCCTTGGCCACCGCAACGGAGACAAACGGATCATGCGCGACAATGTCCATGCCGAACGCGCGCGCACGCCGCGCTACCTCCATGCCGACGCGGCCTAGTCCAACAACTCCCAGCGTTTTGCCGCGAAGTTCGGTCCCTTGCAGCGATTTCTTCTCCCATTTCCCCGCGTGCATCAATGCGTCGGCGCGGCACAGATGGCGCGCCATGGCGAGCATCATGCCCAAGGTTTGTTCGGCCACTGCCACGGCATTTGCTCCGGGCGTGTTCATCACGGCGATGCCCTGGCGTGTCGCCGCATCGAGATCGATGTTGTCTACTCCTACGCCGGCGCGTCCGATCACCCGCAGCTTTTTGCCGTGAGCGAGCAGCGCGGCGTCGGCCTGAACTGCGGACCGTACGATCAGCGCGTCGGCGGATTCCAGCTCCGCCTCCAGTTTGCCGTTGAGCTGGTCTGCCGTAAGCACGGTCCAATCCGGCTCGCGAAGCTGCTCGACTGCCGATTCCGATATTTTTTCAGCTACCAGAATTTTCACAGAGACACCTATCGCTTTCTCAAATTCTCAGAAAAAATGACCTCGGATCAAAGTCGGCGCCAAGAATGCCACGCTTTACGCCGATCGATTACGCGCATCGGAATGAGAACTGCTTCGGCGCACGCTCAGGCTCCTACCAGTTGTTGGTTCGCAGCCAGCCGGCGCGCATATACTTCTTGCGCGGCACGCAGGGCGATGCCGTACTCGACGGATCTTCCAGTGACGCGGGCGAGCACGTGCTCGAGCGCCCCCAGAATGCCGATCGTATCCAGATAGTCGTAGTAACCGATGTGAGCGATGCGGAAGAGCTGTCCCTTCATCTCGCCCTGGCCATTGGCCACAACTGCATCGAAGGACTCGCGAAACTCTTTCACGATTTTTCCCGAATCGATTCCGCCCGGCGAATTGATTGCGGTGAGCGCAGCACCCGGTGAACTGGCATAAAGCTTCAGACCCAGGGCTTGCGCTCCGGCGCGGGTCATCTCCGCGCAAAGTTCGGCATTTTTCACCAACTCTTCGCGGCCTTTCGCGACATCGCCGTTCCCCATCTCGCGGATGAAGTCCAACGCCGCGCCCATCGCGGCAAACAGCGAAGTCGCCGGAGTGTAGGCAGATTCGCCTTTCGCGGCGGATTTTCGCTCCTTGCGCAGATCGAAATAAAAACGCGGAGAAGTCGTGCTCTCCATGCGCTTCCAAGCGCGCTCACTAACTGCGCAGTAGGCAAGTCCCGGCGGCATCATCAGCGCTTTCTGCGAGCCGCCGATGATGAAATCTACGCCCCAGCCGTCGACGTCAAGGTGCGTGGTGCCCAATCCAGTGATCGCATCGACGACGAGAAGGGTATCCTCTTGTTCGCGCACGATCTTCGCAATACCGCGCACATCGTGGCGGACACCGGTCGAACTTTCCGTCGCCTGAACGAACACGGCACGCACATCGGAAGAAAGCCGCGCTCGAATTTCCTCCAGCGAGAATGTCTCGCCGTAGGGCTTGCTCAGCACATCTACATTGCAGCCAAATGTCTTGGCCAGTCCTGTCCAACGCTCGCCGAACTTGCCTGCCGTGAGCACCAGAACTTTGTCCCCCGGCGACGTGAGGTTAGAGACAGAGGCCTCCATAACGCCCGTTCCCGAACACGCCAGCACGAGAACGTCATTCTTTGTGCCGATGAATTCTTTCATGTCGGCGAGCACACGCTGGAACAAGGCGCGAAAATCAGCAGTGCGGTGATGTGCCGTAAACGACGCCATGGCGGTTTGGGCCGCCGGCAGCAGGGGCGTTGGGCCCGGAGTAAAAAGACGATTCTTATGCAGCATAGATAAAGCCTTTACCAGTGGGATGGTTATCAGTCTACCGGAACTGCGAGTTCGGTGGAGTGAGGATCATCACATTGCGGTGGTTGTAGTACGGAAGAATTGGGCTGGCCCGAAGCATCTATAATCCCCACATGAGCCTTATCGAACAGATTCAACAGGACATTACCACCGCCATGAAGGCGCGCGAGGAGCAGCGCCTCTCCACGCTGCGCATGGTCAAGACCGCGCTCAAAAATCGCGAGATCGAGAAAATGGCGCCGCTCGATGAGAAGGAATCTCAGGCTGTGCTCACCACGCTAATCAAGCAGCGCAAAGAATCCGTGGAGCAGTTCACCAAGGGCGGACGCCAGGAGATGGCCGACAAGGAAGCGGCGGAGATTGTGCTGATCGAGAGCTACCTGCCCAAAGCGGCGGGAGAGGCGGAGATCGTGGCCGGAGTCAAGGCGGTGATCGCTGAAATGGGCTCCCCTACCATGAAGGACATGGGTACGGTGATGAAGAATGCCATGGCGCGGTTTTCGGGCGCGGGTATGCGAGTGGATGGGAAGGTGGTCAGCGAAGCGGTGAAGCGGGAACTGGCGGGAAAGTGATCGGGTACGAAGCACATTCAAGCCAATCTACTCGCGGCCAGTAGGCTTCCTTCCGATGCCGGAACGAGTATAAGACCACATCGCTTCCGAGAATGTCATACCGCAAGCGGTATTCTTTCCAGCGAATTCTCCATTGCCCCTCGCCCGCTTTGTGTCCGCTGAGTTTTTTGATCTGGTGCCGCCCGCTACGGTTGTATGGATCGCGACGCAGAACAGCGAGCAGTGCCTCCATCGCGTCAGCGACTGCCGGGCGACCGCGCGAGATCGTGCGGAAGTCCCGCTCGTAGCCAGGCGTGGTAAGGACTCTGAAAGGATCTGGCTCCGCCGGCATGGCCGAGACTCCTTTATCCTGCCCGTCTGTGAAACAAAATCGTCCCGAGTCCAGCTATCGCGCAGCTTGTTTTTTTATCTTTTTGGCAGGTCGACGCATATCCTCCAGGAATTCACCTACCTCGCGAGTTCTACCCGCGAGATAGTCCTGATAGCCCGTCTTGATCTGCTCCTTCAACCCCTCATCCTGTTGGTCCAGGTAGTCTTCCAGATCATCGACGTGCATGAGCCCGGCTACGGGAATACCGTCTTTTTCAAGGATGAAAACCTCTCGGTTGAGGTGCACGCGGCGGACGACTTGTCCAAGATTTATGCGGGCCTTGGTTAGTGCGAGGCGATTCACGACCGTTTTCATACGATTGATTAACCCTCATCAGTGATGATCAATGGTAATCAATCGAATAGGGAAGCGACAAGGCCTAAATATCCGAGAAGACCTACGCCGCTCTGCCCAGCACTGGCTGCGTGCAGTGGGCGCAGCGCCTGGCATCGATGGGAATCTCGCTCAGGCATTCCGGGCACTTTTTGGTAGTGGGATCAGGAGGCTTTTCGCCGCGGTGCATGCGCGCGATCAGCATGTTTACCGGCAGGACGACGAAGAAGTATACGGCAGCCGCGATCAGGAAGAACGAGATGCAGGCGTTGATGAACTCGCC
>Ga0116125_1001209_pt1 | contig 11385 bp, 14 predicted proteins | sample June2015DPH_16_1_2_FD_89729 | JGI IMG/M metagenome (GOLD analysis project Ga0116125, IMG submission 89729) | Peatland microbial communities from SPRUCE experiment site at the Marcell Experimental Forest, Minnesota, USA - June2015DPH_16_10 | ecosystem: Environmental > Terrestrial > Soil >...
ACCGCGCCCTGTCCGGAGCATGCCGGGGGTTTCTCAACTCCCAGTCACGGCCGCGGGGCGTACTGCGAAGGAGGCCGTCCGCCACGGACTCGGTGCTATCCTTCTCTTCGGGCTCCCCAAGACAAAGGACGCGCTTGGATCCAGTGCGCTCGATCCGGACGGGCCCGTTCCTCGCGCGATCGCGGAGATGAAGTCCGCGGCGCCCGACCTCGTGGTGATGACCGACGTCTGCGTCGACGAGTACACCGATCATGGTCACTGTGGGGTGATGCGCAAACGGGCCGACGGCCAGATCGAGGTGGACAACGACGCGACCATCGAAATCCTCGCCGAAATGGCCGTCTTGCATGCGCGCGCGGGAGCCGACGTGGTCGCACCGAGCGACATGATGGACGGGCGCGTCGCTCGACTGCGGCGTGCGCTCGATGCAAGCTCGCTCGAGGGCGTCAGCATCCTGAGTTACGCGGTGAAGTACGCGAGCAGCTTTTATGGGCCGTTCCGCGAGGCGGCAGACTGCGCTCCGAAGTACGGGGACCGGGCCGGCTATCAGATGGACCCGGCCAACGCGCGAGAAGCGCTGCGCGAGGCGCGTCTCGACGAAGATGAAGGCGCAGACCTCTTGATGGTCAAGCCCGCACTCGCGTACCTTGACGTGATCCGTGCAGTACGAGGAGCGACGGCGTTGCCGCTATTTGCCTACAATGTGTCCGGCGAATACGCCATGCTCAAGGCGGCGGCAGCGGCCGGCATGATCGACTACGACCGAGCGATGCTCGAAGTGCTCACGTCGATTCGACGGGCCGGCGCCGACGCAATTCTCACCTACCATGCGATCGAGGCCGCCGAAGCCCTCGCCTGAGCCACGGGCGGACTATTGGGACCTTCCTCTGTCTCACGTGACCGCGGACGCTTTTCTTTGAACGCCGCCGTCGTGTCGACAGCCCGCCTGCGAGTCAGCCACGCAGAGGAGCACGACGCCGCAGGGACGCTACTTCCACCCGCGCATGCTCTCGGGCAATGGACTTGACCACGCGCGTGGGAATCGGCCGCGGCCGCGGCTCCCACATGGGCACAAGCGACGACGGCGCCCATCGCGTCCCCGCAGTGATGGTGCGCCCGGGCAGTCGAGCGGTCACGGCGAGGACCTGCGAGAGGGTCACGAGTCGACTGCGAGCTCGGGCCCGCCGTCTCGTGCGGCCGATCCATCGACCGTCCCGCACTCGTGCGCATCCCGCATTGCGCGAGACGGCTCGTGCATCGTGACCACAATACCGTAGTCCGCCTTGCCGTGTCGGCGGTCGCTTGGAGCGACTGCAGCAAGGCGGCCGTAGGCGCGCGCCCGATCTCGACCGAAACGATGACGCCGCGCCATGGGTCCGAACCGTAGTCTTGCAGAGTCATGTCGCCGTCGATGGCGCCACCGCTGCGGCTCGGTTCTTTCGCGCACGGCTCGCCGCCACGCTTGCGAACGACCACCAACGAACGTCGCACGCGTTGCTTTCGGCCAGCTTCGCGGCTGAGTCGTCGTCGTGCGGCTCGCGGTAGTCGGTCCACACTCGCCGCGGAAAGGCGCGATCGAGCCGCTCCTTGACGACGTCAATCGCGCGAATGCCTATGTCTATCCCGATCCAACGCCTCGCTTCCTTTTCCGCAACGACGATCGCGGTTCCGCAGCCACAGAATGGATCGAGGACGAGATCGCCTGCTTTGCTGCTCGCGCGAATCACTCGCTCCAGCAGCCTCTCAGGCTTCTGCGTCGGATAGCCGGTCCGCTCTTTCCCAATCGGAGCGATGACCCCGACTTCCCACGCATCCGACAGGGGCACTCCGTTCACTTCTACGTCCTCCACGTCCCAAAAGTCCGAGAGCGGGGGCCCCTTGGTTTCGGCCATCTCGACACTCGGCTTGCGTCGTCCGGACGAAAAATCGGCACGCTGCTTACGGGTACCAAATGTCTTGAGTGTCGATTCGGCCAATTTCTCGTAACCGTAAAGGGTTTGAAACGTGTGCGTGTTGTCGCTTCGTGCGGTATAGAAAAGAAGCACATCGTGCATGCGCTGAAATCGCAGTGCCTTCGTCGGCCATCGGCGGTAGCGCCATATGATCTCGTTTCGAAAGCACCCCGGTCCGAAGATTCCGTCTAGGATCAGTTTCAGGTAATGGCTCGCGGTCGGATCGCAATGTAAATAAAGCGAACCGGTCGGGCGCAGAACTCGGGATAGCTCAACGAGCCGAATCGCCATCATCGACAGATACGCCATCGTGTCGCGATGGTTCGACCCCAAGAACCCCTGGAGTGAGCGCATCAGGCTGCTCAGGCGCTTGGGAACGGGCACGTTGGGCGCATGTCCTTGCAGTTCGTCGTACGCTCGCTGGGCCGCGTGGTCCCAATGCCATGTATCGAAAAACGCGTGCTCGCGTGTCTTCGTTTCCCTGCGAATCAGACTGTAGGCGCGCTCTGAATTGAACGGCGGATCGAGGTAGACGAGATCGACGGACTCGGAGGCGAGGTTCTGCCGCAGGACGTCTAGGTTGTCGCCGTAATAAAGGTCCCCAGGCATGAGGGTGATCGTCCGTGATCGAGCGCTATCTTGTCCACATTGTAACGAAACATCGCATGTGTGGCTCCTAACCGTGCGGAAAACGGGCATGGACGCCTCAGACGTGCGCAAGCACGTGGCGGTTGTCGCTTGGTCACCCGAACGACGCGGCAACGGTCCAGCGGCGCTCGGTACGCTCGATCGCCAGGGCGCGCAGCCAAATTCGGCTGGCGGCCTTAGCGGCTGATCGAACTTAAGGGATCCACTGCACGGCGGCCACAGCTCGCAGTTGCACGCGCCAGAACGGCGCAACCTCGGCGATCGACGGGCGACACGTACGGCCGAAGATGACACGATAAATTCGGCTAGCCGCCTTACCGGAAGCAGCGAGGCATGCACGCTCGGTACGCTTGGTCGCAGAGCGGGCAGGCAACGCCTTTGCACGCCACTGAACACGACGTCCATCGCTGGGTGCAGGCGTCGCCACAATCGGCGCCGGGGGCGCGGAGTGGCGACTTCTCGGGTGCCGCCGCGGATGCGGCGGAGGAGGCGGCCGGGGCGGGGGGCTGCGCCGACGCGATATTGGGAGGCGGCGCGAAGGCGCTGGTCGGCGAGGGCCCTCCCGCGTGGTCAGCCAACGTCTCGGAGCTCGCGGAGGAGACGTCGAGCGACGGTCGCGAATCGGACGCCAGCGCGGCGTAGCGCTTCGTCGCGTATTCGATGCGATCGCGCGACTGTCCGAATGTGTAGCCGTCGACCCACTCGCGCCAACATTGACGCTTGAGCGCCGCCGAAGCGGCTTTTTCTTCGAGCGCGTAGCAGTGCTCAAAGTGGACGTCGCATTCGTAAACGGCCTGAAAGCTCGGACCGCAAGCTGCGGCAAGCAGGGCAAAAGGCAGAAGCTCGCGCACACGACCCACGAGACAGTGTCGACCGACCCCCATCCGCGCGCAACCGAAGTGAGGGCTGGCGAGCGCGAGGGAGGCGCCTCACACATCGTGGACGGATGCGGTCGGCGCGACTACTCGATGGATCATGTTCACAGGCTTGGTCAACGTCACGGGGTCGCTGGCCAGCCGCTCGCCCCGAGGCCCGGGTGCCCGACTCGAGATCCAGGCACGCTTCGACGACGGCCCTCTCGAACTCGGCGAATCCATCGCCGTGGACGGCGCATGTCTCTCGGTCGACGCCATCCTCGCCGGTGGCTTCGAGGTCGATGCCTCTGCCGAGACGCTCGCGCGAACTACACTCGGGGGCCTTGCGCCGGGGGCGCGCTTGCATCTCGAGCGGTCTCTGCGGGCCGGCGATCGCCTTGGGGGTCATCTGGTGACTGGCCATGTCGACGGGGTCGGCGTGCTCATCGAACGGCGCGCGCTCGGCGAGGCCGTTTGGATGGCGCTCCGCATTCCCGCAGAGCTGTCACGCTTCGTCGCCGAAAAGGGGTCCATCGCCATCGACGGCGTGAGCCTCACAGTAAACGCCGTGACGGAGGACTTTCTCGAAGTCGCCCTGATTCCGCACACTCTTCAGAAAACCAAGCTGGGCGCGTTCGAGCCAGGGCAACGGTTCAACGTCGAGGTCGACCTCGTCGCTCGATACGTCGCCCGGTGGGCTTCCACCGAGCCGTGAGCCGGGCCTCCGGAGCGGTTGTTGCTCGGGAGACCCCTTATTCGACCCGATTGAACGATCGCACGGGCAAGCGCCGATCAAGGTCCGGCATGGCGGGAGTAGAACTCGGTCGAAAAGATAGGTACTGAAAGTCGGTCGGTCTTTTTTCCACGCCGACGCAAACCGCCGTGCTCGCGATCGACTCCAAGCTCGCCGAACGTATCGCAGGCGCCATCACCGACGTTCGGGCCGGCAAGATCATCATTCTCGTGGACGATGAAGACCGCGAAAACGAGGGGGACCTCACAATGGCCGCCCAGTTCGCAACGGCGGACGCGATCAACTTCATGGCCACACACGGCCGCGGGCTGATTTGCCTGGCGCTCACGGAGCAGCAGGTGGATCGGCTGAAGCTGCCGATGATGCATGCGCCGGGCCGCCTCGGCCCGCCGCTCGGAACCGCCTTCACGGTGAGTATCGAAGCACGATCGGGAGTGACGACGGGTATCAGCGCACCGGATCGCGCGCACACCATCCGCGTCGCGGCCAACCCGAACGCCCGGCCCGAGGACATCGTCACGCCGGGGCACGTCTTTCCTCTCAAGGCGCGGAAAGGAGGGGTGCTCGTACGCACCGGTCAGACCGAGGGATCGATCGACATCGCGCGCCTCGCGGACCTCACGCCGGCGGGGGTCATTTGCGAGATCATGAAGGAAGACGGGACCATGGCGCGCATGCCCGATCTCGAGGGCTTCGCGGAGAAGCACAAGCTCCGAATCCTGACGATCGCGGATCTGATTCGGTATCGTTTGCTGACCGAGCGGCTCGTGCGACGGGCGGCGGAAACGAACCTTGTGCTCGATCAAACGGGCTCGCAGTGGCGCGCAATGGTTTACGAGACGACGATCGACGACCGTCAGTTCTTGGCCCTCGTCAAAGGCGACGTCGCATCGGGTCCCCCGCCGCTTTGCCGCGTGCATACCGGGTCGACGCTGGCGGATACGTTCGCTGCGACACCGCGCGACGGCGGCCGACACCTGAGGGAGGCGATCACGCAGATCGAAGCGGCGGGCCGCGGGGCGCTCGTGTACATCGCGCCATCCGGCGACATCCTGCGCGAGCTCGAGGCCTGGCGCGCGTCGATCCAGCCACCCACGTCCGTGGCGCCGTCCACCCCCCATGATCCGCCCTTGCGCGAGTTCGGCCTCGGCGCCCAGGTGTTGGTGGATCTGGGCTTGCACCGGATCCGGCTTCTGACCAATAGTCCGCGTAAAATCGCTGGAATTCACGGCTTCGGCCTCGATGTCGTCGAGCACCTCCCGCTCGTGTCGATGCGGCTCCCGGAGAACAAGGCATCATGACCACGCGAGTTATCGAAGGCAGCCTCGTCGTGCCCAAGGCGGCGCGTTTCGCGATTGTCGCAAGCCGCTTCAATCACTTCATCGTCGATCGCTTGGTTGAAGGATCACTCGACGCCCTCGCGCGCCACGGCGCCGCGCCGGAGGGCATCCTGCTCGTGCGCGTACCGGGCGCCTGGGAGCTGCCCATCGTCGCGCGGCGCCTCGCGGCAAGCGACAAGATCGATGCGATCATCGCGTTGGGCGCGGTCATTCGCGGCAACACGCCGCATTTCGACTACGTCGCGGGCGAGTCGGCGAAGGGTCTCGCAAGCGCGACACACGCCAGCAGGGTTCCGATCGTGTTCGGAGTGCTAACGACCGAGAACATCGAACAGGCCGTGGAACGCGCAGGCGCGAAGCAAGGCAACAAAGGATGGGATGCGGCCGTCAGCGCTATCGAGATGGTGACCCTCGCGCGCGCTCTGGACGACGCCGGACTCTGACGTCGTCCGAGGCTCGCGCGATCCCGGTCGTGATTGCGTCGCGCGCATCCTCACGACGCCGGACTCCGCGCGACCGCGGACGCGGATCGAATCGCAACGCCGCTTCGGCACCGCTTGCGAACACGCGCCAGACGACGCCGGACTCTCACGTCGTCCGCGGCCCGCGCGAGGTCGGTCGCGGGTCGTTCACGCGGCCAGACGACGCCGGACTGCGACGCCGCTCGATGCTCGCGCGGCATCGGTCACGGAGTCGCTCACGCGGCCAGACGACGCCGGACTGCGACGTCGCCCGATGCTCGCGCGGCCCCGTAGCGATTCCCGCCCGAGCATCTAGAGCGCCGAACACGTGTTGGCGGACCTAGGATTTCAAAGCTTTTGGCCTCTCGCAAGGCGCGGGCGACGAGGAATGCTGCAGCATGGTGATAGAGGAGCAACGCCGCGAGAAGCAAGCCGCAGAAAGCGACGGAGGGAGCCAACGTGTTCGGTGCTCTAGGAGAGCTCTAGGAGACGAGTGTCGAACGCGCTCACCGGACGTGAATGTGGATCTGGCAGGCTATGCTTCGCACCGGAGACTCGCCTCCGAGATCCAAATTCCGGACCGAAGCTCGTTCGACACCAGTCTCCTAGACGACGCCAGACTCTGAAGGCACGCTATGCGGCCATGGGCGCACGTCACTCGGGCCGAGAAGCGGCGCTGCAGATGCTATTTCAAATCGAATTGTCCGGGACGAGCGCCGACATGGCCATCGAGCTCTTCTGGCGCAGTTTCATCGACGGGGTGGATCCGGAGGGACGCGCGTACGCCGACGAGGCGGTCCGCGGTGTCGCCACAACATGCGGCGATCTCGATCGTCTCATCGTCGACGCGTCGGTTCACTGGCGACTCGAACGGATGGCTCGGGTCGATCGGAACATTCTCCGGCTTGGAGCTTGGGAGCTTGCCCACCGACAGGACGTTCCCCGCGCGGTCGTTCTCGACGAGGCGGTAGAGCTCGCGAAGGCATTCGGAACAGACGACTCAAGCGCCTTCGTCAACGGAGTGCTCAATCGAATCGCCGAGACGCTCGGGCGAACGAGCGATCCGAAGGCTTGAATGGATTTGCGCTTCCTGACGCCCGAACCCGATCGGCTCGACGAGCCGAGCGTGGAGCTGTGCGCATGCTCGATCTGGAGCGATGAGCGGCCGATGCGCGGTTTGGCCGGTCTGCTCGACTGGCGTCTCGGTGCGCGCCTGAGTGCATTGCTCAAAACCGGCTTTGTGGGCGGCTGCGTCGGCGAGGCGCTCGTCATCCCTGGAAAGCCCCACGTCCCATTCGAGAAGGTGCTGCTGATCGGACTCGGGCCGCGAGCGTCGTTCGGCGAGGGCACGTTCCGGGATGCCATCGGGCACCTCTCCCGAACCTTGGAGGGTCTGCGGGTACGGCGCGCCGTCGTGGAGCTACCGGGGCGCGCGACCGACGCCATCGACCCCGAGCGCGCGATTACGCTCACGCTCGAATGCGTGGGGTCTTCGGCACAGCACGACGTGTGGTGGCTGGTGGACTCGCCGGCCGCGCAAAAGCGCATCGAGCGGCGCGCCGCCGACGAGCGCCGGCGCGTGCGGGTCCCTTAGACTTAGGCGGCTGATCGAGTTCAAGGGATCCACTTCACCGCGACCGCCAGCTCGCAGTTCCAGGCGCCGGAACAGCGCAAGCCCGGCGATCGACGGGCGATACCACCCGGCCGGAGATGACAAGATCCATTCGACTGGCCGCCTTAAGCTCAGCACTGGGGCGAGATGTTCATGGGCGGCGTTGAGGGCCACCCGGCAGTCGAGTTGGCTTTTGCCGTTCGTTTCTCGCCGTCGGATGCGCATAGCGGAAAAAGACAGCAACTCGTTACGTCAAGCGCCGCCACTTTCGATTGGGCGCTCCTCGACGAGGATGGAACCGCCGGGCGCGCCAAGCACGAACATCGCGCCGCTAGGAGACCGGTGTCACAGGCGCTCACTGGACGTGAAAGCGGCTCTGGAAGGCCATTCGCATTGGGAGACTACCTTTGAGATCAAAATTCGGGACCCAATCTTGTTCGACACCCGCGGCACGAGCAGCCCGACGGCCTCGCCGACCGTCCCGTAGAGCGCCGAACATGTTGGCGGACCGAAGATTTCAAGGCTTTTCCTCTGGCAAGGCGCGACGACGAGGAATGCTGCTGGTGAGGTGGAGCACGCCGTGAGAGCCGAAGTCGCAGAAAGCCGACCGGAGCCGACATGTTCGGTGCTCTAGGCTGAAGTTCCCCGAGCGAAATCGCGCACGCGGTCCGTCTCGGTCCATACACTCGATTTCGAGACTGCCAGCTGCTGCCCACGAGTGATTTCGCGAGGTTGCAGCGCCACCTTCGCAGCAAATTGCGGTGAGGCCAGGAAGGAAATTCGCCTCTAGGCAGGCAGGTCGCGAAGCATTGCAGAAGAACGCACTTCGTTCGCAGGAGGAATTTCAGGCTAGGCGTCGCTCAACGCGCGGTGCACGAGCTGGATGCAAATGGACCCCTCGCCGACGGCGGAAGCCACACGTTTGACGTTCGCGGCACGGATGTCGCCGACGGCGAAGACTCCAGGAAGACTCGTCTCCAGAAGATAGGGGGTACGCTTCATTGGCCACTTTCGAGCCACGAGGTCCACGGCCGACAGATCCATTCCTGTCTTGACGAACCCCTTGTCGTCCAGAACGACACATCCGGAAAGCCAGTCCGAATTCGGTTTCGCGCCTGTCATGAGAAACACGTGACGGACGTCGTGCCTCGTGGTCTCGCCGGAACGATCGTCGGTCCAAACGACACTCTCGAGATGGTCGCCGCCCTCGATGGACTCGAGCCGCGTCCGCGTTCGGAGTGTAATGTTCGGAGTCTCCTCGATTCTGCGAATGAGATACCGTGACATGCTGTCCACGAGGCCTTCGCCGCGAATGAGCATGTGCACGTGGCGGACCACGCGGGACAAATAAACCGCCGCTTGGCCTGCCGAGTTGCCCCCACCCACAATCGCGATTTCGTCGCCTTTGCAGCGTTGCGCCTCGACGTGGGTCGCACCGTAGTAAACGCCAGCACCCTCGAACCGAGCCAGACCGGCGATCTCGGGTTTTCGGTAAGCGGCCCCTGTGGCAATGATGACGGTACGCGCGCGAACCGTCACGCCACCACCGAGGTCGATGGAGTAGGGGCGGCGTTCGCAAAGAAATCCGACGGCCGCTTTGGCGACGACGACCTCGGCCCCGAATTTTTCCGCTTGGGTGAGCGCGCGGCCGGCCAGGGCCCCGCCCGAAATGCCCGTCGGGAACCCGAGATAATTTTCGATCTTGGAGCTCGATCCGGCTTGGCCCCCAGGAGTCTCGGACTCGAGCACCAGGACGTCGAGACCCTCGGAGGCCGCGTACACGGCGGCCGCAAGACCCCCCGGGCCTGCGCCCACGACCACCAGATCGCGCAGCGCGCTCGAATCGAGCGTTGGGTTGAAGCCCAAGCAGTCAGCGAGCTCCGAATTGGTTGGATTCTTGAGAACCCGCTCACCCCGACAGATGACGACCGGAACGTCGTCGACGGCGACGTGAAACGTATCCAGCAGGCCCTGTACACTCGCGTCGGTTTCGACGTCCACGTAAGTGAACGGGTGAGTGCTCCGGGTGAGAAACTCCTGCAACCGCAGCGTGCCTGACGAGTGGCGAGAGCCGACGAGAACGACATCGCCCTGGCCGTGGGCGACGAGACCCATTCGACGGAGAATGAACGCCCGCAGGAAGAGTTCGCTCAGCTCGGCATCGGTCTGCACGAGACTGCGCAAGCGGCTTTGCTCAATCACGAGCAGCCGCGACGCCGTCCGAGCGCGTCCCCGCACCAGGCTACGCCGGCCCGAGAGAAGAACGACCTCGCCGGTGAACTCGCCCGGCTCGTGCACGGTGATGGGCTCGTCTGCACCCCTCGACGGGTGAACGATCTCGACGGAACCCGACAGGACGACGAAGAGAGGAATGTCCGATTGGCCTTGGTCGAAGAGGAGTTCGCCTGCGGCGGCCGAGCGCTCGTGTCCACAGGATCGCAGGCGCTCGATCTGGTCGGGCGACAGCTTCGGGAACATCTGGTCGCGGCGCGCATAGGGATCGTCGCGGGAAAGGGCGACTGCACCCACGACCGGAAAATCGGACGGATTCATGGTCCGGAGAGGTCCCGGTCGTCGACGTAACACCACGCCCAGGTTTCGCCGACCTCCGCCGAGGTCACGAGAGGATGCGCCGTGGAGCGGTAGTGCGCCGTCGCGTGGCGGTTGGGCGAAGAGTCGCAACAGCCCACGTGCCCGCACGTGAGACAAATGCGCAAGTGCACCCAGCGCCCGCCGATTTTGAGGCAGTCCTCGCATCCTTTGGCCGGACGATGCACCCTTCGCGGCGTCGCGTCGGTGACATGGTCACAAGGAAACGAGAGGTCGACGTCCTGGGTGCCCATGAGGTCTTCCTGGCGCCTGTACAGCGGCGGCCCTTCGCGCGAAGCGTTGGCGGGTTGCGGGAGCGCGCAGCATAGCGCGTTTGCCATCCAGGTCCCGCGATTCGATTGACTGCGGGCCTTCGCGCGCTTGGGCGGGTGGCCGGAGCGCGCAACATCGCGCGTTGGCCATCCAGGTCCCGCGATTTGATTGACCGCGGGCCTTCGCGCGAAGCGCGGGCGGGTTGCGGGGGCGCGCAGCCTGGCGCGTTGGCCATTCAGGGCCCGCGATTCGATTGACCGCGGACCTTCGCGCGAAGCGTGGGCGGGTTGCGGGGGCGGGCAGCCTGGCGCGTTGGCCATCCAGGTCCGGCGATTTCGGCTCACGCCGCATGCCTACCCGATTGACGTCGCGCAGATCTTCGCAGATGCCGGGGACACAAGAGTCGGTCCCGTCCGGGCCGCAGCGGCGGTCGGCCCCCCGGTGGGCGGGCGCGCACCCACGACGCAGCACGATTGCCCGGGCGTTCGCGTGAGTTCAGGCCTAACGGCAACGCATCGGGCGAAGGAAGTTACGGATCCAGGCCCGACCGCGTCGGATACTTTCTTGCGCGCCAAACCGGAAGCCCTTCGTCGAGGACCGTCACCTTGCTAAACCCCTTCGAAAGTAGCTTTTGGGCGAGCTTGCCCGACTCAGCGTGGGGACAGGCGCAATAACAGACGAGCCACGCGTCCTTGGGCAGCGCCGAGAAGTAGGGGTCGGGCTCGTAGAACGGAACGCTGACCGCGCCCGCAATGTGTTCGGCTACGTAATCGGACGGAGCGCGCGCGTCGAGTAGCGCCATTCGGGCGCCGCGATCGAGTTGGGCCTTGACCACGTCAACGGGCGTCATGGCTCCCTTCCCAGCGAAACCGATGGGCTCGGGACCTCGCGGATGCATGGGG
>Ga0116125_1001210_pt1 | contig 11383 bp, 14 predicted proteins | sample June2015DPH_16_1_2_FD_89729 | JGI IMG/M metagenome (GOLD analysis project Ga0116125, IMG submission 89729) | Peatland microbial communities from SPRUCE experiment site at the Marcell Experimental Forest, Minnesota, USA - June2015DPH_16_10 | ecosystem: Environmental > Terrestrial > Soil >...
ACGCTACTCACGGACCCTATCGCGTAAGAGTCGTGAAGCGTCGTATCAAATGACCCACCAGAGCCTAGATTAGAAACGACTACGTCCGCGAGCGCTCTTCCGTTAAAGAAAGAGCATAGTAGGATCGCGCCCGCAGCCGCGATCGTTCGTTTTGAAACATTCATAAGATTTTCTCCTGCAAAAAAGTCGCATAACATTCCAGCGCGTTTATAATGGTACCCAGGCATCAATGGCCCAACAACGTGGGATGGCCGTTGCGAAACGGTATTTAACGTTGGAATTCTGACCCGTTTAAGTACTATGAGTACACCGGAGAGCGGCGCGCCTGTCTCAGCCGAGCTGGTTCTGTCGCAATTGGAGCGACTGCTCGCTTCCCCGCAGTTCTCCGGCAGCGAACGTCTCAGCGCCTTTCTGAAATTCGCCGTCGAGAACGCGCTTCGAAATCAGCCCGAACGCCTCAAAGAAGCCGTCATTGCCCGCGAGATTTTCGGACGCGAAACCTACGACGGCAACCTGGATTCCGTGGTTCGGGGTACAGCACGGCGCCTGAGGGAGAGACTCGACGAATACTACGAACGGGCCAATGGTCGGGAATCCGTCCGGATCACGATACCGAAGGGCGCTTATGTACCCGTTTTTTCGTTTCTTTCGACCGCCGTCACCCCTGTCTCGCCGGCGCCACAGGGCGTGAGTCCCGCTTTCCGACTGGTCGCCCACGCAGGGTTGATGGCCGCAGGTGTTGTCTGTTGCGCTCTTCTCGGCTATTGGGCCTTTCACCGGCAAGCGCAATCCCCCGGTTCCAGGATGCCGGCGATTGCGGTGCTGCCCTTTCGCGATCCTTCCGGAGACCAGGGGCTGGGGTACTCAATCCGGGACGACTTGACCACCAGAATGGCCCACATGGAAAGAGTGCGCGTCGCGTCGCGCATCTCGATGGAAAAAGTCGTGAAGGATCATCTGGATGTATTGAGCTGGGCCCGAAAGTTCGGCCTCACGGCGGTCCTCGAAGGTAAGATTTCCACCGCCGGCGAACGAGTGGAAATCACAGCCGACCTCACCGACGTCCGGACCGGCTATCTCTTCTGGACGCAAACGTTCGACTGCCTGCGCAGCCAGATTCCGATGACGGATCGCCTTATCTCCGAACAAGCCGCGCGAGCACTTGGCCTCAGGCAGGCCACGCTCAGCCGCGTTCCCGAATCCGCATCCTACGATTTGTATTATCGCGGCCGCTATATGTGGGAGAACGGCGATGTAAGGGAGGCGGTCCCGCTGTTGGAACAAGCCGTTGCCGCCGATCGGAATTTTACTCTGGCGGAAGTGGCACTGTCGGAATCGTATAGTTCATTGGTACAAAGAGGGCTGAAACCGGCGTGGCAAGTGCTTCCGATGGCGGAGCGCGCGGCACGGCTTGCCCTCCAGACGGATCCCGAACTGGGCGAAGCACACGCCGCGCTCGGGTTCCTGCGTTATTGCCAGTGGCGTTGGAGCGAGGCGGATCAAGAATTTCGTCTGGCTACTCAACTTGCACCCAACGACTCGACTGCCTGGCGTCAATGGGCCTACGTGGATTTCGCTTACGGACGATTCTCGGACGCGAAACAGGCTTTTGAGCGAGCCGAAATAATGGAGCCGGGATCATTGGTGAGCGCCCGCGGCCTGGCGCAAATTTACTATTATTGGCGCCGATACGATGTCGCGATCGCATTCAGCCAGCGGTTACTCAAACTAGATCCCGGCGATTTTATCGCCCATATGGTGATCGCCGATTCCCTCGTCCAAACTGCGCGTCCCAAAGAGGCGCTTGCAGAATGGCGACGCATGCTGGATGCCCGCCCGGACAACCGGGATGTAAAGACACGGCTCGCGGTTTACCAGGCGGCAAATGGAGACGTTGCGCCACTACAGCGGATCATCGTGGAATCGCAGAAAACCACCACTTACGTTTCACCGTGGGTGACCGCCTGGTACTCCATGCATCTTGGCGACGTCCGCGCCGCCTTGAAGCTTCTCGATCAGGCCGCTGATGAGCGCGATTCGGACGTCATCTCCGTGCAGTGGGACCCGATTTTCGATGGCGTCCGCCACGAGGAGACATACCGGCGGGTTTTAAAGAAGATCGGGTTCTAAGTGCGACGATTCAAGACTTCCATACGGCGGCTCTTTCTGCGCAAGAAACACTTCGACACCCCATTTTATTTGGAGCGGTATCCGGACGTCGGCGCGTCGCGCATGCATCCGTTCGCGCATTACCTGCTGCACGGAGCCCCCGAAGGCCGCAAGCCGAATGCGTGGTTCGAGCCAATCTACTATCTGGCGCGGTACGAAGAGGCCCGCGCGCGCGGGGGCGATCCGTTTGGCGATTTCCTGAAGCATGGCGCGAAGGCGAATTCGAGCCCGCATCCGTTAATCGACGGCGCGCGTGAAACCGGCTCGGTGACAGAAGGCGCCCAGTTCTCGTGCGATTCGTAATCCTGCATTACCACTTCCTGAAAAGTGCGGGCATGGCCATCGAGGACATGCTGCGCCGCAGCTTCGAGGAAAACTTTGTCTCCGTCGACACGCCGGACCGCGATGGGCACTTTTCCACCGAAGCGCTCATCGAACTGCTCAATACAAATCCGCATTTGAAGGCCGTATCCAGCCACCAGTTCCACTACCCCGTCCCGCAAGTGCGCGGATTTTTTTTCTTCGATCTCTGCTTCCTGCGTGACCCGATCGACCGGATCCGTTCCATCTATGATTATTTCCGCGACAAGCCTGGCGCGGGCGATCCCGTGAGCGAATCCGCCAATACCCTTCCGCTAGGTGAATTCATGGCGTGGCTGATCAAGGAAATGCCATGGTACATCAATGACTCTCAGGTGAACCTGCTGGCCAACGGCATCGTAAACGATTTTCCGAGCGCCCAGGATTTTGACCGGGCCGTAGCCAAGATGCTGCGAACATCTTTCTTAGGCGTGGTGGATCGGTTTGAGGAGAGCCTAATCGCCGGTCAGTATTTCCTGCAGCCCGCGTTCGGGGAACTGGCCTGCTGGGGAGAGCCCGTCAATACCACTGCCGGCGTGGGATCTACTTTGGAAAAGCGAAAAGCGCTGTTGCGCGAGGCCTGCGACTCCAATACTTATTCTGAGCTGCTGCGGTTGAATGCCATGGATTTGAAGCTGGTGGATCTGGCTCGCGCGGAGGTTGCGCGCCGTTTCCGCTGCGTTCCGCCGTCCTAGCACCGACACTGCAATGTTGTGTTGATCTGCGCGCGAAGCTGATCGTAGCCCACCATTCGAAAGAACGCGTGCATCTGCGGCGGCGCTAGAAACCGTGTCCGGCCCATTTCATCCGGCCAGACTGCCACTACCTCGCCGGTGAGTCCGGCCTGCTTGGCCGAATTCTCGAGAGCGCCGTATAGTTCGAGCGGAGGGCGTTGAGGCAGAAAGACCACCACCACCTGCAGATCCATGATGTTCACGTGGGCCGTATCGAAAGAGCGCTGCATCGGGAGCTAACGAGCCTGCTAAATCTTGCTGCCTTTCGCCGAAACCATTAGCGCCAGCGTGGGGCAGGTTGGTAATGGTAACCTGCGCGCCGATTGGTAATCGGCGCAAGTGGGGCAGGGCCATGCCCTGCCAGGTTCCTTGGCGAGTTGTTTTGCAGTTGGCAACAAAACCCAGTTCTTCCACCTGCTGCGTCAGTCTCGCTCAATAGACCACAGGCAGGGCATGGCCCTGCCCCACCAGCCCTCAAAACCTGCGAATCTCTGAAAACTAAGTCAGTGTCTTCTCTCACTAGCTTTCGGTCATTATTATATTCCGTCTTCGAGGTGCGCCTTCAACCGGCCGAGAGCATCGTCCCAACCACGGGCGATCACTTCCAGACAGCGCTGGGCTTCGGAAAGACGAGCCGGATTAAGTGTCCAGACATGTTCCCGGCCCTCGCGTTTTCCCCGGATAATACTGGCGGCCGCTAGGAACTGAAGATGCTTGGTAACGGCCTGCCGCGACACTTGGAAATTGTGGGCCAGCGCCGAAATCGAAGCCGGCCCCGCTTCGGACAATTGCCGAAGCAGAGCCAGACGTGTCTCATCGCCCAACGCCGCGAACAGCAGCGCAGCTTCCGCCAGCCGTAGGTTAGGCCGCGGCTTCGGCATAGTTCGACAGCCAGACCAGAACTTCGGTCCAGCCCTGGTTGTTGTCCCCAAACACCTTCGCGCGCCGTGCCAACGATACTTCGTTGAAGCCGGTCTCGGCCAGGCTCACGCGCGTCCCGCCCTCCATCGGATGAAGTGTGAACGTCACCGTTGTTCGAAACTCCTTCGAGTAGTCGACAGTCGGGTCCACTGCGCCTGGGTGCCACTGCCAGACGAAGCGCGTGGGCGGCGTCATCTCCACAAATCGTACGCGGAAGCGCACGGTCTTGCCTTGACACACGGATGTCATCCAGACCTCGTTGCCAGGCGAAATATCGCCTTCGATAGCCACCTGGAACCATGTCGAAAGCTCTTTGGCGTTGGTCAGCGCACGCCACACACGTTCGGGGGGCGCCTTGATCTCAATCGTTCGATCGATGCGGGTCAATTCCGCGGTAGTAGTCATTATGCAACCTCCAAGTTGCATGATAACCGAAACGCCGCTCGTTATGCAACCGGAAAGTTGCGCGTTGAAAAAGCTACAATGGGATCAAAGGCGGCGGCGCGGGCAGGTCTCGAAACGGAGTATCTGCAACATATAGGAAACCTGAGCCCGGAGCCAACCGCCTGGTCTCGGCCGGCATTCCCTCAACAGCGGTAGTGAAGACGAGCTTCACTTCGCCATCCAGCTGGACGAACTCCGGACACGTCACCCGTGGAGCACCCGGAATCTGCCACTCACATAAAACCTTCCCATCAGCCAGCCGAATTTGCTGTGCTACCCCGTCAGCAACGGACTCCGGATTGTAAAACGCCACAATCACACTTTCGCCTTCGCCGCCGCCGGCATTCGCAGGTGCGGGGCGCAAACCGTCAGGAAAGCCGGGCAGCGAATCCGGCGAGGTGATGAGCGAACTTCCCAGCACCCGTTCGAGCTTGGAGTCGAACCGGTACGCAGTAATGGTTTTGGGAATAGAGTCGATGTCGATCAGCGTCAGACCCTCTGCATCGCGGCTTAGAAACTTGCCATTCGAGCAGAACTGTCCGCCGATAACGGTCCTCACGGTTCCGGTAGCGCAATCGAAGAAATAGAGCGCGGCCAGAGGCTGATTGAACTCGAGATGCTTCGTGCCGAACAGGACGCCGCCATCGATAGCCAAGCCATCGTTGATGATCACGCGTTTGTCGCTGGTAACTGTCGGCCCCGTTTCTTCGAGGACACCGGTCAACAAGTCGAAATATGCCAGCTGCCGTTCGAGTCCAACCAGGACGACACCCGGCTTAGTCGTCTCGGCGAAAAAACCCGGGCGGCCGGGTAGAGGAAACGTCGTGTTCTCGCCGGATGCGAGGTCCAACACATTGATACTGCCTGTCTCGGCGGCGGCCCCATACTGGATGGCAACCCACCCTAACAGCACACCCCCGGCAGGATGATTCCTCAGCAAACGAGGCCCCTCCGGGAGAAAGCGCAGCTCCTCGCTTTCGGGCTCAAAGCAAGGTCTGGCGATGAATCGCGGTGGCGTCAAATCAGAATCATACCTCGATCAACCAAGATATCTTATTGAATCTGCGTAGGTTTGTTGTTAAGCGCAACTACCGCGCCTCGAAACCATCTATACTAGTAGATAACTCCTCTTGAGTTCGGCCGAGTCTGCCGGGCATTCCCCGTTGGTCAAGCAAGTCCGAAATCGAAAGGATTAGTGTCTCTATGAAACAGTATTTGTTAATCAGTGATTTCGATAAAACGCTCAGCTTCAATGATTCGGGAATTGTCCTCGCCGAGATGCTCGGCATCCCCGGCTTTCAGGAAAAGATCGCCGGACTCTCGAACATCCACCTTGTGCAACAAGGCGGAGAGCTGGCGTACCTGCTGTTACACGATCCGGAATTCAGGCGCGTCAGAAAGCATGATCTCACGGAAGTGGGAAAGCGCATTCGCCTGAAGCAGAACATACGCCAGTTGTCGCGGCTTTTGGACGACCTGGATGGTCATCACTTCACTTTCTATGTTGTTTCGGCGGCGCCGGAGGAAGTGATCCAATCGGCGCTCGAAGGAATTGTCCCGCCGGACCATATTTTCGGAGCGCGCTTCCGCTATCACTCAACCAGCGGCGAGATTGAGTCCATCGATAGTGTTTCGGCGGGCTACGGCAAGGTGGCCGTTCTGGAGGAACTTCGCTCAAAGCTTCCCATCAGCCACGATCGCATTGTGTATGTGGGCGACGGAAGCTCCGACGTCCATGTGATGCTGCACGTGAACCGGCTGGATGGGCTTACCATCGCGGTGTCGGAAAACAAATACATCACGCAGATCGCTCGGCGGACCATCCTTAGCGAGGATGGATTGAGCGTGCTGATCCCGATTTTGGAAGATATCCTCGGCTGGAACTCTACCCAGATCCGGGCCTTCTTTGAAGCGCATGGATTCCTGCTGCAGGAATGGGACAAGGTCCGCACCGATTCGCTGACCATCTCGAAGGTATCGAGCCACGCGCATGCCGAAGCCAGCTTGGAGATCCAGTGAAGCTGGAATGGATTGGTTGGGTAGCGACCGCGTTCTTCGCGAGCTCCTATTTCTTCAAGCAGCCGAATGCTCTTCGTAAAGTGCAGGCCGGGGCGGCGTTGTTGTGGGTGATCTACGGATTGATCATCCACGCTTTCCCTGTAGTGGTGGCGAATCTCGTGGTTGCGAGTGTGGCGCTGTATTCGTCATTCGGTGGCGCTACAAAGCCGAAATTTGATTCAGAATCGCCCGCACCACAAGATCGTCTCCAATCTTGGAATTGATCATCAATTGATAGAGGTGGGCTCATTTGCTTGCCGAAGTATTTCTGGATAAAGGTGGCGCGTTCCTCGTCGATAGTGGACACCAGTTCCACGGCCTTCTCTTCGGATTTGCCGGACATCCGCACGCGGCGCATAAATGCGACCGTGCTGCTGGTGGCTGGTGGCCGGTTGCTGGTGGCTGGTTACTGGTGGCTGGTTTCTGCCCCCTGCCGCCTGCCGCCTGGCTTCTCCCTAGTGCGTCATCGCGTACACAATGTAGTTCACTCCGATCCGAATCCCTAGCGCGGAGTACCGTTCCGGATACAGCGGATTGTCGGCGTGCTCCCAGGAATCGCCCAGGTCCATGTTGTGGCAGATGGCTACCATCAACCGTCCCTTGTCGTCATAAATGCCGCGCCAGCGAGCCTCGTAGCCATCATGCTCCCAAACCTGGTAGGGAGGATACAGCACTTGTTCGCCGGGCACTTGGTAGCGATCGTCAAGGTCGAAGATGGTGTGGAAGATCGAGTCTTTGTTGTCGATCTCCACAATCGGCCGATCTGGAAACACGCGGCTCATGCCGGAAATGAAAACGTCCCATTCATGCGTGCCGTGGAAATCGTCGCACATGAAAAAGCCGCCGCGCAGCAAAAAATCGCGCATCTTGGCCGCTTGCTCATCGGTCAGAGCCCAATGCCCGACTTCCACGCCGTATAGCCACGGCCAGTTGTAGACATCGTCGCCGTCATCCAGATTCACCGGCTGCTCGATAGAGCGAGCGTGCACGCGCGTCAGCCGGCGAAGCGCGGCCGAGAGATGCCGGTCCGAACGCGGATAATCGATGGTCCAATTCGTGCCACCGGCTAGCCAGTTCCCAAACGGCCGGTTGCTGAACCGGACGTCGGGATACATCAACCGCGCGAAAGTCCATTCTCCGGGCACTTTCCAATCGGACGGTTTCGGAAAATCGTTGTATTCCCAACCTGGATAATCGCGGAATTGGCGCTGCCCAAAAGCCACGCACGCTAGTAACGCACACGCCCAGATCCCAGTGCTTGCGAAACGCCGGCGCGTCACAATCCTTGGACGCGCGGAAGCCTTCCCCGTTGTACGCATTACTTCTTATGTCCAGAATGCCACAGCGTTTTCCGCGAGTCCCGAGTCCCAAGCCCGCAGCCCGGTTATACTGGTCGAATGCCACAAGCGAACGCAGGACCAATTCAGCGTCTGGCAGCCCTCGGACTGCGCATCACGGGCGCACTCGCGTTCCTGGCGCCGCTCGTGACGCGCCTGGTGGTTGGAATGGGTCTCCGCGAAGACGGCCTTGGCAAGCTCCATCACCTCGACAAAGTCACCAGCTTCTTCACCGACCTCGGAATTCCGTTCCCCGGCGCCAACGCCGCCTTCATCGCCGGGCTGGAATTCATCGGTGGTCTCTGTCTGGTGTTTGGTCTCGGAACGCGCATCTTCGCGGCGCTGCTCTCCTGCACTATGCTGGTCGCTGTCCTGACCGCCGACCGCCCCACGTTCATTGAAAAGTTCCCGGGCGACCTCACCGACATCGCCTCATTCACGTACTTGCTATTCTTAATATGGTTGGTCCTTTACGGACCCGGCCCCATTAGCATCGACTACTTCTTGAGCAAGTGGCTGGGGCTAAACGGCAAGACCGGAGAGTCGAAGTAGATGGCGAACAATCGGTGGGGATATCCGGACCTTGGATTCGGCATCGGACTGCGTTCGGTGCATTTCGAGCACATCCTCAAGAACAATCCCGTCATCGATTGGTTTGAAGTACTCTCGGAAAACTACATGGACACGGGCGGCCGTCCCCTGCACGTCCTGGATCAGGTTGCGGAACGGTATCCGGTGGTGCTGCACGGCGTGTCGCTATCGGTGGGCAGCACCGACCCCATCGATTTCGATTACCTCAAGAAGCTCAAAGCGCTGGGCAATCGGACCAACGCGCGCTGGGTATCCGATCATTTATGTTGGACCGGCGTCACTGGCCTCAACACGCACGATCTGCTGCCCATGCCCTATACCGATCAAGCGCTGCGCCACACCATTGAGCGCGTGCGCAACATCCAGGATTTTCTGGAGCGGCCCATCGCGCTTGAAAACGCATCCACCTATCTGGAATTCAGCGCTTCCAAATGGCCGGAGAGCGAGTTCATCGCCGCGCTGGCGGAGGAGGCCGATTGCGGCATTCTGCTGGACGTCAATAACGTGTATGTAAGCTCGTTCAACCACGGATTCGATCCGAAAAAATATATCGACAACATTCCCAAAGATCGCGTGGTGCAGATGCATCTGGCCGGGCACACCAACAAAGGCACACATATTCTGGATACTCACAGCGACTACGTCATCAACACCGTGTGGGAATTGTACCGTTATGCCCATCGCCGGTTGGGCGGCGTGGCGACGCTGCTGGAATGGGATGCCAATATTCCCGGTTTCGATGTGGTCCACGGTGAGGCATTGAAGGCCCGCCAGTTCCGCGAGCAAGAAGACAAGCAAATGCCGGCGCCGGAACTGGAAGAGATTCCCGCGTATGGCGACTGAGCGCCAGGGAGATCGGCTAGCGCCTCCGGGTCTCGACCGCGTTCAGCGCTGGATGCAAGCCCTGATCCAGGACCAGGGTACCTGCGCAGAAGCCATCGCCTCCGAACGCGCGCAGGTTGAGATCCCCGCGGATCAGGCGCGCACCGTGGTGCTTCCCTCCAAAACACTTTCTTCGTTCGAACGCCTGGACATTTATCGCGAAATGTATCTGCTGCGCATGGAAGAGGCGCTCGCGAGCGACTATCCGGCGCTCAAACACTACTTGGGCGACGAAGAATTCATGCGCATGGTGGCGCGCTATGTGGAGGTTTACCCATCGCGCAGCTATACATTGAACCGGCTGGGTGATCACCTTCTGGAATTCCTGGCGACTATTGGTGATCTTCCCAAGCCGGATTTCTGTCGCGATCTGGCGCGCCTGGAACTCGCGCTGACCGGCGTTTTCGATGCAGGCGAAACCGCGCCATTGACTGCGCAGGCCGTGCAAGCGGTTCCGCAGGATGCCTGGGAAACCGTGCGGCTGAAGCCGATTGAGGCTTTTCGGTTGCTCGAATTCAATTATCCCGTGAGCCGGTATCTTGGATTTGTGGACGAAGAGAATCCAGTACCGCGCCTGGCAAGGAAAAAGACCTGGGTGGTGGCCTACCGCAGCAACTATAGCGTCCATCGCATGGACCTGACCCAGCCAGCCTATGAACTGCTCTCTGCTCTGGCCTCAGGCGAGACGGTCGGGGATGCCATCGTCAGCGTGATGACGCGCAAGTTCCGCAGGGCCGTCAAGGAGAAGCAGTTATTTGAGTGGTTCCGCGACTGGATGGCCGAGGGGCTGTTCCAGGCGGTGGAAATCGCGAAGCCATGAAACTTTTCCTGGACGCGGGTAATCCAGTAGGGTGGAGGCGTTGTGGATCCCGAAGAAAAGCTACCGGCGCCGAGCCCTGACGAGGATGAACCCGAGGATCCCGTGGATGAGGCCGGCGAAGAATCGTTTCCCGCTAGCGACCCACCCGCGTGGACGGCATTAGCTGCCCACTGATCTCGCGCGCGCGTTCCTCGCGTAGATGGAGCATCAGCCTTCCACATTTGCATCCATGCCTATGGATTCCGAGAGGCTCTACACGCCAAAGTAGCTCTCGCCATCCTATAAGCGGGTCTCTACGCTAACTGACCTTGCAAATTTCTAGCCTGCCTAAGTTAATAGTGTTGCCGCTGGATTCAAATGCTTTTGAGTAACTCGATAAAGCCGGCGGAACGGCGTCAATGAGGTTAATCGCAGATGGATTATACTGAGGTCCATGTTGGAATTATTCACCAATGGGCTGACAACCGTTAACCCATCGTTGTTGACCGTCGTAATTTCTGCGGTCGTCTCTGCTACGGTAGCGTGGATCACGCATTTGCGAGCGACTGTTCCAACGCTAGTGTTCATGCGACGCCCCGACTGGAACTGGAAGATAAGGAACGTTGGACGAGGAACAGCATACGACATTCAATTCGAAGACAGGAAATCCGATGGCAAATATAAGCGCTACTTTCTCGATCCGATTGGACCAGGTGATGAAGCTCCGCTAGGCGAACTATCGCACGGGGACCAATTTACGCTCTACTACTCTGGAGCGTCTACTTGGCAAAATTACAAAACTAGCTGTAGGGGCTGCAGGAATAAGGTCCGCAAGGTAAAGCTCTGGTTGCCAACGTGGAAAGATTGCGAAGATGAAACGCGTCTCGTGAATCGGAAGAATCCCTATAACGAAACCACGTCCTCAGCTTAATCTCTCGCCACGCCATACTGCCGACGACCCCCAGGCTAAGCTCCGAGGAGGATCAACCCGAGGATCCCGTGGACGAGGCTGGCGAAGAATCGTTTCCCGCCAGCGACCCACCCGCGTGGACGGCATTAGCTGCCCACTGATCTTTCGACCGCCGTCC
>Ga0116125_1001212_pt1 | contig 11377 bp, 5 predicted proteins | sample June2015DPH_16_1_2_FD_89729 | JGI IMG/M metagenome (GOLD analysis project Ga0116125, IMG submission 89729) | Peatland microbial communities from SPRUCE experiment site at the Marcell Experimental Forest, Minnesota, USA - June2015DPH_16_10 | ecosystem: Environmental > Terrestrial > Soil > Wetlands...
CCATTCGGCGGAGGCAGCACTGTCCCGGCCGGAAGTCCAAAATTAGCAGCCAAAAAAGCAGCTAGGTTCGCCTGCGTCGTTGCCAAAGCTGAATTAATGACGGGAATCGGATCGTTCCGCAGTTGCTGCTCGTAATCCACGAAGAACCACAGACGGTTACGGAGGATCGGCCCACCCACTCCGGCGCCGAATTGCTGCAGATTGTCCTGCGGTTTCGGAAAACCTGCCGCTTCGTCGAGAGCGTCATTCGCTCCGGTGGCGGAGTTGCGGTTGTAATAGAAGGCGCTGCCGTGGAACGTGTTGCTCCCCGAACGAGTCACGGCATTCACGAATCCTGCTCCACCGCCATACACGGCGGAGTAAGGGCTCACCGAAACTTGAAACTCCTGGATCGCATCCTCCCCATATAGATAGGGGATGCGGTAACGGCCGATAATGTCGGCGAAGTAGTTGTTGGTAGCATTGGTTCCGTCGACAGTGAACGCATTGGAGCCATTTCCGTTGGCGTATCCCGAGTCTTCCCCGCCCTGCTGACCCGCGATGCTTATCAGTCCGGTATCGCCGTCATAGCTGGTATTGGGCGTGAGCGCGGTGAAATCGGTGTAGCGGCGTCCATTAAGCGGTAGCTCATCAATGAAGGAGCGGTCAAGCACGGTGCTGGCCGAAGATTCCGCAGGCCGCAAAAGTGGCATTTTTCCGGTGACCTTTATTGTGTCCCCGCTGGTTCCCACTTCCAGCCTGACATCCTGCGATGTAGTGTTTCCCACCAACACTCGCACCAGAGCCGCGACATCGTGAAAACCCTTTCCTGTCGTCGTGACCGAATACGTTCCTGGCATCAGAGCCACGAACTGGTAAAGTCCGGCGTGATTTGTAACCGTGGAGTGCTGCAGTCCGGTCGCAAGATTTCGCACCACAACTGACGCCCCCGGCACGATTGCTCCGCTTTGGTCAGTGACGCGACCAGCGATGGCGCCGGTTAATACAACGTTCTGAGCTGACGACTGCAGCGTGCTCGCTAAAACAAACAGCGTGGCAAAGAGCAAGTGGGTAGTCAGCAGACGTGGCTTTGCGGAGGATGGAAAGAAGCGCTTTGTCTTCGAGTTGATTGTCATAAAACCGACCTGCGGGGGGAGAAAACCAATGTACACGGGCAGCCTGCCCACTTTCATTGAGTTTCCACCGGCGGCAAAGCCATGCTTTTTCTCGTTGTCAAAACCTGGGCTTGTCCGGTCACCATTACGGAGACAAGCGGATGGTCGTGAGTAGCAGACTAAATGAACTTGTGAAGCTGTACTGCGGATCCCATTGCCAGTTTCCTTTCGAGAAGCTCCGTTGCTGGTTGGGGTTCAAAGTTATGGCGGCACAGCCTCGCCGCCAGGAGAGCAGCGTTGAATTCGCACAGCGGTTAGCGTCCAGGTCGCCCCAAGCTAGTAACTGGAACAAACAACCATACGTACACATGGTTACGGAAAGTTGAAGCAAATGTGAATTTCGGATGAAAATTACGACTGACTCCGAACGTTGCATCTGAGCCCTGTGAGATGTAACCCTGGGCTCCCAAATTTGACTTGGCCGCAAAGCGATCTCGTGAAACTTTCCTCGGACCTTGCTGTACGACCGCCGGCGAGGGTCAGCAAGAAAATTGGAATCGCGATCGGCAAAAACCGGCTTTCGCCACCCATCGCCGAGTCGGCCGAAACACCGAGCCGAGATCCGATTCTTTCTCTCCGTCTCTCGCTCACCGGCCGCGATCCTGGCCAGGGTCATGTATCGACCGCGACCGTCTCAAGTGGGCTAGTTTGTTCAAACTAGCCCATTACCTACCCGTCTCTCTTGTTGACATTCCCGGCGTGAGAATGCAGTATGAGTTGGCTGTGGGGCCGTCAAGTTCGGTGAGGTTGATTCCAAAGGTGCGCGTCACCACCCCATCCGTACCACGCTAGCGCTGCAAACCAGTTGTGGAAGCAGAATCACCGTGCTGGTCGCTCTGGCCGCGCCAATCGGATCGCTTCACCCTCCCCAATCCAAGTGGCTACGCTATAAAGAATTTATTCCAGAAGTCAGGCAGTCTAATTGGCCTTGCGATTCGTTCCGCGTAGGCTTTGACCGCAGTTGCTATCGAGCCTCAGATTAACTAATTCCCAGGAGGAGTACACGATGAAATCGCTCAAAGCGAAGCTTCGCCCAATGGTTGTGGTCGTTCTTGTCCTTCTGGGGTTGGGCGTTGCTCAAAACTCACTGGCACAGACGGTGTCGGTTTCGCCGGGCGACCTTTCTTTCGGCATCCCAACCGGAACACCGCCCCCACTCGCCATAACGGATATGGTCACGGTAAACGTTACAGGGACCGGGCAAGCCACACTGAGTAACTTCGCGATCACTGGCGGCCCGTATGCGGGCGATTTCACATTCAACGGTAACGCCTGCTTAACTCCGCAAACCGCGCCCACTACCTGCCAGGTTGGAGTGCTCTTCACTTCCACGCAAACAGCGGGCACCCTGGAAACAGCAACACTAAGTTTTAATTCCTCCACGCAAACCGGCCCGATCACTGTTCCGCTGAATGGCGCATACGGCGCTATCAAGCTTTTTGGTCCTATCGATGTCGATCCGTCCCTCATCTCGTTTCTTACGTGGACACAGAACCCGCCCTACGCGGGTTATACGGTACAGGGCACAAACATCAATCTGTCATGTCCGGCGGGAGTCACTGCGACTCTATCCTCGACGCCTGATGGATCAGGAAACGTTTTCCAGGACAACACAATCCAATTTATTGATACCGTGGGGATAGCCACAACGACAACCACGAATGTTTGCACGGGTGGCGATCCCAACTTCGTTGGGTTCACCGGTTTTCCCGCAGGGTCGACAAACTGCTTTCAGGCTCCTTACGAACATGCAGCGCAAAACTACCTCGGACAGAATCCCGACCTCGCCACCTTCCCACAGAGCGGCGGCGCGCTGGGCAGCTTCATTGCGACATATGGCGTCAACCCGCTCAACGTTGCCGGCCTGCTCACGCCTGGGAGCCAGAATTCAAGCCAGCTTCAGTCAGTAACCGTTCAGCTGCAGGATGCTGGGGGAGACCTGGGCGCGGCCACACTTCACCTGGTAACCAGTTGCAGCCCGGCGGGAATCACGCCTGGAGGCACGATCACCGGGAATCCGATCACGCCGAATGATCCTGCCTCGTTGACGCAGACCTATGCCTTTGCCAACTCTCCGGGCCAGAACATCTCGTTGATCGACAGCACCACGCAAAACCCGCCTCCTTCGGGAGCAGTGCCAGCCGTTACTGACATCGGCGTGCCCCAGTCTCTATTCTCTCAGCTCGTCGCTGGCACGTCGGCCGCCCCTGCCGTTTGCTTACGCATGTCCGGTGAAGTGGATTCTCTTGGCAATCCAATGTGCAAAGGATTCCTGATCCAGTGCACCCTCTCGGGGACGACGAGCGGAAGCAATTGCGATCCTACGATCTCGGGCATGTCGAGAAGTCTTTTCGACGCGGTCCAGTTTGCCTCGCCGGACGCCCCGGTCGGGCTTAACTTCCTGTACGGTCCGGTGGGAACTCCTGCCGCGGATGCATGCAGCAACGTCCTGAATTCAGTGTCGGGCGCTGCTTGCGCGACGAACACTGGACCGGGCATCTTGATGGGGAGTGACAACTGGCTGTGCGCGCCCGAACAGAACGCGCCCTGTACTCCGCTCGAGCCCAATACTTCGACGATTGGACCAACTTACTCGGCCAGCAATTGCGAACTGACAGGCAGTGTAGCGGGCGACTTGTGCCCGCTCGACACCCTGACTCAGTTCATGGGAGCAGCGGATCCGTCGCACGGCGGCACGACCGCCGGCAAGAACTCAGTGCTCATCCCAGTCGTGAATATGCCGCTGCCCTCCACGGCAATAACAAACGCTACGTTCCAATCGAACGGCTGGGTACCGGCGCCCAATTCCACTGCCCAACTTACCTTCACCGCGAACGCCGCTAGCTATAATCCGTCGATAACAAATCCGCCGTCCAACACCTTTGTCGCGGCGCCGGCGTACAGCGTGACGTATGGCATCACGCCGGCGAATATGCCCCTTCCGGATACGACCTATCCGGTTTCGGGTGATATAACCCTGTTTAACTCGACCGCGAATGCGAATTTTGCCGACCCGCTATGTTCGACGTCGACCACAAGTTCCTTTTCTCCGCCGACCGTCATCATTACGCCCCCACAAGACGGTATCTACAACCTCCACTACTTCACGACGGACTGCGCTCTGACGGAGGAATTGATCTTCAATCCGCAGGGTTCGCAACTTACCGATCCAACCGCGAACTGGGCATCGTTCCGCGTTGTGACTTTCGGCGTTGACACCGTAGCCCCTACTTTTTCCTGCAACTCACCGAACACCAGCGTTTGGTACAACACGAACCAGACGGCAACATGCACGGTGACGGATCAAGACTATGTTGCCAACGTATCAGGATCCGGATTCTCACCGCTTACCACCGGTATCCAGGGTAGCCAGACTGAAACCGTCAACGTCTCCACCAATGTGGCGACCGGCAGCTTCAATTCGGTAGCCCCCACCAATTCTCCGCAGGCGTGCGATTTGGCTGGCAACTGCCTCACCGTCTCTGCGGGTCCGTTCAAAATCGACCTGCAGCCTCCGACCATCACTGGACCTACCTTGAGCTCCGCTGGACCTTATTATGTAAACGGACCGCCCGTCACCGTGACGTTTATTTGCTCCGATGGAGCTGGGTCTGGCATCGCTGGTTGCACCGCCACTGATGCACTGTCAGGAGGCGGTACAAACAATATCTCTACCGGCGGAACAATTAGCGCCTCGGTCGCAGGAACTTACACAATTACCGTAACCGCCCTCGACAACGCTGGAAATCAAACCAGCTCCTCCCTGATGTATACAGTTGCGCCTTTGAGCACTACCACACTGATTTCTTCCCTCAATCCTTCTCCGTACGGGAAGTCGATAACCTTCACTGCGACCGTCTCCTCATCCTCGGGAACACCCACGGGTACGGTTGAATTCCTGAACGGAACAACCGTGCTGAAGACTGTGCCTCTGAAATCTGGTTCTGCCAAATACATCACGGCTCAACTGCCTCAAGGCTCGAATTCGATGACCGCAATCTACAGCGGCGATTCGCATAACAGCGCCAGCACTTCACTCATCTTGATCCAAATTGTGCAGGCGCCCACCACGATCACGCTCGGTTCTTCGCTAAATCCTTCCATTTACTACCAGACGGTAACATTCACCGCGATCGTCAGCTCTACCATCGGTGCTCCACAGGACGGTGAACTCGTCACCTTCAAGCAAGGCTCGACCGTGTTGGGAACAGGAGCACTGAGCAGCGGCACGGCCACCTTTTCTACTCTCGCGCTTCCCGAAGGTGACGATAGGATCACGGCGGTTTATGGCGGGGATGAGTACTTCCTTTGCAGCCAGTCAGAAACCCTCGGTCAGGTCGTCGCAGCTGCTTCCACCACAACCGTGCTGATTTCCTCGCAGAATCCATCCAGCTCCGGGCAGCCTGTGACCTTCACCGCGACTGTGACACCACAGTTCGGCGGCACAGTACCGGGGAATGTTACTTTTATGGATGGAACGAAACAGCTGAAAGTTGTTCCGTTGAGCGGAGGGGTCGCAAGCTACACAACCTCGAAGCTTGCTTCCGGCTTAAACAACATTAGCGCAACCTACTACAGCTACAACGGTAACAGGGACTTCGCGGGTAGTTCGGCGTCGCTGACGCAGACCGTGCACTAAAGAAAGCCGCCCGAGTAAGGATGATGTGGAGAGTCACGCCTGGAATGTGTGTCGACGAATCGCCGTGAAGAGGACCAGTCTTACTTGGTCGCGGCGGCAATCGGGCCGGATTCGGTGTACATGGTATGGAGGTCGGAGCGATCAAGGAGATGCTCCGCACCCGGATCCTTCTTGAGTTCTTCGAAAATGTCGCGTCCCAACTGATACTGGTGGGTCGCGTCGCCGGCATTTCCGCCAAGTCGGAGGGTGTCTCCGAGTAAATAATGAATTCGGGCAGTCTCCAGGCGCAGGCCCAGTTTCTCGCTGCTACCGAGGGCATTCTCCAGTTCCTGACGAGAGTGCAGATAGTCCTTGCTCTTGATCATCGCTTCCGCCAGGTCAACACGACTGCGGAGCCAATAATATTTCAGGTGAAGAGTGTCGGCCTGCTGGATAGCGGCGCGTAATTCGCTGACCGCGGACTGCGAACGCCCATCGGCAATGGCCACACTGGCAAGATTCATCTTGGCGATCAAGATATTTTGACGATCTTTTGTCTTGGCGGCAGCCAGGGCAGCCTGTTCGTAAGCGCTGCGTGCCGACTTGAAATCTCCCCGATAGTAGGCTGCTTCTCCGCGGGTGTTCAGAAGTTGACTGCGAACACTTTCATTCTTGAGCTCGCCAGCAAGTTTGGTGGCTTCGTCCAAAGGTTTGCCAGACTCGTCGCCACGGCCGGCCAGGGCCAAAGTTTCTGCGAGATTATTCAACGAGTCGGCCAGCTCAAAGCTCTTGTTGTTGGTGGAGCGAAACCCGTTAACCGAATCCTGCATGGCGCTGACGGCAGCTCCCAGGCGCCCCTGGTACATTAAAACCTTGCCGATGGAACCGGACACATTTGCTGCATCCCTCGCGTCATTTGCCTTGCGCGAGACATCAAGCGCATTCATCATGTTCGCCAGCCCCTGATCGTAGTCGCCCATGGCTGTGTACACTTCGCCGAGAGCGGCAAGGGTTTCCGCAAGGTAGATGGGTTCGTTCAGCTTTTGCCGCAGCTGAAGAGATTGCTGGTAATAGATCAGAGCGTTGTCAGTGTCGTATTTCGAGAAATATACGTCACCGATATTGCTGAGACACAATGCCTGGTAGTTAACGTCGTTCGCGTCGCGCTGGATTTGCAACGCCTCCTTGTAGTCCTGGAGCGCTTTGTCGTAGTCGCCGCGCGTCTGGTAAAGAACGCCACGATTGATCAGGATATCGCCATAATCCTTAGTTACCCCGATCTCGTGCAGAATTTGCAGCGCCTGGTTGTAACTGGCCGTCGCCGCGTCGGGCTTGCCGAGCGTGATCTGATCCTGCGCCAACTCAGAAAGGCTATTTGCCAGCAAGCGCTTCATGCCCAGTTTACGGCTAATTTCCATCGAGTCCTGGATGTTACGGATCGCTTCATCCGGCTTGTCCATCTCACGATAAGAAATGCCCAGCGCTTGCAAAATAAGCGCCTTCTGCTCTGGGTTATCCACCTGCACCGCCAAGCTTAATCCCTTGCTGAGTGGCTCCAGGGCCGCCTGCGGATTTCCTGACAGGAATTCCACGCTGCCAATCTGCCACAGCGCTTTGATGTTCTTGGGATCGGCTTTCAGAATGCTCGCAAACCGAGAGCGAGCCTTGTCGAAATCACCGTTGTCGGCATAGAGGCTTCCCAGTGCATACTCCACATCCGTGTTGTCGGGGAAAGTCTTGGCCAGATTTTCGTAAGCCTCGATGGCCTTCTTGTTGTCTTTCATGACGTGCGCGTGGTTGGCTTCGATAAGGTATTTCTCCGCCAAAGGAAGTTGCTGGCTGAGTTCGAGAGCTTTCCTCGAATACTGTTCCGCCTGAGTGTCGTATCCGAGAGCCGACTCGGCCTCGGCCAGCCGCGAATAGGCCAGGGCAAACTGGGGATCTTCCTGGGTCGCAGTTTGCAGTATCTGCACGGCATCCAGGTCTTTGCCTTCGCGCAAGAGTTGTACGCCTTGACTGAAGTCGCGGAGTGCCGGCGCGGATTTTGACGATGCCTGGAAAGAACTGGCCTTCAACTCCTTCAAGACATCCGAAGAGACGGAAAGATTCTGGCGGATAAGATCAGCCAGGCGATCGACAGAGACGGGAATCTCCTTCTCATTAGCCGCTTCGATTTTCACCGGCATGCGCTGGTTGCGCTTTAAGTCCTGCAGTGTGGCGTCGATGCGAATCTGCTCCCCAAACCTGGCATATTGTCCCCAAACCACGATATCCGCGTTACTGAATTCAGCGAGGCGGCCAATCATGGTCGGATCAATAGGGGTTGCGGGATTAACGTGCAAATCGGAAAGGACTTGATGAAGCCGTTCAGGGGAGATTGTGCGCAGATGGGCGGACTGTCCTACATCGGTGCTCAGCATGTCGGCTAAACTCGGCCCCAGCCAGTCAAGACTGGTGTCGCCGGAAGCATTTCTAAAAGGCAAGATTGCCAGCGACACAGCTTGAGCAGCACCATTTCCAGCCGGCGAAGGCGAGGAGAGCCTACCGCGAAACACGTAGCCCAGAATCGCCAGTACGATTACGGTAGTGATACCCGCCACCAGCGGCCAGTGAATCGTCCGTCCCCAAGGCTCGACGGCAGGTTGAAAGCCCAGGGTTGCCGCAGCACGATTGCCCTGCCATGCCTCAAGGTCCGCCAGGAGTTCGCCCGCGCTCTGATAGCGTAACTTGGGGTCGCGCTCCAGGCACTTGCTGACAATATTGCTGAGCGCACGTGGAGTGGTCCCATCGTGATCGGAGACCGGGATGGCTCGCTCCTGGTTGCGCTTGATCAAGCTGGCCACCGCGCTCTCGGCCCTGAACGGCGTCACACCCGTCAGCAGTTCATAAAGAATCAAGCCCACGGTGAAAAGATCGGAGCGCTGGTCCAGATCTTTCGCCAGAGCCTGCTCTGGAGACATATATTCCATGGTCCCAACCAGAGCTCCGGTTTGAGTCATCCCGTCACCCTGCACCGTGCGTGCGAGGCCAAAGTCCATCACCAGGATCCGGCCGGTTTGATCGCGCATGATGTTTTGCGGCTTCAGGTCGCGGTGGATCACCCCAACGCTGTGAGCGGCTTCGAGGGCGCGGCAAACTTGCTGAATGATCTCGACCGCCTCTTCCGGCGGAAACTTCTTCCTCTCCAGGATGAGAGCGCGCAGATCCTGGCCTTCGACGAACTCCATGGTGATGAACTTCACACCATCGGCGTCCCCAAAATCGTAGATCCGGATCACATTCTTGTGAGTAACTTGATGCGCCAGCAGGAGCTCTTGCTTGAATCTCGCCAGAATCGAAGGATTGGAGGCCAATTGCGGCCGGATGAGCTTCAGGGCCACCGGGCGGTCCAGTTCGCGGTCCATGGCTTTATACACCGCGCCCATTCCGCCCTCGCCCAACAGTTGCAAGATCTCGTAGCGTCCTCCCAGCACATCGCCCGTTTGCAATACTGTCGCGCCAGCCTGAAAGCGAGCGGGGCCGCCGGATGGAGAACGCGGAGCCGGAGTCACGTCGACCTGGGTCGCGTCGGCATCCACGGGACTAGCGGGGGAAGCAGAAGACGGTTGGGGAAAATCGACTAAAGTAGCGTCGGCATCAATCGCAGAGTTAGAGGCAGAACTATCTCCTTTGGTCGGAACGCTCACACCGAGCGGGTTCGTCGAATTCGCTCGATCTTGCGGATCAAAGCGCGGATTCGTGTTCTGCATGATTCGCCCGAGTGGGGCCGGGCCAAAGGCCCCGAAGAGAGCCGCACAAAACAATAATTTTGAAAGTATATACCGCCGGAGGTCCGCGCGCACGAAGAGCTTGGAGCGGGCGAGTGGTGGGCTGTCCCTCGTGCGGCGGAGATTGGTCCCGATCGCTGGTTTGCTTCTCGGGTCTAGCTAATTGTCGTCGCGGGATGCCCGGGCTGAATGCGGTTGCCCAAATCGTTATATCGTTACAAGGAGCTCGTGCTGGCGCCGGAGAACATCGTGAGCTCCACGATGTTCTCCGGCACTATTTGGTCAGCCTAGTTGACGGTCAAGCTGAAGGTTGTCGATTGCGTCACGTTGCTGGAGGTGCCTGTTACCGTGACCGTGTAGGCTCCCTTGGGCGTGCCGTTGTAAGCAGGGACAGGGGCGGGAGCAGAACTGCCACCACCACAGCCGATCGTGAACATTGACAGGCCCAGGAACAGCAGGGTCAGCATTCTCGAGGCCTTGCGGCGTTTCCCCGGAATCACGAATGCGACTCCAACCAATCCCAAACCGCTGAAGGGTAACCACGCCGCGTAGAAGATTCCAGGATGTGCGATCGCAGCTGCCGTTGATGCGGTTGTGGTGATCGTGACAACCACATTTGTTTGTACGTTGCCGGAAGGTACCGTCGAGGGCGCAAACGCACATGCAGACTTGGCCGGCAGGTTCGAGCAGGCCAGCGTGACCGCGCCGCTGATTCCTGGATTGGGGGTGAAGGTGATGGGTTCGGTCGCAGATCCGCCGGCTGTCGTGCTTACCGACGGCGTCGTCGCAGCCAGAGTGAATCCTGGGTTCACCACCGTGACGTTGGCGGTTGCCTGAGCAGTCGCGCCTTTCGTGTCCACGACCGTGAGTATCACGCTGGTTATACCGACGGGGTACGGTCCAGCGGGCGTCTGTGTCAACGTGATCGCGTCTCCGTCAGGATCAGAAGACCCGTTGTTGATATTCGCAGTCGCGGTACCGCCCATGCTGGCCGCAATCACCGAGACGTTTTTGGAAACTGCGATGGGCAGTTGGTTCACGTTGCAATTGATGGAGCACGCCGGGATCTGGATGGTATACGTGTTTGGCGGAGCGGGAGGCGGAAGCGGATTTCCCGCCACATCGTTTACGACAATCGTGTAGGAAGTTGAAGCGGTTGTCGGGATGCCGAATGATTGGATGTTCGAGCTCAGACCGGCGTCGCCTTCATAATCCGTTCCGATGCTGGCGGGAGTGTAGAGGCGAATAGGCGGACGAAAACAGATTGATTCCAGCTGCTCCTGCGTTGAGTCCCACCGTCATACACGACGACTGGCACGCATTAAAGGTGTAGGAGTCGAAGGTGTGGCTCCCGGTGATTGCGCCTGGGAAGGCTTTGGCGGTTCCACAAGCGCTGATCACACCGTTGCGGTTGATTCTGTTGGTTTGCGTGCCGGTAGCCGTGGTGATTCCTGGCACCGAAGGCGGTTGGGTTCCGAGCGTATTGGTAATGGCGAACGTGCCAACCGGAAGGGTGAAATTGAGAGCCCTCGCCGCTCCGCCTGCATAGTTCACGGTGAGAGTGAAGTCGACGCTCTGACCGCAGGCAAAGGCCGGGTCGAGGGTGAAAGTGAACGGGGACAAGTTGTTGCCACCCGCTGAGCCCACCGGCATATCGGCGTACGCGCTGGTGGCTGGTTGCGTGATGTACACGTTCGGAGTGGAGGTGGTTAGCGTGGCTGTGACGCCTGTCGCTGCCTTGACTCCGCCCTTGTTGTTGAGCCCGATGACAATGATTGCTCCTTCGCCCGCCTCGATGGCTCCGTCGCCGTTGCCGGGATTCTCGTTGGCGGTGATCG
>Ga0116125_1001220_pt1 | contig 11330 bp, 14 predicted proteins | sample June2015DPH_16_1_2_FD_89729 | JGI IMG/M metagenome (GOLD analysis project Ga0116125, IMG submission 89729) | Peatland microbial communities from SPRUCE experiment site at the Marcell Experimental Forest, Minnesota, USA - June2015DPH_16_10 | ecosystem: Environmental > Terrestrial > Soil >...
ATACCAAGGCGGGATTCGCTCAGTCGTGTTGCCTCGCTTGCGATTTCCCGCTCCGCGGCGGAATGCCACGGGCGATCGGGTGAAATTGGAGCTGTCTGGGCGAGCAAAGGCCTTGCGGTGAATGTACTCGCGAACAGGATAATGCCGTGAAAGATGCTCTGCCTGCCTCTCATCGCGAAGAAATCCGCCATGCGTTCCATCTTCCTAGGCGATCAGTATAAATTAGGACGGAGGTTGCCCGTCAAAACCATTCCGGGACTGCCGGCATGGTTCTCGGCTTTTGTCACCGCCCGCCCTTCGGACGCAATTCTCGCCGGCCACTTACCGAGCGGTCAGGTGGGGCGGCATTTCGGATTGGTGCCGACCTCAAGAGGGATCAAGCCTCCTCCCGCGACGGGTCAGTGGGAACGGTGGTTGTCAAAACGACCGCGGTTGAAATAGGATCGACCTAGTTTCAAGAGGCTTCGATGTTTCAAGCAGGCTTCGATGTTTCAAGCAGGCTTCGATTGGCGTGGCAATTCGCCGGTCAAAACGGATGGGGATGTCCTGATCCGAACAACGGGCGGGATGGAATATTGGGTCTCACATTTGCCACTACGTCCTTCCTCATGTCCGTTCGGTATTTAAGGTATACTTCCTCCACGGGAGTTTTCCGATGCATCATCCTATTCGAGCCACCTCCTTCCATGAAATTGCGGCTGCGGCCGCTGCCGGCGGTCCCACCGCGCCGGCTTGGCCCAGTTACACCGGCACTTCTCAGTTTGTAGGCACCAGTCCTAGTGGAAGCGTGAGCGTGTACGTTGATCCCACGCTGGGCGCTCCTGGGCTCCAGAACGCGCAGGATCTGGTCAACGACGCCGACCGGGTGGTAACGGCTAACAACCAGATTTTTGGGACCACCGGCGGGCCTGTCAGTGTGATCATCTACGCCATCGGCGGCGCCACCGATGGAACCGGGGGAGCCGACCATTTGGGTTGCAACTATACCACCGGAAACGCGATCGAGGTCTGTGCGTCGTTCGGGAATTCCGCTCGTGTGTCTGCGCTTTTTGAAGCCGAACTCAGCGAGTGTTCCATGGGCGGGAACCTGTGTGGTGTCAGCACCGGCGAAGCCCTGTCCCGCTGGTGTGCGGCAGTGGTTGGCAACAACGTTTTGTCGGACTTCGCCACGGCGCCGCAGTGGGCCCAGGACGGGATGCCGGATTTCGTCGACCAGACCGATCCCACTGACCAAAACCCTGACAGCATCGGTTGCGGTATGGCGTTTTTATCCTGGCTGATGAGCCAGGGTTATAGCCTAGGACAAATAGCCCCGGCTATGGTGTCGCTCGGCACGTCGGGAACTCTGGCACAACTCTACGCCAATCTCACTGGAAATGCGGCTTCCAATGCATGGCCTAATTTCCAAGCTGCTATCCAGAACCTGCCCAACGGCGTTACGGACGACGATCCCTTTAATGCATTGTCTCCGGCCGCATAGATCGAGCAGTAGCGGAAACGCGGCGCCGGATTGAAGCTGGGGAGCCGGTGGTGCCGTGACTGTCTCCCAGGAACGCCAGTTCAAACCGCTCCCAACGGCGCGCAAGCTCCTCGGAATGTGGGCGGCGCCGCTGCCACTCCCAATTCGGCGGCGATCGCGCCACAGCTCGATAGCTGAGCCGGAACCGCAGATACCAGCGAACGCCGGCGACAATCACATCGCCGGAGAACCAACGCTTGGCAAACAATGGATTCGCATTCGCTCATTGTCGCAATTCGATTGGAAGGTGCAAATGGAACCTGATAAGATTCGCGAAGGCGCTATCCCGCGCGAGGGCGCGCGGCGCATTGGCGGTGAGGAATGAAACGGAACAGTCGATTCAGGTTGCTAGCCTCAGGGACCTTGCTGATACTGTTCGGCTCTGTTGTGCTTCTCGCGCAGAGCCGGGACGATGTGCCGCTGTACCTCGATCCGAAACGGCCCATTAACGCACGCGTCGATGACCTGATGAGCCGTATGACTCTCAAGGAGAAAGTGGGCCAATTGAATTTGCCCTGCGTCTACGTGGATGAGTTGGGAAAGGACATCCCATCGAAGTTGGAAGCGTTCAAGAGATTCGCCGCCGGATCTTACACTCACGAATTCGGGGCGGGCTGCGGTTTCTTCATTCTAGACAATGAGATTCTGTACAAGGACGCCCGCCAGCAAGCAGAATACTTTAACGAGTTGCAAAAAATCGCGCTGACCCAGACGCGGCTGAAAATACCTGTGCTCGAGGACGAGGAGGGCACCCACGGTGCGATGTTTCCAGGCGCCACAATTTTTCCGGAGGGCCTCGCGATCGGCAGCTCATTCGACCTCGATCTGGTGAAGGCGATATATGCGGTTGCGGCCGCGGAGGCGAGAGCTGTCGGCATTCACATGCTGTCCACTCTGGTAATGGAGGTGGATCGCGACCCGCGCATGGGCCGCAACGAAGAAGCCTATACCGAAGATCCATACCTTTATTCGCAAATTGGCGAAAGCATTGTGCGGGCGACGCAGGGATCCGATATCTCCGCTCCGGACAAAGTCATCGCGGTGCTTACCGATTTCCCCACGCAAAGCGAGCCCACCGGCGGCCTGGAGCGCGGCGCCATCGAGTTGTCGGAGCGCTCGCTGCGCGAGAATTTCCTACCTCCGTGGATCGCGGCGATCACAAGAGCCGGTGGCTTGGGCGTGATGGCGGGATATCCGGAAGTGGAGGACGTGCCGGCGCACGCATCCGAGAAGTGGATGAACGATGTTCTGCGCCAGGAACTCGGCTTTCAAGGAGTGGTGGAGAGTGAAGGCGGGGGTTTCGGAACGCTGATCTACGAACACATTGTGAAAACTCAGAAGGAGGCGGGTGCGCTGGCCTTGAAAGCCGGTGTCGACCTGGACATCACCTACGAACCCGCCTACATGGGACCGCTGATTGAAAACGTCGAAGAAGGAAAAGTGCCTGTTGCCTTAGTCGATCGCGCGGTACGGCGGGTGCTGGAGCTGAAGTTCCGCCTCGGCCTTTTCGAGCACCCGTACGTGGATGTGGAGCACGCTGTCGAAACCGTCCACTCCGAAGCGCATCAGGAACTGGCGTTGCGCGCCGGGCATGAAGGAATCGTTTTGCTTAAGAACGAAAAGAACACGCTGCCGCTTCGGAAAGATTTGAAGTCGATCGCAGTGATCGGACCTGATGCCGAGAATCTCATGAACTTGCTGGGCGATTATTCGCCAAAAAGGATTACTCAGCATGTGGTCGGCATTTTGGAAGGGATCAAAGCCGCTGCCGGACCGCGGGCTAGAGTAGTTTGGGCAAAAGGCTGTGGAGTTTTAGGGAGCGACAAAAGCGGATTCCCCGACGCGGTTCGCGCGGCAAAGGGTGCGGACGTGGCGATCGTCGTTGTAGGAGAGAACCAGGGCCAGAATGACCTTGACGAGGAGAAAGATCCTCCCACCGACGGAGAAGGGCACGACGTGGCCAGCCTGGATCTCACGGGCGTTCAGGAGGACTTGGTCAAGGCTGTCTATGACACGGGAACGCCGACCGTCGTCGTGCTGGTGAACGGCAGACCGCTTTCCACCCGCTGGACGGCGGAACATGTGCCGGCGATTCTTGAGGCGTGGCGGCCGGGTGAGCGCGGCGGGCAGGCTGTGGCCGATGTGCTGTTCGGCGACTACAGTCCGAGCGGCCGTCTGGCGATTACGATTCCTCGCCATTCGGGCCAGTTGCCGGCTTATTACAACTACAAACCGTCAAAGGCTTACTGGATCAAGAATGAAAAGCGCGGCTACGCGGATATGCCCGCAACACCGCTTTATCCCTTCGGTTACGGCCTGAGCTTCACAAATTATGAGTACACCAACCTGCGCGTCGAGCCGGCGGAGATCCACCCTGGCGGCACAGCTCGAGTAAGCATGCAAGTGAAGAACAGCGGCGAGCGCGAGGGTAGGGAAACCGTGCAACTTTATATTCACGAGAATACAGCCCCGGTTTCCGTGCCGATAAAACAATTACGCGGATTTGAGCAAGTCAACCTGAAACCGGGCGAAACAAAAACGGTAACTTTCACGCTGGGCCCCGAAGATCTCCAACTGCTGGATATTGACATGCACTGGCGCGTGGTCCCAGGCGACTTCGAGATCATGGTGGGAAGATCATCGGAAGATCTGCCGCTCAATGGCACGCTGAAGGTAACACCCTAGTTCCAGATCCTGCATCGCTCAAGCTCTGGCAGGTTGTTGCTCAACCTTGCTGTAGGCTATCGGGGCCGGCGGCTAGCGGGTATGGCCCTGCAGGTATGCGATGACGACATTGGTGAGATCGTTTTCGACTTGCTCGGTAAATGGGTTTGTCTGGGTCTCGTATCCACCCTCGGCGAATGCCTGCCGCGTTGGCAGATAACCTAGCCAGCCATTCGCATACCCGAAGTAGAAGGTGTGCGGATAGGGAGAGTGGTCGCGCACATTTATTGAGATCTCACAGAATAATTCTACGGGCGCCGACCAGAGTGCGACCTCGTCATTGATGAAAAGAAATCGTATTGGCATGCGGATGGTGCCGGCTTCCCCACTGGCGGCGTGTAAATAGTTGCCAAGACTCTGGTCCCAACCCAAGCCGGCACGCCGCGGCGTCTCCATCACGCTCTCGCTTGCCCGTAGACGCACCTGAGATGTCGCCGATGTCGCCATAGCGAGGGAATTGTTGGCCGCAAGGATCCGATCGCCTAGAAGCACGTCGAACTCGGTGATGTGAAATGCGTTGAAGCTCGGCTGCACAGTATAGATCGGTGCCAAGTTGCCGGCAGCGCCATTGATGAATAGCATCGGCGCGCCAATCTTTTGCTCGACGTAAGCCGCAACCGTTCCGGGTGCGTCGCCTGCGATGAGCGTGTTCTCCGGGCCAAGTGCGGTGCCGTGCATCGAGTAGTTTGCGATCAGCGCAATAGGCGTGCCGTCCGGGTGTTCCAGGCGGATCAGGCCGATCTGCCGATCCGTTGGTCCGTCAGGGTTCAACCCGAGAGAGATGTGGCCATTGACATCGCGTGCGCGCCGATTGATATTGGCCGCCGAAAAACCCGTGCCTATAGCTAAACGCGCGGGAGCCAGTTTCGCCCGTGCTTCTTTAATGCCGTCGATCAGGAGTTTTTCCACCTGTGCGGTGTACTCCTGGTCGGGTTCGTGGTTGTACCGCTCCGGCATCATCAGCTTCAGGAGCCCGTGAGGTCCGACCTCCGGAGCAGAATGCGTGTGCGTGACCGTCCACCAAACCTGGATAGGCTCGATTCCTGTTTCGCGCTTCAATTGCGCGGTCATTTCGTCGTATACCGAGGGAGCGAACAGGCATAGGTCCGAAGAGATGAGAAAGAATTGGGTGCGGCCGTCATCAAGTGCAACGATGCGGTGGAAAATATGATCGTGGATGCCCGTGGACTTTCGGGCCGGATAGCCGGCAAGCCACTTGCTGGCGGAGGGAGTGATATCCACTGTCGCAACGGCCGCACGGAAATTCCCGGCGGCATCCGCGCCGATTAGCGGAGCCGCACTCGACACAACGATTAGCGCCGAAATCAGCGGCCGCAATGCGAGCATTCACTTACCTCCTCGAAATAATGAAGCTATCACAAGCGTATCCGGGATAGCTATAGTTGTTGGTTCGCTCGCGATGCTCTCGCCAACTGCGCCAGCATCGCATTCATGTCCGCCTGGATGGCTAGGAACTTATTTTCGAGGAATTGTATGTCGCGCTGATCAAACGATGCTCCCTGAGGTACGGATGTGCCCGCCTGCACTGACCGCGCGAGCCCAGCCAGCTCCCGGATTGGTATTTCCTTCCCGGCAGAATTTCGGAACATCAAGGTGGGCACCGTCTCTATCACCGTCTCAATGAGCCTGACAGTGGTATCGATTCCACCTGCCAACTTGGCCATCCGCCACATCGTCTCGAAGCTCTGTTCCATGTGCCGAGGCTACCACGTAGCCATTTCTCGACTCATGCCATACCCATCACGTGGTAGTGCCTGAAAAGTCACCGTTTCCGTTGCCCGCAGTGCAAGAAGACCTACACGGAGGCCCATCAAATCGCCTCGGGGAAATGTACCAGTCTCACGAAGAGGCCCAGCTTGTGATTCAACTCCTGATCGAAGGGACCAGCATCCGAAGAACCCGGCGGATTACCGGCGTCGATCAAAACACGATCATGAAGCTGCTGGCGCTGGCCGGCGAAAAGTGCGAAAGGCTCATGGGCCGTCTAATCGTCAATGTGCCGGTCAAAGACGTGGAGTGCGACGAAATTTTGGGGATTCGTCCAAAAGAAGGAGGGCCACAAGACACCCGAAGAAGCGCACGGTGAAAGCATCGGTGACGCATAATGCTTTGTCGCAATCGAACGCAGCACCAAACTATTTTGAATTTCGCCCTTGGCCGTCGCAGCAAGGCCACCACGGATGTTTTCACGAAGGTCTCCGCCACGCTACCTCATCCCAGAATTTCCAAATCACGACGGATGGTTTCGCTCCTTACGTGAAAGCCATCTGTGACACGCTCAGATACCGCGTAGACTTCGCGCAGCTCATCAAGGTATGTCGTTCCTCCACCGAAGGCGAAGGCCGCTACAGCCCCGCTGAGGTCGCTTCCACGGAGGTGGTCCCAGTTCTCGGTAACCCTGATCCTGCTCGAATCTGCACCAGTATCGTTGAGCGCCAGAACCTCACGATCAGATTGCAGATGCGCCGATTGACACGGTTGACGGATGGATTCTCAAAGAGGTGGGAGGACTTGTGGCCGCGTACTGTCTGCACTTCGCCTACTACAACTTCGCCGGATTCACCGCACGTTGCGCGTTACACCCGCAATGGAAGCGGGCATCGCGAATCACGTGTGGGAAATTAGCGAACTGCCGACGCGGGATACGCTGATCCTGTGGGGAAGACGGAGCAATAAAACACAGTTACTGCACTACCGCGACTTTGCTGTCCACTCGTACTACTTTGCTTCCTTCACTTGGCAACGTCTCATATGTCCCGGATACCGTTATGAAGTCTTTCTCAGCATCTCCATCGGCCGTAAGCCTAAAAAATAACATCGTGTGTCCACTGACCCTGCGGCATGTCAATTTCCATTGCACGGAGCCGTACAGTTTGAAATATTCATCTACGTACTCCTTAGCATCGAGCGTTAGATGGCTGCCGTCAGGCCCTTTCAATGGCACCCGGTAATGCGAGAAATTGTTGATGGGCTCATATGAGCAATCATTTCCAGCCATAGAGATCATCTGGGAGATTTTTCTTATGCGTTTCTTTGACGCTCTACTTATCGTCAGGTCCAAGTTCTGAATGGCATCGCCCGGTGGATTTTTCATATCCAAATCGATTTCACTATAGGGCGCATTGGTGCTCCATGCTCCAGACATATGCGCCTCCATCGTTAAAACTGATTTCTCTCTAGCCAAGTTTCTCCACGCAATGAATCCCAACGCCAGTGTGCAGCAACCTACAAACAATCTCCGCCGAGCGGGTTTTCCTTGATGGTGATACGCCAAAAAAACACACGCGAACCAAGAACCCACTAGCGTGGGTATAAAGACCCATGGATCTAATGGCCGAATCGAAGCAACAGCAAGACAGGCAGCTAGCACTGCACTCCCAATTTCTTTCTTGCTGAACTTAATTGGCCGCATCTTGTACAGCCTAGCATTGAGCCAAGCGAGCAGCCTGTTACATCAAATCCAGCCCGAGCAGACTGCGTGCCTTCAACGCACCTTTCAGATACTACCCATCACGTCGTCAACTCCCACCCGATATCGCTTGTGCTACCGTAATCGCGGAGGAGCACATGCCACTACCATCGGACGATAAGATCATCCAACTCGCCAACGATTTACTTGCTCAAATGGAAGTTATCTTCGGCCTCCACCCCGGCTTCCGCCCGGTCCATTCGAAAGGTATCATGCTGAGTGGGACCTTCACTCCCTCACCCGAGGCTCCCTCACTTACTCGCGCACCGCACCTCACGCGCCAATCTACTCCTGTGACCCTGAGATTGTCCGACGGAACGGGTCTCCCGTTGATTCCCGACAACGATCCCAACGCGAATCCTCGCGGGCTCGCGATCCGTTTCCACCTGGCCGATCACATTCACACCGACATTGTGAGCCATTCGACGGATGGCTTCCCCACGAGAACCGGCCAGGAATTCCTCGATTTGCTCCGAGCCTTGGCGAGCGGCGATCCGTCGTCGTTTCTGGCCACACACCCGGCCGCGCTTGCCTTCGTACAAACACCAAAGCCAAGTCCTACAAGCTTCGCAAAGGAAGCTTATTTCGGCGTGACCGCCTTCCGATTTACCAACCAGCAAGGCTTAGCACGGCACGGCCGGTATCGCATTTTGCCTGACGCAGGCATCGAGCATCTCGATGATGCGAGCGCAAAGTCCAAGTCCGAGAACTACCTGTTTGACGAATTAACACAGCGCATCGCGGCCGGCTCGATTCGATTCAAGATCCACGTACAGATCGCAAGTGACGGCGACATTGTGGATGATGCAACAATTCACTGGCCAGCCGACCGGCCGGTGGTTCACTTCGGCACAATTGAGCTCACAGCGAAAGCTCCAGATGATGAAGAGCACCGCCGGATCATCTTCGACCCTATTCCTCGCGTTGACGGAATCGAGCCGTCTGGAGATCCATTGCTCGAACTGCGCGCCGCCATTTATCTAATAAGCGGACGACGCCGTCGCCAAGCGGCCGAACCGCAAGCACGGACTTCTCCGACCGCTTGAACAAATGGTTTGCGAATGGCTCGGGGGAGTCTCCATTACAACATTAGCTTAGAGGCAAATTGTTTTGAGCCATTTTAGCCTGTCACCATTGCACCGAAAGTGCGGAAGATTCATTTTACGAACGGCGCTGAGATATAGTTCGCGTACGATGTCAGCTACGATGCGTCACACCGGTGACGGGCTAGAGGTTCTCCGACGAACAGGACCGTTCAAATAACGGGAATGATCGTCGTACGCATCGCAGAAGGAAAGTTCGTCGCAGGCTGGTAGAACTGGGACAGCAGATCGGGGATGAGCCGGTGGCAGCGACCTCCATCGGCCGCGAGGCTGGTACTGTATACTAATCCAAGCGTGCAAGCCAAAATGGCTGATAGGAGTTTGCCCTTATGAAACTGAACTCCCCGTGGATACTATTGGCCTTCGTCCCCGTGATGAGCGCAGAAGTAGTTACGTGCAACCAAGGCGCGGCCTCGGTCCCTATTTTCAACCCGTCCAGCATCTCAGGGGCAGTTGGCGACTATACCCTGACTTGTACCGGCGGGATACCGACACTACCCCACCAAGCCATACCTGAGGAAAATTTCACCGCCTTTATGAACGTGCCGATACTCAACACTGGCGGATGGATCTTGACTGACGGCGTGAACATGACGACAGGTACATTCGGCCCCAGCAACGTGGTTGACTTCGTGGGGGTGCCGTTTAATCCACCGGGAGCCGGTCAAGTTGTGTTCACCGTCGAGAATGTCTTCGTCAATCCGAGTGCAGAACCACTGGGGTTTCAGTTCAATGAAGACGTGGCGGTAAACGGCGACGTGTCTGTCGAGATCATGACACCCGAGCAACTGGTCGCGGAGAACGCCGTCCCTGAGCCGTTCACGCTGCGGTTCCTTGGTTTCGGCCTGGGCGCTATGTGGTTAGCGCGGAAGCGCGGTTAGGCCACTCGAAGGAACTGAGTCGCCCGCACGCGGCCCGTGTTCTCGACGCCCTTGGCGCTGGAGTTTCATGTGAAGCGGTTGCCAATCTATCAGCGCTACTCAGTGCTGGCTCTGTCTGTTACAAGCAGGACGAGATTGCGATTACCTTTCCGGGCGGCGGGCCAACAGTCTTGCCGAGATTGTGACAAAGAGCCGCCCATTCTATTTCTCGAGACGGTGAACATGCCCACGGCCGCGTTCGTCTTTTGTTCTATGGCCAAACGGCCAGGTCGTATTTTTCCTACTTGCGTGCTAATATCGCCGAAGCAGAGAGTGTCGTTTATGGATTTAGCCTACCGTCTAACTGAACCAATCACCGTCGTCACCGGCGAAACGGGGCACACCCGGCTTATGGAACTCTTGCAGGGGTCCGTGGTCCTTTGCACAGATTCCTCGCCGGATACCGTCGGAATGGTACAGGGAACCTGCCAAGAAATCCCCGTGCTGATTTTCCGTCGTGACCTTGAAGAACGGGCCGTTCCTGTGCCGACACAGCTTCGAAGAACCGAGCGATTTAGAGTACCTGGGGCAATGTCGGCGTAGTTCGACGATCCCGGGAGCAGAAGCAACGCGACAAACTGAACCGGCCCATCGAGGCCCTCGGTGGAACGGGCACGAAACGCCGAGAACGTCCGAGGAAAACCAGGCCGGTGAAGCGGCTGCGGCAGGGAAGGCCCAAGCGCAACGAATGAAAGCGTATTGGGCGAAGCGGAAAGAAAACAAACGTAGGTAAACGGTACTTCCTAGGCAGACGCCAACTGTAGCTGTGCCGCCGTTATGGGAATCGTTTCGGTGTAGGCACTCCCGATGCAGATGTCCGCTCCGGTGTAGACCCCGTCAGCGTTCCGGAGGGCACGGCAGACCAGGACACGCGCTTCGCTGAGTGTACAGTTTTCCAATTCCGTCCCGTCGCGTCCGCCGTCATGCCGGAGGAACGAGAGTTTGATGGTTCGTGGCTTTTCCATCCAATTTCCCTCTGGGAGTTAGATGCGGATACCACCGAAACATTTCCTGGGTTTTTGGATCGCAACTCGACGCTCGCTGATATCACGGCCGGCTGGTTCACAAAGTCCACCGTATTGAGATGCGCGGGGATTCCATTCGCATTTGCATACGCATGGTAAGGTTCTGACGCTCCACGATGCTCGTGCAAATTCTTTGGCGATGGCAAAGATGACCATAGATTTAGTCTATGACGGGATCGGACCGGGCTTAACGAAGGAGCTTCGAGCGAGAGAGCCAGACAGACGCGAGAACTGATTCGCAAGCAATCTCTGTGGCCTGGTGGTCGGTTACGCGACAAACTTGGTTTCTCCTGACCGGGCGGCCGTCACATTCAGCGCTCTGGTCGGGAGAAACGGCAAGTCGATCCCAACGATTGGGCTGAGGTCAGGCACACCTCGGATCAGGGCAAGGGTGGGGCCCTTTTTCGTGTGCCTGAGTGTCGGTCGACGCGATCACGCAGACTCACTGAATAGGCAGCAACGCCGAATTGCTTGAGGACCCGCCCACGGTGATCACCACCGGCTGATTGCCGCTGGCGAGCCCCGGCGGGACCACAGCATTAACCTGAT
>Ga0116125_1001221_pt1 | contig 11329 bp, 8 predicted proteins | sample June2015DPH_16_1_2_FD_89729 | JGI IMG/M metagenome (GOLD analysis project Ga0116125, IMG submission 89729) | Peatland microbial communities from SPRUCE experiment site at the Marcell Experimental Forest, Minnesota, USA - June2015DPH_16_10 | ecosystem: Environmental > Terrestrial > Soil > Wetlands...
CCGCATTTCTTCCATCGCCAATTGGAGAACAGGGCGGAATAATCCGAAGCGCGGCTCACGGATGGCGAACTGGGTGGTGTGGACGCCGACGGCGATTCCGCCGGCTCCGGAAGCCAGATAGTATCGCGTAAGGGCGCGCTGGCGGCGCTCGTCGAGTTTGCGGGCGGCGTTCAATGCTAAGGGATGAGCGGGGATCACGTGGCCTCGGAGGAGATGCTGGCGAATGTTCATCAGTATTTCCCGTCCCGCGCTTCGAAATGGGTTGGCTTGTTTAGCAAACGGCCGCTGCTCATGATCCAATTTGCGACCCAATCAATCAGTTGGCCGGCTGTTACTTGCGGTGGGCCAAAGACGTTGTGCGACTCCGATGCATTGCTGAGCAGAGCCGTAGGGTTTTCCTCGCCTGAAAAGATCGCGGTTTTTCCGAATCTGCGACCGAACTCGCGCGCGATTTCGCGGACGGTGAGTTTTTCCGGGCCGGTGATGTTGAGGACTCGGGGAGGTGTTTGGCAATGCGGAAATGATCGCAGGCACATGGAATTCGCATCGCCCTGCCAGATGACATTCACCATCCCCATCCTCACGTCGACGGGCCGTCCTTCAAAAACTGCTACGGCGATGTCGACTAATACGCCGTATCGAAGATCCACGGCGTAGTTGAGACGCAGGAGCGCGACTTTGGTTTGCGAGCGGCTGGAGCCGTACTCGAACATACGCTCGCGGCCGAGGACCGATTGGGCATACTCGCCGGCTGGGGCTACGGGTGACGATTCGGTGCATCCGTTGCTCGATGTTGGTTCCAAGCCGTACACATTGCCGGAGGAGAACGCGACAATTCGGGAATTGCGATATCTTTCGGCGACCAGGCCTGGTAGATATGTGTTCATGGCCCAGGTTAAATGCGCGGAGCCGCTGGTGCCGAATTTGCGCGCGGCCATGAAGATGACGTTGGGCGCGTCGGGAAGTTGGGCTAGGGCGCCGGGGTCTAAGAGGTCGCTGGGGATGGTTTCGATGCCGGAGTTTTGAAGATCGGCCGCGGTGGTGGCGTCGGAGAAGCGCGCTACGGCGATGATGCGTTTGTTCGGTCCTGCGCGGCGGGCTAGTTTGGCTAGGCTGGGGCCCATTTTGCCGCCGGCGCCCAAGATTAGAAGATCGCCATCTAGGGCGGCCATGGCGGCGATGTCCTGTTCGGTTGGGCGGGATAGTCGCTCTTCGAGCTGTGATTCGTTATCGATCATTTGGATGTTTTCGCCGAGACGAGTCTCGGCGCTGCAGACATGAGTGTCTGCGCCACATTGCTAGATTAACCGAGTTCGAAGCCGGCGATGGCGTAGATCCAATCCTCGCGGCCTCGCAAATCGCGGCCTCGCACCATTCTGATCAATTTTCGTTGTGGTTGGAATCCGAGTTCGGTGGCGAGGGCAAGAGCGGATTGGTTTTGCGGGAGGAGGTCCCAGTAGGATTCTTCGCGGGCGCAACTTTGGATGGCACGCCGGGCGAAGTCCGGGGCGCTGGAGATGCAGGGGCCGATGTAGTTCGCGCGGCGGCCGGGCCGGGAGAGGCAGAATCCATCGGCCGTCGCTTGAACTTTACTGCGTTTGGTGAGGGCGCGAAGGAGTTCTGATCGGTCTGCGGCGTATGCGTGGAGATCGTGGTCTAAGAGGTTGGCGGGCTGAAGGCCTGCCCCACTTGCCTTCCCGGGGCCGCGCCACCAGCGTTCTACTGGTTGCTCTGCACGGAATCCTAGGCTTTCATAGAGCGGTTGTCCCTGGTCGGTTGCGTCTAGTTTAAGGGATTCGATGCCGAGTTCGTCTGCGCGTTGGATTGTGCGCAGGAGTAAGCTCCGCGCAAAACCGCGACGGCGGTAGGCGGGATTCGTCAGGACCATGCCGATCCATGCTAGCTGGATGCCGTAACAGATCAGCGTGGCGGTTGATACAAGCCGGCCATCGGCGTCGATTCCGAAACAGTTTTCCGGATTGAGTTGCAGCAGCGTCCGCCAGTCGTCGGCGGTTTGATTCCATCCGGCTTCGGCCGAAAGTTCGGCTGCAACGGCGATGTCCTGCTCGCGGAGGAGACGCATGCAGATTTAGGATCGCACGGCCGGAGTACAGTAGAGCGTGGGAGGCGGAAGCGATGTCAGAATCTAACCGGCGCACTTTTATTAAAACTTCGATAGCGGCGGCAGCGGGCGCGGGCGTGCTGGGTGCGAACGATCGGATCAACGTGGCCGTTATCGGACTGCGCGGACGCGGGCGCGATCACATGGAGAATTTCACGAAGGCCAGCGGGAGCCGGGTGGCCGCGATCTGCGATATCGATGAGGAACAGATTGGGCGCGGGAAGAAACTGTTGGAGCAGCTGCATAGCCCGGCGCCTGAAGTTTACGGAGATCTGCGACGCGTGTTGGACAACAAGAACATCGATGCAGTAAGTATCGCGACGCCGAATCACTGGCATGTCCTTGCTACGGTGTGGGCGTGCCAGGCAGGGAAAGATGTGTATGTGGAGAAGCCCGCGAGCCACAACATTTGGGAGGGGCGCCGTGCGGTGGAGGCGGCGCGGAAATACGATCGCATTGTGCAGTGTGGAATGCAGGCGCGCAGTTTGGTGCATTATCAACGCGCGATTCAGTTGGTGCGGGAGGGCGGGATCGGCAAGGTTTATATGGCGAAAGGGCTCTGCTACAAGAGGCGGAAGTCGATTGGGCGGAAGCCGGACTCAGCCGTGCCTGCGGGCGTGAACTACGACTTGTGGGTGGGGCCGGCGGCGATGCGGCCGTTCAATCCGAATCGTTTTCATTACAACTGGCACTGGTTCTGGAACACGGGCGATGGAGATATTGCGAACCAGGGCGTGCATGAGATGGACATTGGGCGGTGGGGATTGGGAAAGAGCACGCCCGCTACGAAGGTGACTTCGATGGGAGGGAAGTTTATTTACGACGACGATCAGGAAACTCCGAACACGCAGTTGGCGGCGTTTCAATACGGCGATTGCGAACAGGTGTTTGAAGTGCGCGGGTTGATCACGGGATCGGAAGGAAACATGACGCTGGAGGATGAGCAACATTATATCGGCGTGGTCTTTTTCGGCAGCGAAGGGTATCTCACGGTGGATAGCAACGGCTTCCAGGTATTCATGGGAGAGAAGAAGCAACGGACGCAGTATGTGAAGCATATCGAGACGGAGGCTTGGAGCACGCTGCCGCATGTTGAGAATTTCTTGAAGGCGGTGCGCAGCCGGAAGCGGAGCGATCTGAATTGCGACATTCTGGAGGGGCATGTTTCGGCGACGCTGTGCCATCTGGCGAATACTTCGTACCGGCTGGGGCGGAGTTTGGCGTTCGACCCGGAGGCTGAGAATTTCGGATCGGATAGTGAAGCGAATGCGATGCTCAGGAGGGATTATCGGGAGGGGTTCGTGGTGCCGGAGCGGGTTTGAGAAATTCTGCAGCGGGCGTCGGCACGAGTGCCGACGCGGCACGCACGAGTGCGTGCGCCACGATGGATTCAGAAAGACATAATTCAATGAAGCATGATTTGGTGTTGCATTCGGTTAGCTACTCCGGCTCGTGGGGGCAGCATTTTCTTTCGCTGGAGCAGTTCTTGGAGAAGGCGGCGGAGTTGGGTTTTGATGGCGTCATGTTGATGGCTAAGAGGCCGCACTTGTCCGTTTTGGATTGGCCGCCGGTGGCGCGGGCGGGTTTGCGATCACGCGCTGAGAAGCTGGGTTTACGTTTCGCCTGCATTGCCGGGTACACGAATTTCACCGGCGATCTGGAGCATCGCGATATTCCGAATCGCGAATATCAGATCCGGCACGTGGTGGAGCTGGCGGAAATGGCTCGGGATCTGGGGTGCGGATTGGTCAGGGTTTTCACCGGGTACGAACAATCTTCGATGACCCTCGACGCGCAGTGGAAGCTGGTTATCGAATCGCTGCGAGAGTGCGCGGAGCGAACTGCGGAGCTGGGTGTGACTATCGGAATTCAGAATCACCACGATATTGCCTCTGATTTCGAAAGCCTGTATGAGCTTGTCATAGAGGTGAACGCGGAAGTGAATGCGCCTAATTGCCGCGCGATGTTCGACGCGTGGGCTCCTGCGCTGCAGGGCGTAGATCTTCGAGCCGCTGCTGCAAAGATGGCGAAGATCACGGTGTACACGACGGCGGCGAACTATGCTCTGCGGCCCCGTTTTCGATATCATCCGACGCTCGTAAATTACAAGAAGCTGCTGCCTACGGTGCAAGCCGTGCCGATGGATGAAGGGTTCATCGATTACCGGTGTTTTCTTGCGCAGATGGAGGCGGGCGGTTATCAGGGGCCGGTGGCCTATGAGATGTGTTCGCCGTTGCGTGGAGGTGGGAGCATGGAGAACCTGGATCTCTACGGACGGAAATTTGTCAGTTTCATGCGGGGGCTGCAAGCTGTAGAATAATCGCAGCATGCAGAACATCAATAGACGGGCATTTGCAGGCGCTCTTGCGGGAGCGGGATTCGTTGCGAACACGAAAATTCTATCCGCTGCGACGGACGATTCCGCGGGGTTTAAGCTAGGCGTGGCCAGCTATTCGCTGCGGAAGTTTCCGAGGACGCAAGCGATTGAGATGGTCAAGCAGTTGAACACGCCCTACATTTCAATCAAGGAGTTCCATCTTCCGAGCAACGGCACGCCGGAAGAGATTGCGCGCGGGCGGAAGGAGTTCGAGGATGCGGGACTGATTGTGCTGAGCGGCGGAGTGATCTCGTTTCCCAAGGACGATGACGCCGACATCCGACACAAATTTGAATACGCGAAGATGGCCGGATTCCCGATGATCACTTGCATGCCGACGGCGAAGACTCTGCCCAAGGTGGAGAAAATGGTGAAGGAATACGATATCCGGATGGCGCTGCACAATCACGGCAAGAGCGATAAGAATTTTCCCAAGCCGCAGGACGCGTTGAAGGCCATCGACGGCATGGATCCGCGCTGCGGGTTGTGCATCGATGTTGGGCACACGGCCGAGACAGGTGCGGATGTGGTGGAACAGATCCGTATGGCAGGTGCGCGGCTGTTTGACATTCACATCAAGGATGAAAGCGACCTTTCGAGCGCCGATGCGCAGGTTCCGGTGGGCGAAGGACACATGCCAATCGCTGCGATCTTCCGGGAATTGAAGAAGATGAATTACCGGGGAGGCGTGATGCTGGAATACGAGATCGACGAGAGCAATCCGATGCTGGGGATGGCCAAGAGTTTCGCATACATGCGCGGGGTGCTGACGGGCATGGGGGCGTAAGGAACACAAGGTTTCGAAGGGTTTCGAAAGTTTTCTCTTGACTGCGAGTTGTTTCGTTGGGCATACTACACTCAATCTGAACTTCAGTTAGGCGGGGTGATAAGTCATGTCTAAGCTTTTAAGGGCCGCGTGGGTGGCGGCGTTTTTCGCGGGAAGCATGTTCGCGCAAATCGGGACCGGGAGCGTTACGGGGATCATTTACGATAAATCCGGCGCAGTGGTTCCGGACGCTGAGGTGACGATTACGAATGTGGAGAGGAACACGCCTCACGTCACCACGACCAACAGTTCCGGGGACTATACGGTGACGGCTCTTGATCCGGGGCGCTACACCGTAAGAGTGAAGCATGCAAGTTTTCGTGTCTCGACGGTTCCTGTGTTCACGTTGGAAGTGGATCAGACGGCGCGCGTGGATGTGACTCTGGAAGTTGGGCAGGTGACGGAAACGGTGGAAGCCACTGCTTCAGCGCCGATACTCGAAACTGAATCGAGCACGGTGGGCCAGGTGATCGACAACAAGCGCATCGTGGAGCTGCCTTTGAACGGTCGGGATTTTTTAGATCTAGCGACGCTTGGTCCGGGAGTGACATTTACGAAGGACGGAAACACAGGGTTTCAGGACGCGCGCAGCATCGGCAGGCGCTCGGACAATCAATATTCGCTGGGCGGCTCCCGCTCGCAGGACGTCAACTATCTTCTGGACGGCGGCGTAGACACGTCGCCGGATTCGAACACCATTGCCGCGATTCCTTCGATCGACGAGATCCAGGAATTCAAGGTGCAGACGAATTCGTACACCGCGGAGTATGGCAGAGGCGCGGCGCAGATCAATGCCGTTACCAAAGGCGGAACGAATCAGTTTCACGGTACGGCTTATGATTTCCTGCGGAACGACGCGCTGGATGCCAAAGATTATTTCAACGACATCAACAGCTATCCGGGCGCGCCGAAGCCCCCCTTCCGGCGGAATCAGTTCGGCGGTACGGCCGGCGGAAAAATAATCAAGGACAAGCTGTTTTACTTCGGAACATATGAGGGACTTCGCGACCGCACCAATGGGGAGCAGACGGCGACGGTGCCGACGGCGAACGCGAAAATGGGCAATTTCTCTGACTACGGGATTCCGATTTACATGCCGCACATCACGAATCCCGACGGTTCGTCGACATTTCGCGCTGGCAATACTCTGCCGGCGGGTTGCTACAACTCGAATCCGAACACCGACGTTCCGTGGCCGAACATGACTATCCCACAACAGTGCTGGAATCCGTCAATCGCGAAATTTCTGGGAAGCGATTATGTTCCGGCGCCGAATCGTCCGGGGCTGCGGGATAACTACTCCGGCGTGGTGGGCATCCCTACGAATTGGGATCAGGTGGCCGGGCGCATAGATTATTTAATGAAGCAGAACATGGTGCTGTGGGGCCGGTACTCATGGGCGCGGGAGGATGTGAACCAGAACGCGTTGCTGCCCGCGAGCAATGTGGTCAACGGCGTCAAGACCGATACGGTTGGCTTGCATCATTCCTGGACAATTGGGGCGCACATGGTGAACGAGATAAAAGCCAATTATGTGCGAGCCAATGCGAGCAGCCTGCTCAGTGGAAACTCGCAAAATGTGGCGGGGAGCATACTCGGAATTCCAGGCGTCTCGGGAGCTCCGATTGACTACGGACTGCCGCAATTCGCTGGAGCCGGCGACAATTTCCTCTCGCTGGGAGTGAACGCTTTCGGGACGCCCTTGCAGAAGATACAGAACACGTATGAATATGGCGACGACTTCTCGCTGATCAAGGGACGGCATGTGATTAAGATCGGCGTGGATTTCCGGCACGAGTATTTGAACATCCTGTCGCACAATTTGGCGCGAGGTTCGTTCGTTGCTCCTACCGCCGCGACGGCGGCTTTGGACGGGAGCGGTGGACTTTCGCTGGCTTCCTTCCTATTGGGTATCAGTAACGATTCTGAGGTTGCTACCGGCGACGCGCACGATCATCTGTTCCGCTGGACGCAGGCGTATTACGTGCAGGACGATTTCAAAGTGGCGCACAATTTCACGCTGAACCTGGGCCTGCGCTATGAGATATCGCCTTACTGGTATGACAACCGAAACAACATTACGAACCTGGACATCATCAACGGCGTGCCCACCATCATACGGCCGGGTACGGGCGATCCGTATGCAGGTTTTCCGCCGGCGCGTTTTGTTTCCGATCCAACCTCGCCGCTGTACCTGCCCTTCATTCGCAGCAACATGCTGGGGCGCAGCCTGGTGTTCACGGATTTCTCGAATTGGTCGCCCAGGCTAGGCTTTGCGTGGTCGCCGGGGTGGGGCCACAATAAGACCGTATTCCGAGGAGGAGCGGGAATCTTCTATTCGCCCATGAACGCGGACCCGTGGTTTGATTTTGCGCGTAGCGCGCCGATATCGGCGAAGTTTATCCGCAAGGGAGCGTACACGATTGTCGATCAGGTTTTCAACAACACTGCGCAGGTGATCGCCGCGCCGTCTCAATTTACGATTGATCCGCATCTGAAGACGCCGCGCATCCAGCAATGGAGTTTCGGAGTGCAGCAGGAACTCAGGTCAAACCTGGTGCTGGAAGTCGCGTACGTCGCTTCCGCATCCACGCATCTGCCGCACCTGACGGACCAAAACGAACAACTGCCTGTGCTGAACGGCAACCAAGTGGTGCAGCCGGTGGTTTACAACCCACCTCAATATGCTTCGCTCTCGTCGTATTACAACCTGATCCAGAGTGTGACGTCGGCCAATTACGAATCCATGCAAACGAAACTCGAGAAACGCTTCTCGGCGGGATTTACATTTCTGAGCTCGTTTACCTGGGGCAGATCGATGGATACGGCGTCGGCCACGCGGGACGGTGGCAACGGGCCCTCCACGCCGCACGTTTACGATTACCGGCTGGATTATGGACCGTCGGCGTTCGATGCGAAGTTGAATTTTGTGAACAGCGCACTCTACGAGCTTCCGTTTGGAAAGGGGCGCCACTGGGGAGCGAACTGGAACCGCCCGACGGATCTGTTGTTGGGTGGTTGGCAGATCGGTGGAATTGCCGTGGCGCGAACGGGCTTTCCGCAGTCGTGCTTGAATGCCAGCGATGCGGCCGTGAACAATGCGAACCTTGAACAGGACAACTGCGACATCATCGCCAATCCGAACAACGGGCCGAAACAAATTCTGGACTTCTGGAACCTGGCTGCGTTTGCCACTCCGACGAATGCGGAAGTTTTCGGCAACGGAGGCCGAGGCGTGCTGCGCGGTCCAAATTACGTTAGCATGGATTTCACCGCGCAGAAGACTATGACGCTGGTGGAACGTTTAAAGCTGCAGTTCCGGTTCGAGGCGTTCAATCTGCTGAACCATCCGTTATTCTCGATGCCGAATCCGTATGAGGATACCTATCCGAACTATGACGCCACGGGGCATCCGACCGGGCCGGTGACGCTGGGACAGATCGGTTCCTTCAACACGATCAGCAGTACCGCCAGCGCCAACCGGCAACTTCAGTTCGCGTTAAAGCTACTCTGGTAAGGAAGGAGATTTATGGAACGTAGACACTTCCTGCTGGGATCTGCCGCGGCCGCTGTAGCGAGCCGTACGATTCTGGCCAGTCCCAATGATACGGTTCGCGTGGCGTGCGTGGGTGTACGGGCGCAGGGCCATGAGCACATCCGCAGATACGCCAATATGCCGGATGTTCAGATCGCGGCGGTATGCGACGTGGATGAGTCCGTGCTGAACTCGCGGCTGGACGAAATCGAAAAGCTGGGGCAGAAGCGTCCCACTGGATACACCGATTTCCGAAAGCTGCTGGAAGACAAGAGCATCGATGCAGTTTCCATCGCCACGCCGAATCATCACCACACGCTGCAGACTATTTGGGCTTGCCAGGCGGGGAAAGACGTATACGTGGAGAAGCCCTGTTCGCACGATATGTTTGAGGCGCGGCAGATTTCGACCGTGATGGAGAAATACGGGCGCATCGTGCAGCACGGCACCAACAGCCGCTCGGGGATCGGGCGCGAGGCGGTGCAGAAGATTCAGGAGGGGCTGATCGGCGATGTCTACATGGCGCGCGGGCTCTGTTTCAAATGGCGCAATACCATCGGACGCGAGCCGGTTTCGCCGGTACCTGCTGGGGTCCATTATGACTTGTGGCTAGGGGGCGCGCCGCAGCACGAGTTTACCAAGAACCGGTTTCATTACAACTGGCATTGGTTCTGGGATTACGGCAACGGTGACATCGGCAACCAGGGCATCCATCAGATGGATGTGGCGCGTTGGGCGCTGGGCGTGAAGTATCCGTCGAAGGTAAGCGCGATCGGCGGGCATATGATGTTCGACGACGATCAGGAGACGCCGAACTTATTGACGGCCACGTTCGAGTTTGACGAAGGCGGAAGAAAACGGATTTTGGTTTTCGAAGTTCGCCATTGGATGACGAATCATGAAGCCGGTATGGGTGAGAACGGCAGCTCGCCGAACACAGTGGGGACGATCATATACGGGTCGAAGGGTTATGTGGCGATCTGGGATGAGGACAACGGGCGCTATTCGAGCTTCCTCGGGAAGGAACAGCAGCCTGGGCCTTCGGGTCAGGATAAGGGCAACAATTGGGCCAACTTCATTTCCGCGGTTCGCAGCCGCAAGGTTTCGGACTTGAATGCGCCGATCACGGAAGGCGCGATTTCAACGATGCTGGTGCATCTTGCGAATATTTCTTATCGCGTGGGGCGGACGCTCGAGTTCGATCCCGAGACTTATTCGTGCAAAGGTGACGCGGAGGCGAACGCACTGTTTCGCCGGAAGTATCGGGCGCCGTTTGAAGTTCCTCAACTGGTGAGTTAATGACCACGGTGGAGCAGCCAGCCACGCTCGAATACGGCACGGCTCGGGTGCGGATTTATCCTTCGCGCGAGGCGCTGGGGGCTGCCGCGGCGGCCGATGCTGCCGGGATCATCACGCATGCCGTGGGCGAGCGTGGGCGCGCGCGCATTATCGTCGCCACTGGAAATTCACAGCTTGAGCTGATTCACGCGCTGGTGAAGATCCCGGGCGTTCCGTGGCAGTCCGTCGAAGTGTTTCACCTCGACGAGTATGTTGGAATGCCTGACACGCATCCATCGAGTTTTCGGCTGTGGATCAAGCGGCGGATTGAAGACGTAGTTCATCCAGGAACGATTCAATATATGCGGGGCGATGCGCCGGACCTGGATGCCGAGATTGCACGCTACGCGGCGTTGCTCAACGCGGCGCCGCTGGATTTGGCATTTGTCGGTTTCGGCGAGAACGGCCACATTGCTTTCAACGATCCGCATGTTGCGGATTTCGCCGATCCAGTGACGATCAAGCGCGTGGTGATGGATGACGCGTCCAGGAGACAGCAGGCCGGGGAAGGACACTTTGATAGTCCGGCGTCGGTGCCGCATGAGGCGCTGACGGTTACTTGTCCAGCCCTGATGCGAGCTGCCGCATGGATCTGCGCGGTGCCGGAATTGCGCAAGGCGCAGGCGGTTCGGAACGCGCTGGAGGGCGAGATTCGGACGTCATGTCCGTCGTCGATTGTGCGGACGCATCCGAATGCTACGGTTTATTTGGATGAAGAGTCAGCATCACTGCTGAGACATAATTACTAAAGAGGTGAAGCATGGAGAACACGACCGAGAATTCGAACCGGCCTACGCGCCGCAACTTTGTTGAGCAGGCTTCTGCGCTGGTGGGGTTGGGGGCTGCCGTGCAGTCGACGGCACTTTCCTACAGCCGCATCATTGGAGCTAATGACCGAATTTCTGTTGGACACATCGGCATCGGCAACCGCGGATCGGAACTCGCCGGAATGGCTGCGCGGCTGAAAGATAAATACAACTTCGAGCTGACGGCGGTGTGCGATCTGTGGAGCGTGAATCGCGACCGGGCTGCCGACAGAGGCGAGAAGAATTACGGCCGGCGGCCGCGCACGTTCCAATACATGGAGAAAATGCTGGAATTGCCGGACGTGGATGCGGTTTTCATATCCAC
>Ga0116125_1001223_pt1 | contig 11321 bp, 10 predicted proteins | sample June2015DPH_16_1_2_FD_89729 | JGI IMG/M metagenome (GOLD analysis project Ga0116125, IMG submission 89729) | Peatland microbial communities from SPRUCE experiment site at the Marcell Experimental Forest, Minnesota, USA - June2015DPH_16_10 | ecosystem: Environmental > Terrestrial > Soil >...
CTCTATCTGCACGCGCTGCGGAACCGGTTCTTGCGTACTCCCAACGTCTCGGTGCTCCAGCTTGACCCGGACCGGCCAGATGATTTCGAAAACGCCGGCGGCCCGTTTGATACTGTGTTGTGCGTGAACGTTCTGGAATATGCAGCTGACCCGGGGATGGTAATCGAGTGCGCGGGCAGGGTCTTGAAACCTGGAGGGTCCATGGTGGTCTTGACGCCGCAGAGCCCCGCGCTATATGGCAGCTTGGATCGAACGCTGGGACATCGGCGCCGCTTCAGCCGGACGGAGCTCCAAGCATTGTTGGACAAACACGGATTTGCCATCAAGCGTATTTACCAACTCAATAAAATTGGCACGCCAGGCTGGTGGCTGTATGGAAAGGTGCTGCGCCGCAAACACATCGGCAAACTGATGTTGAAAATTTTCGACAAGACAGTTTGGTTTTGGCGGTGGGTGGAGGGCTTGATGCCGTGGCCGGGATTGTCGCTGGTTGTGGTGGCCAACAAGGAATAAGAGCGTGATTCCGCCTATCGCAATCAAGCATGCAATCTGCAATGAAGTATATGAGCAATGGCCGTTCGAGAAGGCCTGCGCGAGCATCCGGCGAATCGGATACTCGGGGATAGAAATCTCGCCGTTCACGCTCGCCGAGCGGCCTGGAGAGATATCCGCCGCTGACCGCAAGCGTTATCGTGAGATCATTCGAAACGAAGGATTGACCTTCGCCGGCCTCCATTGGCTGATGGTGTCGCCGAAGGGGCTGCACGTCACTACGCCGGATGGGGAACTGCGCGAGCGAAGCTGGCGGCATATTCTGGAATTGATCGATCTGTGCGCGGACTTGGGCGAAAACGGCGTAATGGTTTTTGGATCGCCCAAGCAACGCTGTGCAGTAGATGGATTGAGCCCCGCGGAAGCCACCAAAAACTTCACCGATGGCCTCGCGAGTGTCGCCTCCCATGCCGAGGACCGCGGCGTTACCATCCTGGTGGAAGCGCTTCCCATCGGCCAGTGCGACGTTATCACGACCCTCAAAGAAGCAGCCGAAGTCGTGAATCAGCTGAACAGCCCGCCGGTGCGAACCATGTTCGATACGCATAACGCAATCGACGAAGTTGAACCGCATGCAGTTTTAGTGGATCGCTACTTCGATCTGATCCGCCACGTGCACATCAATGAATTGGATGGGCGACATCCCGGTACCGGTAGCTACGATTTCAAACCGGTTTTCGACACTCTACAGCGGCGCGGCTACCGGCACTGGGTGTCGCTCGAAGTATTCGACTTCACTCCCGGCCCCGAGAAGATCGCGGAAGACGCGTTGCGTTTCATCGAAAAAGAAATCGGGCGATCCATAGTATGAAGAACTACGTGGTGACCGGCGGAGCGGGCTTCATCGGGTCGGCTTTAGTGCGCGCCCTGCTGGCTCGTGGCGATGGACAAGTACGCGTCATCGACAACCTGCTCACAGGCCATGAGAAGAATCTGGAGGAAGTTCGATCGCGCATCATGTTTCACCACTCGGATATCCGCGATTACAGCGCGGTTGCCGAAGCGCTCAAAGGCGCCGAGGTCGTATTTCACCTGGCCGCGATACCATCCGTCCCGCGCTCAATCCGCGAGCCGGTCCCTTCGCATGAAGTGAATGTCGACGGCACGTTCAACGTTTTCCGGGCCTGCGCGGAGGCCAAGGTTGGGCGCGTGGTGTACGCAGCTTCGTCATCCGCGTACGGCGATACCGACGTATTGCCCAAAGTGGAAAGCATGCTTCCCCATCCCAAATCGCCGTACGCGGTGCAGAAGCTGCTCGGCGAATACTACGCCTCCGTGTTCCACTCCTCATTCGGCCTGGAAACGGCGTCGCTGCGTTTCTTCAATGTGTATGGCGAGCGGCAGGACCCGTCCAGCCCTTACTCCGGTGTACTTTCACTCTTCATGCGGGCGTTGATCGAACGGCGCTCGCCAATCATATTCGGCGACGGTGAGCAAACTCGCGATTTCACCTACGTGGAAGACGTAGTAGGTTTGTGTTTGAAAGCCTCGGACGCGGCCGGCGTAGCGGGCAAAATGTACAATGCCGGCAATGGCGGACGATACTCGCTGAATCATATATGGGAGCTGCTGCAGAAGATCGAAGGAGTTTCCCTGCCGCCACGGTACGCTCCGCCGCGCGAAGGCGACGTGCATGATTCCCAGGCCGATACCACTGCGGCGCGCCGCGATCTCGGCCACGATCCGCAGTATACGCTGGAGCAGGGGCTGCGAAGAACGTTGGCGTGGTATCGAGGATCATGTTGAGCATCATTCGCGACACTATTCGAAAAATCCCAAAGAGCAAAGTGGCAACCTACGGCGATGTCGCGAGAGCCGCCGGATTTCCCGGCTGCGCGAGGCAAGTAGTTTGGGCTCTTCGCAACGCCCGGGGCCTGCCGTGGCATCGAGTTCTCGGAGCAGGCGGCAAGATCCTGTTGCCGGGTGAATCCGGGCTGGAGCAGCGAGTGCGCCTGGAGACCGAAGGCGTAGCGTTCCACGGAGGCCGCGTATGGATGGAAAAGCATCAATACAAGTTCCGCGCCAGAGCCCCCCGTCCCCGGAAGTAGTTTGTGGGGCAAGTCTCCGACTTGCCAGCTTCCCCAGCGGTATCCTAAAAATATGCTATTTCCCCGAATGCTTCCCGTTCGACAGCATTTTCCGGATCACCGCATTCCGGACATTCGCGATGCAGTGCAAAGCCAGCTTCGAGAATCTGCGTTCAGCTCGCGCCTGAAGCCTGGAGCGCGCGTCGCGCTCGGAGTAGGCAGCCGCGGTATCGCCAATATCGCAACCATTGTTCGAGGTGTCGTGGACTATTGGAAAGCGCAAGGCGCGCGGCCATTCATCTTTCCGGCCATGGGAAGCCACGGCGCGGCCACGGCCGTTGGGCAGGCCGACGTGCTGGCGCATTACGGCATCCACGAAGCGACTATGGGTTGTCCCATCCTGAGTTCGCTCGAAGTAGTGTCGCTGGGCAAAACAGCCGACGGCATCGAAGCCTTCATGGATCGCAACGCCTACGACAGCGACGGTGCCATGGTGATCGGCCGGGTGAAGTGGCACACCGATTTCGCTGGGAAGCTCGAAAGCGGACTATTCAAGATGATGGCCATCGGTCTGGGCAAATTCGCGGGAGCGCAGCGCTATCACACCCACGCCTACAAGCTGGGCCTCGAGCACATGATCCGCAGCGTCGGGCGCCAGGTCTTGAAGTCCGGCAAGATCCTGGGTGGTCTCGCGATTCTCGAAGACGCCAACCACAACACAGGCCAACTAACGGCAGTGCCGGTAGAAGAAATGGAGCGCCGGGAAGAAGAGTTGCTCCGACTGGTGAAAAGTTGGAAAGGCCGCATCCCCCTGCCGCTCGACATTCTGATTCTGGATGAGATCGGCAAGAACTTCAGCGGCGCGGGCATGGATACCAAAGTGGTGAACCGCAGCGTGTACGGAGACTACAATCCGTGGGCGGATGAGCCGCGCATCGAACGCGTTTTCGTCCGCGACTTAGGCTCGCACAGTTATGGCAACGCGGTTGGACTGGGGATGGCGGATGTGGTGCATAACCGCCTGCTCGAGAAAGTAGATTGGAACGCCACCTGGATCAATTCACTGACCGCCTCCACGCCCGCGGCTATCCGGACGCCGATTCATTTCCCTACTGACCGGGAATGCCTGACACGAATCGCGCCCACAGTGGGCCGTCTGGACCTCTCGGAGGTGACTTATGGCTGGATCAGGAATTCGATGGAGTTAGGCACGTTGCGATTGAGCGAAAATCTTCGCGATGAAATCCGCAACAATCCAATGCTCGAAATTATCGGTCCGGCTGAAGAATTGGACTTCGACGAGGCGGGGAACTTAGGGGGACTTTCGGTGGAAACTGACAAGGCCGAAGCCTTGTCGTCCTAAAGTGTCGTCCTGAAATACAACGGCCAGATGCCGTGTACAAAATCCTGATTGGAGGATAGGCGAGGAAGAGGGTCATCTACTCGCCTACCCACCAAAAGGCGTTTAGCTGGTCGCTGCGGCAGCGGTCATGGTGCTGGCGATCTTGCTGAAGATCGTGCTGATGCTGGTAGCAACACCCGGCATGATAGCGCCCGCGGCAACCGCCACGAAACCCGCCATCAAAGCATACTCAATGAGGTCCTGGCCTCGAGTGTCCTTCCAAATTCTCAGCTTCCAAACCAAATTGGTAATCCGTGTCATCTATTTCTCCTCTCCCTGCGAAGGATTTCTTCCGTCGCTATGAGTAAGTTATCATCTAAAGCCGGTACTGTTAAATCGGTAGAAGCCCCTAGAACAAAACTAAATTTGACTAGCGCAACACCCTCCCAAGATGAGTGGGAGTAGTACTTTCTGTACTAGCCAAATAGCGCTTTAGTTTCACTTCTCCATTCTCTTCCAGCAGCCATACCTTCCGGTTGTTGTAATAGCGAATCAGATCCCTATCTTTTTCAGTGCCTAACGAGCGGGCCCAGACTATTCGGGATCCATCGATATCGGCTTCGTTATAAACCAGTTCTTCCCACAAATCATGCTTCGGCCCGTACTGAACTAGTACCAAGTGCTGACCCGGTTCATGTTGCAATTGCTCGGCTGCGCTGGCGCGCTTGGCTTTCACGTGGTAATCCGTGGCGCTGAAGTAGAACCGGTTCTTTGGGTTGAATAAGCCCACTCCCGTGGTCATCACAAACAATGCCACCAACCCTGCCGCGAGCATCCGCCGTTCCGCTCCCGAGCCCGGTGCGTGGAGCCACGCCGTGCGTAACGCCAACGCCGCCAGCAAATATACGAAGGCGATCCCGGGCGCCGCATAATGCGGAAACAGCCGGGCGTCCATGGCGCATCCGGCGTAGAACAGCATGCACATCAGAAAAGCGCGGCGGGCTTTGCGATCTTTTGACAAAGGCACGGCGAAGGCAAGCATGCAAACTACGATGGGCCAGCCTAGAAAGAATCGAGCCAACCCCAACAGATCGGACACGCGCGTTTTCAATACGTGTTCGTGGATAAACCGATATTCAGACTCGAACGCCACCAGCCAAAAATCGCGGATCACGGCATTGGTGTACGCTGGCGCCGGACGCGCCTCGGTCTGCCACAACAAGGGTGACCAAGCGGCGTACTGCTTGTCGTAGGCCACATACGGCATTTCCAGTGGATGGCCAGTGACGCGGTAGTTGTAATAGCCCATCCACGTGAAGACGGGCGCGAGCAGCAGCGCCATCGGCAGGATCACGCTTCGAATGAGGCGGCCTAAGCCAACCCGGCGGCGGACCAATACCACTGTCAGATAGCCCAGGCACACCGCAGCCAGCAACAATCCCTCATACGGCCGTGTATTGGCGAGAATCCCGAGACCAACAGCCAACGCCAGCGCAGTGGAAGCGCGCGGCAGGCGAATCAGCCGCGGGACGGCCCCAATCACCAGCGCCCCTCCGATAGCAGCGCACGTTCCGCCCCAATATGTCTCGGTCCAGTAGCTGACAATCCCTATCCGCAATATCGCGGCCAGCGTGCCAACTATTGCCCATATGGGCGGAAGCCAACCGAGCAGCGACCAACAGAGCGTCGCGCATAGCACTCCCATGCTCAGCCAAACTCCGATCCACGGTTCGCCGAAGAACTTTTGGCCGAACGCCATCACCAAACTAGAAAACGGCGGATATTTCGACGCATACGTGGGGTGCAAAAGCTCTTGCAGGGTCTCAAAATGCTCCGCCATCGGAGGCGTGGGATTAGTGAGCCGCCCGTGGACGAACGTATCCGAAGCCAACAAATAGGCAAATTCGTCCTGAATGGCGGGCTTCGGCACACCCAGCACCGGCAGCAGCAGCGCACGCCCCACCAGCGGAATCAACCCAGCAATGAGAATGACGGCCCAAGTCGCTGTAGATGTGCCCCTAGTGGCAGTGGCGCGGGGCCATGCCCCGCGAATAGCCCTCGGCGCCCGCTCCACCTCACAGGCTGAAGCCTGCACCACTTGCATATCAAACCAGCCGCAAGCCGCTGAATTCCTCGATCAGAGCGAAATTCGTCCGCACGGACGCGATGGTCTCGCCCCGCTGCTCAATCCGCCCGGGATGCACATGCCCCAGCTCAGCCGCCATACGCAAATATTCCACCTTCTCCGGATCGATTCCCATGATGCGGCAACAGGTGGAATCCACAGCCACTAAGTCGCTGCCCATCACCAACACCCCGGCCGGCTTCGGCGTCCCCTGAATCGGCCCATTACCCTCCATACCAACCACACCGTCCACAATGGCGAAGGTGTTTCGGAAATGCCGGCTCAGCTCCACAATCGAGCGAGGAATGCCGATATAGTGGAGCTTGTTCTTCGGCCATCCATAGACAGCTCCCGGAACCAGCCCGAACAGATTCTTCATGGATAGCGTGGCGCCCGCCCAATGATGCGTTTTCATCTTGGCCAACGAGACAATCAGATCGGCCCCCAGCACGCTGTTTGGAAAATAGAATTCCGGCTCATCGGCAAAGCCTCTCACCGGGGAAACATCGTCCCGGTTGAGATCCGTGAAAATGGATTCGAATTTCGGGATAGTGGAACGGTAACGTGCATCGTCCGCCAGGTCCAGCGTATCGCGCCGATGGCCAGGCCCTTCGCCGATGCGGACCTCGGACGCACCCAAACGATGGAACAGCTCAACCGCAGCCGCGATGATCGTGGCATCAGTATTGATCACCGTGGATGACTCGAACTCCACCAAGTTGGGTTTTAGCAGCACGCGCTTGCCGCGTGCGTCCAGCCCAGTTTGCCGCACGCCTTCCAGCATGCGGCTAACCAGATCCTCCGAATAGGACCGCGCGCGAATAATTGCGACGGCCGAGTTCCCCGCCGGACCATCCGACAATTTGGGCGGCTTCTGGAGCTTGATGCTGGCGTAGGAAGCAGTAGCCGCTACGCCCACCAACGGGAAGAATTGTCTACGAGTCATGCGCGGCCCTCCGTGCGCAACAGCCCGTAATTACCCTCCGGATGCCCCAGCGCTTCCAGCGCCGCGAGCATAATGTCGGCAGGGGCTTTGCCCTCGCTTGCGGGAGCGCTGAGATTCTGGCCGTGGCAACGCAGCGCAATAGTGAGCCAGGCTTTCGCAAGCGACGATTTGGTTTCCTCGCGGAAGCGGCGCGCCACATCCATCGGCCCGCTCAATTCCGCGGCACTGCGTCCCTGCAGCCCCAGCAGCGCGAGCCCGGTGGTTTCAGGGTAAGACGGCAGATCGAAATCCAATACATTGGGATTCCCGCAATTCCATCCGCCATCGCTGCAGCGCCGGCTGAGCACCAGCGCTTCGCCATCCCGAACGCGATGCGCCAACTCCCCGCCCTGATAATGTCCGGAAATCTTCTTGAGCGCCACCAGCGTATGCACGGTGGGCTCAATCCAGGTGGCGTTCCCTTCGCGCCACGGCCAACCTTCGTGCGAGACATCCAGCTTGGTCTTGAGCAGGTGCAGCAACGATGCCGCACGCATCACCAAATTATGTTCTACGCCCACCACGCTCAGCATCCAATCCACAGAACGGCGCACGCCATCGTCATAAACGCCGCGCACCGAAGCCAGCGTCACCACATGCGCGGTCACCCAGGTTCCACCCTCCACCTGACCGCTCGGCCGGAAGCTTCCCTCCGTCGTCTGCCAGGATCGAATCAGCTTCCATGAGCGATCGAGCGGAACGTTCGCGCCGGGCGTGCCATGCAGCGCGAGCGTCGCATACGTGGTCGGCTCCAGCCAGGACTGTTTGCCTGGAAAATATCCCCAACCCCCATCCGGATTCTGTGTGCTGCGAAGAATGTCCAGACGTGATTCGAGATACAGGTCGCCCACGGTGGAAATATCGGCCAAATTGGAAAAAACTTTACGGCCCGCTCGACTTGCACGAGAATGAGGAATGCCTCAAAAGCTGTTCTGTCTTCTCATACTTCCGTTGCTAGCGGGCTCCGCCTTCGCCCAGACGCCTTCCTCTGACTCCGAAACGTTGCGGCTCTTGCTGGAAGAGGTCCGCCAACTGCGCCAGGAATTGAAGACCACCACTGCGGCGGTCGAGAGGGCCCACATTTTGATCTATCGCGTTCAGTTCCAAGAAGCCGCAGTCGCCAGGAACGTTCAGCGGCTGGATGACGCCCGCTCAAAGCTCGCGCAGACGCAATCCAGGCGCGCCGACCTGTCGGTGCAAGTGAAACGCGCGGAGGACAAACGTGCCGGTGCCAGCAATGCCGTTGAACAAAAGCAGAGCGACGATGAATTAACTAGGATCAAAGCCTATATCGATACCGTCGTGCTCCCCGACGAACAACAAAGACAAACAGCAGTGACAGATTGCGAACAGCAGCTACGTCTCGAACAGGACAAACTGACTGAGCTCCAAAACCAGCTGGACCAGCTTGATACCGCATTGAAAAACACCTCACCAACCCCCGTGAAATAAATGCAGCAGCTCAATCACCAGGATCATCACCACCATCGCCTCCAGCACAAACGCCCGGGCCTGGTGAAACTCGTTGGTCATGAATTGGTACAAATCCGCGGCGGTACGTAGCTTCTCCTCCACCAGATTGCGATAATCGGTAACACCCACGCGGGCGGCCGCAATCCGATAGACTCGCGCATAAAACATATCGCTCAGGAATTTGATGGCGTTGTCGGTGCGCTCAGTCAGCTCCGTAACATCCAGCCGCAAAGTGTTCAACCGCTCCGCTTCGCGCGCCATCCTCCAACGCCGCAGGAAACTCCCGTGACTTTCCAGCCGGTCATAAACTTCCTCCAATACACGCGTCAGCACATCGTCGTAATGGCGAAATTCCAGCAACTGGGTATTGGCATACTCCAATAACTGGATGGTGGGCGCGGCACCCGCCGCGTTATCGTACACCAGCGCCGCCACCCAACCAACTACCAGCAAGTCGCTCGGATAATAAGAAAGGCTGGACTGCAGCACCTCGTTGCGCTCGCCATCCGAAAGCGGCGTGGATTCGCCGCGCACAATCTGCGAGATTTCCTGGCCGCGCGTAGCGAGCATCACGGGCGCCGGCATCGGCGTGCCGGATTCATCCACAGCCTCGCGCAAATGGATGATGTAATAATCCTCGTTGAGCCTCGGCGAATAAGGCTGCGTCAACGCAGCGGCGGCCCGCTCCAGCCGGGGACGCAGCAGCTCCGCGGTACGCGCTTCCAACTCCGGCGCCAGTATCCATCGATTCGATAGATGCACCAGCTCATTCCAATCGGCTTCGAACTCCAATTGCAGCTCAATGCTGACCACACCGTAGTCAAAATACTTGATCCGCACCTCGAATTTTTCGCCGCTCTCCAAGGTGAGCGGCGGCGGATACTCGATAGCAGGCGGCCGTTCGAAACGAACATACTCAGGCGCAGGATGTTTAAAACCGGGCTGCTGGGGGATGGGCTCAGCTCCCACCAGCTCGCGCAGCTTCGAAAGCTCAATCTCCTCGGCCACGTCGTAGAGCACGAACACCCAGAAGGAGCCACGCAGCGGCCGCATCCCTCAATTCTCCCCTATCCGCAGGGGCGATCCCACGTCTAAATGCCAATGCTGCTCAACGACCTGAAATACTCGCTCCGCACGCTCGCCAAAAAGCCCGGCTTCGCGTTGGTGGTGATTTTGACGCTAGCACTCGGGATCGGCGCCAATACCACTATCTTCACAGTCGTGAACGCGTATCTGTTGCGCCCACTGCCCTTCAGCGACCCCGAACGGCTAGTCTCCCTCACTGACCTGCAGCCGCCCAGCGACCTTACGCCCGCCTCCTACCCCGAATTTGAGGACTGGCGTAAAGGCAATCAGGTATTCGCTGAAGTAGCCGGCCAGTTTCCCGCGAGTCTGAACCTGATTGGCCGCCGGGAACCGGAGCGCGTCCAAGGAGTCCTGGTCTCCCAGAACTATTTTTCGATGTTGGGTGTTCAGCCGATCGCCGGCCGGACATTTCGCGCCGAGGAACATCAGCCGGGAGCGAATCCCGTCGTGGTGATCGGCCCCGAGCTGTGGCGGCGCGAGTTTAATGGCGCGAGCGACGTCGTCGGCAAAAGCATCACACTGAACCGCACCAATTACACCGTGGTCGGCGTCGTGGATAGCACGCCGCTAAAAACCTTGGGGCCGCGCAACGCCGAGCTCTGGATGCCGCTCGAACGGGCCGTTCCGTACGCCCAGCGCGGGACGCATTATCTGCGAGTCATAGCCCGGCTCAAAGCCGTCGTCGGTATCGATCAAGCCCGCTCGGATCTCAAAGTTCTGGCCCACCGGCTGCAGCAGCAGTACAAAACCGATCACGGAATCACCGCTGCTCCGCTGCGGGAGCAACTGTTCGGCAACGTCCGTCTCGGCTTGCTTTTGCTGCTGGGCGCCGCCGGATTTCTTTTGCTAATTGCCACCGCCAACGTCGCGAATATCCTGCTAGCCCGGGCGTCGGCGCGAGCCAAGGAGTTCGCCATTCGCGCCGCGTTAGGCGCCGGACGCGGACGCTTGATCTCACAGACCCTCTCCGAGAGCTTGCTGCTTTCATCGCTCGGCGGCATTGGCGGCTTTCTACTGGCGCTGTGGGGCTCAGAACTGCTGCGGCTGGCGTGGCCGGCAAGTATCCCCCGCCCTCAAAGCTTCGCCATCGACTGGCGAGTGCTTGCCTTTCTGGTGTTCGCTTCCCTGCTCTCCGGAGCCCTTTTCGGTCTGGCACCGGCGCTGCAGATTTCGCTGTCGGGCTTGAATGAAACATTGAAGGATGGCTGGTCACAACCCAGCGGTTCCGCCCGTAGCCGGCTGCGCAGCGCTTTAGTGGTTTCGCAGATCGCCGTCGCCGCGCTGCTATTGGTCGGGTCGGGATTGTTGCTGCGCAGCTTCGCTCGAATCCTGGCTGTGGATCCAGGCTTTCATGCTGAGAACGTCCTGACCATGGATATTTCGCTCCCGTCCTCGAAATACAAGGAGGACGCCCAGCAGATTGCCTTCTACGACAATCTGATCGGCCGAATTCGAAACCTTCCCGGAACGCTCTCGGCCGGCGCCATCATCAATCTTCCGCTGGATGGCGGCGGGATGAACGGCGATTTTCAGATTCAGGGCCGCACCTTCCCTCCCAACCAACTTCCGTTATCCGAAAAGAGCATCGTCACGGCGGATTATTTCCGTGCCATGGGCGTTCGGCTGCTGCGCGGCCGGTGGTTCACTGAGCAGGATGGCCGCGACGCCCATACCGTGGCCATCATCGATGAATCCCTCGCTCGCCGTTTCTGGCCCAATCAGGATCCGATC
>Ga0116125_1001224_pt1 | contig 11312 bp, 10 predicted proteins | sample June2015DPH_16_1_2_FD_89729 | JGI IMG/M metagenome (GOLD analysis project Ga0116125, IMG submission 89729) | Peatland microbial communities from SPRUCE experiment site at the Marcell Experimental Forest, Minnesota, USA - June2015DPH_16_10 | ecosystem: Environmental > Terrestrial > Soil >...
GTACCCAGAATGACAAACACCACCTGTGGCGCTGAGCGGAGTGCAAACGCCAGCACCGGTGGGAAACGAAGCCTCGGCTTACTGAAGATGCCACATAAACGCCAGACCGATCACAATCACGCCTACCACGATGCGATAAACGATAAAGACTTTCAGGCTGTTGGACTGAAGGTATCGAATCAGCCAGGCAATTGCGACGTATCCGACCACTGCCGAAATCAACACCCCTACCAGGAACGGCATGTGCATTTCCGCTGGCAAACCCTCTTTTCGCAGTTCGTGAGCCTTTAGCAAAGCCGCGCCCGCGATCAGCGGGGTCGAAAGCAGAAAACTAAACCGAACCGCAGCCTCTCGCGTCATATTGCGGAACAAACCGGCGGTGATGGTGGACCCCGAGCGCGACACGCCGGGAAGCAGCGCGAAAGCTTGCGCACACCCGACAATCAGGGCATCCGCAAAGCTGATGCCGGTGAGGGGCTTCCTCAGTTCGCCGACTTTTTCGCCCCACCACATCAACAGAGCCACTACGATTAAGGCCCCAGCGATGAGAAAGATATGTTCGCGAAAGTAGTCCTCGGCGGAGTGCTCCAACAATTTGCCAGCAATAGCCCCGGGAATCGTCGCGATCGCGAGAAACCAGAGAAGCAAACGTTCCTCTCGCTGTTCGGCCGCTGTGAGGTTCTGGTCGCTGCCCCCGGCCTCGGAAAATCGGACAACCTTCCCACCCAGGGCCGCCCGAATAATCTGAAACCATGTTCGCCGGAAGTAGAAGAGGACCGAAAGCAGCGTCCCAAAATGCAGTGCCACGTCAAAAGTCAGCTCGTGTGCAGGCGAAAGTTCGTTCCAGCCCAGCAATCGACGGACAATAATCAGGTGCCCTGAGCTTGAAACTGGAATAAATTCTGCTAGCCCCTGAACGATGGCTAAAACCACAACCTGATAGATTGGCAAATTATTCGACCCCGTTCCCGTAGGTTGGAATGTTCTGCTCGATCATGAACAAAAGCAGTTGAGCGCGAGCGGCCCAGTCGCTTTGCGGGCCCTGCGTCACGGCTTTCTGTGCCAGGGCGATGGCCTTGCCTCTGGATTCGTCGGATTTCTTTGCCTCGCCGTCGGTCTTGTACATCTCAATCAGGGCCGACATGCGCCATGCGGCATCATACAAGGCTTCCGCTACCGCGGGCGACTGCGGATGTTCGCTGGCGTACTTTTCGTACATCTCCGCTTCCTTTTCGGGACATTTGGAAGAGCCTTGCCAGTCACCGCACACCTTGTTCTCAATCAGGTGAAAGGCGGCCAGATCGGCCCACTTCGTCCCGGGGAATTTCTTCATCACTTCCTTCATGTATTGTTCGTCCATGCTCTGGCGCAGATACGATTCCTTCTCCTTAGCGGAAGGGAGGGACATAACATCGGCCTTGTTGATCTGCCAGCGAATATCCGCTGACCGGTACATGGCTTGAGCTGCGAGGGGCGAGTTAGGGAAATATTCGGCAGTCCGGTAGTAGAGGCGCATGGCATCCTGCGCGGCGCCGCGGCGCCCATGCCGTTGGCTGGCTTGGTCTTCGGACTCGACGGCCTCGCCAAACACGATCCCGTCGCCGTTTGGCGTTGAACCCTGCACCACGAACTTCTTCATCATCCAACCCGTGATAATTTTCTCTTCCGTGACGACTGCTTCCACGTGTAGCCACTCTCCGCTGGTCTCGAGAATCACAACCTCGCGCCCGCGATCGATGTCAGCAAGCTTGTTCGAGCTGGAATCCGGCGACAGATAGATGGAGCCAACCTGTATGGGCGTGCCCCGCACTGTTTCCCCACTGGCTGCGAGGCCGAGCAGGGCTACGGCCACAACCATTAATCGCAGTCGCATAGTCATCAAATTCACAAGAGGATGTCGCCCTTAGAAATGTAGCAAGCTACGTTCCTACAGTATGACGGCGAACCATCGTAGAGACGTTGCTTGCAACGTCTCACACCTGCCTCATCTGATGCAACACACTCGGATCCACGTTTCCGCCGCTGATGATCGCCACATTCATGGTCGTTTTTGGCAACTGGTCCTCGTGGAATAGAAATCCAGCCACTGCGACGGCGCCGCTAGGTTCGGCTACAGTTTTGGGATTCGTCGCCAGCCACAACATGGCTTCCCGTATCTCGGATTCACTGACTGTCAGAATATCGTCGACATAAAGCCGGATATGCTCGAAATTGATAGTGCCTATGCTCTGCGTCCGCAATCCATCGGCGATTGTCTGCGAGGCCTGTTCGGCGGTGGACTGGACAATCTTTCCGGCCCGCAAGCTGGCCCGCGCGTCGGCCGCCAGTTCCGGCTCAACCCCGATGACTTTTACGCTTGGCTTGCTCAGCTTAATAGCCGTAGCCACGCCGCTAAGCATTCCACCTCCGCCAACCGGAACTAATACGGTTTCGACTTCGGGTAGATCTTCCAGAATCTCGAGTCCCATTGTCCCCTGACCGGCGACGATCTTCTCATCGTTAAATGGGGGCACAATAACGTAACCATATTGTGCGGATAGTTCTTCTGCCCTGATCTGGCGCTCCAAACTGCCAGGACCAACCAACACGATTTCGGCGCCCAGAGACGCCGTCGCCTCGCGTTTGATGGCGGGCGCATTGCTCGGCATCACGATGACCGCCTTCGCCCCCAGCGCCCTAGCGGCATAGGCGACGCCTTGCCCGTGATTGCCGCTGGAATAAGTAATTACTCCGCGGCTGCGTTCTTCCGAAGAAAGAGATGCGATTTTGTTGTATGCCCCACGCAGCTTGAAGGCCCCGATAGGCTGCAGATTTTCCGGCTTGAGATAGAGTTTGCGGGCGCCGGAGCCGTCTTCACCCAACGACGCTTGGATTAGCCCGGTGCGGACGGTCACGCCGCGTAATCGGGCCTGGGCTTCTTGGATGTCGTTGAGGGTCACCATGGATTATTCCTCGGTCTGTCTGCACTGACTGGATGGGCGCTTTCGGTCATTTCGAATGTAAAGGATACAGCCCGCGGTCCATCCAGCCAAACCCAGATTTGACATCATAATGCCTTTAATTATAGCATCATGATGTGAGAACCACACTTTCTCTGGATGACGATGTTGCTCGCCTTTTGAACAAGGAAAGCCGACGCTCTGGCGCCTCGTTCAAGAAAGTGGTCAATCACTTCTTGCGCTTGGGATTAATGGCTTCAAAACAACCATCCAAGAAACCGTTCGTGGTAAAACCCATAAATCTGGGACTTCCTCCAGGATTGAGCTATGACAATGTCGAGCAGTTGCTCGAATTCCTGGAGGGACCGGAGTATCGGTGATCGTACTCGACGCAAACATTCTTATCTATGCGTACGACAGCGGCTCATCCCAACATACAAAAGCGCGGGCATGGGTAGAAAAAACCTTCTCCAGTGTCGAAGCCCTCGGACTATCGTGGCAAACCGTGGCTGCCTTTTTGCGAGTCATGACAAACACTCGATTGCCTGGACCCCGGCTGGGCCTGGAGCAAGCAGCGCGGCTGGTAGATGAGTGGCTGGCGCAGCCCAACATACGAGTCCTCTCGCCCAGCGACGAACACTGGATTTCACTGCGCCGCATGATTGTCGAGGGACAGGCTTCAGGTGCACTGATTAGCGACGCACAACTAGCCGCGTTGACGATGGAATACGGCGGCGTCCTTCACACCACGGACCGCGACTTCGCGCGCTTTCCCGGCCTCCGCTGGGCCAATCCGCTGGCATAGGCACTCAAATCTCTAATATCACGGGCATGATCAGCGGTCGCTTTTGCGTTTGCTTTGAGATGTAGCGCTTCAAGTCGGCGCGGATTTTTTCTTTGATCACGCCGTAATCGGCTTTTTCTTCTTCGCTCGACGACTCCAGAGTCTGCATCACCAATTGCCGCGCGCCGTCGACGAAACCGTCTTCGCCTGGGGCGAACCCGCGGGTCACGATTTCCGGCGAACTTTCCACCCGACCCGAAAGCTTGTTGATGGCGATGATCGGCAGCACGATGCCATCTTCACTCAGGTGGCGACGGTCTTTGATGATTAAGTCTTCGACCACGTCGGTTCGCGAACCGGAATCGATGCAGACCCGGCCAACGTTTACACGGCCCGCCTTGCGCGCGCCCAGTTCGTCAAACTCGAGAATATCGCCACTTTCAATCAGCATCACGTTGCCAACGGAACTGTGCATCGCGCCCGCCATTTCCGCGTGCAGCTTCAGTTGCCGGTATTCGCCATGAATCGGAATGAAATACTTCGGCTTCACCAGATTGATAATGAGCTTGAGCTCTTCCTGGCTTGCGTGGCCGCTTACATGAATCGGCGGAAACGATCCATCTTCGTAAATGACGTGCGCCTGTCGCCGGAACAAATGGTCGATCATGCGGTAAATCGCCTTTTCGTTGCCGGGAATGATTCGTGACGACAGTACGACGGTGTCGCCTTTCTCGATCTTGGCGTGCTTGTGATTGTCGACCGCAGCCCGCGAAAGCGCCGACATGGGCTCGCCTTGGGTGCCGCTGATCATCACGCAGACTTTCTCAGGCGGATAATTCTTCATTTCTCCGGGATGAATCAGCAGACCCTCAGGAATTTCGATGTAGCCAAGGTCTTCAGCAATTTCGGACGTATTCGTCATCGAGCGCCCGACAAATGCTACTTTGCGTCCGTGCTGCCACGCCAATTCCACGGCCAGCTTAATGCGATGAATGGACGAAGAAAAACAGGAGATAAACAGCCGCCGCTGGGTATGCGCGAACACCTCGTCAAACTTTCGCCGCACCGCGCGCTCGCTAGGCGTGTATCCCTTGCGCTCGACGTTGGTCGAATCCTGAAAAAGTGCCAGCACGCCTTCTTTGCCGTACTCCGCAAATGCGTGCAGATCAAACATCTTATTGTCGGTGGGCGTGGGGTCGACTTTGAAATCGCCGGTGTGAATGAGCACCCCGAGCGGAGTATGAATAGCCAACGCCACGCAATCGACGAGACTATGGGTAACGTGGATGGGGTGAATCGTAAACGGACCCGCCTTGAAGCGCTCTCCTGCCCTGATCTCACGCAGATCGGCATTCTCCAGCAGTCCGTGCTCTTCCAGTTTGTCTTCCAGCAGAGCGAGCGTGAACTCGGTGCCCCAAACTGGTACGTTGAGTTCAGAAAGAATCCACGGCAATGCCCCAATGTGGTCTTCGTGACCATGGGTGAGAATAATGGCGCGCACTCGCTGCCGGTTTTCGATGAGGTAGGAAATATCCGGAACCACGATGTCTACGCCGAGCAATTCGGCCTCGGGGAACATCAGGCCCGCATCGATGACGATGATGTCGTCGCCCCAACGCACAGCCATGCAGTTCATTCCGAACTCGCCCAGGCCGCCGAGGGGTACAATGTGCAGCTTTCCAGTTGGCATTTTAAGTGTCCATTGATCGTAGCATACGAATGCCGGGCGGGCCCCACGCCGAACCGGAACTATGAATTCAGAATCGGGAAACTGGTTTTTCTAAGCTTGTTGAGTTAAGGTCAAGTCAGATGGCTGAACAACTAACCAAATCGTGGCTCCGGCGCAGAGTCGAGAACGGTCTGCGGCGCGGCTTCCAACATGCCTACGAGACCGTGAAGGTGGACCCGAACAGGTTTATCCTTCAGCTTCGCGCGGCTTATGGCGTGCCCATCAACAGCTTTCAAGGCATTTATTCCGTAGACATCGGCGTTCTTGATGATCTCGCCAACAGCGTCATCCGCAGCGGAATGAAGTTGGCTGCGGCCGAAGGCGCCGGGTTTGGCCTCGGTGGGATCTTGACTATGGTCCCAGACCTCAGCATTCTCGCCGGCATCACGCTGCGCACGATTCAGAAGCTCAGCCTGATCTACGGTTTCGAATACAACACCGACGAAGAGACAGCCGAACTCTGGATCGCGGCAGCCAGCGCCGCCGGTGTCGACGTCAGCCGCGAGATATTGGAAAAAGAAGTAGTCAATCGCTTTGTGCCGAAGGTGATACAGCGGATTGCAGCGCAAGCCAGCAAAGAAGCTGTAGAGAAATGGGCGGGGCGCGTGATTCCGATCGCTAGTTCGGCGATTGGCGCTGGGCTCAATTACTATTTTGTGCGTGCCTGGGGCGAGCGCGCTCGAGCCCACTTCCGGCAGAAGCATCTGGAGCTTCGCCGCCGAAAAAGCATGGCAGAGTCAGCTCTGCCGTTACTCGCGAATCCCACGCGTTCCGTCTCCTGATTAACGCAGTAATTCTTCCAGTTCGATTCGCTGGTCGGTCTTCTCATCGCGGTATTTCACAATGACCGGCGTGTAGAGCGACAGATGCCACTCCGCTGCCTGACCTTTTGTCACGGCTCGTGACCCGGGCACGACCACTGCATTTTCCGGCACTTCGAGCGGTTTGTCGTCCGTAGCCCGGTATACCTGCCCGCGAACAATGTCATATAAGGGAGTCGAGCGGGTCAGGATGGTGCCTGCGCCCAACACTGCCCGTGTCCGCACCAGCGTGCCTTCATAAACTCCGCAGTTGCCGCCCACCAGGACGTCATCTTCAACGATCACTGGAGAAGCATTAATCGGCTCCAGCACTCCGCCGATCTGGGCCGCCGCGCTCAGATGTACGCGCTTGCCAATCTGTGCGCAGGAACCCACCAGCGCATGCGAGTCGACCATCGTGCCTTCGTCCACGTACGCGCCCACGTTAATAAACATCGGAGGCATGCAGATCACGGTGGGCGCGACATAAGAACCAGTTCGCACCGACGATCCCCCCGGCACGATGCGTACGCGATCCCGGACCGTAAATCGCCGGGCAGGGAAGGTGTCTTTATCGACGAAGGAGAGGCTCACGTCTTCACCCATCTTGCTGAGTTCGCCCAGCCGAAAGCCCAGCAGTATGCCCTGCTTCACCCAGATATTCACCACCCATTGCCCATCAATCTTTTCTGCAGCGCGAATCTTGCCTTGGGTCAGCTCATCGCGAAAGTCCATGAAGATTTGACGGGCGTCCGGATTGCTTTCAACTTCAAGAGAGGCGAGCCGTTCGATCGCGGATCTGAGGGATTCCATCCAGAGAAAGTATACGGGATTCTGGGACTGCTATTGCCAATTGTCAATTCCTACCGTGGCGCGGATAAAAACTATCAATTGGAAATGGTCAGATGCATTTGCACTCGCTGCGAATCAGCACACCAGCCATTCCGTGTGCAGTTTCGCGAGCTTCCGTGAGCGTGACGTATGGCCCATGCCAGCGCGCGTGGTTGGCGTCATGCCCGCTGGGACGTCCTTTGCCGTGGTTGCACTGTCCGCAACTGGATCGGTGCAGCACGATCTTGTGTGGTCCCGCCAGCCAGTTTTCGTAGATGTAGAAATTGACTGCGTCGGTCGACGGCGTTGCTGGCTTGGCAATTACACCGGCTTCGGTAGCAATCTTTTGCAACTTAGATCGTGTATCACGTCGCATCGGCAGAAGCGGCAGGCGATAGACCTCTTCGATTTTCCCCATCATGGCTAGCACCGCTTTCACCGGCATCGGATTGGACTCGATGAAGTTGGCCTGCATCAGCGGCACGTATTTGCGGTGAATGCGCCGCGCCGTGTCCCAGTCGTTGGCCAGCGCAGCCCGCGTCATGTCCGCCATCTCGCGGGGAATCTCATTGGAAGCGACCGAAACGATCCCGACGCCGCCCAGTGCGATGATTGGCAAAGTAACAGCATCGTCACCAGAAAAGACGAGAAAACTTTCAGGCACTACAGCGCATAGTTCCGCCATCTGCGCGATGTTGCCGCTGGCCTCTTTCACTCCGGCGATATTCGGGACTTCTGCCAGCCTGGCCAGAGTAGCCGGTTCAATGTTCGCTCCGGTGCGGCCCGGAACGTTATAAAGAATGATCGGTTTGTCTACACCTTCAGCAACGGCTCGAAAATGCCGATACTGGCCCTCCTGCGTCGGCTTGTTGTAGTAAGGCGAAGCCGTGAGGATGGCATCGATGCCCGGCCGCGCCGCGGCTTCTTTCGCTTTCTCAACTGCGTCGTGCGTTGAGTTAGAAGTGGCTCCAGCCATGACAGGCACGCGTCCCGCCACGACTTCGATGGTGACGTCAATGACCTGCAGCCACTCGTCATGCGACAGAGTGGGCGTTTCGCCGGTGGTGCCGCAGGGAACCAGAAAATCAATTCCGGACTCGACCTGCCACGCCACCAGGTTGCGCAGGGCGGGTTCGTCGATGGAGCCGTCCTGACGAAAGGGCGTTACGAGAGCTGTACCGCATCCTCGAAGTTGCATGAGACTAAGATATCGCGAATGAGCGGGCTTGGAAAATTTGTGCCCGGAAGCCGAAACGACGCGCTCACACCTGAAGCTTAACCAGCCAGTTCGCGGGTTCTGGCAGAATCGCAAATTTTGGCAATTCGCCCCGTACCATCGCTACTTCGTCGCAAGCGTGAAATCGGGGGCAAACGTGACAGTCTTTGTAAATCTTGTCGGGCAGATCCTCTCGTTGTGCAGTGGAGAAACCCATGCGAGCGAAGAATTCGGGAGCGCGCGTGAACAGGCAGGTGCAGGTAACCCGGTGTTTTTTCGCCTCTGCCAGTAACGCTTTTACCAAATGGCCGCCGCCTCCTTTGCCTTGCTGCCCAGGCGATACAGTGATGGAACGGATCTCGGCCAGATGCGGGCCATAAAGATGGAGCGCGCCGCACCCGATAATCGCACCGCCATCTTCCAGCACCACGAAATCCCGCACGTTCTCGCAGATCTCGGCCAAAGTGCGCGGCAAAAGAGTGCCGTCGCCGGCATACGCGGTAATCAGAGCGTGAATCCGCTGGGCATCGGGCAGGATCGCTTTACGCGTGCGCATGAACGTCCTCCCGAATGGACTCGATTCTCTGTCGAGCGTCGGCCATCGCCTGCCGTACTCGTCCTGGCGCGGTACCACCGGCAACGTCATGGATGGCGAGCACAGATTCCAGCTTCAGACACGCGTAGAAATCGTGGTCGAATTTCGAGTTCACTGAATGCAGTTCCTCCAAAGATAGATCTTGAAGCTCGCAACGCTTCTCCAGACACAACTGCACAGCTTTTCCTATTTGCTCATGGGCCAGACGGAAAGGGACTCCGCGTTGTACCAGGTAAGTCGCGGCAGCCCACGCGTTCATGAATCCTGATTGTGCCGCTTGCTGCATGGCTTCGTAGTTGAACTCCACCGCTTTCATCCAGCCGGTCACGAGCGGTAGCAGCGAAAGCACGGTGTCGGTGGCGTCAAATAGCGGCTCCTGAGTCTCCTGCAAATCTTTGTTGTAGGCGAGGGGCAAGCCTTTCATGCAGATTTGCAGCGTGGTCGCGTCTCCAATCAGGCGAGCAGACTTTCCTCGAGTGAGTTCCAACAGATCAGGATTTTTCTTCTGCGGCATGGCGCTGCTTCCCGTGGAGTAAGCTTCGGGCAAACGCACGAAGCCGTATTCCAGGGATGAAAACAGAATCATCTCCTCAGCCCAGCGGCTCAAGTGCAGAGCGAGCAGTGAGAGCGCATTCACAAACTCGAGGACGAAATCGCGGTCGCAGGTCGCATCGATGCTGTTCGCAGTCGGTTGATCAAAGTCGAGGTCAGTCGCCATGGCCCGACGATCCAGAGGCAGCGTTGCTCCCGCGACCGCACCTGATCCGAGAGGACAGACATTCAACCGCTTCCGGCAATCGGCCAGCCGATCCGCATCCCGCAGAAACATTTCGACGTAGGCCAGAAGCCAGTGCGACACCAACACCGGCTCCGCGCGCTGCAGATGGGTGTATGCAGGCATTGCGGCATTCCCGGCTTGCTGAGCACGGTCCAGCAGGGCGCCACCCAACGTTGCCAGATCGGCGCGCACTTGATCGACCGCCGCTCGGACGTACAAACGTAAATCGGTCGCGATTTGTTCGTTTCGACTGCGCCCGCTGTGCAGCTTGTACCCAACTTCACCAATCAGCGAGACCAGCTGTTTTTCGACAAAATGATGCACATCTTCGGCTTCGTCGTCCTCAAGAAACGCAGGCGACGAAGCTGCTTGCTCGGCGATCCGCTCCAAGCCTTGGAGAATTGTGATGAGTTCGGTTGAATCCAAAATGCCCGCACTCTTCAGCGCGCGAGCGTGGGCGCTGCTAGCCGCAAGCTCGTGCGCCAACAATCGCCGGTCAAACTCAAAGGAACGTTGCCAACGCTCGAATGCCGGATCCAGAGGTTGCCGGAAGCGGCCAGACCACATCTTCATTGCGCCACCTCCGATCTCGCTGTTTGCTTACGCGCCTGAGCGCGGGAACGCGAGGGAAGGCCAAGAATGCGAATGAAGCCAGCCGCATCCTTCTGGTCGTAACTGTCGCCCATAGTGAATGAGGAGAGATCGGTGCGATACAGCGAATGCTCGGACTGACGGCTCACAACAGAGACATTGCCCTTATATAAGGACAGCGTGACCGAGCCACTAACATCTTTTTGTGTAGCTTCGACGAACGCGTCGAGCGCTTCGCGAAGCGGTGCGAACCAGAGTCCGAAGTAGACGAGTTCCGCGTATTTCAGTCCCATGTGTTGCTTGAAATGCGCAACATCTCGCTCCAGGCACAGAGCTTCGAGTTCGCGGTGGGCCGCGATCAGTAAAGTCCCGCCAGGAGTTTCATAGCAGCCACGCGACTTGATTCCAACAAACCGATTTTCTACCAGATCGACTCGCCCGATAGCGTTGCGGCCACCGACTTCGTTTAGCAGTTCGACCAATGAAACGGGATCAAGCTCCAGGCCGTTGACCGAGACTGGAATGCCAGCTTCAAAGCCGATCGTTATCTGTTCTTCGCGGTCGGGCGCATCTTGCGGCGAACAAGTGAGCTGCCAGGTGCTGGGCAATGGCGCGTTGGCCGCATCCTCCAACTCACCGCCCTCATGGCTGAGGTGCCAGAGATTTCGATCGCGGCTGTGAATCTTCTCGCGGCTGGCAGCTACGGGGATCCCGTGCTGCTCTGCATAATCAAGGCAATCCTCGCGGGATTTCAACGACCACTCGCGCCAGGGCGCGATCACGCGCAACTCGGGCGCAAGCGCTTGGTAGGCCAATTCGAATCGCACCTGGTCGTTGCCCTTGCCCGTGCATCCGTGCGCGACGGCGGTGGCTCCCTCGCGCAAGGCGACTTCTACCTGATGTTTCGCAATCACCGGCCGGGCTAACGACGTGCCCAACAGATATTTGTGTTCGTACACTGCTCCCGCTTTCAACGCGGGGAATACGTAGCCGGTAAGAAATTCCTCGCGAAGGTCTTCGACCACGACTTGCGATGCGCCGGTGGCGTA
>Ga0116125_1001225_pt1 | contig 11308 bp, 11 predicted proteins | sample June2015DPH_16_1_2_FD_89729 | JGI IMG/M metagenome (GOLD analysis project Ga0116125, IMG submission 89729) | Peatland microbial communities from SPRUCE experiment site at the Marcell Experimental Forest, Minnesota, USA - June2015DPH_16_10 | ecosystem: Environmental > Terrestrial > Soil >...
ATGATTCAGCTTTCCGGCGCCGGAAAACGGTTCGGCCACAAACTCCTCTTCGAAAATGCGGACTGGCTCATCACGCCGCATGACCGCATCGGCCTGGTGGGCGGGAACGGTACTGGCAAGTCCACGCTGATGAAAGTCCTCGCGGGCATGGACACGTTCGACTACGGCTCGCTCGTCATCGCCAAAGGTACTTCCGCCGGATATCTGCCGCAGGATGGCCTCACACTCTCCGGCCGCAGCGTTTTCGCCGAGTGCATGTCGGTATTCGACGATCTGCGCGCTATGGAAACTGAACTGGAATCGCTCACCCACAGCATGGCCGAACTCGACCACACGAGCGCGGAATATTCCGCCGTTGCCGACCGCTACCATCGCGTCGAGCACGAGTTCCGCACCCGCGACGGATATTCGGTTGAATCGGAAGTGGGACGAGTTCTGATGGGCCTGGGCTTCACCAAAGAAGACTGGCCGCGGCTGACCGACGAATTTTCCGGCGGCTGGCAGATGCGCCTCGCGCTGGCCAAGCTTCTTCTGCAACAACCCAATCTCTTGTTGCTCGACGAGCCGACCAACCATCTCGATCTCGAAGCGCGAAACTGGCTCGAAGAATATCTCAGCAACTACCCGCACGCGTTCGTGCTGATCTCGCACGACCGCTATTTTCTCGATGTCACGGTCAACAAGATCGCCGAAATCTGGAATAAACGTTTCTGGTTCTACACCGGAAACTACGACAAGTTCCTCGCCCAGAAGACGCAGCGCAACGAGCAATTGCAGGCCGCCTACCGCAACCAGCGCGACCGCATCGAGCAGCTCGAAGTCTTCATCAACCGCTTTCGCTATCAGGCGACGAAGGCCAAGCAGGTGCAGAGCCGCATCAAGGAACTGGAAAAGATCGAACGCATCGAAATTCCCCCCGAAGAAAAAACAATTCACTTTTCATTTCCGCAGCCGAAGCCGAGCGGCCGCATCGTGGCCGAGTTCGAAGGGGTCGCTAAGATTTATCCCGGCAAGAACGGTGGTTCCGAAAAGGAAGTCTTCCGAAACGTCAGCTTCATGATCGAGCGCGGAGAGCGCATCGCCCTGGTCGGCGTCAACGGCGCCGGCAAGTCGACGCTGATCAAACTCCTAGCCGGCACCGAGAAAGTCACGCGTGGCGAATACCGCCTGGGCCACAACGTGGCAGCCGACTACTTCGCGCAGGACCAATACAAGGAACTCGATCCCGACGCCCGCATCCTCGACGATCTGGGCGACGCGTCGCCCGGTTCCGGCGAAACGGAACTGCGCAGCCTGCTCGGCTGTTTTCTGTTTTCCGACGAAGACGTGTTCAAGAAGATCGGCGTGCTCTCCGGGGGCGAGCGTGGCCGCTATGCCCTGCTCCGCCTGCTGCTGCATCCCGCAAATTTTCTCCTGCTCGACGAACCCACGAACCATCTCGACCTGCGCGCCAAAGACGTGCTGCTCAACGCGCTCGTGGCATATACAGGCACGGTGGTCTTCGTTTCGCACGACCGCTATTTCATCGACAAGCTGGCCACCCGAGTCTTCGAAGTGGGCGACGGCAAGGTCGAACTTTTCCCGGGAAATTACGAAGACTTTCTCTGGCGCAAACAGGGCGGCCAACATGTCGCGCCGACGCTCGACGATGTACCCGGCGCGAGGACTGCAAAGACCGAACCGTCAGCGCTGAAATCCGCGGCATCGGGCCCGCCCACGAACGGCAATCGCAGCGGTCAAGCTGAGGCCGTAGCCGACGCTTCCAAGAAGCGCTTGAACCCCATCAAGCGCAAGCAACTGGAAGAGCGCGTCCGCGAATTGGAAGCAGAAATCGGCCGCACGGAATCCGCCATTGAGCAGCTCGAAACCACGCTACAGAATTTTGTCAGCGCCGACGAAAGCCAGCGCCAGTCACGGGAACTCGACCAGCACAAAACTGCCCACGCCGCGCTGATCCGGGAGTGGGAGAACCTCGCCGAGACTCTTCAGGGTTCCGACTAACGTTTCGCCCCGCATCCGTACACCATACTTCCGTAATCTTAAGGAAAGCCTTACCCCTGTGCGATAGTCAGGTTGGCCAAGTGGCCAGCAACTGGCGAGGCCACAAATTTCAAGACCAACCGCAGGAATAAGGTGCCCGAGGCCCCAGGGCAAGGCGCCGCGCGGAAATCCAAGGAAGGTCGCATGCTTCAGTCGTCGGAGAACTCGTTTAACCTGAGGGCCAACACCCCGGCTCCCAACCCCAACCCTTACAACCCAGTCAAAACCGTCACCGCTCCCGTGGATCAGGCCACCATCGGCCGCACTCTGGTCATCAAGGGCGAAATCAGCGGCTCCGAGGCTCTCTACATCGATGGCCGCATCGAAGGCAAAATCACCATGCCCGACAGCCGAGTCACGATCGGACGCAACGGCACAGTCGATGCCAGCATTCAGGCCCGCGAACTTGTGGTCATGGGCAAAGTGAATGGCAACATCGAGTGCAGCGATCGCGTCGATATCCGCGCCGAAGGCTCAGTCAACGGCGACATCTCCACCGTGCGCATCAGCGTGGAAGACGGCGCCGCGCTCAAAGGTGGAATTCAGGTCCGCAGCGAAGGCAAGCAGAACCAGGCCCAGAAACCAGCCGAGGCCCCCAAGGCCATGGCCGCCAGCGCCAGCGCGTAGTCGGCGGGTGAAAGGCTGAAAGATTATCGAGTAACAAAGAAGGGGCACGCTCACGCGTGCCCCTTAGCTCTTGCAGCCACGTGGAAGAGCGGCCCTTAAGGGCCGCGTAGACCTTCGAGAGTTCGGTGGGCTTTATAGCCCCGTGCCAATCGGCCTCTACTTCTTCTCCGCCGCCCTCAAATCCAGCGCCGCCGAATTCATGCAATAGCGCAACCCGGTCGGCGCTGGACCATCCTCAAACACATGTCCCAGATGCGCTTCGCACTTGGCGCAGCGCACTTCGGTCCGCACCATTCCGTAGGCCGTATCCTTATGCTCAACCACGCCACCACCCTCCGCAGGCTTGGTGAAACTCGGCCAGCCGGTTCCGGAATTAAACTTCGTCTGCGAATCAAACAGCGGCGATCCGCAGCATACGCAGTGGTACATCCCCGGCTCTTTCGTGTTCCAATATTTGCCCGTGAAGGCGCACTCGGTCCCCGCCTCGCGCGTCACGTGATACTGCTCGTCGCTGAGCTGCTTTTTCCACTCGGCGTCTGACTTCGTTATTTTCTCTGCCGTCTCTTTGGCCATGAGCTAACTCCATTTCAAATGATTTATTGCTGCACTCATTGGATGTTTCAGAACCACAAAAGTGGCACCCACACTATTTCCCCACTTCCTCCGCCACCCTTCGATACTTCCCGCGAAAGAACAGCAACGGCTTGCCCTCACGCACCACCGCGTCCTCGACTTCCGCGATAAAGATGGTATGGTCCCCGGCCACCTGCGCGTAGTGCAGCCGGCACTCCAGGTACGCGAGCGATCCATGCAGCACTGGAGTCCCATGCTCCGTACGGTCAAAACGCGCCCCGGCCTCGGTCTCCGCGTGCTCGTGATCGCGTTCCGCGCGGGCATAGTAGTCCGAGATGGCTCGCTGATCTTCACCGAGCACATTGATCCCGAATCGTTTCTTCGCGTGCAGATGCGCGTGCGTGCGCGTGTTGTGATCCACGCAAACCAGCACCAGCGGCGGTTCGAGAGACACGGAGGCGAACGCGTTGGCAGTCATACCGTGAACCACGCCATGACCTGCGCCGTGCCCTTCTCCCTGCAGGTCGACCGTAATGATGGTCACCCCGGTGGCGAATTGTCCCATCGTTCTGCGAAATTCCGGAGAATTCAAGCTCATGTTCCTATGTGGGGCCGGGTCTTTGACCCGGCCACGGCCCGCGGGGCCGCACCTCTTTCCACCACAGATCAAGTATTCGAGCAACGGCCTTGGCGGCGCTGCGCTGCGACCGGTCCCTTCGGCTTCGCTCAGGGCCGGCTCCTGCCCGGTCCCACACGTTATGCCGCAACCGCCTACATTACCATGCCGCGCCGTTGTATGATTCGATTCAACGTGGCTATCACGTCAATCGCGACCCCCTCATCGGAAAACCGCGCTGCATGTATTTCGGCGCTGGCGAACCTGCGCCCCGGAGAACCGATCTCGCGCGAAGCAGCCATCCGTCTGATCCGCTGCTCCGACGACGATCTCCCCGCACTCCTCGCCGCCGCCCGGGACGCCAAAGAGCGATTCAAGCCCGGCGTGATCACATATTCGCGCAAAGTCTTCCTGCCGCTGACCAACCTCTGCCGCGACTATTGCGGATACTGCACCTTCCGTCGCGATCCCGGCGACCCCGGCGCGCACACCATGACTCCGGACGAAGTCCTCTCGGTCGCCTGCGCGGGCGAAAAGCTCGGCTGCACCGAAGCCCTCTTCAGTCTCGGCGACAAACCCGAGTTGCTGTTCCCCGAGATGCGCGAAACGCTCCGCCATCTCGGCTACAAATCTACGCTGCATTATCTCGAAGCCATGTGCGAACTGGTGCTGCGTGAGACCAGCCTGCTCCCGCACCCCAATCCCGGCCTGCTCAGCGCGGAATGGATCGCCCGTCTGGCGGCCGTTTCACCCAGCATGGGCCTCATGCTCGAAACCACCAACGCCGCCCTGCTCGCCCCCGGCGCAGCCCATGACAACGCGCCCGACAAAGTCCCAGCCAAGCGCCTGCGCACGATTGAAGACGCCGGCAAGCAGAATGTCCCCTTCACCACCGGCTTGCTGATTGGGATTGGCGAGTCCCTCGAAGACCGTGTCGACACGCTGCTCGCGATTCGCGATCTGCATAGCCGCTACGGCCACATCCAGGAAGTGATCGTGCAAAACTTCCGCGTCAAGCCTGCGATCCCCATGGCCCACTGCCCCGAACCTTCTCGCGGCGAGATGCTCCGCGCCGTGGCGGTAGCTCGCTTATTATTACCGAACGTTAATATTCAGGCTCCGCCCAATCTCTCCGCGCCATACTATGATGATTTAGTGGACGCTGGCATAAACGATTGGGGAGGAATTTCGCCGCTGACCCCTGACTTCAGCAATCCAGAAAAACCCTGGCCGCACCTCGAGCAACTGCGTCTGCACACTGAAGCCAAGGGGTCGGCATTACGCCAGCGCCTGCCGGTGTATCCGGAATTTCTTTCCGCCGTAAGCTCCAAGCCCGGCTTCTTGTCAGAGAGATTGCGCGCCGCCGCCGCTGACGACGGCCTGTCGAGGATCTCGAGGTCCGAATTATGAGGTCCGCACAATGGCTCGCATGATAAGGCGGGCAGCATGATTTGCGTCCTCACCGGTGGCACCGGCGGCGCCAAGTTTGTCGACGGCCTGCGCCAGGTCATGCCCGCCGAAGAGATCACCCTGGTTGTCAACACCGGCGATGACCTGCTCTGGTGGGGTCTCTACGTTTCGCCCGACATCGACTCCATCACCTATGTGCTCTCCGGCATGCTCAGTCGCGAGCGTGGATGGGGCGTGAAAGGCGACACTTTCCTCTGCCTGCAGGCCATGGGACAACTCGGCGAGCCCACCTGGTTCCACACCGGCGACCGCGACCTTGCGATGCATCTGTTGCGTTCACGCCTGCTGGCTGAAGGCAAAACACTTTCTGACGCCACCACGGTCATCTCAGAAAAACTTGGCGTGAAAGCGCGCGTTCTCCCCATGAGCGATATGCGCGTCGAAACCCGCGTGGACACGCCTGCGGGCGAGTTGAGTTTTGAAGAATATTTCGTGCAGCGCTGGTATCAGGACCCGGTCAATTCCGTGCGCTTCGCCGGTGCGTCTGACGCGGAACCTGCTCCCGGCGTCATCGATGCGATCCTTTCCGCCGACGCGATTCTCATCGCCCCGAGCAATCCCATCACCAGCATCGGTCCGATACTCGCCGTACCCGGCATTCGCCAAGCCCTGATTCACGCTCGCGGGAAAATCGCCGCCATCAGCCCCATCGTGGGCAATGCTCCAGTCGCGGGCCCGGCAGGAATTCTGATGGCCGCGCAAGGACTGCCCTGCTCGATCGCCGGGGTCGCACAGGCCTATGAAGATTTTCTCGACATCCTGATCTGCGACACACGCGACGCCCGCGCCGCCGAAGCGCTCCGCAAGAACGGCTTGCGCGTGCAGTGTGCGCAAACCATCATGCGCAGGTCTGAAGACAAAGCTGCCCTGGCCCGCGAAGCGCTCTCGTTGGTTTCCTCGCTCGCGCTGTCGAATCAGCCCGCGCACCACAGCGCCGCCTCGCGACCGTTGGACCCGCGGCCGTGACCTTCTTTCCGATGATTCTGGTTCCCGTCAAGAACACGTCTTCGGCGAAGCAGCGCCTGGGAGCCGTTCTCGATCAACCATCGCGCACCGCCCTCGCCCAGGCCATGCTGCGCGACGTACTTACAACTCTGTACCACTGGCCCGCTCGGCGAGAGAACTTCGGCCCGGCGGTTGCCGTCGTCACCAGCGATCCCTATGCCGTGAATCTGGCCAGTGAGTACGGATTCGAAGTCATCCCCGATCCCGATAATCCCGGAGAAACCGGAGCCATCGAACTCGCAACTCGCATCTGCGTGGAGCGCGGCATCGACAGCACGCTGGTGATCCCGGCCGACATCCCTCTGATTCAAGCCTGGGAACTTGACGAAATCCTGAAGCACGCACCCGTCGAAGGCAGCGTCCTAGTCCCCGCCGCAGACGGACGCGGCACCAACGCCGCCTTTCGCCGCCCCGCGAATCTGTTTCCACTCCGCTTCGGCAACGACAGTTTCAAACCACACCACGCCGCGGCGCAGGCAACGGGAAAGCCGTGCATCGTGCTGAACCTTCCCGGAATTGCGGTCGACGTTGACAATCCCGCCGACCTGCAACAGCTAATTTCCCTCCCCGGCGAAACCCGCGCCCAGCACCTCGCCCGCGAATATGCCCGTGCTGGGACGATGACGGATATCATTGGCGGATGAGCAAGTCGCGAGGACCAAACAAATCAGCCGCGAAGCGGCGTGAGAATGCGGCCCACAGCGCAAGCCGTGGGTTAGCCCGCGAGGAAACGCCAGCCCCGAAGGGGCGAAAGAAACTCCCACTCACATCCCCCGAACTTCGCGTGATCCCCATCTCGCTCGCCGTCGAAATCCGCCCCGGTGACTCACTCGCCGACAAACTGCTCGAAGCCCTGCGGCAGCGCCGACTCCGCATTCAAGCTGGCGACATCCTCGTCGTGAAGCACAAAATCGTTTCCAAATCTGAAGGCCGCCTCGTCGACCTCGCCACGATCGAACCCACGAAAGATTCCATCGCGTGGGCGAAACAATACGCCCTCGACTCCCGCGTCATCGAACTCGCGCTGCGCGAGAGCCGCTCCGTCATCCGCCGCCAAAACGGTGTGCTCATCACCGAGACCCACCACGGCTTCCTCTGCGCCAACAGTGGCGTCGATGTTTCCAACGTCAACGGAGGCACTCACGCCCTGCTGCTTCCCGAAGATCCCGACCGCTCCGCCGCCAACCTGCGGCGCGCCCTCAAACGCCGCACCGGCCTTGCTATCCCAGTCATCATCACCGACAGCTTCGGCCGCCCGTGGCGTGAAGGCCTGACGGAGTTCGCCATCGGTATCGCCGGGATGAAGCCGCTGCGCGACGACCGCGGCCGCCGCGATCCACATGGCTATCGGTTGAAAGCCAGCGTCGAGGCCGTCGCCGACGAACTGGCCTGCGCTGCCGGACTCGTCTGCGGCAAACTCAACCGCGCCCCCGCCTGCATCGTCCGCGGATTCCGCTACGAACCTGGCCGAGGCCACGTCCGGACCCTGCTCCGCCCTGCATCGACCGATCTATTCCGATAACTCATCCCCTAACTCATTCGCGAAAGTGTGTCATGGCTAAGAGTGTCATCGTGAGGAGAGCGATAGCTCTCCGGGCGGCCTTACGCTCCGTGGCGAGCAATTGTGCTGTCGGCGAGGCCGCCCAGATGCAAGCTGTATGGGCATTCCCGTCCACAGTATGACACTTTCATCGGTTGTAGGGTCCCTCAACCCAGCTGCGCTGGGTTTCAGGATGACATCGCTTTTGTGGCTCCGCTCGGATCGAGCTACACTGTACGCACCGGAGGAAACCGTGCGCCGCGAACTTAATAACTCCGAACTCGAATCCTTCCCCGCGCTCGACTGGTCCGACATCGCCCCGCGCGTGAGTCCCGCGTTTCGCGCTTCGCTGGAGAAAATCCTCGAGACCCAGAACGGCGCCGACCTGTCACTGGAAGAGTCCTACGCCCTGGCCAACGCCGAAGGCGACGACCTTCTCGGCCTGCTCGTCGCGGCCAACATGCTCCGCGCCGAACTCGCCGGCAACATCGTCACCTACGTCGTAAACCGCAACATCAATTTCACCAACATCTGTTTCGTGGGATGCAAATTCTGCGCCTTCAGCCGCGGCCCGCGCGAAGCCGACACTTACTTCCTCACGCTCGATCAGATGGCCCAAAAAGCCGTCGAGGCCTGGCAACTCGGCGCAACTGAAGTCTGCATTCAAGGCGGATTGCCCCACGACCTGCCTAAATTCCACTATCGCGACATTCTCCGCGCGATCAAGAACGCAGTCCCGCGCATGCACATCCACGCCTTCTCGCCGATGGAAATTGTCTACGGCGTCGAACTCGCTGGCATGCCGCTGGCCGACTATCTTTCGATGTTGCGCGACAATGGACTGGGCACGCTACCCGGCACCGCCGCCGAAATTCTCGATGACGAGATCCGCCACATCCTGTCCGCTAACAAACTTTCCACCGCGCAGTGGATCGAAGTCATACGCACCGCCCACCGCTGCGGCATCCGGACCACTTCGACCCTCATGTACGGACACACCGAAACTCCTTCTCACTGGGTCCGCCAGATGCGATTGCTGCGCGACCTTCAATCCGAAACCGGAGGCTTCACCGAGTTCGTCCCCCTCGGCTTCGTTCACCAGAACACGTTGTTGTTTCATCAGGGACTCGCACGCACCGGCCCCACGCTCGCCGAGCATCTGAAAGTTCACGCGCTCGCTCGCGTGCTGCTGGCAGGCTCAATCAACAATATCCAGGTTTCGTGGGTAAAGCTGAACCGCCGCCTCTCGCAACTCTGCCTGCACGCCGGGGCCAACGATTACGGCGGCACCCTGATGGAAGAAAATATTTCCCGCGAGGCCGGAGCCACCGCTGGACAGTACACCAGCCCGCAAGATTTTCAATCGCTGATTCTGGAGATGGGCCGCATCCCGGCTGAGCGCAACACAACTTATTCACGCATCCACATGAAGCATCCGCTGATCGAAGACGAATGCACCGCCGAGCAGGCGCTGGAGGCCGAGTTCGCATGAGCGCCAATCCGGGCGCAGCCGCCCGCCCCATCGCTGTCATCGGAGGCACCGGCCCCGCCGGCATGGGACTCGCCTTGCGCTGGGCCCGCGCCGGAGAAACCGTCATCATCGGCTCCCGCAACGAAGAACGCGCCCAGCAAACTGCCGCAGCCATTCAAAGAAAAGCGGGCCCTGACGCCAATGTTTCCGGCATGGAAAACAGCGCCGCCTGCGACGCCGCCGACATCCTGATGCTGACCGTGCCCTTCGAGGCTCAAGTCACGCTCCTCAAACAACTCAAACCGGCCATGACTGACGGCAGCATTCTCATCGACGCCACGGTTCCTCTCGCGGCCAGCGTTGGCGGACGCGCCTCACGCACTCTCGGCGTCTGGCAAGGCTCCGCCGCCCAGCAGGCCGCCGAACTCGTGCCCAAAGGAGTGAGCCTGGTAGCCGCCTTCCACAACGTGTCCGCTGAAATGCTCAACGGCGACGCTCCGCTCGACTGCGACGTAATCGTCTGCAGCAACGATGCCGACGCCTCGCAACTCACCCGCGAGCTCGCAGCAAAAATTCCCGGTGTCCGCCCAATCGATGGCGGCCCGCTGCAAAACGCCCGCATCATCGAGCAGATCACCGCCCTGCTCATCGGCATGAACATCCGCTTCAAAGGTCACGCTGGAATCCGCATCACTGGGCTGCCGCCGTCGGCATATCGTTAGTGCCTCCCCGGCAACCGCGCGAAGTGCTATGCTTCCGCTCATGGACAACCGCTCAATCACCGACGTCGGAGGAACTTCCGGCGGGCTGGGAATGTTTCTGCTCGGTTTTGCCATGGCCTGCATTGGCGGCTTCCTCATCACGCATCAAGTCAGCGTGGTGGGTTCTTACTGGAGTTTCTGGGGAGGCAGCAGTTTCGGCATCACGCTTTTGCCCATGCTGTTCGGCGTTGGCATTCTGTTCTGGAACGGCAAGAGCGTCATCGGATGGCTGCTCACCGTGGCGGGAGCGCTGTTCATCTTTGCCGGCATCATCGCCAACATGCACATTTATTTTCAGCCCACCAGCCTCTTCAACACCATGGTGATGCTGATCCTGCTGGTCGGGGGTTTGGTTTTGATTGCGCGATCGGTCCGCCCCCACAGCTCCAGGCCAAGTTAGAAGTTATTCGCGAGATGATTCCGCGAAAGCGACTCGCGCGAATCAACCCGTTTCGCAGGCGAACCAGTCACGAGTAAATCAGTCGTCAGTGAACCAAGCATGACCGATCCCAATTGCCTGTTCTGCCGCATCATCAACGGCGAAATTCCCGCCAGGAAAGTTTACGAGGACGACCACGTCTTCGCTTTCGAAGACATCAACCCGCAAGCGCCCACGCACATTCTCATCATCCCCAAAAAACATTTCGCCGGATTAAAAGAGGCCGAAGCCGCCGACGCCGAACTCATCGGCCGCTGCCACCTCGCCGCCGCCCACATCGCCCGCCAGCGTAACATCGAGCAAGGCTACCGCACCGTCCTCAACGTCGGCCCCGGCGCCGGACAGTCCGTCTTCCATCTCCACGTCCACCTGCTCGGCGGCCGCCCCTTGACGTGGCCTCCAGGATAGAGCTTGCTGCACCACGGATTGAGGAACACACATCGAAGAAATGTGGAAGGTACTCGCGTAACCTTGCCCCGCGTGAATCGGCAACCGCAAAATAGTGTCGCGGCCGGGGAAAAAAAAGTAGACCGAGAACCGGCCGAAACGAAAGCGCCCGGCACAGTCCCATAGTCGCTACTTGGATTATCCTGATGCACGAGTCTCTGACAACACCTGGCGGGAGTCGCAAATGAAGCGTTTAGTTGCAGGCATTCTGTTCGCGCTGACTGCGCCGGTACTCGTGGGCCAGTCTGCTCCGGACTTTTCCCAGCAAGTTTCCCCGCAGCTTTCCTCCCATGCTCCCCTGGGAATCGTTTCCGATTGG
>Ga0116125_1001227_pt1 | contig 11305 bp, 7 predicted proteins | sample June2015DPH_16_1_2_FD_89729 | JGI IMG/M metagenome (GOLD analysis project Ga0116125, IMG submission 89729) | Peatland microbial communities from SPRUCE experiment site at the Marcell Experimental Forest, Minnesota, USA - June2015DPH_16_10 | ecosystem: Environmental > Terrestrial > Soil > Wetlands...
CGGCCGCAGCCATGCCCGCCCCATCAGCTCCCGCCGGAGTATTCCGGATAAGATCGCCGGGATTGCTGTTGTAGTCTCCAAAAATATAGACGGGATTTTCCGAGCCCACGGTGAATCCACCTTTGCTGTTGTCGGGACGCAGAGGCAGATTGCCCAGGGTTCCATCGACCAATTTCAGCACGTGGCGGGCGCCGCTGACCCAGTTCTTTTGTCCGATGGTACAAGCCGGCATGCGATTGCCGGTGAGATAGGGATCGGGTGCGGGAGCCGCGTTGATGATCTGGCGGTTCACACTCTTGGCCACGCTGTAGGCACTGCCAGTACCGTTGTAAATGCCATAACCAAGGCCCAGGCCAATGTTGCCGGCTCCGAAGTTATCCAGCTTACCGTTCAAGTTAACGTCCTCGGGGGAATTTGTTTTGCCCGCGGGGATGGGGTCCAGAAGTCCGTCGGGATTACCGGCGGCATTGGCGCTGTTGATGTCGTCTTCCAGGCCGGAGTCTCCGGTCTTTGAGCCCGCGGGATCGACTTGTGTGCCCCATGGGTTTGGCAGCATGCCTCTGCGGTCAGAGAAATAGAGAATGTAGCCGTTCTGCGAAATGTAGTCGACCGATGCGCCGCTGAGGCCAGTCGCGCCGGACAGCCATCGCTTCAAGTTGCCCACGTCGAGTTCGACCGCGTTCATGACTCCATTGGGCGTGCAGCTGTTGTTGCTTTGCTGGGTGTCGCGCGATTCGCCTTCTCGCGGATCGTAGAAGTTGATGGGATACCAGTTGTTCATGCTGACGCTTTGCACGGCGGCTTTGCTGTCGCCATACCAGGGATAGAGCGTGGTTTGATCGAGTGTAACCTCGGGTGGTTTGGCTTTGATGCAGTTCCACACCGCGCCAGACTTTACGCAGCCAGTGGGGCCAGCGCCCGTCTGGTCAGGCCAGCCGCCGCTTCCGTTGCGATCCGCGGGGTACTGGAAAATCAGGATTGCATTCGGATTGATTGGGTTGCTGCCAGCGGTCAATGGGGGCAGCGGGCCGCGGGCGAATCCAAGCTGCAACCACTCTGCAGTGACCGGGTGATAGTTGCCGTTAACGTCGCGATATTCGACGCGCAAGTAGCCGTCGATCAGGTTCCAGGTGTTGGTGAGATTGGCGGCCGTCGGTGTGTAATAGGGATAAGGCGCGTGGTAGTAAGGGACGGGAGTTGCCGGGCAAACCGGGGGATTGGTATTGGTGCAAGGCGTAAGCGCAAGCACCGGAGGCGCAGCGGTCAGGCCATTGTTGTTGGCATTCGCGACCAGCGTAGTCAACGGTGCGGCGGGCGGACCCTGATCATTGGTGAAAGTAACGTCGGCTGCGATTGGCTGCAGCGGCGCGTAAGGCCAGTCGGGAGCCAAGGTCGGGCTGACGACCGAGACCAGCGCGTTCGTCCAGGTGCTAGTGTCGGGGTATGCAGTGGTTCCGGCGGCGAAATATGTGTTATAGCTTCCACCGTCGGCCAGGGCGGGTAAAGCTGGGGTCGATGCCGCGATGCCGTACGGGTAAGTTCCCCCGATGATGTTAGCCAGACGAATATTATTGGGATCCCCAACGCCACCGGGAAGGTCGGCGGGAGTATCCGAGAGCAACACCCGAATTTCCGCTTCGTTGTAGAGTCGAGACGCACCCAAGGCGCTAGTGGATACTTCTCCAGCCGGAGGGCGGCGGACAATTTCAAAAGGTTGCGGTCCCGCATTGGTTCCGGTGGTGCCGTTGACGAAAGGCAGGGTGAGATCGGTAGCTCCCGTGCCCAGCACGGTATTGCCGTAGTCGCCGTCGACGATGAAACCGTTAAAGTAGGCTGCGCCCAGGGAAATTGTCTGCCACGATGGCGGACCAACTGTCGGCCCCGAAGCCGGCGGGTTGCCGCCCGCTCCAGTCACACTACCCTCGGTCGCCGTGATGGCTCGGCAGGCTGACTGCGCAGGAAGATCGCAGCCCCCAGTCGAATAGGGAATCAACACTGTTCCGGAGTCATTGAAGTTAGCGGCGGCAAGTCCATTGGGAAGCACTTGACGGATCACGTTCCCCCACGCCGAAAGCTGGTCGTGAAAGGTGAGCGTGTTGCCGGTAGCCACGCCCAGATACAAATCCCCGTTGGTGTGAACCCGGCCGGCGAAGTTGAGATTGGGGCTGCTGTAGAAGCCCAGATCGCTATCAGAGAAAACACCAAACTGGAATACTGGGATCAACGCCACTTCGATGGTGCGTGACATGTTGACTTCATCGCCGACCGTGCCTAGCCCGGCAAGCGAGGTGGTTGCGGTCACTTGCAGGCTGACGGGGAGCAATTCTGCGTACAGGCCCTGGTAGGTTCCGCTGGAGATTTGCCCCCAACTGGTGGCGAGGGTTCCGTTAGCATTGGTTGCCGGAGTCAGCGTGTAGATGGGGTAACTCATGAGGCTGTTGCTGACAGGCGCGTCTGAGCTGAGCCCTTCAATTTGCGCCGCGGTGGGCGATTCGATGTTCTGAAACATGTTGGCCAAGTCCGAGGTCATGTGTTCAATACCGCCTTCGGCGGCGTGGAAGGCCAAATTGTTTTGCACGTCCTGGCCACCCACTTTGCCTTCGGTGTTAACCATCATGAGCAGACCGATCGCAATCCCCGACATAATCAGCAACAGCATCAGGGTTGCAATCAGAGTGAATCCTCGTGAATCAAGTTTCATGCTACGCATCGTTGTCGCTCCTCATTGCCATACAACTTTCTGTTTACGCTCCTGATTTCTCCTCACGCGCCTCACGGAGTGAGGATGTAGCGATTCTGGTAACTCAGATTTCGCGCGCTGATGGAAGTCTGCGTGTCGAAAGTCTGATAGCCTTTTGAAATCATGAGACCGCTTCCGACCCCGGACATCTGGGAGCGGGTGGTCAAATGAATCACATTGATCTTGCGAATCAGATTGAAGGATGTGCCGGTTGAATATCCTCCGTCGCCCACCGCGTTGAGCAGAGTGCCGTCGGTGTTGTAAGTGTCGTAAGTGAATTGCAGGTTCACCACGCTCTCTTGTACGGGGATCGGAGTTTGCCCATTCACTTGCCGCATCAGGGTGGGTGTTCCCGCTCCCACGCCCAGCGGATCGGGCATCATCCAGAGGTAATAGCTGATTACAAAAATACGAGTCGCCGTCGCAGTCGTGGGGCAATTCGGCGATGCGCATGCCAATTGTGCTAAATCGCCGGAGGCCGCAGCGGGCTGGTTAAGGTTCAGCGGGTCCCCGGCAGCGAAGGCGATCGTATAGTTATTGCCCCCGTTGTTGGTGACGTTGGTGACTTCGCCGACTGCCGTGGCCGAGTTTCCTCCCACTGTGCTTTGAACCAGAACGAGATCGCCGGGGACCAGTTCCGGGGCCAGAGGCGGAAGCGTGGTGACTGGCTGAGGCGCCACCAGGGGCGCGGTTAGAACGCAACTCGACGGCAGGACAGCGGGTAGCTGTACCGTCACGGCAACCGTGGTGATGGTCTGGATGGTGTAGCACGGCAGAGCGAACACGGTGTCGGAGTAGACCACGGTGATCACATCAGTTCTGCTGGGGCTGCCCGCCGGCTTGATGCCCATCTGGAAGCCGGGAATGAGTCCATACAAAGTCGGATTGCACGGATTTGCGCCTGCCGAAGTGCACGGGTAGGCAATACCGTTTCCGGGAACGCAGTTGTTGTTTGCCACGCAACTGGGGGCAAAGCCGTAAATGGGCTTTGTTCCCGACTGGGGCAAGGCGATGCCTGTCGCCGTCGGTAAGCCAGCGCCCGCCAAGCTTATGTCTTTGATCAGCAAGTCAGAACTGGCGCGCAGGTCTTGCTGCATTTCGGCTCGCTGGGAAACCACAAAAGTCGCGCCCATGGCCTGGCTGAACAACTTCACCGCGGCACCCAGAACCAGAGTGCCAATAGCCAACGAAACCAGCACTTCAATTAAGGTGAAACCGCGCCTCGAATTTGCAGACGTCCGACTCATATGTTTTCCTCTTTTACCGGTACGGCGAAATGAAGGTGTTGAGGACGTATTGTTTGGGGACCTGAAACCCGGGGAGGGTGTACTGGATCGTGATCGTGACCGAGCGCAGCGTGGTGCTCGCGGGACCGCCGCCAGCGGGAATAACCGGCGAAATCAGGATCGAGCGCGTAAAGCTGGTCAAAGTGTTGCAGACGTCGGGTGGGCAGGTTCCGACATAAACGCCAGTTGGTCCAGGCTGCTCCAGAATCTGAGGGCCGCAGGCAGCGTCGTCAGCAGTACCGATAATTCCGTCTACTCCCGCACAATCGATGGGCAGGAAGCCAGGCAGGAAGATGCCGCCCGATCCGGTGTTGTTAATCTGCGCCCAGCTTATGTTGGCGGTTTCGCGTGCAGTCAAAATGCCTTCCATCGCCTCATCGGCCAACAACTTGGCGGTGGCGTTTTCCTGCGAGCTTTGCGTCGCCGCCATCGCATACCCGAATACGCCCAGCAGGCTCAGCAGTCCGATGGTTATAAGGGCCATCGAAATCATGACCTCTACAATTGTGAAACCCCGGAGGTCTTTTCTGCGGCGTGGCTGGAAAGCGTTGTGGATTTGAGTTTTCACTGTTGCCTCCAGTACCACTGTGCGTTGTTCAAGTAGATATGCCATCCGCGCAAACGGCCCGTCGCACCCCACAAAGTGATGGCTCGCGAAGTACGTACGTATGCGGTGTTTCCGACCTCCGCGAGGTACACCACCCCATTGTTGACGTTGCCAATTGCGTCTTGTGCGGAGCCGTCGGGATAGAAATAGATCACGTTCTTTACGCCGCCGGCCACCCCTTGGTCGAAGTCAATGGCGGTTGTGCCAATGCCGAAACCATCCGGCGTCATGGGATAAGTAGTTGGCGATATCGGAAGGCCCGGCCAGGCAAGAAAGGCAACATTGTTGGGTAGGTTGTAAGTGGCGGTCACCGTCCCGGTTGACCCTTGTGTGATCGTGATCGAATTGGGAATGCCGGCGTTGGTCAGAGTCACGAAATAGATCTGGCGCTGGGCCACCGCGGTGTCGCGTGCTTGCCGCAATGCCATCAATGTCTGGTTGAAGGCCTCGGTCACGTTGTTCTGCGTCAGCGAGGGCTGGATCGCCATGATCGAGAAAGCCAGCACGATCAAGATCATGGCAATTACGATCATCATTTCGATCAGCGAAAACCCGCGCATTTTGCGTGCAACCATGAACCCTTTCTTTCTCTGGGGAGTTCGTCCGAGGCCAGCCTTAAGGCAAAAGGCTTTTTCTGGCCCTTTTTGCCCGCCATCTCGGGGGTGAGCACTGACATCCTTCACCGCGTGTTACGCCGAAGGAGGGGTTTTCCCCTAGGGGAAAGACCAATGGCTAACCCGCATGCAAGCTCATCGTAAGGAGGGGCAAGGGAGAGCGTCAAAGTACTAAAGGACGGGTTTCTACTGCTGGACCTACGTAACGTAATTTGACCAGGTAACTCCGGTAACTTTGGCAGTGCAGCGTGCTGGGAAGCGAGACGGCGACAAGCGGCTAGGCGCCCCGCGCATGCGCGGCAGCGTTTCTGCCGGCCTTGGCGGTGCGGGTGGTCGGTACGTAGGCGCAGGAGCGAACATCGTAGTGCTGAGCCAGGCAGCTTCCACAGAGATGAAGTTGGTGGACTTTGCATTGCACCGCTGGAGCTTCGGTGCCGCACAGGTCGCAGCCACCTCGAACCCGCTGATTCGAGGTTGAAGATTCTTTTCGTGGTTCCCCGGACGCGATCGCGAATTGGACCACTCGAGCCTTAGCATAAATGCCCGCAGCAATGACGAGAGCGCCCAATGAGAACTGACAAGCTCCGAACTCCAACATGTCCGGTTCAGGATGATCGCTCAGGAGGGCGGAAAAAAAGCATAGTCCAACAAACATCAAGACTACGCCCGCGGCGATGATCCAGGTGCCTGTCTTCGAAGACATGAATCTCAATCCTTGAGAGGAAAGTTAGAACGACTCCCGCCGAACCGCATCAATTCTTCGCTGGTACATGTCGAACATAGCCGGTTACCCGCTGAAACTCCAGATGACTAAAGTCATGCCCTGCGCGCCGGCATGACCCTGGTAACTTGTGAGCGCCGCGCCGCGCACCTAACATGGCCATGAACATGGCGCTCACGTCGCTACTCGTGTGCTCGGATGCGCAGACTGTGCAGGTGCTCAGAGATAGTCTGCAGGATATGGGCATCTCAGTGGAATCGTGCGGCGACCTGCGCATGGCCCGAGCCCGGCTTGAAGATAGGCATTTCGATGCCGTGCTGGTGGATTGTCAAGATGAGCCCGCCGCGATCGAATTGATTGCGCAAGCCCGAAACACTTCTACCAACAAGACTGTGGCCGTAATTGGCATCGTGAGCGGGCAGAACGATGTGCGCGCCATTTTCGCAAAGGGCGCAAACTTCATGCTCTACAAACCAATCTCCCGCGAACGCGCCTCCCACAGCATGCGCGCGGCCCGTGGTTTGATGCAGAGCGAGCGGCGGAGTCGGCCACGCATTGCGCTGCAGACAAATACTTCGGTCGCTTATGCGGGAGAAGAAAACGTCCCCGCAGCTCTCGTGGACTTGAGTGAGGATGGCATTGCCTTCCGGTCTGACAGCAAATTGCCTCCGTACTGCAAAGTCTATTTCCAGTTTTCGCCGCCACAAAGCACTTCGCTGATTCGATTGTCCGGGGAAGTCATGTGGCAGGATTCTTCCGGCCGGGTCGGAATTCGTTTTTCGCAAGTCCCGCAAACCTCGCGCCGTGTGCTGAACGATTGGCTGCAAGCGAATCTGACTGCGGCGCCGGAGCCCGTCCCGGCAGAACCGCAGATTCCAACTGGCGGGGACGACCTGAACCTGAGGCTTTCGGCCGGTCTTGGCTTGCTGTCGGTTTCCTCCGGGGATCGCCGCAACCTCTCGCGCCGCGCCTGTTGCCTGGGGGCCGAAGTCTTCCGTCCTAACAGCAGCGTTCCAACTCGCTGCACCTTGATCGACATCAGTCCGGGTGGTTGTTACATTGAGACCATCGAGACATTTCCCACTGGAACGGTTCTGGAGATCGTAGTGCGGACGGCAGACCTAAGACTGCGCGTCCATGGAAAAGTGCTGAGCACGCATCCGGGATTCGGTATGGGAGTCGAGTTTAGTCTGAGAACTGACGACCACCGCAAACAAGTGCAGCAGCTGATTTCACATGCTCAATCCGAGCCAAAGCTGATCTAGGGGATTGTCTATTCTTAAAAGAATGCTTTGATCCATCCGTACCGAAAGATCTTCAGCCCTGAAGCACTTTTTCTTCGAACGTTGCTTTCTTGAAATAGTCCAGCGACATCCGCAGTCCCGTCTCAAGATCGATTCTAGGTTCCCATCCCAGCAATGTTCTGGCTTTCGTGATATCGGGCCGTCGTTGCTTCGGATCGTCCTGAGGCAGCGGTTCGTAGCGTATTTCGCTTTTCGAGCCAGTGACCGCAAGCACTCGCTGAGCGCATTCGAGAATAGTGAATTCGGTGGGATTTCCGATGTTGACGGGCAAATGCTCTGAAGACTTCGACAAGCGTATAAACCCGTCGACCTCATCGCTCACGTAGCAAAAGCTGCGAGTCTGGCTGCCATCACCGTAGACCGTCAAGTCCTCGCCGCGAAGCGCCTGCTTCATGAAGTTGGGGACGACGCGTCCGTCGTTGAGTTGCATGCGCGGCCCGTACGTATTGAAGATGCGCACAATGCGCGTGTCCACATTGTGATAACGATGGTAGGCCATGGTGACGGCTTCGCTAAACCGTTTGGCTTCGTCGTAGACCGAACGCGGACCGATGGGATTCACGTTTCCCCAGTACGTTTCCTTCTGCGGATGCTCCAAGGGGTCGCCGTAGCACTCCGAAGTGGAGGACGTCAGATATTTCGCGCCGTACTTGCGGGCTACATCCAGCGCGTGAAACGTGCCTAGGGATCCCACCTGGAGGGTTTCGATTCCATGTTTTGTGTAGTCAACCGGACTGGCCGGGCAGGCGAAATGAAATACGTAATCCACCTTGCCGCAGTCGAAGGGCTGGTTGATGTCGATCTGTTGGAATTCGAATCGGGGTTCGTTGCGGAGATGGTCGAAGTTGGATCGCCGCCCGGTCAGGAGATTATCGGCGACAACGACGGAATAACCCTCCGCCAGCAACGCGTCGCACAGATGAGAACCCAGGAAGCCGGCTCCGCCGGTGACCAGTGCCCGCTTGCTCATGAATGGCTGGCTTTCCTCGGCGGGACTGCGGCCTCAACCGGCACTGATTCGGGCGTTGCTGCTGGTCGTCCGACACTGTAGTAAGTGAACCCATGCGCCGCCATGGCATCGGGATCATAGAGATTGCGCCCGTCGATCACGATGGGATACTTCAACTCCCGGTGCAGGTGATCCAAATCCAAGCTGACGAATTCGTCCCATTCCGTGAGAATCAGGAGCGCATCAGCGCCGCGGGCTGCTTCGTAGGCATCACTGGCGTATTCGATGCTCGAATTCAAAACTTCTTTCGCGCGTTCTTGCGCCGCGGGATCATAGGCCGCGATCTTGCAGCCTTCCTGCAGCAAAGTCTGCACCAACAAAACGGCTGGTGATTCGCGGATATCGTCAGTTCCACCTTTGAAAGCGAGGCCGAGTACACCCAAACGCTTGCCCCGCAGCGTCCAAAGGGCGTTGTGTACTTTGCGCAAAAAGCGCTGGCGCTGGTCCTCGTTGATACGGATTACTTCGTCGAGCAGACGGAACTCGTATCCGCACTCGCGTGCTACCGCACGAAATGCCATCAGATCCTTGGGGAAGCAGGACCCGCCATATCCGATTCCTGGGTTCAGAAAACGCGGCCCGATTCGGCTATCGGTTCCGATGCCCTGGCAAACCTGCTGCACGTTCGCTCCCACCGATTCGCACACCGATGCGACTGCGTTGATGAACGAAATCTTCATCGCCAGAAATGCGTTGCAGGCGTGTTTGATCAGTTCTGCGCTCTTAGTGCTGGTGATGATCAACGGCGGCGGAATCTGCGCTTGGTCCGGGCCCGGGATTGCATCCGGGCGCTTGTAATAACTTCCATCCGTCAGCGGCGCATAAATCGTCCGCAGGACCGCAGCGCATCTTTCGTTGTCAGCGCCTACCACGATGCGATCGGGGTACAAGAAATCGGTGACCGCCGTTCCTTCCCGCAGAAACTCAGGATTGGAAGCGACATCAAAGGAATCCGGCGGCGCGGCATTGCGGAGAATGATTTTGCGGATCCATTCGCTGGTATACACCGGAACCGTGCTCTTCTCGACTACGACCTTGTAACCATTGATCGCCGAAGGAATGATCCGAGCTACTGATTCCACATAAGAAAGATCGGCATGACCCTGCTCTGTAGGCGGTGTTCCCACCGCGATAAAGACAGCCGCACTGGCTTCGACGGCGGCGTGCAGGTTGTCCGAAAAAGTGAGGCTGCGACCGCGATGTCGCTCCAGCAGTTCCGGCAAAAACTTCTCGTGAATCGGCACCTGGCCGCTATTGAGCGCCGCCAGCTTCTGCTGATCGTTGTCCACCAGGATGACCTGATGGCCCACGTCGGCAAAGCATGCCCCGGCCACCAGACCGACATATCCTGATCCCACTATAGCGATGTGCATCTAAAGCTCCTGAGGACTGCATCAAACGCGAAAATCCGCATAATTTCAACTGTAAAAACCTACTTTATCAGTTTTTCGTGATAGGCAGGGAATTGCCAGATAGGTTCCGCGGAATTGAATGCAGGAACGGGAAAACGTCGACCCGCGCCTCCTCTTAGCAACAACTGAGAACCGAGAACTGACCACTGACCACTGACTTTATTCACCAAGTGCCTACATCCTGCGGCTAGGTTCCGTTTCCCGACAGCGGCACAGCCTGCGGGCTGGTCGGATCATTGTCGGTGATACTGACGTTGGCCGACCGCGACCCCTTGGCCGTTGGAGTGAACGTCACCGTTATAGTGCATTTGCTTTGCGGAGGCACGCTGGTTCCGCAATTGTTCGTCTGCGAGAAATCGTTCGGGTCAGCCCCTTTGATCGCGATCTGCGTGATGGAAAGCGAACTTGTACCCAGATTGCTCAGAGTCACCTTGATCGGCACACTCGAAGTTCCAACCTTCTGATTCCCGAACTCGATTGCGGTGGGTGAGAGCACGACAGCGGTGCCCGTGCCTGACAATGCTACCTTCTGCGGGCTGCCCGTCGCATTATCAGTAACCGAGAGCGTACCGTTGACCACGCCATAGTCGGTGGGTGTGAACGTCACCTGGATCTCGCAGTTCGCGTTGACCGCCAAAGTCGATGGGCAATTATTCGTCTGACTGAAGGGAGCTGCGGTTGTGATGCTTGAAATCGTGATCGGCTGGTTGCCCGTGTTTGTCAGCGTCGCATCCTGCGGCTGGCTCGTCGTTCCCACCAGCTGGGTAGAAAAGGTTAAGGTCGACGGCGTCAAGGTCACCGTATAAGTTTGATCCGTCCCAGTCCCGCTCAGGGGAATGCTAAATGGCGGGGATCCTTTCTGGTTTACGTTCAGCGAAGCAGACTCCGCCCCTACCAGGCTCGGCGTGAATGTGACCTGAAACTGGCAGCTCGCGTTTGAGGCCAGGCTCGACCCGCAGTTGTTCTTCTGCGCAAAGTCCGCAGAATTGGTACCGGTAATGTTGATGCTGAAGTCCTGCTTCAAAGGGCCGAAATTCGTCAACGTCGCAGTTTGCGGCGGACTGGTTGTACCTACGCCCAGTGATCCAAAGTTGAGGCTGATCGGAGTGAAATAGAGAGCACGCTGCACAAATGTGGACAATGCATCGTTCAGCGCGTCGATGCCGAGCAGATCCAACTGCCCGTTCGCGACGAAAGCGCCCATGCTGATTGGATATCCCGAGCCCATGCCAGCAAAGGTCAGCGGGGTTTGGAATGTGCCGTTCCCATTACCCAGCAAAACATTTAGACCTGCGGCAACGTCCAGCTTGCCGTCCCCGTTAAAGTCTCCGATGTTAACCGACGCACTCCCACCACTCGCCACACTGGCGCCTTTCCGGAAAGTTCCATCGCCGTTTCCCAACAGCACGGAAACTCCATCGGTCACCAGATCGATCTTTCCATCGCCATTCACATCGGCCGCGGCTACAGAATCTCCTGCATACTCCACCGAATAGCTAACATTATTTGGGAAGTTGCCTTTCCCGTCACCGAGATATACTTTGACAGCGCCCTTTCCGAAAAAGTCAGTGCCGCTGACTGCGACATCCAGATTCCCATCGCCGTTGAAGTC
>Ga0116125_1001230_pt1 | contig 11292 bp, 13 predicted proteins | sample June2015DPH_16_1_2_FD_89729 | JGI IMG/M metagenome (GOLD analysis project Ga0116125, IMG submission 89729) | Peatland microbial communities from SPRUCE experiment site at the Marcell Experimental Forest, Minnesota, USA - June2015DPH_16_10 | ecosystem: Environmental > Terrestrial > Soil >...
ATCTTCGTGTTGCTATAGATATCTACAATGTTTTCGGTGCTCAAGGAGTCTCCGGAATGTAAGAGTGACAATCCTAAGCTACCAGGGATTTCATCAGTGCTTTGTAAGACTTATGTAATTTCGAGCGAGACCCCGGCGTTAGCCTTACAAGCATCGGCGAAGTTATCCTATAACCCTGGGGTATGGGTTAAATGACACGGAAGATCGTGGAACGGATCGCCGCCGATACCGGGATCCCGAATCTAGCCGCAGTGCTGGAGGGACTTCCGACCAGCGACTTGCAGTCGCTGCTCATGCACGTTTTTCAAGCCCGGACTCGCGTGCTGGAAGTGCCAGATGTGTCGCGAAACGCCGGGCGAAGCCTGCTGCAAGCCTCAAAAATCGACGCCCGGCTGTTCAATACATTCGATCGCGTGGCTTTCGAGGTTGCCGAAGGGTTCGAAGCTGTTGATCTCGCCCCGGTCTGCAGTTTAGGTCTAAACCGTGTCCTGGGCGGTATCGACCAGAACAGCGTCTTAACCACTATTCGGAATGCCGAGGTGCTGGGCGATGCCACCATGCCGCTAGCGGTAGAATGCTGGCGAAGGCGCAAGGACAGGTCCCGCCGTGGCGACCAGACGCCGGTGCGCTTGGCGAGCAGCCACCGGGTGGTCCGTCTCCAACCTTTCGACATGCCTGGCTATGTCCCGCATTTCCGGCTTTTTTCGATGGTGACGGCCGGGCGCGATACCGGCTCACTGGCGTTTGAGATTCGGCATCTGGGTGAGCACATTCGCTTTTATTTGAGACTATTTCGGCAACTGGGCGCGTACGGATTCCATTTGGTCAGCCCACTGGTCGAAATCTCAGATACCGGCATTGTGCAAGGCTTGCTGGCCGCTCATGGCGTGAGCCTCGATGACGTACGGGAGTCAATCCGTGCACATCGCTCCGGAGGGTCCGAGCAGTTTCTGGCCGAACGCGGAATCGCGCTTCCGAACGCGGCTGAAATCCCGCCCGGGTTGCAGGGAATCGAAAGGCTAACCCGCCTGAAATTGGGCCTGCTGGAAGAGCTGCGCGAGGAGTTCCCCGAGGCTCAATTCCACTTCAACCTGGCGCGCCTGGAAGGCCTCAACTATTACAGCGGTTTCTGCCTGCGGATCTCGCCACTGACTGCGGACGGTGCGCGTTTCCCGGTGGCCGACGGCGGATTTACCGATTGGACTGCGCGACTGCTCCAGAACAAGAAAGAACGGCTGCTGACCAGCGGCATCGGAACCGAATTTGTGTGCTTCCGCTACCGCGCGGTGTAGCATTGGCGCGATAATTCGAACTATGGCCGTTTCCGCCGACACACTTCGACTTCACCTCGATTACGCGGCCTGGGCGAGCCGCCGCCTCCTCGACTGCGCGGCCAAACTGTCCGAAGAAGAGTTAACGCGCGATTTCAAAACGTCGCACCGCAGCGTCCTTGATACGCTGGCGCATGTTTTCGCCGCCGACCGGACCTGGTTCGGCCGTATTCAGGGAGATCCTCCGGCTAGCTTCATCAATCCCGAAGACCGGCAGCTATCGGTTCTCGAAAAAGAGTGGCCGGCGCTGCAAAACCGCTGGAAGCACTGGGCCGCGCCATTGACCGACCCAGACGTACAAGCGAAGCTTGCGTACCGCGACATGAAGGGCAACCCATGGGAACAGCCCTTGTGGCAAATCCTGCTACACGTGGTAAATCACGGCACCCATCACCGCGGCCAAGTCTCCGGGTTTTTGCGAGCCATGGGACACAATCCGCCGCCGCTGGATTTGATCGCGTTCTACCGGGAGTCGCCTTAGGGCGACCTTCTTCGGTTATTCGGTTCTTCAGTTCCTCTGTTCAAACGCACGGGCCGGATGGAGCGGGATTTCGAGATAGAGAGGCAGGACCCCTGCCGCCAAGGCTGAAGAGATTGAGCGCACCGTTCATCCGCGCGAGGCTGCGTGACCGGCGGCAGTGTATCAGAGTATGTTAGGCGCTACAATCGTCGCATGAAACTTCCCGCATTCTGTCTGCTTTTCGCCTTGACATTAAGCGCTCAAGTCGTAACTGGAGATTCCATTGTCAGCAGGCTCGAGTCAGCTTTACAAACAATCGACGCGGATCAAGTTCACACACCGATTTCCATAGTGATCGCGGTGCAGACCAACTATGAAATCCAGGCGGCAATGGTTAGAAGCATTCCGAAGATTCGCTCCATGTTGGAGCCTCTGGTAAGCTCCCTTCGAGGCGAAGTGGAGGTACTATCCTACGGCGACCGCGTCAGGGTTTTTGTCGTGCAACCCTTTACTTCGGATTCCAGCAAGGCGGCCGAAGCGATAGCGCATCCCAAGATTTTGTCGGCGCTGCAAGGCTCAACCTCCAATGTGTTGGACGCAATCGCTCAGGCGACTTCAGACCTCGAAACGCGCCCATCTAGTCGACGTCAGATCGTCCTGGTACTTGGAAAGAACACTAACGACCCTGAAAGCGAGAAAAAGCTGAAGGATTTCATCGGCCATGCCGCCGACCGGCTTCCGAACCTGGTCTTCCTCTTCCCTTTAGTTCCCTGATCCCGCCTACCGGAAACCGTAGCTGTATCAACAACCTCCATGAAGCTGCCGCATCCCGCGCCACCCACCCATGCTATTCAGGTGGCGAGGTCCCAAACATGCCAGCTCCATGAATACAAACAAGCTCCCTGGGAGGGGGCCGACATGGCTTCGTTTTTTCAAAACACCAAGTCCAACGCCCAGGGCCCCGCAATATCGCCGTCACCCCGTCACCGAACCTCGAAGCTTCTTAACGATTTCGCGGGCTAACGAACCGAACAACCGAATAACCGAACAACCGAACAACCGGCACCCGTTTGACACCCCCACGCCCAATTCGGTAACCTAAAGTGACTGTAAGTCTTGAACGGAGAAGGTCTGTCTATATGAAAACCCCGATTCCTACTGAAGGCGAAATAGTGCGCCAGTGGCATGTTGTGGATGCCGACGGCCAAGTTTTGGGCCGCATCGCCAGCAAAGCCGCATTGATCCTGATGGGGAAACATAAGCCGACTTATACGACGTTCCTGGACACTGGCGATCACGTGATCGTCATCAATGCCGAAAAGGTGCGGCTCACCGGCAACAAGGATCAGCAAAAGCTTTATCGCCGCCACAGCGGTTATCCGGGCGGGTTGACCGAAGTTGGCGCCGTCAAGATGCGCGCGACGCGGCCCACCAAAATGATTGAGCAAGCCATTGCAGGCATGCTCCCCAAAACCAAACTTGGCAAACAAATGTATCGCAAATTGAAAGTTTACGCGGGAGCGAAGCACCCTCACCAAGCGCAACAGCCCGTGGAACTGTCATTGAGCTAGGCAAACAGCAGAAAGGTATCTGAGTGGCAGCAACGTTAGTACAGCATTTGGGAACAGGCCGGAGAAAGACTTCGGTGGCGCGGATTTTCCTGCGATCGGGTAAAGGACAGATTACCGTTAACGGCCGGTCTTTCGAACATTATTTCGTCAACGAATCGGCGCGCGCCATGGTGCGCCAGCCGCTGCTGGCCACGGAAGTGGCCGACAAGTTCGACATCATTATTCTCGCCGACGGCGGAGGCACTGCCGGACAGGCCGGCGCCGCCCGGCTGGGCATTGCCCGCGCGCTCATCGAATTCAATTCCGAGCTGCGCCCGAAGTTGAAGGCGCTTGGATTGCTGACGCGCGATCCCCGCGCGCACGAGCGCAAGAAGTACGGACAAAAGGGCGCGCGCAAGCGGTTCCAGTTCTCGAAACGCTAGCTGTCGCCGATCAATCATAACGGCCGGTTTCCTGCGGCGCACACAAATTCCGCTTTGGGCCGTGTGCGCGCAGAAGACCGGGCGAAACCCCTAACCAGAAAAACAAGGAGGCAGTTTGCCGTCAATTTCAATGAAAGAATTGCTCGAAGCGGGCGTTCACTTCGGGCACCAGACCAAGCGCTGGAATCCAAAGATGAAAGAATACATCTTTGGCGAACGTAACGGAATCTACATCATCGATCTCCAAAAGACCCTGAAACTTTTCAAGGACGCTATGCGCTACGTCGCGGAAGCAGCCGCGCAGGGCAAGACTGTCCTATTTGTCGGAACCAAGCGGCAGGCGCAGGAAGCCATAGCCGAAGAAGCTGCACGCTGCAGCCAGTTCTACGTCAACCAGCGCTGGTTGGGCGGATTACTCACCAACATGTTGACCGTACAGAAATCGATCAAGCGCCTTAAAGAACTGGACGCTCTAGCTACCGACGGCGCTTACGCCGGCCGGGCCAAGAAAGAAGTCGGGCGCCTGGAGCGTGAGCGCAAGCATCTGCAACAGAACCTGGCTGGCATCAAAGAAATGAACGGCCTGCCTGACGTATTGTTCGTAGTGGATTCAAACAAGGAAGCCATTGCCGTTAAGGAAGCGCGCAAGCTGGGCATTCCTGTGGTAGCCGTGGTGGATACCAACTGCGATCCCGACGAAGTGGACCACGTCATCCCCGGCAACGACGATGCGTTGCGCGCCATCCGGCTGTTCACTACCAAAGTGGCCGACGCGGTGATCGAAGGCCGCGCATTGGCCACAGAGCAGGACTTCGCCGCCGAAAAAATCGTCACCGACGAAACTCCGGTGGAAGAGATCCCCGAATACACGCAGTTCGATCCGCAGCAATTGGATCAGCTCATGTCGGAAGGGCTCTCGGACGAAGATCTGCCTTCCATGTCTCTACCTCGCAGCAAAGCCACGGTGGAAGACTAGGGACCCAGGCGACAGCGAACCGAATAACCGAATAACTGAACAATGGATCATGGACATTAGCGCAAAACTCGTAAAGGAACTCCGCGACCGGACGGGCGCGGGCATGATGGAATGCAAGAAGGCTTTGGTTGAGGCCAAGGGCAACCTGGCGGAGGCCGAAATCATTCTACGAAAGCACGGCATCGCTTCGGCGTCCAAGAAATCGACCCGGACCACCCGGCAAGGGATCGTGAGCAGCTACATCCACCCTGGCGCGCAAATCGGAGTGTTAGTGGAAGTGAACTGCGAGTCCGATTTCGTGGCGCGCACGGACGACTTCCAGGGTCTGGTGAAGGATCTCGCCATGCAGATCGCGGCCGCCGACCCGCAATTCATCCGCAAGGAGGATGTAACGGCTGAATTGTTGGATAAAGAAAAAGACATCCAACGCGGGCGGGCCTTGCAGGAAGGCAAGCCTGAAAAGATGGTGGATAAGATCGTGGAAGGCCGCCTGCAAAAGTTCTACGAAGAGGTTTGTCTTTACGAACAGCCCTTCATTCGCGAAAACTCCACTACGGTAGGCGATTTGATTAAAGCGGCGATCGCCAAGCTGGGTGAAAACATCTCGGTCTCGCGCTTCGTCCGCTTCAAGGTAGGCGAAGCGGCCTTGATTGAGGAAACGGCGGAACAATCCGCTCCATAGCGTAGCGCACGCACTCGTGCGTGCCGCGTTCACACTCGTGTGAACGCCTGGGCAACTATGCCAAAGTACACCCGCATCGTTCTCAAGCTCAGCGGCGAGGCGCTCGCCGGGGGCGGCGCTTTTGGTGTCGATCCGGAGCGCGTGAAAAGCCTGGCCGCCGAAATTGCCGAAGTCACTAAGACCGGAGTCCAGATGGGCCTGGTGGTGGGCGGCGGCAATTTCTTCCGTGGAGTAGCCGCCGCAGCCATGGATATGGATCGCGTCGCAGCCGACCACATGGGCATGCTGGCAACAGTTATCAACGCCATCGCCCTCCAGGACGCCCTCGAGAAAGCCGGCGTTCCCACGCGGGTGATGACCGCCATCCAGATGCATCAGGTGGCGGAGCCTTACATACGCCGCCGGGCCATTCGGCATCTCGAGAAAGGCCGCATCGTGATCTTCGCGGCCGGTACTTCGAATCCCTATTTTTCAACGGACACCGCGGCGACATTGCGTGCCTTGGAGGTCCACGCCAATGTCATCGCCAAAGGCACGCGCGTGGACGGCGTGTACGACAAAGATCCCTTGCGCAATCCGGACGCGGTGCTCTACAAACAGGTGAGCTATCTGGAAGTGCTGGCCAAAGCCTTGGCCGTGATGGACGCCTCGGCCGTGGCCATGTGCCGCGACAACCAGCTCCCCATTGTGGTTTTCAATTTGAATGTGTTCGGCAATATAATGCGTATGTCGGTGGGCGAGCCCATTGGGACGCTCATCCACTAATCGAAAGTTATGAAAAACGAACCTCAAACCACTCCCGCTGCCCATGTTTATCAGACCGTGAAAGAGATCGAGGCGAATGCGAAGATGCGTATGGAGAAGGTGCTCTCAGACCTCCAGCACGACATGGCCGCGGTACGCACTGGCCGCGCCTCAGTCACCTTGCTGGATAATATCCGGGCGGATTATTACGGGACGCCTACACCACTCAACCAAATGGCCACGCTGCATGTTCCCGAGCCTACTTTGATCACACTGCAACCTTGGGATGTTTCGCAGATCGGCGCTATCGAGAAAGCTATTCGCGCCGGCGACCTGGGGTTGAACCCGTCTAATGACGGCAAGCTGATCCGTGTGCCCATTCCGCCTCTCACCGAGGAGCGGCGCAAAGAACTGGCGAAGAAGCTGCACCACATCGCCGAGGATCACCGCGTGGCGATGCGCAACATCCGGCGCGACGCGAACGAAAACGTCAAGAAGCTGGTGAAGGACAAAATCATCAGCGAAGACGACGACCGCCGCGCTCACGAGGAGATCCAGAAGCTCACCGATGCCAGCATCCAGAAACTGGATCAGGCGGTGAAGGTGAAGGAAAAAGAAGTGATGGAGCTGAAGTAGTCCCAGGCGGCAGAAGGCAGGCGGCAGAGCCCCCGCAGTCCCTAGCCCCCAGCCACTAGGGTCCTCGGAAAGCCTGGATCCACTTTCACTTCCTCGAGCTGCCGCACGTGCCGTTCGCAATGCAGTCCCAGGAAGAGCAGCCATTGGTAGCAATCCAAGTCGCCCAGGAAGGGATGCTTGAAGAAGTGGCTTCGCAGGTCGGCCTCGGTTTCCGTTGCGAACACGACGCTGCGTTGGCGCGTGGACTCGAACTGTTTCAGGAGCTCCTCGAAATCCGGCCAGCGATTCTTCGGGTGAACCATTTCCGGTCCCATCACACGAGTGTTGCGCGCCGGGACTCTTTCCATGACAATCGGATCTTTTCTCCGAACGTCGGCTTGCTTAGTGTCTGGCTCGGGCGGCGCATCGAGCGACCTTTGCAGCGTCTGGAACACAAAATCTTCGACGAGAATAATGTGTTCGACGCAGCCTGCTACCGACCAACGGTCTTCAGCGGGTTGAAATGACCGCTGCTCCGCGGATAGCCCGTCCACTGCTCCGAGCAACCGCACGCGGCTCGCCGCCAAGTGCTCCAAAACCAACCTCCGTTCCGTCGCTTCCATGAAGTGCCTCCTGAATGCGGACGCCCGCGGCCCAGTCGCCCGGATACTCCAGAACCAGTGTACCCGCGCCGTCGGTTTCAAATTCGGACATCTCTTCGTCGTCCGTCTCCACCAGATATTTTGAGCGCGGCTTGAGACTCACCACCAGCACGCGGCCGCCCTCCATCGCGAACTGCATCGGGTTGCGTCCCACCACGACACTCGCATCGCCCACGGGAATCCCCTCAGCCTTAGGACCTAGCGGACCTTTTGGATTGAGCACCGTGACGCGGCCTTCACGGAATATCTGTGCTTCGCCCGCATAAATCCCGAACCAGACCGCATCGTCCTCCCAGTTGGATCGGAGGAACAAGGCTCCGGAGTGCTGATCATGGAAGAATACCGGCAGTTGAAAATAGCTGAGTCCAGGCTGATACGGATTCGCCCACAGGAACTCGTAAGGCGCTCCAAAGATCCCCTGCAGCATGAAACGATCCTGGATCAGCCAGCCCTGCAGGTATTGGCTTTCGAGAGCGTTGTTGTCATACGCCACCGTGCTCAAGCCCGCCGCGCGGGAAAGCGCGGCCCGATCCAGATCGGGTTGTCCCGAACCCTGATAAACAGGAATGCGGTATTCGTTTTCAGGAGCCGAAAGCGGCGCCGGATAGTTGGCCAGCACCTGATAAGTGGGCAGCTCTCTGAAGTAGGTAGGCGCGTCTTCCCTGAGATCGATTTTCAAATTGTCACGAGTGGCGTGCAGGATCTCACAAAGCGCGAATAGCTGGTCAAGCGGGACCAGGATCCGTCCATCCGCCAGTTTGGGCGCAAGCTGCGTGCGCCACCACCCCTGGACCAGCTCTCCGAGCGGATTCTCCTCGGCGTGAGTCTCGTCCGCCGTGGCGATCAACGCCAGAAGGCGGTTGCGCGTGGCAGGAAGGTCCGCACCGGCTTTTTGCGCGGCTAGCTTATGCAACTTCGTTTCGAGCGTTTTCGATTGCGTGGCGCTGAGCAGGGGTTGGCACCAATCGTACACAAGGGCCAGTTGCCGCAAGTCGGTGCCCGGTCCCAGCGCCCAATCCACAGCTTTCTTGCCGACGGCGGCATCGCCCGAAACCGAATAATGAAGTGCCAGCGCGAAGCCCGGTTCCGGCATTTCGGCCGCTGCTCTCACCAACAAATCGAATTGCCGCCAACGCATGGATTCCCGATCGCGCTCCCGCTTGAGCAGCCGTAGCCGCTGCGCCGTAAGGAACAGCCGTGGATGCTCGGTATAGACGCGGAATTCGTCTTGGCCCGATGCTGCCGTGGCTAGAAGGAGGACTAGGATTGGGGTTCGCATTGGGACAAGGACTGGGGGCTTGGGACTCGGGACTGAAAACCCGCACCGCTCGGCAGTCCCTAGTCCCTAGCCCCCAGCCCCTCATTGTGTCACACTGACACACCCGGTCAGTACCTAGCCCCAGCGTTCGCGGGGGCTATACGGACAAGTGGTTGAAAATGCTAACCTAACCGATGGAGCCTGGCGTGCTATCCTTACTAACGAATTGATGAAGGACCTTTGAAACCTGCCCTCTGCTTGCAACGAGCAGAACAGGGGTATTGAGTGGACTGGGGAACGGCGTGCTTGCGGGAACCGGTGCTTAGATTTTTTTGAGACCGCTCTTTGACCCTGTCGGCAAGTTGCAACAGAGGGGTTTTTTTGCGGCTTACTTCGTCAGAACTCGGATGGATCTCGCACATGGGATCCGGTATCGGTTGCGCTGGCGTTCATGGGGAGGAATGTTGGACGCGGGCCTCGCCAGGAATGGAACTGAAATTGAGTATCCAGGCCAGTGTGCCGACGCTAGATCCAGGCCCGACTTGGGCAGACCGCTCCGGAACCGGCGGCTTCAGTAGTCCTCTCCTACCGGTTTCCGGTGCGGTTGTTTTTGGAACGTCCTAGTTTAATACAAGTAACGCTAAGAATACAAGAATCCTGGGAATTCACGAAGTCGAGGAAGAAGGTTGCCGAGCCTCCTTACTCGCATTTCATCCGCACCAACCCAATGGATCGAATTAGAGATCGAACCCAATTTCTAAACCTCGATCCGACAGCAATCTCAACAGCTCGCTCGACATTCCGAGCCCTCGGTTTGATCGCCTGATAGAAATGCCACAAAAGACATCGACGCTATGAGCATTCGGCAGAGAGAGCCAAACTTCCGGGATCGGACGGCAGGCCCGTCGGCTGCATTCTCAAGCCGTCGTCAATGTCGGTGTTCTCGCAGCAATCCCTTGGACCTGCTCTTCAAGATTCGTCGAGCCTTTTGGAAAAAGGGAGTGCCTTTCTAGGCTGCAGATGGGAGCCCTCGTGAATCCGAAATTCGACTTTCCATCGATCGACAGCCACTCTAACCATGGCGTGGCTTCGAGCGCGCACCTTGGCGGCTTCCGTGAAACGGATGAAAATGAAAAAGGCTATGCCAACTGAGTCGAATGTACTACAGGAGCTAGCGAAGCGTTTCAAAGGGCGTCTGTCGCAGTGCCAGGTATACGACGCCAATGTCTGTACTAGTCGCTCCGTGCCCGGGAGACCGTGGGAACTGCTTCCTGTGTCAGGGGAACCGTTCTTCCAGATGTTGAGATTTACCTGCAGAGGACGAAAAGTGACGGTGCTGGCGAACCGCACCTACGTTCACGGGGCGGCCAACGGAACATTTGCGAGCATGCCGTTGACAATCAATGCGAAACAAATGCTCTTTCGATCAGAATTTGCATGCGCTCTTCATGTGGGTGGTCAGCGATACGCTGTTTTCACAGAGGATGGGAAAGTGTCGTCGGTCCAGAAGTATGCACTTAGCCGACCCGAGCTGACGTCTTTAGTTAAAGAGTCTGGTCTGCAAGAAGGAGAGAGCCTTTACTTCACGAAGGGGGAAATAGGTTTCTATTTGAAGCGACCCGGCACTGATCGCACGATTGGCATTATCGATCAGGTGATTCAGCTGGCCGCGAACGTCGAGAACGACGAAGAAGAGCTTAACTTGGAGCTGCTGCCGGTCCAGTTTCACGCGATTATCCCAACGATAAAGAGGTGGGCAGTGGCGGACGATTCAGAGCGGGATGACCTGCTCTCCACGACACCAGAAGTCGTACTACGATCGCTGACAGATGAGGTCATTCCATATCTTGACGCCATCGACTCGTACCTGGACTCGTTCCGAGGAGAAGCACCAACCGAGCAGGCGGCCGCCTTGGGAAGGTTGGCTGAATGTGCCCTCGAAGCCAAGCAACGCTTGGTTGACAAGGCTGGGCCGTGAGCCGACCAATTCCGCTGTGGGCGGACCTAGACAGCTTCCGCATCTTCCCGCTTCCTCGACTTCCATGAATTCTCGAGTTCCTTGTATTCTGAATACTCATGTCCCAACTTGTTGTCACCTTCGGCGAAACCATGCTCCGCCTCGCTCCGCCTGGTTTCGAGCGTTTTCTTCAGTCCCCACAATTCGTCGCCACCTTCGGCGGAGGCGAGGCCAATGTTGCGGTTGCTCTGGCGGGTTTCGGCAATCCTGCCAAGTACATCACGGTACTGCCTCCGAATAATCCCATCGCGGACGCGCTCATCGGTGAGTTGCGGCGCTTCGGCGTCGACGCTTCTCAAGTAGTCCGAGGGCCCGGGCGCATGGGGATCTACTTCGTCGAGACTGGCTCGAACCAGCGGGCGTCGAAAGTGGTCTATGACCGCGCAAACTCCGCCATCGCGCTGGCCAAGCCGGGCGATATCGATTGGGGCAAGGCGTTCGCAGGCGCCGGATGGTTCCACATTACAGGCATCACGCCGGCGCTGAGCCAGAGCGCCGCGGACCTGTCCCTCGAAAGCATGCAGGCCGCGCGCCAGGCTGGGCTGACGGTCTCC
>Ga0116125_1001231_pt1 | contig 11279 bp, 10 predicted proteins | sample June2015DPH_16_1_2_FD_89729 | JGI IMG/M metagenome (GOLD analysis project Ga0116125, IMG submission 89729) | Peatland microbial communities from SPRUCE experiment site at the Marcell Experimental Forest, Minnesota, USA - June2015DPH_16_10 | ecosystem: Environmental > Terrestrial > Soil >...
GGCATCGGCACGGGGACGTGGGTGTTGATGTCAGAGATCTGTCCGAACCGAATACGAGGACGCGCCATGTCGATCGCGACCTTATTTCTATGGTGTGGAACCCTGATTGTTACTCTCACGTTTCTGTCGATGGTACGAGCGTTGACCGCGCCCGGCGCATTCCTGCTTTACGCGGTCATTTGCATGGCAGCGGTTTTGTTTGTAAAGCTAGCAGTTCCGGAAACCAAAGGACGCAGCCTCGAGGAAATCGAAACTTGGTGGCTGGCTAGCGGAGCAAAGGCAAAACTGTGATGGGAAACAAGAAGAATATCGGCACGCTGCCGCCCGCCGAGGGTGAAAATTTTCTCGGTGCAATCCTATTGAGCCGTTACCTGGAACTCGGCGTGTAGCGGGGCTGTGGAGTCTTCTCCCGCCCAGACGTCAAACTTTTCTGGTTCCACAACCCAGGTCTTTCCTTGCGGGCTCCAGAAACTCAGCTCGTCGCGGCCGAGTGGAAAGGTAAGAGTTTGAGTCTGGCCCGGCCCCAGCGCGACGCGACGGAATCCTTTCAATTGCCGAACCGGCCGCGAGGCCGATCCCGCACGCTGATGAATGTAGATCTGCACGACTGCATCGCCTGCGGTTTGACCGGCGTTGGTAACGTCGACCGAAACTTCGGTCGTTTCCCCGGACTTGATTTGCGTCTTGCTCAATTGCAAATGATCAAAATGAAAGCTGGTGTAGCTCAACCCGTATCCGAAAGGATAGAGTGGCTTGCTCGATAGATCCCAGTAACGCGAAGTAAACTTCGGACGGTCGTCGGGATCATGCGTCAGGTTATGGTTGTAGTAAATTGGCTCCTGGCCTGCTTCTCGCGGCCAGCTCACGGGCAGCTTGCCCCCCGGATTCACATCGCCAAACAGCACATCAGCCACGCTGTCCCCCCCGACAGTGCCGGGATACCACGCTTCGAGAATTGCCGGCACGTGCTGCGAAGCCCAGCGAATATCCAACGGTCTGCCGTTCACTAATACTAGAACGACTGGCTTTCCGGTGGCCGCGACCGCCTCGAGCATCTGCTCCTGAATTCCGGGAAGATCAAGCGCCGCTCTCGAAGCTCCTTCCCCGCTCATGTCTGCGGCTTCGCCCATAACAGCGATCACGATGTCCGCCTGCTTAGCAGCGTCTACCGCGCGGTGCAACGCTTCCTCGACTTCCGCTGGTGTTGGAACGGGCTTCGGCTTCTTGCCGAACAGCGCGTCTATCAGCGCCGGATAATCGCGCCGCAATGCCGGCCCGCTGACCGTCGTAATCTTTACGTTGGCTCCCAACTTGTTCCTGAGGCCTTCCTCGACCGTCACGACGTGGCTCTTGGGAGATCCTCCAAACAAACCTTCGACCGTCCAGCCGCCCTCGAGGTCAGCGACGGAATTCGCCAGAGGACCGATCAACGCTATTTTTTTTAAGCTCCTCGACAGCGGAAGAGTGTGGCTCTCATTGCGCAACAGCACCATCGATCGTGCCGCCAGCTTCCGTTCCAAATCGCGGCTGCTCTGCCGGTTCAACACCGCATCCACTTTCGTCTCGTCGACAAACGGATGTTCAAAGAGCCCCAACCGAATCTTCATTTCGAGAATTGGCCGCACCGCATCATCGAGCTGAGCGGGCGTAATCTTGCCCGAAGCTACCAAGTTCGGCACGTTCTTTATCAGCATATCGCTCGCCATATCCATGTTCAGCCCGGCAGTAATCGCGCGATACGCAGCGTCCTCCGGGTCAGAGGCAAAACCGTGAGTCACGAGGTTGCCCACCGCAATCGCATCTGAAACCACAAACCCCTGGAAGCCCCAAGTGTCGCGCAGCACGTCGTGCAGGAGCCACCGGTTGCCGGTCGCCGGGACATCGTTCAGATCCATGTAGGCACTCATCAAACTGCCCACGCCCTGCTTCACCGCCGCGTGGAACGGGACCAGGTACACGTTCCACATCAGTTCCTCGGGAACATAGGAGGAGTCGTAGTCTCGGCCGCCATCGGCGGCGCCGTAGCCGGCGAAGTGCTTGGCACAGGCCAGCACGCTTGTGGGGCCGAGTTCCATCCCCTGGAATCCAACCACTTGAGCCCGCGCCATCGCCGAGCCAAGGTAGGGATCTTCACCCGCTCCTTCCACGATGCGACCCCAGCGAGCGTCCCGCGCAATATCCACCATCGGCGCGAAAGTCCACTGGATGCCCGCTGCACGCGCGTCCTCCGCAGCCACTCTTTGAGCTTGAGCTTCTACCGAAGGATCCCACGAAGCAGCCATTGCCAGGGGAACGGGAAAGACGGTGCGGTAGCCGTGGATTACGTCAAAACCCACCAGCAGAGGAATGTGCAGCCGCGAACGGTCGACCGCCACGTGCTGCAGTCGATTGATCTCCTTCACATCTACCTGCCAAAGGATTGAGCCAACCTGTCCCTTTGCGAGAGCGTCGTCTGAAACCTCCTTGACAAAGTCCGCTGCAGTTATTCCCGAGGCTTGGTTAAGCTGCCCCACCTTTTCTTCTACGCTCATCTGCTGCAGAAGTGCGTCGGCGCGTTCGCGGACGCTCTGTCCGGTCGACTGGGACGACGACTGAGCTGTACCGGCAACTGGCACCAGACAGACAACGGACATTGCCACTAGGAATGAGGCGCCGGTTCGTAGTCTCATCGTTTGCTCCTTCAGTCGTCTAAGTTCGGATCATTCTCGCTCAGTGTGGCATGTTTGACAATCCGCGTGCAGTTCTTGTTGCAGCCTAAGTCCGTTCTCGGGGCAGACTGTGCCCTACATTGTCGTTTCCTATGTGTATCACCGCGGGCCAGGCATTCTGAAATACAACGCGGGGGTGGTTCCCAGCGTTTTCCTGAACATGGAAATGAATGAACTCGGCGTGCTATAGCCGGATTCCAGTGCGGCGTGCGTGACCTTTGCTCCCTCGGCCAAAAATCGCATCGCCTGCATAAGGCGCAACTGCTGCCGCCATTTGCCAAAGGTCATCCCCACATCGTCCTGGAAGAGTCTTTCCACCGTCCTGCTGCTGGCACCCGCTGTCTTACATATGAGCTTGAGGGACCGACGGTCGGTTGGGTGGGCTAACAGTGCTACAGCGACTCGGAGCGCCCGCGGATCGGAAGGATTGGGCAGCCGCAGAGGAACCAACTGAATATTTTCCAGTTGGTCGATGATCACGTCGATCAAATGACGCTGCCGCTTGCTGGTCTTCCTCAGGGCAGCAAAGGTGCAGGCTTTCAGAATCAGCTCTCTCAGCAGCGGCGACACGTTCACTACGCAACAACCTCGCGGCAGAGTCTTAGCCAGGCGCGGCCTGAAATATAGCGTTCGCATCGCGACCTCGCCAGACATGGTGATAGTGTGCGGAATCGCCGCTGGTATCCATACCGCCCGGTGCGTGGGTACAACCCAGGCGCAGTCGCTGGTGCGAACGGTCATCACACCCCGGGACGCATAGACAAGTTGATCTCGATCGTGAAAATGCAACGGGATGACGTGCCCTGCGGGGTAATCGTGCGTGTGTGTCGTGATCTGGGCGTGGCGATCTCGCGAAGGATCAAACATCGCCCTTTGGCGCTTTTGCGACATTCATTGTCACAATATCGAAAGTACGCAGACCAGGCAAGCGCTAATCTGAGCGCTGAGATTGAGAATGGAAGGTGGGTTCGCTTGAACCGCTTGCACGAGTGGCTGTGCCGTTCTGCCCGATGGCGAAAAACTATCCAGCAGCGAGTGCCGTGGGTCGTTTCAGGCGCCGAACTTGGGCACAACGTCCTTGAACTCGGACCCGGTCCGGGTCTTACAACCGATTTGTTGCGGCTCAGGGTGGGGCACATCACGGCTATCGAAGTTGACCCGAAATTGGCGGAGTCCCTGCGCTCGCGTATGCGGGGCAGCAATGTTGAAGTCGTCGCCGGTGATGCCACGGTCATGCCTTTCGCGGACAGCCAGTTTTCGGGAAGTGTTTCGTTGACCATGCTGCATCACGTGCCCTCTCCGGAACTGCAGGACAAACTGCTCCGTGAGGTATGGCGTGTACTGAAGCCGGGAGGGGCATTCGTGGGCAGCGACAGCCTGCAGAGTCTATTTATGCGGGTCATCCATATCGGCGACACGCTTGTCCCGATTGCGCCCGATACGTTTGGTGTACGGCTCGAAGAAGCGGGATTCAAGGTTTTAGAACTGGAAAAGTGCGCTGGCGCATTTCGCTTCCACGCACGGAAGCCCGCAGCACGTTGGGCTCGAGAGCAACAGGTCGTGAGTTGAAATCAGGAGGAGGAATACGATCATGAAGCGAAACATCGTTGTACAGATTTCGAAGTGGTTCAGAAGCATTCTCTTGCTGGTTGTCATCGGGGGATCATTTTCCCTGGCGACGCCATCTGCACGAGCGGCGGTCGATGCCGACTCCTGCTCCGCAAACTCGGAGAGCCGGCAGTTGGATTTCTGGCTGGGCGATTGGACGGTGACGTATCCCGCCATGCTTGGCAGCGCGAACAGCACAGTTTCACTCGCGCTCGACAAATGTTTGCTCACCGAAACCTGGGACGGGGGCAAGGGTCACAGTGGGGAGAACATGTTCGCCTACAGTTCGGACGACAGGAGCTGGCACGGCATGTTCGCGGATAACCAGGGCCGTGTGCACGTGTTTGAAGGAAAGGTTACGCAAGGCTCTGCCGAGTTTACTGGACCGAGCCGTGGACCCGACGGAAAAGAGGTTCTCAACAGAATCAGAGTGGTACGACTGGGCGAGAATAAGGTTGAACAGACATGGGAAAAATCGACCGACGGCGGTGCCACTTGGGCTACGGAGTTCCAGGGCGAGTACTCGCGCAAGAATCATTAACGCAAGTAGTACCTAAGTAGTTTCGTTCGAGCCGCCGTTACTTCTAATCCGGTGCCTGGAGGCGGCGGATCGTAGAATTCAGTAGCCGACACGGGCAAATCGTGTCGTTCGCGGTCAAGCTCCGTTCATGACGGTAAGCAGGAACCTCCCGCGTTTTTGAAAAGCCCTTCCTTAATGAATTCCGCAAGAGTTGTAACACCGTCAATGTTGTCAGTAGAGATGCGATTTGAGAGCCTCTGATCTTTTCTCATTACAATCTCATCACGGTCGTGATCCGTGAGACCTTATGCGCAACCAGTGAATCTATATGTGGCTGAGGTAACCGCGCATCACGCAAGGGGGCGAATCCTAACCCATGCGAAGATAGAGATGCGGAAGCCGAGCAAGCGCGAAAGACATGGAAACATCAACTCTTCGGAGAGTATTCAAAGCATTTCAATATCGGGATTTCCGTTTGATGTGGTTCGGTGCCTGCATGTCCAGTATTGGCACCTGGATGCAAATCGTCGCCCAAGGCTGGCTGATCTACCGGCTAAGCCATTCCGCGTTCTTGCTGGCGATGGATCAGTTTCTAGCTGGTATTCCTATCTTTCTCTTCTCGCTGATCGGCGGTGTCGTAGCGGACCGCGCCGAACGAAGGAAAATTCTCCTCGGCTCGCAATATGTGCAGATGGCCTGCGCCACAATTCTGACCGTGCTGGTGGCGACGGGCCGAATCCACGTATGGCATATGCTCTGCCTCTCGTTCGTTTCCGGATTGGCCCAGGCCTTCGGCGGACCCGCGTACTCGGCGCTGATTCCTTCTCTCGTCGACAGGGAGGATATGCCGAATGCCATCGCGCTGAATTCCATCCAGTTCAATATGGCGGTAACGATTGGCCCAGCACTGGCCGGGCAAGCGTTGGCGAAGTTGGGCGAGCAGTGGTGTTTCGGACTGAATGCGCTTTCCTTCCTCGCCCCGGTCATTTCCCTTTCCATGATTACGGCGCGGTACCTCCCGGAGAAAACCACCGAGTCGCTGTTCGGCAGCCTTAAGCAAGGCATCAAGTTTGTTCGCAAGCAGGGGTCCATGGAAGCGCTTATCGTCCTGGCGTTCTGCATGACCTCGTTGAGCATGCCCATGCGCACCTACATTCCCGTGTTTGTGAAAGACGTTTTCCATCGCGGCCCGGAGACTTACGGCAACCTGCTTTCGCTGATGGGAATCGGTTCGATCTGCGGGTCGTTGACTGTGGCTGCGATGGGCAACATACGAAGCAAGGGACGCGTTGCCCTCACTACACTCATCAGCTTGGGCGTGGGCATCACTGGCTTTTCGCTTTCTCGATCGCTTCCCCTGAGCTATGCCATGCTGGTGCTCGTGGGCGCTTCCATGATGACGGTATTTGCTACCGTGACGTCGCTGGTGCAGTTGATTACGACCAACGAAATGCGTGGACGTGTAATGAGTGTCTACAACTGCGCATTCCGGGGGGGCATGCCGATGGGAAATTTGTTGTCGGGATGGCTCGTTCCTATGTTTACCGCTCCCATTGTCCTCGGGGTCAACGGATTGGTCCTGATTCTGATGGCTCTATATTTTCTGTTGGTACAACGCCGAGTAGCCGCGCTTTGATGTCTAAACATCACTGCCCGATCTACAGATCATGGATGGAGCAGCAATATTGCAAAGCAGCGCTGCCGGGTAAATGAGCGAGCCGCATTCTAGCCGAAAACCAAAAATGGTTCCCGACCAGGTTTGCGCATATCATGTTGTTCGTTGCAATACTGCACTAGGTTGCCAACGTGGAACGCTCGTTGATCTGGATGGAAAACGATGTGAATGGATGGGCCTGCTCGAACTGTCTATGGAGGTTCCCCGTGCCCACACTCCTTAGCGGACAAGAGGCTAAGGGTGCGTATGACCGCCTGGCCGCTGCGAAGTTTCGCCAGCACCTATGTGAGGCTGCGACGGGCATTTCTGCGACCGCGCCGGAAGTAAAACACGATGTTGACAACGCTTTCGTTGAACGCGCTCGGATGCTCATCAAACGAGGGTACAAACCGAAGGTCGCCGTGGAGCTTGCTCTTCAGGAAACAGAAATTGAACATGGCCACGATCCGACCGTTATGCAAAAGGCGCGTGCCGATGCCGAGGATTTCCTTCAGAGAGTCGGCAAGGGCCTCATCTGAACGGCTACCCCATGGAACCGGGACTTCGTTGTTTAATCTCCGAGTTGCTTGATAACCGTTTAGAACAGCCAAACGTGTTTTACGGAACTTCTGCGTAGACGCTTTTTACGAATCCAGAAGCATTGGTGTTGGGCCAGTCGGGATGCTCCGTTTTGAGTTCGGCGCTGATTTGTTTCCCGGCATCATCGGGCGACACGCCCTGGCTTTTGAAGCCAAGCGCTCGTTTGCGAATTTCGGAGATCAGGTCCCGCTCCGCCGCCACCAGCGAACCATCCCCGGGAGCGCTATGGTCGGGCAAGACGTGCGCGGCGTTGAGGTCGGCGACCTTCTCCAACACCGCCAGCCAGCTCGCAGGCGTGCCGCCGTCACCGTAGATGTTCGGCATGGTCTTGTTCTGCACAACGTCTCCCGAGATCAACGTGCGGTCCGGTCCAACAAAAGTTAGCTCATCGCCTTTGGTGTGAGCTCCGCCGAACCAGAGCAGGCGGGCAGTAACGCCGCCAAGCTCGATCCTCGCTTCCTGATCGAAAGTCACATCGGGAGGGCGCAATACAACACCCGCCAGCAACTCTTTATTCTGTGCCGAACGCTGGCTGAACATGTCGATCATCTCCTGACCGTGCTTTTCCATTTCTTGCTGCTGCACTGCATTACGGATCAGGATGGTGCCAGGAGGAAAGCCCGGTTCTCCAGCAGCGTGCTCTGGATGGAAGTGCGTGGTCGTGAGGAAGAGCATCGAGTTGTTGGGCGAGAGTTTTGCGGCCACGCGCGCCACGGTCGCTCCATTCTTCGGGCCCAGGCCCGTGTCGACCACGAGGGTTGCATGGCTACCGACGACGATTGCAATGTTAGGGAAACCCATGATTGCCCAAACGTGGTCGGAAATCTTTGTTGGGTTCTCGCTGACCATCGGCTGGCTCATCTGCGCGAAGGCACTGGTGGCCAACAATGCAGCCAGTGTCAGAAGTATCGAAAGTGACTTCATCGTGTCTCCTGCAAGCCGCGGAATTTCATCATGGGCTCGACGCTCGGGTTCTTACCGCGCCAGGCTGCATACATTTTCGCCAGATCCTCTGTGTTGCCGCGCGACAGCACCATCTGCCGGAAGCGGTCGCCGTTGGCGCGCGTCAAGCCCCCATTATCTTCGAACCACTGGTACGCATCATCATCGAGCATCTCCGCCCACAGATAAGCGTAGTAACCGGCGGAGTAGCCTGGACCTCCCCAAATGTGGGCGAAATAGCTCGAGCGGTAGCGCGGCGGCACCGTGCTGAGCAGCAGATGAGTCTTCTCGAGCGCTTGCTTCTCAAACGCGTCCGGCTGTTGCAGTGGTGCGCTGGCCGGAAGCGTGTGCCACTGCATGTCGAGTTCGGCCGCCGCAACCAACTCAGTCAGCAGATATCCCTGGTCGAAGGTTGCCGCGTTTCTGATCTTGGCCGACAACTCGACTGGCATCGGCGCGCCCGTTTTGTAGTGCCGGGCGTAGTGGTCGAGGACCGCGGGATAGAGCGCCCAGTGCTCATTGAATTGCGAGGGAAACTCCACGAAGTCTGATGCGGTTGCGGTCCCCGATAAGCTTGGATACTCTGTGTTCGCGAACATGCCGTTCAGCGCATGGCCAAACTCGTGGAACATAGTCGTCACATCGCTATAGCTGATAAGTGCGGGCTCTCCCGGCGATGGTTTCGGCAGATTCGCGATGTTGTAGACCACTGGCAGCGTCCCCAGTAGTTTTGACTGGTCCGCCAGGACATCCATCCATGCCCCACCGTTTTTGTTGTCGCGCTTGAAATAGTCGCAATAGAACAGTGCCAGTGGCTTGCCATCCGCATCTGAGACCTCGAACACGCGAACATCAGTCTGATAGACGGGAATATCCTTGCGTTCCTTGAAGGTGATTCCGTAGAGCTGGTTGGCCGCGTAGAAGACACCGTTTTCGAGCACATTGTTCAGTTCGAAGTATGGCTTGATTTCAGATTCGTTCAGATCGTACTTCGCTTTGCGCACTTGTTCGGAGTAGAACTCCCAGTCCCAGGGCTGCAAAGTGAAGCCGCCTTTTTGCGCGTCGATGACATCCTGGATATCCTTGCCCTCGCTCACGGCCTTCGCGGTCGCACCCGGCACCAGGGCATCCATAAACTGCAAAGCCGCCTCTGGAGTTTTGGCCATCTGGTCTCCCAACTTCCACGCCGCGTGATTCGGAAAGCCGAGCAGTTGTGCCCTTCGCGCACGCAGCTGCGCCATGTGCGAAATAATGTCGCGCGTATCGTTGGCATCGCCGCGCTCGGTACGGTTCCAGGATTTCTCGAAGATAGCTTCGCGTGTGGCGCGGACGCTGAGCGAGGCCAGATCCGGCTGCTGAGTAGTGTTCTGGAGTGGGAGGACATAGCCCTGTTGCTTGCGACTCTGCGCGTCCTGTGCCGCCGCGGCGATCTGGGCATCGGTCAAGCCGGCAAGCGCACTCTTGTCCGTCGTCGCGTAAGCCCCGTCCTTCGTTGCCGCGAGTAGCTTTGTCGAAAAATCAGCCGAGAGTGTCGAGAGTTCCTGGTTCAACTTCTTCAGCTCGGCTTTGTCCTTATCCGAAAGACCTGCGCCGGAGCGAACAAACTTGTCATAGGTCACCTGGAGCAGCCTCTGCGATTCCGGATCGAGATTCAGTGACTCGCGCTGTTTGTAGACGGTAGCCACGCGGGCGAACAATTTGGTGTTCAGGTAGATGGCATCGGAGTGGGCTGCCAGCTTCGGCGCCTCTTCGGTGCGTACTCTCTCCAGTACAGGATTGGTATTCGCCCCACTGACCGCCTCGAACGTCTCCGACGCTCGTTGAAGGAGTTGACCGCCCTTCTCCATCGCAACGAACGTGTTCTCAAACGTCGGTGCCGCCGGATTGTCCGCAATCGCCTGGATCTCGGCGAGTTCCTCGGCCATGCCTGCTTCGATGGCCGGCTGATAGTCCTCATCCTTTATCTTGTCGAAAGGCGGCGCATGGAACGGCAGCGTACTGGGTGCATAAAACGGATTCGACGGGCCGAACTTCGCATTGGCGGCCGCAGCAGTAGTGCAGAAAGTGCTGAGTGCAATGGCAACGAACGTGACGAAAGCAAGCGTGCGCTTCAAATGAACCCCCGTTTGTCCTAGTGCGGATGCGGATGAAAAAACCGCGCCTTGATTGTAAGTGAAATCCCTCGCCTGGCACCAGAACCCGCGGCAGGCGCGCGTAGGACCGCGCAAGAAAACGAGCCGTGAGAGATCGTCTACTTCAAGTTGCGCTCCTAAATCTCCGGAAAAACGTGCGAATATCCGTTGCCAACGCCTCCGGCTCTTCCATTGCCGCGAAGTGTCCCCCGCTCGCGAATTCAGTCCAGTGCTGGACGTTGTAGCCACGCTCGATCCACGACCGAGGCGGAAATGGTGCTTCCTTCGGGAGGTGCGCGATTCCGCAAGGTACTTCGATCCGCTCACCCGGTGCGAGGTGAAGCGGAGCCATCCTGGTTTCGAAGTACAAATGTAACGACGAGCGAATGGTTTCGGTCATCCAGTAAAGCGTGACATTCGCGAGCAATTCGTCCCAGGTGAAGCGTTTTTCAAGGTCGCCGTCGCAGTCGGCCCAGTCTCTGAATTTTTCAAGGATCCAGGCGGCCAGCGCAGCGGGAGAGTCATTGAGTCCGTAGGCAACGGTTTGCGGCGTGCGAGCCTGAATGTGGTCGTATGCGCCCCATTTTTCTAACCAGCGGTCCGCGTCTGCGAGAAACTGCTGCTCTTCTCGACTTAGGACTGCTCCGGGCTGGAGGCCGGGCCGGTAGGACCCCGGAGTGTAATTCAGGTGCAGTCCGATGATGCGCGAAGCGTGACGACGTCCCAGGCGACTGGTGATTTCGGCGCCAAAGTCGCCGCCGTGGCAGGCGAAACGTTCGTATCCAAGTTCCGTCATCAACTCCGCAAACAGGTCCGCCATTCGGGCGGTGTTCATCCCAGCTTCGGTCGGTCGGCTGGAAAATCCAAAACCCGGTAGAGACGGCACGACTACGTCGAACGAATCGGATGTTTCCCCACCGTGCGCTTCCGGATCGGTAAGCCGGGGAAGCAACTTTCGCATTTCAAGAAACGATCCGGGCCAGCCGTGGACCAACAGGATCGGGATCGGAGAGGGTCCGCGTCCGCGCTCGTGAACAAAATGGATGGACTGGTCTCCGGCGATATATTGCAGGTGATGCAGGGACGCCAGGCGCCCGATTTCTGCTTTCCAGTCA
>Ga0116125_1001243_pt1 | contig 11224 bp, 8 predicted proteins | sample June2015DPH_16_1_2_FD_89729 | JGI IMG/M metagenome (GOLD analysis project Ga0116125, IMG submission 89729) | Peatland microbial communities from SPRUCE experiment site at the Marcell Experimental Forest, Minnesota, USA - June2015DPH_16_10 | ecosystem: Environmental > Terrestrial > Soil > Wetlands...
GAGCAACTTTACGAAGGCCGGGACTTGAACCTGACCACTGATTTTCGCGACGTGCTCGGCGAACTGGTGAGCAGGCACATGGGCAATCGGAATCTGAAGGCGGTTTTCCCTGGCTACAACAACCCAAAATTCAGAGGATTAATCGGCGAACGGTCGTGACAGCGAACCGATGAACCGAATAACCGAAGAACCGCTGAAAGCGCCGCTACTTCAGCACTTCTTCGATGAACGCCAGCGCGCGATCGTCTTTGCTCTGTCCCAACCAGAACATGGCTTGCTTGCGTACTTCCGGATTCCGATTATTGCGGACCACTTGAATCAGCAGCGGTACGCCGTCCCCGCCGGGTATCTGCGTCAGTGCGAAAACCGCCTTCTTCTTCACTTCGGTTTCCGGATCGTTGGCGATGGCGTCGTTAATCGCCGATTCGGCTATCTTCTGTCCGGCGCGCTGCGCCAGCCAGAATAGCGCCTGGCCGCGGACGTGCGGGCTCTTGTCGTTATGCGCGACGCTGGCCACTACTTCGAGAGCTTCCGGGTTCTTATTCTGCGTGATCGCGAAAACGGCATGCTCACGAATTTTGTCACTCGGATCTTCCCGCAATATGCGGCTCACAATCTCAAACCCTCGCTGGCCGCGTGAATTTCCCAACCAGAAAATGGCCTGGCGCCGCACCTGTTCCAGCTGGCTCTGCGCCACCAGTTCTTCGAGAGCTTGGTCGGCGCTCGGATCCGCATGCATTGCGATGGCTGCTGTCGCGGCATCCCCCTTGCGCAGCTCGTTAACCATCGTGAGCAACAGGCGAATGCTTTCCGGTGGCGTCACGCCGGTCAGCCAGATGAACGGCAGGCCGCCCGCATCCAGATTGCACTCAGGCGTGAACGTTCGAATCTTGTCCGTCTGGTGATTCTCCACGCGGAATAGCACCACCAACTCTCGTGGACCTTCCAGCTTGACGGTCTGATTGTTGGAGACCGTGAAGCTCTGGTCGCCATTGCGGTGCTCGAGCGAACAGCCGCACATCACGTTGTTATTCCAGCAGCACATCTGGTGCTCGCCCGCGATCATCGGAACGGAGTAGCCGATCCAGGCTGGAGCGGACTGCGCCGCGACGATACCGCGGAAAGTCGAATCCAGCCCGCCCGCCACTGCCCGCGTTTCCATCCGCGCGTTCTCGACACGCGGCTGCTGCGCCCAAGCCGAGGCGCACAATAATACGGCGACGCAAGCAGCGGTTTTCATTTGCTCAGGATCTCCATCATGTAGTCGGTAGCTTCTTTCGTGTGCATCACCGCAAGTTGGTTGACGACGAATTTCTTGAGATTCATATCTGTCTCCTTGCGCGCGATTTCAATCATCGCTGTCGCGTTGCCTTGCACGAAAAGCGCATTGATGATGGCCTTCTTGTTTTCGAAATCCGTCTCCTGCGGATACATGCCGGCCAGGAACTGCCCGGTTTTGCTACGCCCCATCACGCCGAGTTGGTTGATCGCGTAGTGGCGCAGGCTCGGGTCTTTCTCGTTCTTTGCCAGGTCGAACAACTTATCGGAGTTGCCCGACACGAACAGCCCGTTGATAATGGCCCGTTTTACTTCGGTTGACGATTCATTCGCGTACAGCTGCGCGAGATCGGCCGATCCTCCAACATTGCCCAGCAACTGGATAGCCTGCACTTTCAATTCCGGATTAGATTCCGACTTCGCGGCAGCCAACAAGTTTTCCCGGCTGCCAGACACCATGAAGCTGTTCAGAATGGCGCGCTTGATCTGCGTATCGCTACTGCTCTTATAGACGTCCACCAGAATCTGCAGATTGTCGTGGCCGCCGTAGACACCCAGATACTCGATGGCTTTGGATTGAAGATCCGGATTGGTCCCCCCTTTCGCGACGGACGCCAGCACTTCGCGCGATTTTTGGCCGTGGGTCTGCGCCAGCACGAACAACGCCCGTTCCTTGACCCTTGGCGAGTTATTGCTCTTCAGAACCTTTTCGATCATGGGGATCGCGCGTTCGGAGTCACTCTCCGCGAGGGTCTGCAGCGCGATTAGCTTCATTTCCTCGTCGGCGGTGGCTTCGGGCGAGATGGGCTGGCCACTTTTCTGGCGAATCTCGGCTTCGAGCGCCTTGGCGTCCTCCAGCCAGCGGCTCTTCGGATAAGTCTTCTGCAATTCAGAAAGGCTGGCCAGCGCTTCGTCGCGTTTTCCCACCCGGTTCTGCGCGTACGCCCGCCAGTAGTAAGCTCCATCGGCACGGCTGCCCTTATTCTCGATCACGCGATTGAAGGACTCAATGGCCTTATCGTATGCCTTGCGATCCAGATTCGACTTACCCCGCTGGTAGTCGGAGTTGTCGCGTTCCATGGACCGCCGCACTTCTTCCTGGGCGCGACGGGCTTCCTCTTGTTCCCGCCGGGCTTCTTCTTGCGCACGCCTTTGGTCTTCCTGCGCACGCCTCGCGTCATCATCCTGCGGCTCGCCTGGCTCACCCAGTAGCGCGAGTTCTCCGAGTGCTGGTGGAGGCATTGGGGCCAGCGCAGGCATCGCAGGCATCGGCGCCATAGGCGCGATGGGCGCTATCGATGGTGCGGATTCCCAGGCACTAATCGGCTCCATCGGAGGCATGGGCGGCATGGGTGCGATCGCCGGCATCGGAGGCTTGGGTGCAATCTCCAGTGTCGGCCAATCGGCAGGCTCCGGCGGCATAGCCAATTCCCAGCGCCACGCGCGCGGCGCTACTTGAGGAGTCACTGCGCGCGGTGCCGGCCACTCGGCTGGCGGTGGAGGCGGAGGCGCCGGGAGATCCTGCGAGAGCGCCAGCATAGCCGATGCAGCCAACATTCCTGTTATCACGAAACTTCTGTACATTTTTGTCATTTCAGTCTTCCTTACAGCTTTTTTCCATCTTTTTGGGGCGCGGGCGGCACTTCCTGCTGGCGCACTTCGGACCCCATTACACGCACTTTGAACAGCAGCCCGCGGCTTTCGATCTGCTGCCGCAAATCGTCCAGCTGGCCGCTCGACACTTCCGTAGGGCTATGGGCGATCTCGATCAGAACGCGTTCCAGATCGTCCAACACATTAGCGACCGCGGTATTGCCGGTACTGCGGGCGGTCTGCCGGTACAGGCGATTGTCGTCCAGCAGCTCCGACGCCATCTGCCGCTCGTCGGTAATATCCAACTTGCCTACGTGATCCGGCGCGTTGCTCAACTCCGCCAGCACCATTTGCGACCGTTCCAGGTGATCGCCCACGGCCACCATTAAAATGCGCTCGCGAATCTGCTGGTTCTTTGCAACATCCGTACCTACCGGTTTGTGAGTCAGCCGGCCGGCCAGGAACGCCGTCACCAGCAAGGCCGCCATAGCGGGCGCCCAAATCCACCATTGCGCAAAGCGGCGCTGTTTCCGTTTGCCGATCCGCTTTTCGATCCGCTGCCAAACGGCTCTCCCGTATTCGGCGCCGCGCTCCGGCACCGGGGCCGAATCCACGGTGTTCAGCACCAACTGCAGCGCGCGGAACTCCTTCCGGCACGCTTCGCATTCCACCAGATGCTGGTCGATGGAGGCTGCTTCATCCGACTCGCCGTAATACAGGAGCACGAGTTGTTCTTCGCTAATATGATTCATCTTGCATGCCCTACTACCGGTTCCAAATTCTTGCGGAGTTTCTGCACCGCCCGAAAAATACTGTGCTTGGTGGCGTTCGTCCCGGTGCCGAGCGACGCGCCAATTTCTTCAATCGACAATCCCTCAAAATGGCGGAGGACGAAAGCCGTTCTTTCCTGCGGGCTCAGTTCATCTAACGCCGCGTTTACGCGGTCGCGCACCTGAGCGCCGTACACCACGCGATCCGGGCCCGGCGTATCCACCGCGATGTTCTGCAGGATGTCGCGTTCTTCATCCGAGCCTCGTTCGCGTTTGTCTTCGTGCCGTTTGCGCATACGAATTAAGTCCAATGAGTAATTTGATGCGATGCGAAACAGCCACGTCGCGAAACTGGATCGCGCTTCGTACCTATTCAGCTGCTTGTAGGCGCGCAAAAAGGTTTCTTGCACCACGTCCTCGGCGTCCTGTTCATTTCCAGTCATACGAAAAGCCAGTCGGAAGATGGCACGGCTGTGCTGCTCGACGAGCAGCCGAAAGGCATCGCTGTCGCCGGCTCGCGCCCGTTCGACCGCGCTGCCTGCTTCCACTTCCATCCAGCCTTTAGACTACTTATTTTCGTAACGGTTAGGCGCTACCATAGGCTTACAAGCGCTTGGAATGACCGGCCTAAGATTCGAATGCCAACCCGGCTGCACCAATTGTTGCCGCCAGAAGGGGTTTGTTTACATCACTGAGGGCGACTTGGCGCGCATGGCCAAGTTCGTGGGGATGCGGCCGCGGGACTTCGAGCGGCGTTACGTTTATCGCACTAGGCACCTGCTGCGGCTCCGGATGCCGCGCCACAGCCAATGTCATTTCCTCGGCGAAGAAGGCTGCTCCATCCATCCGGCCAAGCCTACGCAGTGCCGGATCTTTCCGTTTTGGCCGGAGCTGGTGGATTCCAAGCGCGAGTGGCTGAAAACGGCCGCGTGGTGTCCGGGGATTGGGAAGGGGCCGCTGATTCAGATTGAAAGCGCGCGTGGCCAGGCGGAGGAGATGCGGGAGGCGTACCCGGGGATGTATGGATAGGCAAGATCACAGCGAACTGGGATACTTTTCGAGATAACGCCTCAGGAACTCCTCCTTGATGTCTTTGGTTTCGTAGCGGATGGTGACCACCACATTACCGCTAGGCCACACGAAGAACAGGTGTCCAATGCTGTCGCGCATTGAGGTGTCCATAACAATTCTGCTTTGGAATTTCGTGACTGTGACGAGATACTTCGGATCGCCGACGGCAGGATTGAATGTGGCGGTATATTTGGCTTTGTAATGAGCCCAATCGGCGTTCGGATACTGTTCCACGCCAGCCGTGATTCTGGGCTGGTACGTTCCGAAAGGTGCGTCCTTCAGCGGTACGTAGCTAACAGAGTAGCTTCGTGCCGGCGGAATGGCAGCGAACTTGCCCGCCGATCCCGGGCGTCCGTCGGAGTTACTCATGAATGGTTTCTCGGCGAAAAGACCGCCGACATCCTCAAGAACCAGGGCCTGTTCGGGCGCCGTGGGTGGTAATGGCGGGAGGTTCTTGTCAGCCGGTGCTTCTGCCAGCGATTTCTGGAATGCTCCCATCCGGCGCCCCTGGGCTCGCTGCGCTTGCGTAGTCCTCGAAACCTGCCAGCCAAGAAAGATGATGATCACGGCGAAGAAGAGAATTGCGACCAGCCTGGCGGATCGGCGGATGGGGATCGCGCGTGGAGCGGCCGCGAAAATTGCTCTTTCGCTCGAGAGCAACAAAGCGAGTGATAGAGCTACGCCAGTTTGCCAGATTATAAACAGTGGAAAGAACTGGGCGTTCGGGCGCTTCAGCAGAGAGCCGAGCGTCCACCCAACAATCCCCAGAAAACCCCCAATTCCGGACCACAAAACAATCCGGCTCAAGGACCGCCAGGTAACATTCCTCGGACCGAACAGGAGAAAGGCCGCCCCGAGGATAATAAAGGCTCCGACGGTGCCGCTAATGAAAAATACCAGCAGGGGAATATTGACGCCTGACGATCCCGTTGAAGCGTGCCCCGGAAGGTGATCAAACACCTTGAAGGCCGCCAGAACCGATGCGAGAAATGCAGCAGTGGAAGCGGCAACGAATGCGACCACCTTCCCAACCGATCGAACCCCCTCATGAACCACGAAGTACGCGGCTATCCAGATGCCGAAGACGAATCCTTCATAGTATCCGGACGCCCAGTTAGGAAGCGCTTGAGTGGCTATCGTACATAGTGCCGACGCTAATCCAGCCAGCGCCAGCAGCAGCGCCGACTTTCGAGTTTGGAAGCCGGTCACTCCCCTAACTATCCCAAACCTTTGTGATGGTAGGGCGTCTACCATGGAGCGAACCAGTAGGGTAGAATATCTACCAGCGCCATGCACGACGACGATCTCGATCGGGAACTTCGCGATCATCTGGATCTCGAAGCTGAAGAACTGCGGGCGGCTGGATCCAGCCCGCGTGAGGCAATCCATGCCGCGCGGCGCACCTTGGGAAACACAACCTTGCTGAAGGAGGCCATACGCGAAGTGGGCGGATGGACATCGTTAGAACGCTTCACGCAGGATTTGCGATATGGACTGCGATTGTTGCGGCGCAGCCCTGGCTTCAGCATCGTGGCAATATTGACGCTCGCGCTCGGCATTGGCGCCAATACGGCCATCTTCAGCGTGGTTAACGCATTCCTGCTGCGGCCTCTGCCCTTCGCGGACTCCAGCCGGCTCATGCGAGTCTGGCCTACGAACGGCTCCATCACCTCATATCCGAATTTCCTGGACTGGAAAACTCAGAACCGCAGCTTTGAACGAATGGAGGTTTACGTTCCGCGATCTTTCAATATCACCGGAGGCGATCGGCCGCAGCATGTTCAGGGACTGCGAACTTCCGGTGGGCTGTTGCAGCTTTTGCAGGTGAATCCAATTCACGGGCGGACTTTCGTTCCCGATGAGATTCAGCCGGGCGGGGATCACGTGGTATTGCTTTCCGAAGGCCTGTGGCAGAGCCGCTTTGCGCGCGACCCGGGCGTTCTCGGCAAAACCGTGAAGCTCAACGACGAAGTATTCACCGTGATCGGAATCTTGCCTTCCACATTTCAATTTCCTCCCGACCATCCTACGGATATCGTGCTGCCGCAGCCGCCAGATCCTGACCGCGGTCATGGTTTCTTGAACGTGGTGGGCCGGCTCAAGCCGGGCGTCACGCTCGCACAGGCGCAGGTGGAAATGGATACGATCGCTAAGCAGCAAGAGCTCTTGTATCCGAAGCAAAACCAGAAGGCCGGAGTGCGAGTACTCTCGCTGCGCGATTCGTACGCCGTCAATTTTCGTCCCGCCCTTCTGATTTTCTTGAGCGCGGTGGGCTTTGTTCTGCTGATTGCGTGCGCTAACGTGGCGAATCTTTTTTTAGCGCGCACGGCGGGCCGGCACAAGGAGCTGGTGCTTCGCGCGGCACTGGGCGCAGGGCGCGTTCGGCTGATCCGGCAGCTTATCACGGAGAGTGCTCTCTTGGGGCTGGCGGGCGGAGCGGCGGGGCTCGCGATTGCTTATTGGGGAGTTCTGGGATTGGTAACTCTGGTGCGTTCCACCTTCGCGACGCACGCTTTGGATACGGCGTCTATCGATGGAACCGTACTCGCGTTCACGCTGCTTCTTTCACTCGCGGTCGGGATGGTAGCCGGATTGGCGCCGGCGTTCGGAGCGTCGCGTCTGGACGTCAACGACACGCTGAAAGAAGGCAGCCGCGGCCTTACGGGAAACCGGCGCCGCAACCGGATGCGCGCCACGCTGGAAGTAGCCGAGATTGCTCTGGCCCTGGTTCTTCTGATCGGGGCAGGCCTTATGATCAAGACTTTTGTGCTGCTCAATAGCGTGGATGCGGGGATCCATCCGGAAAATGTCCTGACCCTGAATCTGGCGATTGGTGGCAAGAAGTACGCCGAGACTCAGGCGCGGGCGCCGTTCGTATCAGAAGTTCTGCATCGCGTGGAGCAACTATCGGGCGTGCAGTCCGCCGCGGTTGTCACCGACATTCCACTGAGCGGCGATATCGACGCCGAGGGATTCAGCATCGAGGGACGCCAGGACCCCGCGCCCGATCGAAAGCTCAGTTGGAATGTCAATATAGTAGGCCCCGGCTACCTGCGCACGCTTGGAATCCCGCTGCTGAAGGGTCGGGATTTCACGGAACGCGACTCTGCATCGACGCCCTTGGTGGCGCTGATTAATCAATCGTTGGCGCGCAAATATTGGCCCAGTCAGGACCCAATCGGTGCGCGGATCTCAAGCGACAAAAAGACATGGGCTACGATTCGAGGTGTGGTGGGCGATGTCCGCCAGGGAGGGCTCGGCGCTGAGCCGGTGCCCGAGGTGTATTTATCTTACTTGCAAGATCCGTTTGCGTGGCCGTATCTGACCATGCTGGTGCACACTTCCGTGGATCCGATGAAGCTGGTGGCATCTATTCAAAGCGCGATTTGGTCGGTTGAAAAAGATTTGCCGATCACGAGCATTAAAACCATGGAACAGATCCGATCGCACTCCATCGCGCAGCCGCGACTTACCGCACTGCTGCTTAGTGTGTTCGCGGCGCTGGCGCTGATCCTCGCGGCAGTGGGAATTTACGGCGTGATGGCTTATTCCGTGACGCAGCGGACGCACGAAATGGGTTTGCGGATGGCGCTGGGCGCGCGTGCTTCCGATGTTTTGGCGCTGGTGGTCGGGCAGGGCATGCTGTTGGCTGGGGCCGGTATTGTCTTGGGCCTGGCGGGCGCTTTCGCAATGACACGGGTCCTGGAAAAGTTCTTGTGGGGAGTGCGGCCGACAGATACTTTCACTTTTATCGTTGTGTCGTTGCTGTTGGTGGCCGTTGCGCTGCTCGCGAGCTATTTGCCCGCCCGCCGTGCTACGCGCGTGGATCCGATGGTGGCGTTGAGGTACGAATAAGTCTCACTCGCGCCGCTTCAAGAAACAGACTTGACGCTCGACTTCCGTGTATCCCATGCGTTTATGCATCTCGATACTGATGGCATTGTCGATTTGCGCATCGGAGGCGATTTCGATGCAGCCGCGCGACCAGGCCCATTGGTCTCCAGCCCGTATCAAAGCTCCGCCGATGCCCTGCTTTCTGTATTCAGGCGCGACATACAATCCCTCCAGATAACCCACTGGCGACGATTCCGCGCCCTCCGCGTAATCGCGCAGGTGCACTTCCAGAAACCCGACCACAACGCCGCTATCGAGACGGGAAACGAAAACTGCCCAGCGGGAATCGGCGAGGATCTCCAATGCTTCACGCTCGCACACGGCTTCGCCCATCTGCCACAGTTGATTTCGAAGGCTGCAGTATGCGCGGAACGCTTCCGTGCCTGGCTGCACCGGCTCAATCGAGAAATTCATTCCGTGCGGAGTGCTCTGAGCGGATCGATGCCGGCTGCGCGAAACGCGGGAACTAATCCGGCCAGTACGCCGCAAACGCCAAGGATGACGGTCGACGCAATCAGCACCATAGGATCGCGAGCATTCACGCCGTAAAGTTGATTGGCCAGGATGCTCGATCCCCAAAAAGCAATGGGAATTCCAATCGCCAATCCAAGGCCGGTCTGCAGCACCGCGCTGCGCAGCACCATACCTACGACATCGGAGCGCGACGCGCCTAAGGCGATGCGGACACCGATCTCGCTGGTGCGGCGTACAACCGAATACGCTGTGATCCCATAGAGTCCGACCGTCGCAACCAATAATGCCAGCAGGCCGAATAGTGCGGTCAGCCGCGCCAACAATCGCTCCTGGTTGAAGTTGACGCTGAGCTGCTCGCCGAAGCTTCGCACCTTGAGCACGGTGAGATTGGGGTCAATCTCGGCGATGGCGCGCCGCAGCGCGGGCTCCAGATCCTTGGCGTTACTGGCCACGCGCAATTCGATGTCGTGTATCAAATTCGAACGCACCAAGCCGGACTCGGCAAAGTGGGCCTTGGCCATCTGCAGCAGCGGCAAGAAGAATGTGGGCCAAGCTTGGTCGCGGGCATCGAGATATTTGGCGTCTTCGACGATCCCGACGATCTCGTAGTCGTTCGGGTTCTGCATCCCAAAGCGCTTTCCGATGGGATTTTCATTCGGGAAAAACTTCTTCACAAAGGCCTGATTCACAACCGTGACCATCGCCGAGTTGGGAGCGTCCCGCTCGTCGATCGCGCGGCCGCGCAGCAGGTGCGTTCCGATGGTCTCGAAATAGTGCGGGCCGACGCGGAGCCACGACGCTGATGTTCCCTCTGGGCGGCCCTCGAAGTGAATGCCGGAACTCCAATTGGTTCCTTCCATGGGACTATATTGCGAGAAGCTAGCGCTTTGTACTCCGGCGATGTGCGGTAATCGCTCCTGAAGCTGCTGGTACACCGCGTGAACCCGGTCCGGCGTGTAGCCGGTGAACGCTGGACTCAGCGAGACCATCACGCGGCCGGTGGTTTCGAAGCCGAATTGCTGATGTTCGAGATTTCCCAGACTTTTGGTGAGTATGCCGGCGTAAGCCAGCAGCACCAGCGACAACGCAGCTTGAAAAACAACTAGCGACTTTTGCGGTAGCGCGGAGCTGTTCCCGGTGGAGCGATTAGCTCCGCGCAAAACCTCGGCTGGTTCGATGCGGGCGGAGATCCAGGCCGGCACAACGCCGAAGATGATGCCGGTTAATAGTGATAGTCCGAAGGCGAAACCGAGCACGGGGAGTGAGGGCGCGGCATCAATGGGAACAAAGTTCGCGCCGCGAAAAGCCAGCAGGAGAATGGCGCGGGTGCCGATGAAGGCAACCGCGAGTCCCGCTGCGCCGCCGACTAAGCCGAGCAGTATGCTTTCGATGAGCATTTGGCGAATCAGCCGAAGGCGGGGCGCACCGAGCGCCAGACGGATAGAGGCTTGCACGCGTCCGGCGGTTCCGCGGGCGAGCAGCAGATTCGCGATGTTGGCGCACGCGATCGCGAGCACCAACCCGGCCACTAGCATCAGCAGTCGCAAGGCTTCTTTGTAGCGCTCTTTCAGCCTTCCCACACCGCCCGAGGCGGGTGTCATGCGAATCTGTTGTTTTCCAATCTCGGCTCGCTCTTTGGCGCTGACATTGGAACCGGCTCGATCTAAAAGCCATTGCTTCAATTCGAGATCAGCTTCGGCCTGCACTTTCGGCGGACTGGCGCCGATTTTCAGGCGGCCGATGATATACAGCCAATGATCGCCCGCATGTTGCAGGATGGAGTTTTGACCTCGCACGATTGTTTCGGCTGAGAGTGGGATCCAGAAATCCGGTGGATCGGTGCGCAGAGTGTCGCCAAAAAATCCGGCGGGGGCGATTCCAGCGACGGTGTAATTGGCGCCATTGATTATGAATGTAGATCCGACCACATTGGGGTCGAGCGCGTAGCGCTGTCGCCAGGCGCGATAACTCAGGACTGCCACCGGTGCAGCGCTATTCGCGTCGTCCGTGGCGAGGAGTGTGCGGCCAGCCGCGGCGTGAACGCCAAACATTGCGAAATAATTGCCCGATACGAATTCGCCCTCCAAGGGAGTGGGGAGAGACGTGTTACCGCCACGGCGCACGCTAAAGGGTGAAGGTTGGGC
>Ga0116125_1001256_pt1 | contig 11166 bp, 15 predicted proteins | sample June2015DPH_16_1_2_FD_89729 | JGI IMG/M metagenome (GOLD analysis project Ga0116125, IMG submission 89729) | Peatland microbial communities from SPRUCE experiment site at the Marcell Experimental Forest, Minnesota, USA - June2015DPH_16_10 | ecosystem: Environmental > Terrestrial > Soil >...
GCAGCGGCAGGCTACCAAAGATGCCGGGCAGATTGCTGGGCTTGACGTGAAGCGCATCATCAACGAGCCTACGGCAGCCGCGCTGGCTTACGGGCTCGACAAAGGCAAGGACGAGACGATTGCGGTTTACGACTTTGGCGGCGGCACGTTCGACATTTCGATTCTCGAAGTCGGCGAGGGCGTGATTGAAGTCAAGGCCACCAACGGCGACACGCACCTGGGTGGCGACAATCTCGACCAGCGCATCGTGGACTGGTTGATCGACGAGTTCAAGAAGGATGAAGGGCTCGACCTGCGCGGCAAGGGCAACGAGATGGCGTTGCAGCGTCTGCGCGACGCGGCTGAGCGGGCGAAGATTGAGCTTTCGACCACGATGGAGACGGAAATCAATCTGCCGTTTATTACGGCGGATGCGGCCGGTCCGAAGCACCTCGTCAAGAAAATAACGCGGGCTAAGCTGGAGGGGATGGTGGAAGACATCATCCAGAAGTCCGTTGGCCCATGCAAGCAGTGCATGAAGGATGCGGGCATCGACGCTTCGAAGATCAACGAAGTGGTACTGGTCGGTGGACAGACTCGTATGCCTCGCATTCAGGCGCTGGTGAAAGAACTGTTCGGGCGCGAAGGTCACAAGGGCGTGAATCCCGACGAAGTGGTGGCGATTGGGGCTGCGATTCAGGGCGGAGTGCTTGGCGGCGAGGTGAAAGATCTGTTGCTGCTGGACGTGACTCCCTTGTCTTTGTCGATTGAAACTTTGGGCGGCGTGGCTACTCCGATGATTCCGCGGAACACTACGATTCCTACTAAGAAGACGGAGACGTTCTCGACCGCGGCGGACAATCAGACGTCGGTTGAGGTGCACGTGCTGCAAGGCGAGCGTCCGATGGCGGCGCAGAACCGGACTCTGGGCAAGTTCCACTTGACCGGAATTCCGACGGCTCCGCGCGGCGTGCCGCAGATTGAAGTGACGTTCGACATCGACGCCAACGGCATTCTGAACGTGACCGCGAAAGACACGGCCACGGGCAAGGACCAGAAGATTACGATCACGTCGTCTTCGGGATTGTCGAAGGAAGAGGTCGAGCGCATGGCGAAAGAGGCCGATGCGCACTCGGCGGAGGACAAGGCGCAGCGCGACGCAATCGACGCCAAGAACCAGCTCGACAGCATGGTTTACAACGTGGAGAAGATGCTGCGCGAGAATGGCGACAAGATCTCCGGTTCGGATCGTGGGGATGTCGAGAACGCTGTGGCCGATGCCAAGAAGGCGCTGGAGTCGAACGACAAGGCGCAGATGGACAAGGCTCGTGAGGCGTTGACCAAGTCTTCGCACAAGCTGGCCGAGGAGATGTACAAGGCGGCGCAGGCCAAGGGTCCGGCAGCGGGCGGTCCGGGTGGTGGTGCTCCAACGGACGGAGCTGGAGCGGGCGCGAATGGCGCCGGTCAGAAGAAAGATGAAGGTGTGATCGACGCCGAGTATGTGGATGTAGAGGATAAGAAGTAACTGACTAGGAGGGTGCAAGATGACAAAATACAAAGTGACACCAAGGCCTTCGCATCCCTTTGTGTCGGTTGGTCAGATTCTGCCTCCGGGAGAAGCTGCTCCTGTCAGCGATGGTCCGGAAACGAGGGTGTTTGGATCTGCGGAGGAGGCTTCGCAGTACAAACGCCATGCTGAATCGCGATGGTCCGGCTACGTCTGCGAAGTGGAAGAGGTAGTGCTAGCAGGGAGCTAGCGGCGTAACACCGGTAGATGGATGCCTCACGCCTGCCTTACGAGGAGGGAACATGGGCAGTGCAAAATTCCTGGGGCTCCTTGCTGGCATCCCAGCGGGTTTGGTGTATTTTTTCGCGTTCGGCTTTCACGTCTGGAGGAGCTTAGCCATCGGGTTTCAAGCTTGGCGTTAATCTTGATGAGGATTGAGTCATTGACTCAACGCACCTGCGATGCGTGACGGAGGAATCGTTCGATGCCAGTTGGCACATTTACAGCGGTGATGCACAAAGAAGGCGCTCTGTACGTTGCGGAATGTCCGGAAGTCGGCACGGTCAGCCAGGGCAACTCTATTGAGGAGGCGATTGCCAACCTCAAGGAAGCAACGGAACTCTACCTAGAGGAGTTCCCGCCGGAGAACTCGGGGCCGCCGTTGGTCACCGTGTTCGAGGCTCGCTATGCCTAAGCTCCCCCGCGTATCGGGGGCTGAGGCTATTCGTGCCCTAACGCGACTGGGATTCGAGCGGATCCGCCAGCGTGGCAGTCACGTTGTTCTAAAACGAACGCGCGCAGATGAGGTGACGGGCTGCGTAGTCCCCATGCATCCCGAGCTGGCGGTAGGAACCCTGCGAGGGATATTAAAGCTGGCGAGGGTTTCGGTAGAAGAGTTTACGGACCAGCTGTGAAGTAGCTTAGGACGACAGGTCTGGTAGCAAGACAGGAGAAAGAACCGCGACATGGATTTCGAAATCAACGGCGACACCTATTTTGTGGACCTGGCTGAGAACGCGGGCTGGGAGGTTTTCGTTTCTACGCCGACTGGGGCGCGGTCGATCCCTGTCTACGACGACGCGCCCGACGACGAGGATTTCACGATCGTCGTGCAGGACGAAAGAAAAAGACGAATTGTGAATTAAGTATTACCCTGCAAGGTCGGTCTCTAACTGCCCCAACATGGCAAACACCCCTAAAAAAGATTATTACGAAATCCTCGGCGTGAAGAAATCCGCTTCCGCCGATGAAATTCGCAAGGCGTTTCGCAAGCTGGCGCGCAAATATCATCCTGACGTCAATCCCGGGGACAAGGCTGCTGAGGAAAAATTCAAGGCGCTCTCCGAGGCCAACGACGTTCTCAGTGATCCGAAGAAGCGAAAAATCTACGACCAGGTTGGGTATTATTCGGACAACATCGATCCCGCGGCGGCTGAGGCTTATGCTCGCGGCGGCGCGACAGGGGCTGGAGGATTCGGAGGATTTCCGGGCGGTGGCGCTGATCAGACAGGCGGCCAGGGCGTTCCCTTCGACTTCAGTGGATTCGATTTCTCCGACATCGTGGATCAGGCTGGTCGTGGCCGGAGGTCTGGTTCATCCAGCGGCAGCGGAGGCGGCGGGTTTCGCGACATCTTTTCTGGAATCTTCGGGGGCGGGCGAGGCGCGGCGGCAGAAGTTGGTCCCGAGCCGGGCAGCGATCTTGAGTATCAGGTGAATGTGCCGTTCTGGACGGCAATTCGCGGCGGGGTGATGCGGTTGAATGTCACGCGTCAGGACGTTTGCGCGACTTGTCATGGGCAGGGCTACATAGAAGCTCCGGGAAAGTGCTCCGAGTGCAATGGAACCGGTCAAGTTACTCAGACTGGTGGGCGCATGAAGTTCAATGTGCAATGCCCGAACTGCCAGGGAACGGGGAAGAATATTTCAACCTGTCCAACCTGCCACGGCGAAGGCACAATTAGCCGCACGGAACCGCTGGAGGTTCGCATTAAGGCCGGCACGCGCGACGGGCAGCGAATTCGGCTGGCGGGCAAGGGGAATGCCGGAGTTCACGGCGGAGCGGCCGGCGATCTGTATGTGATTATCCGCATCGATTCGCATCCCATTTTTCGGCGTGACGGCGACGACATATATCTGAGCGTGCCGGTTAGCGCCACGGAAGCGGCGCTCGGCTCTAAGATCGAGGTCCCGACTATCGATGGCCGGGCATTGCTGAAGATTCCGCCAGGCACACAGTCGGGACAGAAGCTGAGGCTGCGCGAAAAGGGTGTGCCGTCAGCTACTCACGAAGGGACTCGCGGAGATGAGATCGTGGAGATTACCGTTACTGTGCCCATGCCTCGGGATGAGCGGACCAAAGAACTGCTGCGGGAACTGGCCAAGCTGAATCCGGAAGATCCGCGGGCGGAGTTGTGGGCTAAGGTTTAAGGTAACCGGTAGTGTCGATGGCCGGGAAATTTTATCGATATTTGAAAAACGTGCTTGCTGTCGCTGGCCTCTTCTCCATCCTCGCGGTTGGAGCCTACTTCGCCAGCGATTCATTCTTCAGTGGATGGGGAGAAAAAACCTTCCTTAAGACGGCCACCTCACCCGATTCCTCCGCCAAAGCCACGCTTTACCAAGTCGACTTTGGAGCCGCAGCCTCGACGAGAGTCTCTGTAGCACTTTCGAATCCTCGAGCCGACGGATCCAAGAAGGGCAACGTAGTCCTCACGCTGGTGAACCTTCAAAAAGACGCAAATCAGATTAGCCTCGTGTGGGAAGCCAACCGTCTGCCAGTCATTACGTATCCCGCCGGAGGCCAAGTTGAGTATGCCGTGTCGAAAATCCAGGGGATTACGATCGAGGTGGCGGCTGATTAATTTCGCCAACAACGATTTCATTTTGGAACTCCCCCAAAATCTTTAACACAGGGAACACAGAGGTCACAGGGTAAACCGCTGTTTATGTGTTATGCAGATTTCATGGCTTCTCCTGCTTCTGTCCAATCTCTTCGCGTCAACCAGGTCTCCGGGGCAGTCGTTTCTTCCCCCATACACGTTCATTCTGTGCTGGGGCCGGGATTGCTAGAGAGTGCCTATCAGGGATGTCTCGCCCATGAACTCCGGAAGCGCGGATTCAAAGTTGCTAGCCAAGTCGGGCTGCCTGTGATTTTCGACGGAGAAAAGATCGAGCTTGGATATCGGATCGATAAGGTTGTCGAAAATTTGGTTATCGTCGAGGTGAACAGTGTTGAACTGGTACATCCGGTCCACCAGGCGCAGCTTCTCTCGTATTTGCGGCTGAGCGGGATCGGCGTCGGCCTTCTCATCAATTTCTATGTGACTCACTTGCGCGACGGCATTAAGCGGATGGTCGACGGCAAAGATTGGGAAAAATAGGACTGGGGTTACCCTGTGTTCCTCCGTGCCCTCCGTGTTCTGGGTTTTGAAGCCACCGCCTACCGGACCATATGCGCGGGGATCGTGGAGGCGCCGGGTCGTCTCTTCGACCACCGAAGCGCCGCCATCCTCACATCGACTTATTTTCGGCCATCTTCTGTGCTTTCGCGCGGACGAAGGCGTAGTTCAATTGCGGCAGCGAATTGAATCCGGCGGCTTTGGCCAGAAATTCTTGCGCCTTTGCGGTGTCGCCTTTGCTTTCGTACGCCACACTCAGGCGCAACAGATTACGCGGATCTTGCAGGCTTGCTTGTTGCAACTCCGCAATCGCAGTGTCGTTATCCTTCTCCGCCAACGCAATCCTACCGGCTAGTTCGTGCACCTGCCGGACTTGCAAAGTGTTTTTGCCTGCTTCCACTCCCTGCCGAAATTCGACGGCATGCACCTTCGCGGCTGCGTAATCTTTCTTTGCCAGCGCAACACTCGCCAGGTTGAAGTGGTGTTGGAGAGCCGCGTTGTCCTTTATGTCTTGCGAGAGGCCTGATGCTTGGATAATCTGGAGCGACCGGTCGAACTGGCGCTGGGCTCCTTCATAATCCGCCTTCTCCAGCAGGATGTTCGCCTTCGCCTGGAGATCAGCCGCCATCGACGCCGCGTCATTCTTCTTCTGCGCAACGGCGAATTCTTTGTCCATAGCCTGCAGCGCCTGGTCGAACTTTCCGCTGTCGGAAGCCACAACCGCCATTCCGAAGTATGCTGTGCGCAACTCGCCATCGTTGCGTGCGTTGTCCGCCATCTTCTGCAGTTCAGCTTGCGCTTCGTCGGCCCGGCCCAGGTACATTTCATCGGCAGAAATGCCGAAATGCGAAGCCGCAAAATGCGGATCGACCGTGAGCGCTTTGCGATACTGTGCGATCGAGTCCTCGAATCTCCCCATTTTCAGCAGCAGCTCGGCGTAGGAGTCGTAGGGGTTGGGGTCGTTGGGAATCAGCTCGATATATTTTTTGAACGCCATCTCGGCGTCGCCGAAGTCGGATTTTTGCCGATACGCGTAGCCGAGGATGTTATAGGTTGGCGAGAAACTCGGCGCCAGTGCTGCAGTCTTCTTGTAATGATCGATTGCCGAGTCGAGTTCCTGCTGGCCAAAATAGAAGTTCCCCAGAGTGAGGTGCGCGCGCTCGTCGTTCGGATAGTCGGTGACAAGCTTCTCGAGATACTCCTTTTGCTTCACTGCATCGCCGTTGGCTCCGGCTTCGTTCGCCAGGATGAGCAGCCTCTCGCCCTCCGAAACTTTATCGGCCAGACTGATCGCTCTCTTCTGATGATCGAAGAAGTCCTTGGTCGTGGCCGAACTGTTGGCGCGGGCCAGTTCGGCTGAGGCGAACTCAGGATCGATCTTGATGGCTTTGTCGAAGTGCTGAAGAGATTCCTGCGCCAACAGCCGGTCCGACAGGTCGCGACCGAGCAGGAATTCTTTCTTTGCGTCTTCCGATCTGGTGGTAATCGGAATTTTTTCGCTGTCCGTGGTTGTTGAAGACGGGTTACTTTTCTTGGCATTGCTCGACCGCGACCACGCTGCAGCGCCTAGCGCACCGACCACCAACACGACACACACCAACCTGTGCAAACGCATGGAAGAACCTCCATCTAGTCTGGATTGGACGTTTAATCGCAAATGACGACCTCGTTGCGACTAGGACGATAGACTTCGGTTTTTGCGATTGGGTAGCAGGTCCGGAAGTTAGTAAGTTCGGGGGGGATTACAGAACACAGAACATTTGACTTAGACCGGGGTCGGGGTGGGCGCAGTTCGAAACCATGACTAGGCGCTCTTTGCCGCGCTTCCATTCAGTCCTAACTCAGTTGCGATCGGCTTCATCGCCTCAATACAAAAAGCGATGTGCTCGTCCAGATCCACCCCGAGCGCAGCGGCGCCGTTCACAATGTCTTCGCGGTTCACTTTGCGGGCGAAGGCTTTGTCCTTCATTCTTTTTCGAACTGATCTCGTGTCTACCTCGGCGAGCGTCTTTCCCGGCTTGATCAGCGCGACGGCGGTAATGAATCCTGCAAGTTCGTCGCAGGCAAAGAGAGCTTTTTCCATTGGCGAGTCGCGCGTCACTCCCGTGTATTCGGCGTGAGACAAGATCGCGCGGCGAATCATCTCCGGCCATCCTCGCTCCTTCAGAATTTCGTTGCCTTTGTAGGGATGGTCTTCGAGGCTGGGATATTTTTCGTAATCGAAGTCGTGGATTAGGCCGACTATGCCCCAGAGGTCTTCGGCGGTCAATCCCTCAGGGGCTAAAGCCCCTACATCTGGTTTGGCACCGCTCGGCACACCTGAAGGCGAGCCCTGATACGAGGCTTCGCCGGCACGCGAAGCGTCGTCCCTCGATGACGCGTCGCTTTGCTGTGTTGGACGGACGAAGGCGTTCCTCCCTCCCTGGTCTGTGTTGAACTTGTTGGCGCATGCTCGCATGCATGCTTCCACTGCTAAGGCGTGCTTGCGCAAGCTTTCTGATTGAGTGAACTCGGTTAGCAACTCCCAGGCTGTTTCCCGGGTGATCCTTGGCGGCATTTACTTAAGATACCCTCCAACCGCTTAGGGTTCTGCGGGACCTGTGGAAATCCGCGTTTTCGCGCTAAGGCGAAACACCTAACGCCAGCGGACTACAACCTTCCGGAGGTTTCCAAACCTCCGCTATCTGCGGAAACCTCGCGTCCCACGGCAGGATTGAGGGCATGAAATCCGGCCTACTCTTCGCTTGTCTTCTACTACTCGTGTCCCGATGTTTTGCCAACATCGATATCACCACAATCGAAGTTCCCGGCGGCACCGTGGACACTTCTTATTCGGCAACCATTAATGCCAATGGCAGCTGTACTCCTTACACGTGGAAAGTCGCTTCGGGAAAGTTGCCCGCCGGGATCACCAAGAAACCCACATCAAGCACGACTTCCCTCGATCTCACCGGAACGCCAACCACAGCGGATACATATAGGTTCACGATCTCCGTTACCGGGTGCAACGGCCAAGTTACCCAGGCATCCTACGAAGTCAATATTCAAGCTGGGAGCAAGCATGTGGTCGACGTAACCTGGGACGCCTCCAAGTCGAAGGACGTTGCCGGCTACAACGTTTACCGCGGTCCTAACGGAGTGACGTGGACGAAAATCAATTCGGGGCTGATTGCTGCCACGGACTATGACGATTCCACGGTGGCCAATGGCACCACCTACTACTACTCGGCCACGACGGTTAACATCTACGGAGAGGAAAGCAAGAAAACTGCATCGGTCAAGGTTTCTGTTCCTGAGTAGCCGATGTGAGAAGATCGTCAAACGTTGCGCTACTTCTTGGATAGCTGTGTCGTGAGGGATACAGTTAGTTAACATTACGCGCCCTCGCGGTGGGTCAGGGTCTTCGCCTTATTTTTCGCTGGTTTGCTCGTCTGCGCTTCGTGCCTCGCCGCTGGAATTCATGGCTTCCAGCATTTTGCCCTTGACTTCCACAGCCTGCGTGCCGCAGATTGAAGCGCACAGCAGGATTCTTCCCCCAGTGTAAATGCTGCTGTTAGTTGTAAGGAGAGCCCGCTCTGGCACTCCCACAACCCGATGGCTACGACTCTTGCCCCGGTAGACTCTAGGGAGGTCGTCCGTTGCGATCGCTGCCTGTTAGTTCAATTCCGTACGGTCAATAACAATTGCCGTCGCTGCCACTCGTCCATGGACGAGGAACCCGAGCCCGAACCTGTGGTGCTTACGCCGCCCGTCATGATGCCGATGCCCGGCATGGGCCGCGGACACCTGAACCTGGCCACGTCGATCCGTTCGCTGCGCCTGCGCAGCGGCCTCAGCCAGCGCCAGCTTGCCGGGCGCATGTCTGTGCCACGGACCTACGTCTCCAAAATTGAAAACGAAAAGGCGACGCCGACGCTGTCATCGCTGGAGCGGCTGGCGCGCGCTTTGGAGGTAACTGTGCCGGAACTGCTCAGCGGCGGAGAAAAGAACCGCCAGGACGAAATTAGCGAACTGATGAAAGATCAGTTCATCGCGGAAATTCTGCCGTTCGTTTCGCAGTTGAATGGAATGCAGATGTCGAGCATCCTGACGCAGGTAAGAGATTTGACGCTGCGGCCGAGAAGGACGGCGTAAGAAAGAATGTGGGGACAGCCGCCCTCGGCTGTCCGCCGGGCGATGCCCGGCTGCTTTCAGTTCACCAAGAGTTTATCCGGGCAACCAGCCAACTCAATGCCGGGACCGATTTTGGTTCCGGCTTTTTTCTCGCACCAAAATCCAATTATTCGTGATCCTTCGGCGCTGCAATACCCAGAAAAACCAGAACGGCGCGATTCAGTCGCACCATATCTTCGTCGGCGAGACGGCCCACGTGGGCACCGACCCTCGCTTTCGGAACAGTCGTAATCTTGTCCACCATCAACCGACAAGAAGCGCGCAATCCATTGCTTTTGGTTGGCTCGACCGGAAGGCGAAACAACGGAGCATCGGTTGGGTCAGTTGTAAATGCGCAGATGGTCACCGAATCCGTCCTATTGAAGCGATCGTCTTGAACGATTACAGCCGGACGCGGCTTTCCGGCGTAATCCTTGCCACCGGCAATGGTCCAAATCTCGCCTCGCTTCATTTCGAGGAATCTGATGAACCAGTCAGATCAAAACCAGTCAGGTCAGAAATCTCATCGATGAAATGCTGGTCGTGACTCGCGTGAGGGCTCCTGGCTACAGCAAGGGACTGACGACGGGCCTCCCTTGCGAAAGCGGGCGACCTCATGTCCGGAACCCAAATCTGGATAGGCCGGAGACCCTGCTGGCGCAGCCGTTTGCGATGCGCTTGAACCTTATCCCGCGACGGCTTGGAGTGAGTTCGTGCCGGCATTTTTTGATCCTCGGTTACATGTAACCTATCATGGACAGACTCCGAGCGCAAACTGAAGAGGTGGTTCACGGTGAGTAAGGCTCCGTCTCGGTGGGAGCAGGTGCGACACATGAATCCTGACTACATTGACCAACATCTATCCGGCATGAACCTGGAAGAAGTTGGAAATGTCGTTCTACCTGCATCCGTTTTCGCCGAATCGTTGAATCAGTCCGAAAGCGTTACAGATAGTCCGCTGCGGGGAACGCCGCCTTTGGCAGGCCCCCTCGGCGACGCTACGCTGCTCGACGCCTATTCCCGAGCTGTAACCAGCACGGTCGAGCTTATCAGCCCGTCGGTGGTAAACATCGAAGTCCACCAGGCAGGGCGCACGCCCTCCGGCGAAGAGCGCGAGCGGCGCGGTGGAGGATCGGGCTTCGTTTTCACTCCCGACGGCTTGATCCTCACCAACAGCCACGTCGTGCACGACGCGCGCCGCATCGAAGTCACCCTTGCTGACGGTCGCCGCATGCCGGCGACGGCGCTCGGCGACGATCCCGCGAGCGACCTCGCCGTTATCCAGATAGAAAAGCCGCGCGTAGACGAGGCCAGCCTCATCGCAGCCGCACTCGGCGATTCGCAGCACCTTCGCGTGGGGCAACTCGTGGTCGCCATCGGCAACCCGTATGGATTTCAGTCCAGCGTGACCGCTGGCGTGGTAAGTGCGCTGGGACGTTCGCTGCGGTCGTATTCCGGCCGACTAATCGACGATGTCATTCAGACCGACGCTGCGCTCAACCCCGGCAACTCCGGCGGGCCGCTGGTCGATTCCGCGGGACGCGTGATCGGCGTGAACACCGCGACCATTCTGCCTGCGCAGGGAATCTGTTTCGCCATCGGCATCAACACGGCAAAGTTTGTAGCCAGCCGCCTGCTGCGCGACGGACGCATCCGCCGCAGCTACATCGGCGTTTCGGGGCAGACTGTGCCTATTCATCGTCGCGTGGTGCGCTTCTACGATCTGGCGAAGGAATCGGGCGCGCTGGTGCTGTCGGTGGAACAGGATAGTCCGGCGAAGCGGGCCGGCCTGCGCGATGGAGATGTGATCATTGCGCTCGATGGCAAGCCCGTGGCGGGCGTGGACGATTTACAGCGGGTGTTGACGGATGTGCCTGTGGGCATTGGCAGCACATTGGTCGCGCTGCGGCATACCGACAAGCTGGAGATGAGAATTGTGCCGGAAGAAGCGAAGTAAACGACCCACCGTTGTCATCCCGAGCGCGCTTCTTGCGCGAAGGACCTATGTGTGGTGTGTCAACAGGTTGTTCCGGTCGAGGCCGGAACGGCTGATGGGTGGAGCGTGATTCAGGCTAGCATGCGGACGATGCCAGTTGTACTGATGGAGCCAGCGCGGCAGCTCGAGAGCGC
>Ga0116125_1001263_pt1 | contig 11120 bp, 13 predicted proteins | sample June2015DPH_16_1_2_FD_89729 | JGI IMG/M metagenome (GOLD analysis project Ga0116125, IMG submission 89729) | Peatland microbial communities from SPRUCE experiment site at the Marcell Experimental Forest, Minnesota, USA - June2015DPH_16_10 | ecosystem: Environmental > Terrestrial > Soil >...
AGGGGCCATCCGATCCGAGGAATGCCATTGATCCACTTTGGGCAGCGGCAACGTTTGTAGTTGATGTCGTCGGAAGGGCAGGGAGGATAGTGGCGGGAGTAGACAGAGAGCATGAATTCGGCCCCTTTGCCGAATCCATTGTACGTTTATTGTACGATTTTTTCTATCGTTTTATAACTACTTTACTATCAATAGTTTATAGTGGTGGAGGCGGCGGGAGTCGAACCCGCGTCCGAAAATGTTACTGGTCAGGAGCCTACATGCTTATTCGCGTTCATGCCCCAGGCATTACCCTGGGACGTTCGCAGCCCGCGCTCAGAACGGACAAGAAACGCTAGCCGCTAGCCTGTGATCTTAACCTCCCGGCCCAGACGTAGCCGGGAAGAGCAGCCCGCTGTGCGACGTCGGTCGGAGGCCCACGGGCGAAGCCTCCTGCGACGGCTGCCTAAACTAGTTAGGCTGCGTATGCCATTGGTTGATTGGCAATTATCATTTTGCACGCGATTACGGGTGTGTGCACCCCGGCATGCCTCCTGGCCGCAAGCATCTCCGTCGAAGCCGTGACGCCCCCACTGGTGGGATGGCCTGTAAAAGAACCACTTCAAGACTAGGTGCGAAACCTAGGGAAGTCAATTGTTTGATGCCGGCCCGGAGTCGGGGGGTTCAGCAGGCTTCAACCGATGCTGAGATGGCAAACAAAGAGATTTGGCCTTCGTTTCCGGCCGTCTGCAGGGTCATCGAGAGTTTGGATAAAATCAAGGCCGTTTCTTGTGTGCTGCTTTAAGGTTTCACAATCAAAATATCAACAAATTAAATTTATTGCTTGACAAAGTTAATTATATTGATTTATAAGTCAGTAAAGTTGATAAGCGGCTATGTCTTCTGTCAATAAACCGAAAGATTGGCAGGAACTGACGCAACTTACCGGAGGCGTGCCGCTCGTCGTTGAGCGGGTCCGGATTGCCGAGAAAGATATCGCAATCGAAGGTAGCTTCGAGCTTCCGCAACTGGCACGGCTGGCCATGGAAGATCAGGTTTTTATCACCGCGTTCGTTCGTTCTCACGGCTCGATCAAGGAAATGGAGCGAGTGTTTGGTATCAGCTATCCGACGGTTAAGTCGCGCCTGACGCGAATCGCGGATAGCCTGGAATTTGTGGAGCACGATCCTATGCCCTCGAAAAGCGAAATTCTGGAGCGGTTACAGCGCGGCGAAATTACCGCCGAAGATGCGATCCGGGAAATGGAGACGTTGCGATGATTCCGTTCGTGGCAGTACTCAGTTTGCGCAACCGGGAGAGCCGCACGTTTCGATTGTGGATACCTTTGTTTTTGGTGTGGCTAGTGTTTGCCCCTCTGATCGTGTTGCTTTCGCCAGTGATTTGTATTGCGTGTCTCGCGTGCCGGGTAAATCCGTTTCGCGGAATGGCGGTCCTGTGGCAGATTTTGAGCTCGCTCCGGAAAACGGAGCTCGAAGTGGATCAACCAAGTACCAGGGTTTCGGTCTGCATTTTATAGGAGAAAAACATGAGTGAAAATCGTCGGCAAATTCTGCAGATGTTGGCTGAGGGAAAGATTACGGCGGACGAGGCAGAGCGGCTGATTTCAGCCGCGGACCAGCCTTCGGCAGCGTCTTCGTCGCCACCTGATTCAAGTGCTGGGATTCCAAATCGGCCCAAATATCTGCGGGTTCAGGTGGACTCGGAAGAAGCCGGTTCGAAGGAAGAGGGACCAACGCGAGTGAACGTCCGAGTGCCCATGGTACTGCTGCGTGCAGGGGTGAAGTTGGCCGGGCTGATTCCGCCGCAGGCTTTGCATCGGGCGAACGACGCGATCCACCAGCGCGGCATTATTTTTGATCTGAGCCAAATCAAACCGGAGAACCTGGAGGAGTTGGTCGAGCAGCTCGGCGATTTGAGAGTGGATGTCGATCAGCGGGATGAGCAAAAGAAGGTGAAAGTAAGAGTCTTTTGCGAGTGATCCTTGCGCCTTCGCGGCAGATCAATTTCGAGCCTATGCGGCGGAATGCAACTCTTTCGTGCCGCCTGCCTTGAGCCATTGCCGGGCACCAAGTCCGCACTATTTTCCAAAGCGGAAGGCTTTGTGATCTCAGCTCGCCCGAGGAGACCCTGTGGATAGCGTTCCTGTAAGAACGCTATCATTTTTTTCGCGCACATGGCAGCGCAAATCCCTGGAGGCCGAACTGTGCGAGAAACTCATAAGCGCGCGATATGAACCGTGTTTGAATTTATCAATCTCAGCAATCCGTTATTCTGCATCGTGGGGTTAACTCGGGGCATCCTTACTATGGCCCAGCAGCCTGGCGAAGGAGAGGCACTCACCTCCCATGGTGTTGTTCGTCCAACACGGTGCAGCTACGGAGTGTAGGGAGTGTCGCCGGTGAAAGCGCAATGTCTTCCGTTCACGAAAATTCCACACGCAACGCCCCTTTTCACAGATTTTCTTGCATATTCTCCCAGTGTTAGGCCCTTCTACCCGCACTCCCCTTATTTCGCCGAATGGATGAAGTCGGAGTCTTCAGCTCTACGATATGATTCGGTCCGTCGCGAGCAGGTTTCTGCAATTCTGGAACGCCAGAACAAATCGTGGGACGGTTCCCCACAAACCATTTCCAATATCGCTCGCTTTCGTCGAGGCGCGGCTGCAGTCGTAACCGGGCAACAAGTTGGTCTTTTTGGCGGGCCAATGTTCTCGATTTATAAGGCCCTCAGCTCGGTCAAGCTGGCTGAGGAGGCGAGGTCGGCTGGGATTGATGCCGTCCCCATTTTCTGGCTTGCGACGTACGATCACGACCTCGCCGAGGTCAACCACGTTTCCATGCCCGGAAGCGACGGCTTACTGCGCAAGTTCGTAACTTCGAGCCATAGCCTGCCCGGCGCTCCCGTGAGTGAAGTACGACTGGGAGACGAGATTGTCCCGCTGGTTGAGGAAGCTACGGTCTTGCTTGGAGATTCCGAAGCGACGCAGCTTCTGCGCGACTGCTATCGCCCCGGCGAAAGCCTTGGAACGGCATTCGCGCGGTTTTATGCACGCCTGTTTGCGCCCTGGGGAGTGATTATTCTCGATGCTGCCGATCCAGAGCTGCATCGAATCGCCGCGCCGGTTTATCGAGCGGCGGTCGAGCGGGCTGCTGAACTTGCCGATGCAGTTCTGGCTCGCGGGCGTGAACTGGAGGCGCACGGCTATCACCAGCAGGTGAAGGTGACTCCGTCATCGGTGCTCGTATTTACTTTGCAAAATGGCGCGCGCACTCCAATTCAGCGGCGTGCCACGGACGGCTCCTCGGAGTTTGTCATCGCGGGCGAAGGGCCGGCCGAAAAGCTCTCGCGGAGCGAACTGCTGGAGCGCATTGCGACGACTCCGGAGAGGTTCAGTCCCAACGTGCTGTTGCGACCGGTGGTGCAGGATTATCTTCTGCCCACGCTGGCTTACGCCGGCGGCGCTGCGGAGGCGGCTTATTTTGCGCAGGCGGGCGCGGTCTACGAGAAGATGCTGGGACGCGTAACGCCGATTGTGCCGCGTTTTTCGGCTACCCTGGTCGAGCCGAAGGTGCAGCGCTGGTTGCGGCAATACGAGATCACGGTGACTGATGTTTTCCAGGGAGCTGATTCGCTGCGGCGCATGCTGGCCGAGCGCAGCCTCCCCCAGGACCTGCAAGCGGCTTTTGATCGCGCGAACGAGTCGGTGGAGAAGTCTTTTTCCGGTTTGCACGAGGCGCTCGCGAAACTTGATCCTACGCTCGTGGACGCAAGCCAGACGGGCGCGTCTAAGATTCGCTATCAACTCGACCGGCTGCGCGAGCGAGCTATGGCGGCGGAGTTGCGCCGGAGCGAAGTGGTCGGCCATCACGCGATCAAGCTAAGTCAGGCGCTGTATCCCGAAGATGCGCTGCAGGAGCGGGGAATTGCTGGCGTCTATTACGTTGCTCGTCACGGAACCGGGCTAGTGAAGGACATTTACGATGCGATGCGCATAGACTGCCTTGACCACCAGGTTCTGGAATTGTAGGGGCCAGATGCAGAAAGTCCTGATCGATACATTCGTCGTTCCCGAGGAGTCCAAGGCACAGTTTCTCGATAGAGCGCACAAGGTGCAAAGCTTCCTAAAGGCCCTGCCGGGTTTTGTTGAGGGATTTCTCTATGAAAACAAAGAAGGAGAAAGCCGATACAACTACATGACCACAGCAGTGTGGGAAAACGAGGAAGCCTTCGAAAACGCAAAGAAGGCCGTCGCCGCGGAGTTCAAAAAGCAAGGCGTTGACCCTCGGGAGGCAACCAAGAAACTGAACATCGAGAGTGTACGGGCTGTCTACGAAAGGTCACCCTACTGATGCGCTGACGTTTGCTGTCCGCCAGGGCAGCTTGGGCGAAGATCCTAGCGATTTTCGCTGGTAGCGAGGTAGGTCCCCAATCCAATCATGATTGCTCCGGTCACGGTCCGCTGCCGCCGGCGAAACACCGCAGACGACCTGATCTTTTTCCCAATCGGCTCCGCTAGAAGAATCACCACAAGATCGGCAGAAGTATTCAGCACGACCGAAACCGTACCAAGAATGACGAACTGAAGGAACACGTGCCCGGCGCCGCGACTGACGAACTGCGGAATAAAGGAGAGAAAAAACAGCGCCGTTTTGGGGTTCAGCGCTTCCGTGGCAATGCCCTGCCACAGCGGATTTCGAGCGGCACGGTTCGCAACGCATATTCTTTCATCGGTGATAAAAGCGTTATCTTTTCGCGCGTCGAGAATCATCCGCACACCCAGGACGCATAAATACGCGGCTCCTGCGTACTTCACCGTCGAGAACGCCAGGGCGGATCGCGCGAGGATAACCGAGACGCCCAATGCCGCGGCGAACACATGCACCATGCCGCCAAGAAATGTCCCCAGGGCGGAGAGCACGCCCTCTCGCTTGCCTCCGGCCAGGCTGCGTGCCAGCACGTACAGCATTCCCGGCCCGGGTGCAACCGCCAGCAGAAATGCAGCGGTAAGAAACAAGAGCAGACGCGTTGAATCAAACATGATGTCGGAGATTGTACGGCAGAAATCTATGACTCAAGCCACTTTTCCAGTTCTTCTACGGATTGCACGCGCGGTTCGCGGCGGTCGCCATAGGCTCCAGCCACATCGAAGAGTACGGCCTGCATGCCAGCATTCGTTGCTCCCACATAGTCGACGGAATAAACGTCGCCGACGTACAGACACTCGTTGGCGCTCGCGTTCATAGCATGCAACGCAGCCTTAAAAATTTCCGGATGCGGTTTCTCGAATCCGACGATGCCAGAATCCGTAATGCTTTCGAAACGATCTGCGATTCCACATCGGGTGAGTACTTGTTCGATTCGACCGTCGGCATTCGAAATCACGGCGATGCGATAGCGGGTCGCGATTCGGTCGAGCGCCGCGCGTGTGCCCGGCAGGATCTGATCCCAGTTGGCGGAGTTCTGGGTATTCTGGACCAGTTCCTGGACTAGATTTTCACTGCGCCCCTCGGCACCATCAAGTTCCGCAAGCATAAAAGTGTGAAAAGTCCACCAGAAGCCATGATCGACGCGGCCGCTCTGCATACCGCGGTCAAACTCTGCCTTGGTTCTCCGCTCGAGGGCTTGCCACTGCTCAAGCGTGGGATGATGACCGCTCGCGAGCGGAGCCAGCATTTTCGTCCGGTTCGGAAAGAGGAGGGTGTTGCCGATGTCGAAGAAAATCACCCGCGGCCTGGTCATTGTTTCATCTTACTGAAAGCCCGGGCCGACAATCGGCGCAAGAAAAAATCACTAAAGTCCGTTTGAACATCGTTACCTCGGGGATGCCATGCGGCGTCGAATCCGTGACCCGAGGGCACAAAAAATGTAATATCCAATCAATTGCATAACTGTGAAGGCCTCGTTGCTGTCGCTTGGGGTGCTATGACATTGTCGTCGAAGAGCGGTCTGATCGCGGTCTTCGCGCGCAGCAAGTCTCTGGCTCTGTCAATCTGGAGCCAGATGCACGTGCAATCGGCGCTGGTTGCGGCCGTTGTGCTGTGGCAACGCAGTTCCAGCCGGCGGAACGATGTCTATAACATCCTGTGGGCTGTGGTTTTTGGCTTTGCTACCCTGAATATCTTGAACCTCGCCTCGCGGCGCTTTGAGCCCAACCGGCGGGGCATGACATTTGGCGAATTGATGGCGGTGCTGATCGTTCTGCTTTCGATCTTTCTGCTGGGATGGGAACTGCTCAGCGTCTTCCGTATTTTCCCGATCAAACTTCGACACTAAGCGCGCGCGGCCATTTTTGCGGTATGATGCGCAAAATGGCGAAGAATCCCCCCAATTTCGAGGTTACCTGCCCTTGCTGTAGCGCGCTGCTGAAAATCGATATCGACACGCGTAGCGTCATCGCCCACACGGCGGCGGTAAAGCCGCGCATGTTCAACGACATGGAAGACGCCGCCCGCGCCATGAAGGAACAGGACACGCGCCGCGAATCGATTTTCCGGCAGTCGGTGGAAGCGCAGAAGCACGCCTCCGAACTGCTAGAGAAAAAATTTCAGGAAGCGGTGAAGAAGGCGAAGGAAACGCCGGACACGGGCAAACCCATCCGCGACTTCGATCTGGATTGATGCCGGCCGGCGGATCGAAGGCAATGCGCACGGTTCCACTATTGCTCGGCCACCGTGGCACTCGCGGCAACCCGTCTGTGCCGGAAAACACGCTGGCCGCCTTCGATCTCGCGCTCGCTCAGGGCTGCGATGGGTTCGAGTTCGATGTGCGCCTAGATGCTGACGGCCAAGCTGGAATCTGCCACAATGCCAGAGTTCGTGGCCTGGAAGTGGCCATGTGCTGCTACCAAAAATTGGGGTTGCCGCGGCTGCGGGATGTTCTCCAGCGCTACCACAAGGAAGCTTTCCTCGATATCGAGCTTAAAGTGGAAGGATTGGAACGTTCTACTCTCGATTCGCTGCATGAGTATCCGCCCGCACGCGGCTATGTAGTCTCATCGTTTCTTCCAGAGGTTCTGAAGACAATCCACAGTTTTGATGCCACAGCATCCCTGGGACTCATCTGCGACAAGCAATCGCAATTTTCTCTTTGGCCGGCTTTTCCGGTTGAGTATCTGGTGCTTCATCACAAGCTGGCGCGGAGAAATGTAATTGCACAACTCCAAGCGGAACACCGCAAAGTGCTGGTGTGGACCGTAAATTCCCTTGCGGATATGATGCGGTTTGCCGAATGGAAGGTCGACGGGATTATTTCGGACCATCCAAAAAAGTTAGCTGCCACGCTGGGCGAAACATTGACGACGCAGAAATAATCCGCAAAGAAAATCCGCGCTATCAAATCCAGTCCTGCCCTGCTCTCCGTACATCCCCCAGAGCGGCATCTAGCGCTCTGTGGAGGAAAAATGAAGTGCTCAATCGTCCGGACCGCTTTGCTCGCGGTTCTTGCGCTCATGGGGGCAAGCGCATTCGCGCAAAACCTTGCGCCCAATCAGACCCTCGGCTACGGCGCGAGCCAACTGCTGCAGTTCACTTATACCCAGAATTTCGATTGCATCGACCAGCCTTTTGACGACTTGAATTACAACGGCATCGTCGCCGCCAAGGATCCCGGCGAGTTGCAAACTCCCATCTGCACGGTGGGAATAAACCCCTCGATTAATCCTCCGGGGCAGGTGGGCAATCCTTACATCACAACCGAGCCAATTTACGTTCTGGTTCCGATGTTTTCGGTGAACAACGATCAGAATCCGAACGATGCGATTTCTTGCGATGACGTGGTTACGGGAACTCTATGCGGACCTGCGTTAGGCACCGAACTGATCACCTTGTTTGGCGCAGTGCCGGAAGCGTTCAAGGCGACGCCGCTGGTCTACACGCAGTGTCCGGAACCCGGTTCTGCTCCCGGCACCTGCACGATGCACGCATCGCGGCTTGATCTTGGCCCCGCGTTAGCTGAGTTGGGCTACATTCCGCATCCCACATCCAATGTTTTTCTGCCCACTCCCAACCATAGCCACATCCTCATCAACCAGGACATCAACCTTCCGGCTATCTGGTGGCAGGTAATTCCGGTGCTGATTACGAATCAAAGCGATTGGCCGACGCAGGATGGAAGCAGCGGAATTACGTCGCAGAGCGCTTTATTGGCCGCCAAGAAAGCTGGGACCGCGATCTTCGCGCCTTCCAACTTTTTCCTCTTCTTCAGTTCGAACGCGGTGAATGGTCACGCGATGCACATGAACTAATACGGAAAACCTGACAGTCAAAAAGCAGCTCGATTCCGATTTAATAAGGGAATCGAGCTGTTTCGTGTTATTCGGAGAGCTCGGGCTTGGACTTGCGAAAACCAGACGCGAAGGAAAATTAATCTGCAGCAGCCTCAAACGCAGCGTGGTTTTGTGCGCCCGGTCGTAGGAAAGCCGTGCGTTCAATTTCGAAAGCTTCGAGGTTGGCCCCAACGGTTTGCTCATTCCATCCCAGGACGGCGCCAATCCGGACAGCGGCCTCGCGGCTGCAGAACTCGGACCAGCATGATCCCAGCGCCACCGGCACACGGCGCAGGAGCACATCCGCCAGCGTTACCGCGAACTCCCGGCGATAGGCTTCCACGACCTCCGCAATCACATGGGACGTGTGCGGGCAGATTGGAGCGCGCAGCTCCGCGCTTACCAAGGCCATGCGGGCGATGTCGGCCGCGCGCTGTCCGTGCCACTCCAGAATGCCGCGCGCCGATTCTTCACTGACGGCGCCGATGCGGGCAATCTCAAGCACGGCATCGTCCAACATGGGATCGAGGGCGTTCGCCGATGCCGTTGCCATGGTCTGGGGCTCCGGCACCGGGAGCCCGACCTTTCTTGCGCACTCGCGGGCCAGGGCTGCGGCTGTTGTCAACTTACCGCCGATCACGGAAAGCATGTGAGTTGCACCATCATCCGAGTGATCGTGAAGAATATGCCGTCGCGTGACTGCCGATGGCCGATTATCAGGAGAATAGGGCAACGGCCGAACGCCCGCGAATGAGTACTTCACGCTCTGCGCGGTGATTTTTGCTTTTGGAAACAACTGCGCCACGGAGCGCACCAGATAGTTGATTTCATCTGTTGACGGAGCGGTTTTTGCCGGATCGGCGCTATCGGCGACCTCGGTTGTGCCAACCAGCACCTGGTCGTTCCAGGGGAGAATAAAAATCGGGCGGCCGTCGGGCGCCTCGGCATACACCGCGGCGTTCGGCGAACCTGGAAAGCGTGGAAGTACGATGTGCGATCCCCGCACTCCGCCCAGCATGGGCTTCGACATGCGAATCGCGGAGCGCTGGCAGACGCGATCGGCCCACGGGCCACTGCAGTTGATTACCCAACCCGATTCCACCCGCTGGTCGCGACTCGTCAATTGATCACGCAAGAGCACGCCGTGAATGCGCCCGTGAGAAACATCAACCGCCAGTGCTTCGGTATGGTTGCGGATCGTCGCTCCCGCCTCGGCCGCTTCCAGCATCCACTCCGCGACCATGCGCTCGGGAAATTCGCATTGTGCGTCTTCATAATTGAAAAATGACCATCGATGTCCCGCATCCAGGGCGCTTTCGAGCCGCTTCAATTCCATCGCGCTCGTGCCTTTGCTGGGCTGCGAGCCTGCCATCCTGCGGTATAGCCACAACCCGGCGCGCACTTTCATTGCGTTTCGCTTGCTGGTTTCGTTCAGCAGCAGGAGGAAGTGCATGGGATGCACCAGATGGGATTGGGTGTGCAGTAGTCTCTCGCGTTCGCGCAAGGATTCCCGCACGAGCGACATTTCGCCATGCTCGAGATACCGCAATCCACCGTGAATAATACGGGTGGAGCGGCTGGTAACCCCGGAGGCGAAGTCATTCTGCTCAACCAGCAGGACGCGCTTGCCCGCGCGGGCGCACTGGCGGGCAACGGCGACGCCGTTGATTCCCCCGCCGATCACCACCACGTGAAAGTGCTGGCCGTCGAGGCTTGCTCGTGGATTTGCCGCCAATACCATGTTGCGCTAGAACACTGCGGTAACCTGCGAAGAGTTACTTCTATCCGGATATGCTACACACTACTACCTTTAAATTGTGCATCGTGACGTGCATTAGAGGAAGGTAACCTTGGTGCTGGAAAGTACTCGGTCGCGGTTGAGATTCGGGTGTTCAGCACATCTATACAATGTTTCGGCCCGCCGCCTGGCGGCGGGCCGGCAAGTGGGCTTCATTTCAACAGTGTCGTCACGCGGCCTTTCGGTCGGACTTCGCAGCGGCGTTGGCCGATTTGGAGAATAAGTCGATCATCTCGCGATTGAACGCGGGAATATCGTCGGGCTTGCGACTGGTAACCACTCCGTTACTCAAAACCACTTCTTCATCCACCCAGGTACCGCCGGCATTGCGAATGTCGGTCTTCAGCGAAGGCCACGATGTAACTGTGCGCCCTTTCACCGCGCCTGCTTCCACCAGCATCCACGGGCCGTGGCAAATTGCAGCTACCGGTTTCGCGTGCTCGAAGAAATGTTTCACGAAGCGCACCGCCTCAGGATTCATTCTTAAATGATCCGGATTCTGAACCCCGCCAGGGAGCAGCAGGGCATCGTAGTCCGCGGGATCTGCGGACTTCAGTGGCACGTCGACCGAAACTTCCTTACCCCAATCTTTCTGATCCCAGCCTTTGATTTTCTTCTCGCCAGGCGAGACGACCTGAGTTTGCGCGCCAGCTTCTTCCAGCGCCTTCTTGGGTTCGGTGAGTTCTGACTGCTCAAAGCCGTCCGTTGCCAGAATTGCGACTATTTTTCCTGCAAGATTACTTGGCATGAGGATCTTCTCCTTGAATGTGGATTACTAATTAAGAATTGGATGCTGCGGTTGCGATCATGGTTGATTGTGAATCCAGAGCTGCGGCTCACGCGTTGCCGACACTGGCATGCGTCGTTTAGAGTGATTTTCAATGTCTACAACTGGCGAACGCTTCGAACGAGCCGTGGCGATTATGGAGCGGCTGAGAGCCCCCGGCGGCTGCCCGTGGGACCGCGAACAGACTTTCGATTCCATCAAACCCTACACGCTCGAAGAAACGTATGAGGTTCTTGAAGCTATTGATAATCGGGATTGGGACGAGCTTCCCG
>Ga0116125_1001264_pt1 | contig 11120 bp, 5 predicted proteins | sample June2015DPH_16_1_2_FD_89729 | JGI IMG/M metagenome (GOLD analysis project Ga0116125, IMG submission 89729) | Peatland microbial communities from SPRUCE experiment site at the Marcell Experimental Forest, Minnesota, USA - June2015DPH_16_10 | ecosystem: Environmental > Terrestrial > Soil > Wetlands...
GCCGATCTGGCCCACCCAGTCGCGAATCATGTTGAAGTTCATGTCGCGGTGGTAGCGGATGGCAGCGTCGTATTCGCGCGCGCGGTACCGCAGCATGGATTCTGGGAAGCCCCAATTCCCGCCCCGCGGGATGAATCGCCGGCCGTTGATCCTCATCTTTAGGGCGCCGCCATCTTCGCTGTAGGTGAACTGCCGGACGCCGGATTGAAAGGCCGTACTGTCGGATAATTTTCCGCCGGCTGTTTCAAACTTCAACTCCACCGGGTACAAGTTGGGATCACCATAGCCCGACGGCCACCACAGCTTCGGATTCCGGATGTGAAGCGCGGTGGTGGCCGTTTTCTCTGCGCCCGGATCGAGCGAAACTGGAGTTTCAAATGCCGTGTCGCCGAAGCGTCCGCGCAGGATTCCGTTCAGGGGCCGCGTTTCGTGGTTGCGCAGCGTGACAGTAAAACTCACGTCGGCTCGGCTGGTATCGGGCAGAGGCAAGGAAGTGGTTACCAGCGGCGACTCGATTGTGACCGGCCCGGTCACGTTCAGATACACATTTTTCCAGATGCCCGTGTCCCTTCCGCGAATCGTTGGAATCCAATCCCAGCCGATGCTCGCGTGATAGGTTGGATTGTCGGCGCCCAGCACGCCGCCGTTCTTATCGGGATTCTCGAAAGTCTTCTCCTTGACGCTTCCTGGGTGGGCATTTTTCTCGATCCTTACAGCCAAGGCGTTCTTTCGTCCGGGTTGCAAGAGGCTGGTCACGTCGAAGCGCCCTCGTATAAAGCCGCCATCGATGCGCCCCAGCTTCTGCCCATTCAGAAAAACTTCGGCTTTCCAGTTGACGCCATCGAAGTTGAGCCACACGTGTTGTCCGGATGCGGCGGGCGGTGGAACAAATTCGTTGCGATACCAGAAATCGGCATAGAAGAATGAGTCTGAAAGCATGAGCTGGTTATCGCCGAAGTTCGGATCGGGAACCGCGCCGGCGTTGAGGTAGCTGGTGAGAATGGTTCCGGGAACGGTGGCGATTAGCCAGTCCGCATCGTGATAACCGGGCTTTGACAGCGCTGCTCCGTCGGCGCTCGCGAGCGAATCGCGCTGCAATTTCCAACCCCCGCCCGCCAAATCGAGCCGGCCACCGGCGCGCAATGCCTGGGCCGGCTTGGGACGCGGGACCGGGCCGCCGCGCCCGTACACTTCCATCTCGCTAAGGACATAACCGTCGGGTGACGCGGGCTTCGACATAAACGCGCGAACATAGCGGCCCTGAACAGGCCGCGCCAACTTCAGGTCGTCAGTCATCGCCGTTGTGGCTGGCAACGATTGAACCGGTTTCCAGTGCGCGGCGTCATCGGACACCTCAATGGACCCCTCTGCGGGCCGGCGAATCCAATAAAGCGCGACTCGATCGAAGGTGCAGACCGCGCCAAGATCCACGTAAACCCACTCTTCGCCTTTACCGGCGGCCATCCAAGCGCTGGTGAAATCGCCGGGACCTCCCACGGGTAAACGCTGATTGCTGTGGAAGAACGTGACCTCGCCTACCTGCCATCCGCCGGCTCTGGCATCGTCAAACGCGAGGCGATAAAAACGGCTGCGCGCGATTCCGTTCAATGCCACGGACGTTCGCAGCTCGCCACCTGGACGCGCCATGCCCGCCGCGCGGCCTAATTCCTTCCAGGATTGTCCATCGTCTGAGCCTGAGACCACGCACGCCCAGTTTTCCGGCTCGCCCCGCGCCTGCACTCTGGCATCTACATCCACGCGGTCCACCGGAGGCGGATCGTCGCCACCAATTTCGATCCCGATCCAGCCGCGCGGTCCCTTGAGGCTGACATCGGTCACCCAGTTTCCATCCAGCACCCATTCGCGCTGATTCTTGGGAAGCACACCTTGCTGGCTGGTTTCCACGCTGACCCAACGCGGCATTTTAGTTTCCTTGATTCCGTCGGTGATCAATTGCGCGGTGAGATTGTAATCGTAACTGCTGGAGTGATACGCGGGCCGGTGCAGCGCGAGATTACGGTAGGTATTGGCGTCCGGCGCGAGAACCGGCCCAACATATTCTTTCGGATCGCCAGGATAAACGCCAACGCCGCGGGTGAACTCCTGCGCATCGAGAATTGCAAGGGCCAGTAGGCACTGCATAAGGACGGGTTTCATGGCTTAGTATCGATAATAGCGGTCTAACATAATTCGCGCCGATACCAACTTTGAAGGACAATGAGAATATGAATGGGATCCAGTTCGTGACGGATGAAAAGGGCCGCAAGGTGGCCGTTCAGATCGATCTGAAAAAACACGGCGCGGCGCTGGAAGATTTCTGGGACGGACTGATCTCGGAATCGCGCCGGAAGGAAAAGGGCATTCCGTACGAGAAGGTCAAGGCCGATCTCGTGAAGCGTGGCCGGCTGCGTGGAGTAAATACACGTTCGAAGTAAAACCCCCTGCGCGGAAGGAACTCGAAGAGCTCCCGGACAGTGTATTGGCGCGAGTCGTCCATAAACTTGAGTCGTTGGCCGACAATCCTCGGCCATCCGGATGCAACTCGGCGAAAATCGTGAGCGTGACGCGGATCGCGCATCGGCGAGAGGCTTACGGGTAGTCGACTTACGCCGCCACTACACTCTTCGTGCGACAATCGCCTACATGCTTTCGTTGCGTTGGGTTTTCGTTCTCATATTTCTGATCACAACCGTTCGATCCGCTGAAATTCCAAAAGCTCCGCCGGAGCTTCCTCCAGACCCGCGCTTCAAGACCGATGTTCTGGTGATCGTGGCTCATCCCGACGACGAAACAGAGGTGACCGCCTATCTGGCGAAAGCCATTTTCGATGAACACAAACGCGTCTCGGTGATTTTCGGGACGCGTGGAAACGGCGGCGGCAACGAAGCCGGTAATGAGCAGGCTGACGCGCTCAGCGCGGTTCGCGAGATTGAAGCGCGCGAGGCTCTCGCAAAGTTCGGCGTGCTGCACGTCTGGTTTCTGGATGGTCCGGATACACCGGGGCAGGACGTTCTGCGGTCACTCGAAACCTGGCATCACGGCGAGGCGTTGGCCAAGGCGGTTCGGCTGGTTCGGCTCACGCGGCCGGAGGTGATTTTAACATGGCTGCCTCTTTACGTCGCAGGCGAAAATCATGGCGACCATCAGGCGTCTTCCGTGATTGCCACCGAAGCGTTCGACCTGGCCGGCGATCCCACGGTTTTCCCTGAGCAGCTTTCGCCGCCGCGCAATCGCCGCGACATCGGGAATCTTACGGAAGGCCTGCATCCCTGGCAGCCCAAGAAGCTTTATTTCTTTTCAGATTCCTCGCACACGGATTTTCAGGAAGGGCAAGGACCGCGTTACGATCCGAAAACTGTTTCGCCCGCGAAGGGCGTTTCTTACGCACGGTTGGCGGCTGAAGAAATGGCTTACCACCTCACGCAAGGCGATACCGGTCAGGTCGCAATGGATGCCCTCAAAAAGGGAGACTTGAAAGCTTTCGAGGAACCGGTGCAACTTATTTTTGGCAAGTCGCTGGTGAGATCCAGCACCACGGGCGACATCTTGGAAAGTATAACTTCCAATTCGATTCCCTTCGCTCGAGTCAGCGGCTATCAGCCTTCTGAAAAGACCGGCCTCTCCATGGAACTCGCCGGCCCCTGGAGTTTCTACCGCGAGTTCTGGAAAGCGCACGACATCGGTCACATTGCCGATCTGCTGAAAGAACCGGAGGTGATGATTTCTCCCGGCGAGAAGCTGACGCTCCCGATCACGATTACCAACTCAGAGTCCACCGCGCAGGAGGTTACGCTTCAGGCAATTCTTCCGGATGGGTGGCGGGAAGAACGCGGCCAGGCCATCTATCCGGTGGATGCGCGCGGCTCGTACACTGTGCAAACTGTCGTGCAATCTCCCGCGGGCGCTCAAAAAGGTTGGGTGAAGCCGAATATTGTCTGGAAGGCAGAAGCCGGCGGCAGAGAAATCGGGTCCATTCACATGCGCGTTCTGATCGGCGGGGGTGGTTTGCCTCAGTGACCGCCGGCCACCCGGCATCGGGCGAGATCAGCTCTCGGTAGAAGTCTCCGAACGAGTGGACCAAGCCGGAACCGGCGTCGATGGCCACAGTGGACTTACTGAGTGCTGGCCATGGTGTACCACAGCGCTCCTCCTCCGTCTTGTCCCCCTTGATGAACTTCGATAGCCCTGTCGTGCCCATCGGCCTTTGCCGGAATCATGGAGGCAGTCTCCGGGTTCGGTAAGGTGCCAGCTAAACCGCGAGGGATCTCAGATGCAGTCCAGGGGATGTAATCGTCCAGCGCCTTGGCCGGCTTTGTCATCAACAATGTGACCATGAGACCGATCATCAAGTGAAGTCTCTTCATGCGATTACTCCGTGGCCTCGGTTTCATCTCGAAAGGTGAAAATCAGAAGCCTCAATCTTCAATGTGGTGCGTGGGACTGGAATGTTCCATCCCGCGGGCGTGATTTAAACTGAATTGGAGGAAGCGCGTGCGAGTGATCTTGGCGTTATGCCTGGGTTTGTGCCTTGGGTTTGGCGCAGCCGCTCAGGATGCGAGGACACTTCAACTGGGCAGTCCGCTTCGAGCGGACCTCGGCAGCGGCCAGACTACTTCATTCGAAATCGTTGCGAGCCCCGGCCAGTATTTCCGTGTGCTGGTGCGCCCCAATGGCGCGCAAATCAACATTAGGCTCAGTGCGCCATCGGGGGCTCCTCTGGCCAAACTCGGGAACGCGGCGGGCGAGCAGCGTCCTCTGCCCATTTCCGCTATCGCTCAGGAGAAAGGCGCGTATCGCCTGGAGATTTCGCTCGCCGACCCCGACGCTCCCGCGCGCGAGTTCGAATGCAACCTGGTGGAATTGAGAGAAGCCAGGCCCGTCGACGAAACGCGAGTTGCCGCTGAGAAAGCTTTCTACGACGGCCAACAGTTTCAGGCTGTAGGCAGCAAGGAATCGCTGAATCAGGCCATCGCCAGGTTCGAAGCCGCGCTTCCCGAGTGGCGCGCGATTGGCGATCAGGCCGAGGAGGGTCACACCTTCGACACCATGGGCGACGCGTACTGGTCGCTCGGACAGAGCACCAAAGCCAATGAATGTTATAAAAAGGCCCTCCCTCTTGCAAAGGCTGCTGGCGATCAAGCCGGCGAAGCCAGCGCACTGAGCAACCTGGGCGTAGCCGCTTCGCTTCGAGAACCGAAGAAGGCGCTGGAGTTTTTCGAAGAATCGTTGCGGCTGAGCCGAGCAGTTGAAGATCGGAACCTGGAAGCCACCACGCTCAATAACGTCGGCTCCGTTTACATCCTGATGGGCGATCCACGCAAAGCGCAGGAGTATGCGCTCCATGCCCGTGAGCTGAAACGCGAGGTGGGGGACCGGCAAGGGGAGATGACGGCCCTCTCTAACCTGGCAGCGGTTTATTCGGCGCAGGGCGAGACGCACCAGGCGCTGGACGCGCTGAGCGAGACTCTTCCGCTTCGTCGAAAACTGCATGACCAGCGGGGTGAGGCGAACACGCTGTTGAATATGGCGACGACGGAAGTCCCGCTGGGCGAACTGGGCAAGGCGTTGGAATTGTTCCGCGAATCCCTTCCATTAAGCCGCGCGGTGGGGGACCGCAGAGGAGAAGCGCGAACGCTGGCCAATCTCGGTGCGTTGTATATGGCCTTCGGAACTCTGCAGGAAGCGCTCACATCTCTTCAGGAGGTCCTGCCTATCACCCGCGAGCTGAGCGACCGCCATCTGGAAGAGAGCGTGCTGACGAATATCGCCCGTTGCTATCTGCAACTGGGCGAGGCACAGCACGCCCTGGATTACAGCACCCAGGCGCTGGCCATTCAAAAACAAATTTCCGATCAGCGCGGGGAGGGCCTCGCGCTCGGGACTATCGGCCGCGTCTACGCGTTCATGGGTGAATCCGAGAAAGCGCTAGAGCTGTACCAGCAGTCCCTTACGATGCTCCATTCGGCGAACGATCGCGCGGGCGAGGCCGACATTTTGTATAACATGGCCGAGCTACACCTCAAGCGAGGCGATTCAAAAGCGGCCCTGGCCGTTTGCGAGCGGGCGCTCGAATTGTGCCGTGCAATTGACGACAAACGCCGCCTGGCGTTGGCGCAGTTGAATATTGGATCGGTTTACCTGGCATTAGGCGAACGGGAAAAAGCCGCCGAATCGCTGGGCCATGCGCTGGCCGGGCTAACCGCACTGGGCGACCGTATGCAGCAGAGCCGAGCGCTCTACTATCTGGCGCGAGCCGCCAATAACTCCCTCGATTGGGAACACGCGCGAGAATATCTGGACCAGGCGCTCGAGATTGACGAACAGATTCGCGCGGCCGTGATCGGCCCCGAGCTGCGTTCTTCGTTTTTCTCCACCGTCCTCGATCAGTATGAGCTGCGTGTCGATGTGCTGATGCATCTCCACCAACTGCATCCTAAACAGGGTTACGATGTTCAAGCCTTCGAGACCAGCGAGCGGGCGCGGGCGCGCAGTTTGCTGGATCTGCTCAGCGAGGCGAAGGCCGGCCTGCGCCAAGGTGTGGATCCCGCGTTGATCGAGCGCGAGCGGGTGTTGACGGCGCAGCTCCACGCGAAAACCGAGCGTCAGATTCAGTTGCTCGCTAAGCAGGATCCGCGCGCGGCGGCCGTGGAACAAGAAATCCGGCTGCTGACGACCGAGTATCAGGATGCCGAGGCGAAGATTCTTTCGGCCAGTCCGCGCTACGCCGCTTTTGCGCAGCCGCAGCCGCTGACCCTCACCGATTTCCAGCGTAACTATCTGGATGCCGGTGCGCTGCTGCTGGAATATGCTCCCGGCGACGCGCGTAGTTTTGTCTGGGCTGTAACACCTACCAGTTTTCATACATTCGAGTTGCCCAAACGGTCCGTGCTGGAGGCATTAGCGCGCGCAGCTTATGAGGGACTGACTACCTCCGACGCAGGCACGGCTGGGAACGCCGGCCCCACGCTTCAGAAACTGAGCCACGCACTTTTGGGACCGGTGGCGAATCTTTTGGGCACGAAGAAATTGGTGATCGTTGCATCAGGTGCATTGCAATACGTGCCTTTTGCTGCTCTTCCATCGCCGTCCGCTCCCTCAGAGCCGCTGGTGGCCGCGCATGAGATCGTCAACCTTCCGTCTGCATCTACCATCGCGTTCATTCGCCGCGAGCGGGCCGGGGGATCTCACGCGTCGAAGGTATTGGCCATCTTCGCGGATCCTGTGTTCAGCGCCGACGATCCGCGGGTAACGGGCGTGCAAGCGGTAGCAGCTAAAAACACCCGGGCGGAACGCTCGGCTTCCGGCTTCGACCAATCCAAATTCAGCCGGCTGCCCTTCACGCGCAAAGAGGCGCTGGACATCCTGGAACTGGTAACTCCAAGCCAACGGCTCTCCGCGCTCGATTTTGACGCCAGCCGCGCTACGGCAACCAAGGCGGCGCTGAACCAATATCGGTTCGTCCACATAGCGTCGCATGGACTTCTGAATTCGCTGCATCCGGAGCTCTCGGGCATCGTGCTATCCACGGTGGACCGCGCCGGAAAGCCGCAGGACGGATTTCTGCAGACCACTGACGTCTATAACCTTTCGCTCAATGCGGATCTGGTTGTGTTGAGCGCTTGCCAGACGGCGCTGGGAACGGAAGTGAGGGGCGAGGGCCTGGTGGGATTGGCACGGGCTTTCATGTATGCGGGCTCCCCGCGAGTAGTCGCCAGTTTGTGGACCGTGCCGGATGTTTCCACATCAGAATTAATGACGCGATTCTACCGCGGCATGCTGTTGCAAAATCTGCGGCCGGCCGCCGCGTTGCGCCAGGCGCAGCTTTCCATCTGGAAAGAACATCGCTGGGCGCGGCCGTACTATTGGGCGGCATTCACGCTGCAGGGCGAGTGGAGATAGGACGAGAAGAATCCATTCTGGCTCCTGGATTCTTCTTTTACTCCTCCCGCAGCGCCACGATCGCTTCGATCCCTAGCGCGCGCCGGGCCGGAATGAGACACGCTACAGCACCAATCGCCGCCATGAGCACCAGCGACAGCGCGTAGGTGGCTGGATCGCGCGGGCTCACGCCATACAGCACTGGCGTGAAGAAACGCCCCGCTGCCAGTGCGAGAATAGCGCCCAGGACGCTCGCGCTCACGACAATTACCATGGCGCGCCGCAGCACCAGCGAAAGCACATTGGATCGTGTGGCGCCGATGGCAACGCGAATTCCGATTTCGCGCGTACGCTTTGAGACTGCGTAGGCCAACATCCCGTACAGACCCGTCGCCGCCAGAATTACCGCCAGCACGCCGAATCCGCCCAGCATGATAGCTGCGATGCGTGCGGGCAGCAGCGGCAGGCTGAGATGATCCTCCAGACTGTCGGCTTGGAAGAACGGCAGCGTAGGATCGAGTGAATTCACCGCGGCTTGCAGCCTGCGCAAAACATCGGCCGGCGGCGCGGAAGTTCGCGCGACAATGGTCATCGCCGATTCGTACCGCTGCGCGCGCGGCCAGAAAAAGGGCGGGCTGAGATTCGTCGTTCAGCGAGTCATATTTGCCGTCCTGGGCCACGGCGACAATTTGCTTCCAAGGCCCGTTCGATCCCTGGGAAACGCGCTTCCCGAGCGGATCCTCGTTTGGAAACAGGCGCCGCGCCAACGCTTGATTAATGATCGCCACTGGCGCCGCACTGGCTGAATCCCGCTGATCGAATTCGCGGCCGGCAATCAGCCGCGTCTGCATAGTCCGGAAATAGCCAGGACTGACCGCGTAGAAATTCGCGCTGGGCGCGTCCGCGGGCGCCGGTGCCGGTTTGCCTTCGGCAAAAACCACGGTGTGGGATTGCGAAATGCTCAGCGGGATTGTCCCGGCGAGCGCGAACGAATCCAGGCCAGGTACAGTGGCTAGCTGACCCATGAGACGGTTCTCAAAAGCCTGGCCCTGCTCTTTGCTGTATCCGTTGAGACCGACATCGAACACCACCACCACGGCGTGACGCGGATTGAACCCGATGTCAATGGTCAAAGCGCGCTGCAGGCTTCGTACCACCAGAACCGTTCCCACCAGCAATACCAGCGAGAGCGCCACCTGCGCGCCAACAAGAACATCCCGGAACTTCAGACGTCGGAATCGCTCGGACAATTGGTTCTTTAAACCGGAAAGCAGATCCACGCGGGCGGCGTGAATGGCTGGCGCCAATCCAAAAAGCAGCGTGGTGGCAAGGCAGATTCCCACCGTGAACAGAAGAACGCGCCCATCGAAGGGCAGCGATGTTGCGGCGGGAATACTGAGCGGCATCTTGAACGCCCGCAGCAGATCCAGCAGCCACAATGCGATCAAGATCCCTAGTCCAGCGCCGGCGACCGAAAGAACCAGGCTCTCGGTGAGAAGTTGGCGGACAAGTTTCCAGCGTGGTGCGCCCAGCGCCAGGCGGATGGAAATCTCTTTGCGGCGATCGGACGCGCGCGCTAGCAGAATACCGGCGATGTTAACGCAAGCGATCAGCAGCACCATGCCGGCAAGAGTCATCAACACAGCCGCAAATCCGGTGACGGGCCCACGCAGTGCGGTTCCGATCAGGCCGGGTGGAGACAGACGAATCTTCATCCCGATATTGAAGGCGCCCCTCGATTCCAAACTGGTAGCCACGGCATTCAGGTCGGCCTGCGCCTGTTCTGCTGTTACGCCGGATTTCAATCGGCCGAGCACCCAGACATTCCAAGTGGCCCGGTTAGTCAGCCAGTTATTGCCCGGCTCGATCTGCGGCTCCATAGCCATGGGGGCCCAAAATTCCGCAGTCAACAATTTTTCAGTTCCATAAAAACCGCGCGGCGCCACGCCCAGGATGGTGTAATCCAGACCGTTGAGCTTGACGCTCTGGCCAATGATATTCGGATCGCCCGCGAAGCGACTCTGCCAGGCTGCATAGCTGATCACGATCACCGCCCGTGGCGAAGAGATACGGTCGTCCTCCGGCGCAAAGGTGCGGCCAAGAATGGGACGCACGCCCAGCACGTCGAAATAATTCCCGCTCGCCTCGTAGCCCCAGATGTGGGAGTTTTTGCCGGCGTGGCTGATCCCCACCGGCTGAATCCGGTAAGCGATGAGGCCGGAGAGTGTCCGGTTGCTTTCGCTAAAGTCGATGAAATTCGGATACGACTGCGAAATGCCTCGGCCCGTGTTCAGGAAAACCAGTTCGTTGGGGCGTTCCACGGGAAGCGGTCGCAAAAGGAATTGGTTGAGGGCGCTAAATGTAGTGGTATTGGCTCCAATGGCCAGCGCCAGCGTAGCCACGGTGACCACGGTGAATCCCGGTGTCTGGCTCAGCCGCCGCAAAGAGAGACGGATATCCTGTAGCATGCGAATCCATACGCAGGAAGAAGCCTGCGCGTTCAGACAAATTTAGTGAAGCGCCGCCGCTGGATCCACGCGCATGGCACGCCGCGCCGGAATATAGCTGGCGATTAGAGCGACGGTTATGAAAATTAGAGCGCATATTGTATATGTGTAGGGGTCTGTCGCGCTGGTTTGATACAGCAGGCTGGCCATTACTCGGGTCAGCGCCAACGAACCGGCGAGACCGATGGCGATCCCGGTCGAGGTGAGGGCCAAACCATGCCCGATGACCAGCTTCAGAATATCTTCCCGCGCGGCGCCCAGCGCCATGCGAATCCCCAGTTCGTGCGCGCGCTGCGCAACTGAATAGGCGATTACGCCGTAGATTCCCACCATGGCGAGGATCAATGCAGTACCCGAAAATATACCGAGTAAAAACATTGTGAAGCGCCGCTCGGCACTGCCCGATTCCACTAATTCTTCGAGCGCTTGCACTTTGGTCAACGGCTGGTCGCGGTCGATCATGGCGATCTGGTGGCGTACTACTGGAATCAGGCTGTGCGGATCGCCGGCGGTTCGAATACTGAGGTTCAAACCCGCCCAGGGTAGCTGAGGGAAGGGCAACATTACTTCTGGATTAGCCTCCGCGGCCAACGTTGAATTCTTCAGATCGCCGAAAACGCCCACTACCTCGCATGGCTGTGGAAGGCGGCCCAGCAAAATGTGTTTGCCGATGGGATTTTCGTTCGGCCAAAAACGGCGCGCCAGCGCCTGGTTGACTATCGCCACTGGCGGAGC
>Ga0116125_1001266_pt1 | contig 11115 bp, 7 predicted proteins | sample June2015DPH_16_1_2_FD_89729 | JGI IMG/M metagenome (GOLD analysis project Ga0116125, IMG submission 89729) | Peatland microbial communities from SPRUCE experiment site at the Marcell Experimental Forest, Minnesota, USA - June2015DPH_16_10 | ecosystem: Environmental > Terrestrial > Soil > Wetlands...
ATCCAACGAAGCGGGCATTACAACGACGCTGGGACGCGGCGGATCAGATTTTACCGGCGCATTGATTGGCGGCGCGCTGCAAGCCGAGGCCATCGAGATCTGGACCGACGTGGACGGTATCATGACCACCGATCCGCGCGTCTGTCCCGATGCCCTGCGCGTCAAGATCATCAGCTTTGAAGAGGCTGCCGAACTGGCCTACTTCGGCGCAAAAGTTCTTCACCCGGCCACTATCCTGCCGGCCGTCAAAAAGAATATCCCCGTGCTCGTGCTCAACAGCCGCAACGCCGCCTGCGAAGGCACGCGCATCACCTCGCTCGCCCCGCATTGCAAGAGCCCCTTCAAATCCATCGCCGTCAAGAAAAAACTCTCGATCATTGACGTCGTCGCCAGCCGCATGCTGATGACGCACGGCTATATGCGGGACATCTTTACCATCTTTGATAAACATCAATGCCCGGTCGACATGGTTTCGACCAGCGAAGTCAGTGTCTCGCTCTCCGTCGATTCCAACGAGAAGCTGCCCGCCATCGCCGCCGACCTGAGCAAGCTGGCCGATGTGAAATACGAAGGCAAAAAGGCGCTGGTCTGCATGGTAGGCGACGACATTCGCGGCAAAAGCGGCATGGCCGCCCAGGTCTTCACCGCGATCAAGCACATCAACGTCAGGATGATCTCGCAAGGGGCCAGTGAAATCAACATGAGTTTTATGATCGACGAAGACGACGCCGACGAAGCCGTCCGCTCGCTGCATGCCATCTTCTTCAAAGACCCCGACCCGGCCATCTTCGACGTGGACGCGCGTCTCGCAAAATAATTTGTCATCCTGAGCGCAGCGGAGTGGAAGGACCTTCGGTTGTTCTTGATCCGTGGTGTCCCATCCTTCGAGCGCATTTTGCTCAAAGGGTGGGAGTGGTGACACTCCGATGCTTTGGAAAACGCGCACGGTCAAGGTTCGTGGTTTCCCATCCTTTCCGCATTGAAAAGCGGAAAGGATGGGGCACCCGGCCACCTTCCCAGGTTGACTTGGAAGTCGACAATCAGGCCGTCTACTTCTTTTACTTCATCCGCTCGGTCATCATCTCCAGATACGGCGTGCACTGCGCGCTGCGCAGGCCGGTTGCGGTTACTGCCTTGCCGTCCTGCGTGAATTGGATGTAGCTCTGCGATGCGCCGAGCTGCGGCCATTCGGGCAGAGCGTTCGAATTCGGGTTGCCGGTCTTGGCGAAGTTCGTCCAGTAGCTTTCCATCAGATCGGAAAGCTTTGTGTCGATGTCGGCAAAGTTACCCGCAATGTTCCCTACCTTCGGAAAGTATCCGAAGACATAAGGCAGATCGGAGGAGTGCACCGCGCCCTGCGCCTCCTGGCCAGGGATGGCGTGGGCGAATTCGTACTCGTAAACCGGGTTGCGGGCCGCAAAATGCCACCCTCCCTGCGTCACGGCCGGGCAGCGGAAAAAGAGGTCCGCGGTCCACTGGTCGGCCGCCGAACCGTGAAGCGCATCGACACTACCCTGACCTCCTTCGTTCAGTCCATAGGCCATGAGCGCCGGCGGAGCAAAGCTTCCCAGGACATTCGAGATAGTCTTGCGCAGTTCGTCGGGCGCGGTGGGTGTTCCGAAGGTCTGTGCGCCGAACTCCCTGGTCGTGACGCCAAAGAGCAGAGGAATCGCCGCTTCGTCGCCGGAGTGAAAGACCTCGGCGGGCGAACGCGTAATGACCCAGCCGTCGATGACCGGGCCGAATGTCGGATGGGGGTTCACGCCTGTCCGGGCCGCGAGCAGATCCTGCGCCGTCAACTGACGGAGACGTTTGAGCGCCGCATCGGCCTTGGGCCCTGGCAGAGTCGCGCCCATAGCGCTCGCGGCAAATTTCTCCCCGGCCCGCTCGGCATCGGCCAAGGGAGGCAGCGGCGGTGAGAACGATACGCCGCTCTCGGCGATGGCGCGCTGAAAGAGGCTCTTCGACAGGGCGGAAGTCATCAGCAGTCCCGTATCCTGCCCGCCGGCCGACTGACCGAAGATGGTGATGTTGTTGGGGTCGCCGCCGAAGCGGGCGATGTTGTCGCGCACCCAGCGCAGGGCGAGGATCTGATCCATGAGTCCGTAGTTGCCCGAGGCATGATGCGGCGACTCGACAGTCAGTTCAGGGTGAGCAAAGAAGCCGAAGACGCCCAGCCGGTAGTTGACCGTGACGAGCAGGACACCGTGGCTGACCAGCGTTCCATCGTTATAGAACACGCTCGATGACGTACCGCCCTCATTGGCTCCTCCGTGCAGCCAGAGCATCACCGGCAACGCCGCCTTGGCCGGCCACACCGGCGTGACGACATTCAAATAGAGGCAGTCCTCTGCGCCTCGTTCGGCGTCGCGCCGGTTCCACTCTCCCATCACCGGCTGCGCGCAGGGAGCGCCGAAGGCTGCGGCGTCGCGAATACCGGGCCATGATTTGGCGGGCACGGGCTCATGCCAGCGCAGTTCGCCCACCGGCGGCTGGGCGTAGGGTATGCCGAGAAACTCGGCGCCGCCCCCGGCTCTGGCAACTCCGCGCAATTGCCCGCTCGCCGTCTCCGCGACCACCGTACTCTCGACCGTCTGGGCAGCACAGGGGTGGCCGAGCAAGAGCACGACAACTGCAAGCAGAAAAAGGTCGATTACCGAAGCATTCAATCGAATCGAGTCTCTTTTCACCGGGCCTCCTAGTGTTACAGTGGGTAGCGCGGCGAGGATCGCGCGCTCCGCAACATTGTAGAACGGCGATGGGGACGTTGCGTTTTCCTATCGTGCCGGCGCCCAAGCGATGCACGCGAATGGTCTGCCGAAGGAAGAAAGTGATCGGCGAATCAATCTTTTTGGGCAGAGACCAAAAAACGCCGAGGCAATTACGCCCCGGCGATGCGCGTGCAACGCAATGAATTGCTCTCGGTCCGCGCTTTTTTCTGGCGCGGTCTGCGCCGAAGGCGCTCTTGGCCGCACCGCAGGTGCTCAGGCGGCGTTTTCAATGCGGGCCGTCAGCGGCGCGCTCAATTGCTGGCGGAGGCTGCCGGCCAGATCAGCCACCACGCGCAGCTTTTCGGCGACTGGAGCAGTCATCTCACCGCCGCTGAGAGCAAGCTGGGAGTGCAGCAGCAGACCTGCAACGGTGGACTTGAGCTCGGCCTCGATCGCAGCGGCGGCTGCGCGGCGGGCTAGCGACTGTTCGCGCTCGCGGCGGTGCAAGGCGGCGCGAATCTCGCGAACCAGCCTCGATGCGCCGGAGAGGGCGAAGTTGATTTGCAGGGGGATGGCCAGACTGGCGTGCTCCAGGATGGCCTCGGCGGCGGCGGGGTCGCACTCGGCCATGGTCTCGTCGACCACCACCGCAAGAAATTCCCGGCGGCGCAGCGCCGCCAGTGCGGCCTTGCGTCCCTCGGCCACCTCGACCTCCATGCCCAGTTGTGCTTCCACCACGGCGGCGCAGTTGCGTGCGCCTTCAATTCCGGTCACGATCAGAATGCTCATTGCCAACTCCTCGTCAGCTCTCCCGGCCAGCCTGTGGCCGGAGCTTGTTCGCTCCGCGTTTATCCTTCCGCGGGGGGGCTTGAATTGTCCCGTAATTGTCCTATCGGCACGGCGAGTTCCGGCTTGAGCCGGGCGCGGTCACTCTTCCCGAAGCGGGTCCGCGATGCCGTACTCTTTTAGCTTGCGGTAGAGGGTGGTCTTGCCGATTCCCAGCAGCTTGGCGGCCTGGAGCTTGTCGCCGTTGAGGGTACGAATGGCTCCCAGTATGGCCTGGCGCCCGAGATCGGCCAGGGTAGTCAGTTGCGGCTGGCTGCTTTCTGAGGCCGGCTCGCCCACGATGGCTGAGCGCCGCGCCTCCAGACCCTGCTGCTGAAGCTGCGTGGGCAGGTCGCCCAGGTGAAGAACCGGGCCGGAGGAAAGCGCGCACGCCCGTTCTATGGAGTTTTCAAGCTCTCGCACGTTGCCCGGCCAGTCGTGGCGCATCATGGTGCGCAGCACCTCGTCGCTCAAGGTGAACTTGTTGCCGTGCTCGCGGCTGATGCGGTCAAGGAAATGGGCCGCCAGCAGAGGAATGTCCTCGCGCCGGTCGCGCAGAGAAGGCAGGCGCAGATTGACCACATTGAGACGGTAGAAGAGGTCCTTACGAAAAGCGCCCCTCTCGACCATCTCCGCCAGATCCCGGTTGGTGGCGGCAACGATGCGCGCCTTGATGGCGACGCGGTGAGTCGCGCCCACCGGGCGGACTTCCTTTTCCTGAAGTGCGCGCAGGAGCTTGGCCTGCAGGTCGAGTGAAAGTTCGCCAATCTCGTCGAGAAAGACCGTGCCCCCCTCGGCTGAAACCAGCAATCCATCTTTGGCACGGTTGGCTCCGGTGAAGGCGCCCTTGACATAGCCGAATAGCTCGCTTTCGATCAGCGTTGGCACCAGAGAGCCGCAATCGACGGGCAGGAAGGGCTTTTGCGAGTTGGGCCCGTAGGCGTGAATGGTGCGCGCCACCAGTTCCTTGCCGGTGCCGCTTTCCCCCAGAATCAGAACGGGATGCGAGCTCTGGGCAACCTTCGAAAGGATGCGATAGAGCTTTTCCATCTCTCCCGAGCGGCCGATCATGGCGCCCAGCCCCTGCGAGAGCCTGAGCCGCTCCCGCAACTGGCGGGTTGCGGTGTCGGTAACAAGACTGGAAGCCGCGCGGTCAAGAACCGCGGAGAGCTCGTCCACGGCAAAGGGCTTGGCCAGGTAGTCGGAAGCCCCGCAGCGCATCGCCTCGACGGCGGCATTGACCGACCCCGAGGCGGTCATGGCAATAACCGCGGTCTGAGGATAAAGCAGTTTGGCCTCGGAGATCAGCTCCAGGCCGAGATTGTTCCCGGCCGGCAGGTTGACGAGCAGGATGTCGGCGGTGCTGCCGCGCAGCATGCTGCGCGCCTGCGTCAGGTCGGCGGTGGTCTCGACCGCGTAGCCCAGGCTGGCGGCGATCTCGGCGCAGGCCGAGCGCATCGCCGCATCGGCATCGACGACCAGCAGGTGCAGATGCACCGGCGGCTCCGCGAATTGGGGAATAAACTCCATGGCTCTTGCGTTCTGAACTGTCTCGAGCATTGTATTCGCCTCACGTGAAAATGGGTATCGTTGACTGTTTTTTGCTCCTGTACCGGGACTTCGACCGATGGGCGTCCACCGACCGGCGCTCCAGGCTTCAGCGAGGACGGACCGGCAGCTCGATTTCGAAGCGTGCTCCGGCCGGGGCGCGGTTGGCGACATGGATGCGGCCTCCGGCAGATTCTACGATGGAGCAGGTAATTGAAAGGCCCAACCCGCGACGGGAGGCTGGCCAGCCTTCTTTTCTCGATGCGCCATTGGAATGGGTGGTGTAACCTGACGCAAAGATCTTCTCCTGAGCCTTGCGCGGAATCCCCGGCCCGTTATCATCCACGGTGAGGGAAAGAGCCTGGGTAGCAGTTCCTGGATCGCTCGGAAGCTCGTGCAGACCCAGCTGGATTCGGCCGCCGTTCGGCATGGCTTCGGCCGCATTCTTGACGAGATTGACCAGTATCCTGGTCAGATCCTCTCCAGTCAGCGCCACCGGCAGAGCACCCCCTTCGACATCCAGGGTGACCGAGATGGAAGGCCCGGCCAGTGCCGCGAGCAGATTGCGGTTGGCCAGCAACTCCCCCGCCAGATTGCCGATCGGCTCGGCGGGCAGCAACTCCCAACTGCGAGTGCGTCCCGGACCGTCGGCAGCGATCCGGGCTGCGGTTACGCGATCGGCGACCTGCCCTAGGCGGAGATCGAGGTCCAGCAACTTCTCTACAAGCCGGCGGCTCGCCGTGGCCACCAGCCGGAGCTCATTGGCGTAGTGAAGGAATGGCGTAGTAAGCACACCCGGCTCCTCCAGCAGGTCGCAGTAGAGCCCCAGCGCAGTTACCATATTGCGGGCGTCATGGGCCACTTCGGCCAGGCTTTCGCCCCTGCCGCGCAGATTCGCCAGAGTCTCGACGACCGCCTCGACCCGCTTGCGTTCGATCCCAGCCAGCCGGCCCTCGGCCGGGCCATCTGCCGCAACTTCGGCTTCGGCAAGGCCCGTCGCGGCCAGCCCGTTTACATTCAATCTCTCCGCCTGTGCTCCAGTCTGCTGCATTCCCGCTCCGTTTCTTGTCAGTGGACAGGGATCAGGCGTCAGGAGCAGGGATACGGGACTAGAGATCAGGCTTCAGTCTCAATTGCCCCTCGGTTTGACCTGTTCCCTGTTCCCTCGTCCCGTATCCCTGCTTCGACCCTTCCCGTTTCTGATTCTGCTGCTGGGTTTTGCCTTCTTCTATTACACGTGGCGTGCCAATCCAGAACGCCCTTGATAAGTTCCTGATAAGGGAAGAGCTTAGTGTTCAATTCCCGGACACTCCCGTTCGGCTGAGTCAGGGGATAATCTCCCAAAATGGAACTGGAGCACCAAAAGACAGGCGAGTAAGATGCTTAGTTTCAGTGAGTTGTCTGATGTTTCCTCTTTTGGGCCGGATGAACAGCCCATTTCCCGATCTGGAAGAGATCTCTCCTGAGAGCCTGACCCCTGCGGCGAGGCCGCTTCCCGTACAATTCCTGCATGAACATCCCAGTCTCTCCCTCCTTCTTTCGTCCCGGCGGAAGGACCCCGCTCCAGCTTCGCCTGCTTCAATTGACGCCCGGCTTTGTGCAAACTGCGGAGGGTTCCGTTCTGGTCTCATTGGGCAACACGCGGGTGCTGACCTGCGCCACCGTGGAACAAGGTGTCCCAGGCTGGCTGCGCAACTCCGGGCGCGGCTGGGTGACGGCCGAGTACGCTATGCTGCCCCGCTCCACAGTCACCCGGACTCCGAGAGAGAGTGAACGGGGCAAGATCGGCGGCCGGACGCACGAGATTCAGCGGCTGATCGGACGGAGTTTGCGCTCTGTTGTAGACATGAGGGCTCTGGGCGAGCGAACGGTGATTCTGGACTGCGACGTGATCCAGGCCGACGGCGGTACGCGCACAGCGGCAATAACCGGCGCGGCAGTAGCCCTGGCGCTGGCTTTGAACGCTCTGGTCGAGGCGGGTACGCTTAAAACCTCGCCTCTCAAGCAACTGGTCGCCGCGACCTCGGTAGGCATCGTCGGCGGCACAGCGCTGCTCGATCTCTGTTACGAAGAAGACTCGCAGGCCGAGGTGGACATGAATGTAGTGATGACCGCCGACGGCGGCCTGATCGAGACGCAGGCCACGGCCGAGAAGGGTTCGTTTTCCCGTTCTGGATTGAATGCGCTGATCGATCTCGCCGAAGTGGGGTTGAAAGAAATCTTTGCAGCGCAAAGAGCGGTCTTGGGGCAATAGAACAGCTTCTAGCCTTTAGCTGCCAGCTTTTAGCCGTCCCCTATCGTGAGTGGCAGTTTCAAGCTAAAGGCTGAAAGCTAGAAGCTAAAAGCTGCCTAACTCCCCGAGTGCAGCGCGGCCTCAGCCCACGATACGGCCTCCAAATAGATCTTCACCAGATCCTCTTGATTCAGGCGATCGGCCTGCGCGGCCGCATCGCAACCGGCCCAATCGCCGCGCTCGCAGCTCTCGAGCCAACTCAAAAAGACGCGCTCGCCACCCTTTGTTCCCATGAGAGCTTCGCGTATCTCATTGCTCACCGCCAGCGCTGGAGCCAGCTCGCTCATCGGCTGGCCCTGCATGGCGGGCAGCAGGCTGAGCAGCCCGAGCAGGTACTGCCCGAAAGGGTCCAAGTTGAGCTTCGGGCCGGCCAATTCGCAAAATCGCCCCCCCACCATGACCATGCACAACAACTCTCGTGGCTGATCCCCATTAAACTCTGTCGCGATAGCCAGGGTGGCGATTCGGCGAAAGGCATTGTCGCCCACCGCCAGCAGCGCGCCGTGGATCGATTTCACCGGCTCGCGCAGCGCCCAAAGCGGCGAGTTGGCCAGGCGCAACAGTTGGTAAGTCAACGGGCCGTCGCGCTTCACCAGTTCGCCCACTTTGAGCACGTCGAGCGGGTCCTGCTGCAGCGCGCGCAAAATGTCAATGCGGAGCATCTGGTTCGCCGGCGGCCTGCGGTTTCTTTTTGCGACCGGCCCGCAGAACCAATACCCCTCAAAGAGCGTGAAGCCCTCTTCGCGCGCCTTCAGGTAAGCCGCATGTGTCTCCACCTTTGCAGCCAGCAGGACAGCCGCTCTGCCGCGCAACTGCTGGGTCAACTCCCTGCGCTCCTCCGGCCCGGTCCGGCTAAAATCCACCTTGACGTAGTCAGCCAGTTCCAAAAGGGGCTCAAATTGCGTTTGTCCTGCAAATTCACTCAACGCCAACCGGAAACCCAGGGCCTTCAGCTTTTCGCATATTGAGACCAGTTCGGGAAGAGTCTTCTGGCTTAATGTGATCTCCAGAACCGTCAGGCTCGGCGGCAGCATCTGGGCAAGTTGCTCGCTCAGAGCCTCTGCGGCGCAGGGCACGAAGGCGACAAGCTTGCCGGTAAGGCGCTTCAACTCGCTGGGCTTGTCCAATTTGTGGAATGCCGCGGTCTCGATCATGGACCGGCCAGCCGGCGCGTTTTCTTCCGATTCCGATCGATCGCGGAAGAGTAGCCTGAAGGCATGAACCCGCCCGTGCAGATCCAGAATGGGCTGGCGGGCCAGGAAATGCACCCGGGCCGCCGTCGCAGAGTTCTGCCCTTCGGAGCTGTTGGCCTGCCCAGTTGCAGTCGTCACGCACACCCACCTATGCCCACTATCGGCTGAGTCTCTCGCCACTTCATTTTACGGGAAAGCGACGTGGGAATCCGTCGGTCAATTGGGCTGATGCGGGAAGGCTGATGCGGGCCAAGAGAGATCTCCTTGAGGATAGTATGCTGGTTCGATGAAGAGAACATGTGTGCTTTTGTGGTGTCTGCTTCTTTTGTCTGGCGTTGCTAGAGCCGATGCCGGATTCAAGATTGCATACACCTTTACACCGGACTTCACCGGCTCGGTACCGGCGCTTCATGTTGATCTGGAGTTTCAAAGCAATAGCACGGGGAATTCAATCCTGACTCTCCCGACCACTTGGGCAGGCCAGCGCGATCTCTACAAATCCATTCTCAACCTGCACTTTGTCGATCCCAGCTGTGCCCTATCGCCGCAAACCGGCCTAGAGAAGATTGCTTTGAAGTGCCCTCCGTATCACAGGTTTCATGTCAGCTACGATCTGGTGAGCGACTGGACCGGAAAATTGCACCATCCAAAGGAGTTCCGGGCTGTTGTGCAGGATACCGATGTGATCTTCAATGGTCAGAACGGACTGGTTCATCCCGACATTGCGCAGAACAGTCCGGTTCGAGCCACCTTTGCCTGGAAACACCTGCCGAATGGCTGGACCGTCGCATCCAGTTTTGGAACAGGGCAGAGTTATCAGAGCTTCCGCGGCCAGTGGCATGAGCTTCACGAGGCTGTGTTTGCAGTAGGAGATTTTCGCGTCACTCATATGACTCGTGCTGGCGAGAATCTGACGCTGGCTGCGCGCGGTTCATGGATCTTTTCCGACGGAGAGGCCCTAAGCCAGGTCGCCGAGATCTTTCGTGTGGAGCGGGAGTTCTGGGGCGAGCGGAGACGCGACTCCTTTCTGGTTATTCTTGTCCCCTTCGATCAGGACCACGGAAGCACGGACGGAACCGTCTTTTCTCATGTCATCCAGTTCTATCTATCGCGGAAGGAGAGCTTTCTTACTGATCTGAAGTCCGTGGTTGCTCATGAGGTTTTTCACACATGGAACCCATCTCGAATGGGAGTAGCTTCGGGCGAGTCAACCAACTGGTTCACCGAGGGCTTCACGCGCTATTATCAGGACCGCATCCTGGTCCGGGCCGGTCTCATTGCTCAACCAGAGTACCTGGAACGCTTGAACCGCATCGTCGCAACATATTGGAATGCTCCAGACCGGAACTGGACGCAGAAGCAATGCCTGGAGCGAAGCTCGACGAGCCTCGCCGAATACGAACTGCCTTATTGGCGCGGCGCCATGATCGCGATATGGCTTGATGATCGGCTTCGAAAGAATTCCGCCGACCGAAGTTCCCTCGATGATCGAATGATCTCTTTGGTCCGACACAAGCGGGACATGGTCCTTACGACTGATTCCCTTCTAACGGCTTTGAGTCAGGGCTTGTCTCCTCAGGAAGCTGCCGATCTTCGGTCGTTTGTCGAGGAGGGTGTCACAATTCCGCCTCCACGCCAGGTCCCTGGCGGATGTGGAGATCTGAAGCAGGAAGGAGCGTCTGCGCCGTATTACATCCCTGCGCATGAGGGCTGTGCCGCGCTGGTCTCACGACCTTTGCGCTGATGCGCTCGTTCACGCGCACGTTCGAGGGTTGCTTCGGAACATTGCTATCCGCACCTACCGCAGCACCGCCGAGAGCACCAGCGTCATCCCCAGCCCGGCCACCGAGAGCACGGTCTCCAGCACCGTCCAGGTCGAGAGCGTCTCTTTGAGATCCATCTTGAAGAAAGACTGGATCAGCCAAAAGCCGGGATCGTTGACATGCGAAAGAATCAGCGAGCCCGTGCCGGTGGCCAGCACAAGCAATTCCGGCCGCACACCGATCTGCGCCGTCATGGGAGCGAGAATTGCCGAGGCCACGGCCATGGCCACTGTCGCCGAACCCATTGAGGCGCGGACGACGGCAGCCAGCAGCCAGGCCAGCACCAGCGGCGGCATGTGCGCGCCCAGGGCCAGGCTTACCGTCGATTGAGCAGCTCCCGAGTCGCGCAGAATGCCGCTCAGCCCCCCGGCTGCGGCGAGAATCAACAGTACCTGCGCGATGGGTTCAAACGACTCGGCGGTAAGCTTGCGCAGGCCCTCGGGGCTCTTGATCTCTCCGGTCTGGCTGTGTCCACCCAGAGTCACCAGCGCCACTAGAACGGCGATGAGCAACGCGACGTCCGCGCTGCCGACAAAGTGCATGATTTGATTCGCGAGACCGCCCTGCGCGGTCAGCGTGTCGGCCCAACTGCCGAGAAAGATAAGCGCCACGGGCAGCAGAATCGCCGTCGCCGCGCGGATGGGGCCGGCCGGAGTGGACACCGCATCCGTCGCTTCGACTGGGTGCTCAATGTGCTCGTCCTCGGCCTCCGTTGGCGCAAA
>Ga0116125_1001267_pt1 | contig 11109 bp, 12 predicted proteins | sample June2015DPH_16_1_2_FD_89729 | JGI IMG/M metagenome (GOLD analysis project Ga0116125, IMG submission 89729) | Peatland microbial communities from SPRUCE experiment site at the Marcell Experimental Forest, Minnesota, USA - June2015DPH_16_10 | ecosystem: Environmental > Terrestrial > Soil >...
ATAGGGTGCCCCGTCCTTCGCGTTCTGTGCGAAGGGCGGGTACCACGAAGGCTTGCGGTGACGATCTTATGCTGCCTGATCCCGAAACCACATGGTGCAGGCAGCATCGTACCCGCCCTTGCAAAAAGCGCAAGGACGGGGCACCCACAATTCTGGAGCGGGAAGGGAAAACACGGAAAGGGTTGGCCACCCGCCCAGGCAGGCGCGCAAAGGGCCGCGGCTCCCGCTTCCACGGGTCAAAAGAAAGCTGCCTCCGCCACGCCGCATTCGAAAACAACGAAGCCAGCGAGCTCCACCGCTCCGAAAAACGAGTTTTAGCGCTGAGCGCCCTGGGCTGGGCCTCAAGAAAACCTTCGCACCACATGCGGCCCGAGAGAGTAACCCAACTCCGCCACGATCACCCTGTTTCCTGCTAGCAGGTTCAGATGAGATTTCGGCCCGACGCGACCGTGCAGGGCGTCCAGGCGGGTGGCCCAGGCTTTTGAAGTCGCTGGCGTTTGCAATAAAAGGGTGCCCCGCGGGAATCCCACCCTTGCGCAAGTTGCAAGGGTGGGATTCGGAAAGGCCGGCAGCAGCGACAGCTACGCTGCGGGCCGCTGCCTCATCACAGACCGGTAGCGCTCGCGAACCTCCTCGAAGACTTGCAGGGACAGATCGCGCCGGCGCGGGCTTGCCAGCCAGGGCTGGCGATGATAACAACTACAGGAGAAAGTGGAGATAGTCGTGGCCTGAGTAGCGCTTGAGACCGGCGGGCATACTCTCACTCTATTCGAGGGCGAGGCGAAGGGATGGGAAGATCAAAATCAAAATCCCGTAGTGTTCGCATTCGGGAATCCCACCCTTGCACAAAACGCAAGGGTGGGCCACCCGCCGTCTACAAGCACAACAGTGCTGCAGGTGACAGGAGCAGCTCTGGACATTGACCTTGCGGGAGCGTTGTTCTTCTGACACATCGGGGACAGGATGACAGAACTTGAAAAACAGTTTGCGGTTAATTATTACCGGTGGGCAAGGCGCGAATCTCAGCGCGAAGTCGAAGACGATTTCCCGCTACTCTCCAGGCTGAGATGCAGTTTCTCTCTCAGGGTCTGTGAATTCATGTTGGCCCTGCCTGATGATAGGCGGCGAATGTTTGCGTTGGCCCGTGTCAAGCACAGTAACCCCGAGGCGGCAGATTTGTGCGGCGAACCAATCACGGGGGCAGAGCGAGAGCTACTGCAGAGTTATTACAGCAGAAGCGTAACAGAGTACCCCGGTATTGGGACCGTTCGGTCTGGCGGGCCGAGTAAGAGAGAACAGGAGATAAGTGAAGCAATTAGAAGGAAGGAACTTAGCGTGCAGCATTCGAACAAGGTCTTTCGAGCTTCTGTGTTGGCACGCGTCAAAGAAGTGCTAGGCGGCACTCCCGAGATCGACCAGTTTGAAACCATTAAGCATGTTGCCCAGGCGGATGACTGGAAAATAACAACTTCAATAGCGCTCAAGGGAAAGTTCCCAATGCGCTATACCCAATACCTTACGAGCAAGAGAGGTTTGTCCCAGGAGACATCCTTCCACCGATGGATGGGAATCATGGGGGACACGTTCTGGGACTTAATGACGACGGATGTGACCGGCGAGGCGATTGAACAGTTAGTTTCGCTTTGCGCACGGTTTATCTCCGAAGGCCCGCGATTGCTGCCATAGGCCCCAGAAGCGTCGCGGTGAGGGGTCTGCGGCAACTGACGCAGGTGGGCCGTCGAAGAAGTCAGTGGGGAATCGACCCACTCCAAACGAAGCTGAGACTTACGACGCGGCAGGAGATCTGCTAACTCTGAAGTCGTCGAATAGCGGGGGAGCTTCGGATACGTATACCTACGACCAACTGAATCGGCTGGGCACGGTAACCGATGCATTTGGGGCGACTACATATGCTTACGATGCGGTGGGAAATCTGCAGAACTTCACGTATCCGAACGGGGTGACGCACGCCTACAGCTACGCCACGCTGAACCGGCTGACGCAGGTTGGCGCGGCGAAAAATTCGAGCTCTCTGTCGAACTACGCGTATACGTTGGGCACGGCGGGAAATCGCTTGACCGTGGCGGAGTTGAGCGGCCGCACTGTGAATTATGGCTACGATTCGCTGTACAGGTTGACCTCGGAAGCGGTGACGAGCGATCCCAACAATTACAATGGCACCACGAGCTACATGTACGACGCCGTGGGAAACCGTGGTGGAAGGGCGTTTTCCGCGCCTGTGGACGCCCGACCGGGAGCAGCGCGATCTACGGCAGCGGGTGCTGCATCGGCACAAGCTGGTGGAGATCCGCAGCCGGGTAAAAAACGAACTGCAACAGCGCTGTGTTGGGACCCACTCCCGGTTGCGTTATCAGCAACCTGTTTAAGAGCCTGGGCCACCCGCCCCAATCGACACGAAAGCTCAATTTGAGCCTAACTGCAAGGCAGGCAACTGCGAGAAAAGATTGGAGGCGCGGGTCGGAATCGAACCGACGCATAAAGGTTTTGCAGACCTCTCCCTTACCACTTGGGTACCGCGCCCTGCTCATAAAGTAGCGTTCCCCGCGAAAAATGTCCATCACACCTTCGTGGTGGATTCCATGGGGAAATACAGATGACGACCCCGGATTTGCTGGATTATTGAGATCCACGGATCGCCAAGAATGGTTAAACCCGAGGAGAATTGGAGCGGGAGACGGGGGTCGAACCCGCGACATCGACCTTGGCAAGGTCGCGCTCTACCACTGAGCTACTCCCGCTCAACGTGCCTGATTATATCGACTTGCCCAATTATAAATGAGCCTCCCGGATGCGGCAAACACGGCGTTCACCCCGATGCCATCATTGAGGAACCCATTGCGGATCTTCCTCTGGCGGCACAATGTGGCCGTCGCGCATGTGGATAATGCGATCCCCGAACCTAGCGGCTTCGGGATTGTGCGTGATCATCAGCACCGTTTGATTCAGTTCCTGATTCGACTGCCGTAACATCTTCAGAACTGCGTTGGAGTTCTCGGTGTCGAGATTACCCGTGGGCTCGTCAGCCAGCACGACTGCCGGCTTGTTGACCAGCGCTCGAGCCAGCGCGACGCGCTGTTGTTCCCCGCCGGAAAGCTCCGCAGGACGATGGTTCAGGCGTTTCGTGATTCCCAACAGATCGCAGATACGGTTAAAAAATGCAGGATCGCGGTCCCCGTTACCTGAAATTTCCTGGGCGATGGCGATATTAGAGCGCGCATCGAGCGTAGGGAGCAGGTTGAATTTTTGGAACACGAATCCAATTTTGCGCTTCCGCATACGCGTGCGTTCCGCGTCCGACAGCGTGGCAAAATCATCCCCATCCATAACTACTTTGCCGGAATCGGCTCGGGTGAGTCCGCCGAGCAGATAGAAAAGTGTGGATTTGCCGCTCCCGGAAGGGCCCACTACGGTAACAAATTCTCCTTTTTGCACGGTGAAGGAGATGCCTCGAAGCGCGGGTACGTCGATCGTTCCCACGCGATAGGTTTTGTGTAGATTAATGGCCTCAATGAATGCACCCATGCCAAACTGATCTTACACGAAGGACGATTTGCGGCAGTCAGGGCCGTACAGGCTGACGTCGCCTATGCCGCGCCGAATTGACCTGCAGTTGGCGTGGGACGATGCTGTGTGCGCTTCGGTCCACGCTTGCGCACCAGCAGTAAGCGGATCCGCTCCAGAAGGTCCGCGGGCGCATACATCCCCCTGGCCAGGAAAACGTCGGCTTGCGAATCGTGGTCGTAAACGCGGACTTTGCTCGAGATCAGGATTGTGGGAACATGCGGAGAGATGCTCTTGATGGCTGCGATGAGTTGCGGACCATCCATGCCAGGCATCGCCATATCGGTGACGACCAGATCGATTCCGCCCTCCTTGAAACGCTGCAGCGCGTCTTCCCCTCGCGTGTAGCTGGCCACGCGATAACCACGGGTTTCCAGCATGATCTTGCGGTAAGAAAGCGACTGCTCATTGTCATCGATACACAAAATGGTGCGCTTAGGTTTCATTCCAACCTGTTCCCGATAAGCGCGGCCACGAAGTGGCGCTCAGCGGAAATTTCTCTTTTCGTGAAGTATGAGAGCGAAGTGATGCTAACGGTAAGCGACTCGCGCTGTAAAGTACCGTCGAAGCAAATGGCAGAGTCGTGCCATGGAAAATTCCTGGAAGGTGTGAACCGCGCAGTATTGCGGATACTTGCGCACGCTCGACTAAAGAAAAACTTCTCCGCGCATAATTTCAACCGAGTGACCGCCGACACGCACGTTAACTATACGGTTATCGCTGCGCGCAGCGCGAACGAAAATCCGGCTCGGACGCTTCATCTCCAGGCCCTGTTCGATCATCACGCGCTCGTCGGGTTGGGCCACACCGTGCGCAACCATCCAGGCGGCCGTACATCCGGCGGCCGATCCGGTCGCCGGATCCTCGCCATTGTAGAAAAGCATGCGCGCATGCAGTCGGGCCTGGCGATCAACTGTTTCTCGCGAAACAAAATAAAAAAACTTGCCGCTCGTTCTTCCCGAATACTCGGCAGCAGAGACCGGATTGGTTTCCAAGTTCTGAATCACGGCCAGCGATTTGAGCGGCGCGATCGTGAACGGAACTCCGGTGGAGACGGTTTCGATAGGCAGAGAATCGTCAAAATCTTCGGGGCGCAGTCCCGTGGCCTGGGCAACGGCTTCCCGATCATGCTGCATCCCGAAATTGGGATCGATCTGGGTCATTTCCCCGAAAGCTGGTTCTCCAGACTTGTCCTCGAAATTTACGGGTACCTTCCCAACGTTCAACTCCAGCAAGATTCTTTCCGCCCCACTCTCGCCGCGCAGCGCAAATGCGGTCCCTAACGTAGGATGACCGGCGAACGGCAATTCTTCCTGCACCGTAAAGATGCGCACGCGAACACCTTTCTCGCGCTCGATCGCGGGATCGCGAGGCAGGATGAACGTGGTCTCGGAGAGATTCATCTCCTGCGCGATCGATTGCATCTCGGGATCGGTCAACCCTCGGCCATCGAGAAAGACCGCCAGCGAATTTCCTTCCAGTCGACGCGAAGAAAAAACATCCCACTGGCTCATTGCCAGACGTCGTGCAGGTTGATTCATCAACGTCACCTCGAGTCTGCCACCTGCAATTTGCGATAATGGTGCGCCGCAGGGAGAGATGCAGGAGACCGCGTTGCGATGCACGAAAACTGAAGTTCGATTTCATCTCGCCCGGCAACCGCAATTGACAGCCCAAGTACGGCCTTTTATTCTACCTACGTGATTTGTAATTCCTACGCCTGCTCCGCCTGTTGTTGTATGGGTTCGCCGCCGTGTGGGTAGGGAGCGAGGCAGCAATTCTTCCGACCCACCCGGAAACGGGTGGGTTTTGCTTTTGGCGGAAAGTCGCGCAGGCCCGTGCACTGCGAAGAAGCACAAAACACAAGTAACCTGATAGACTTTGGCTACATATTTTGAACTGCAAGGAGGCAACATGAGCACCGCGACCGCAAGCGAAATCAATCAAATTCCACGTATCAACGATACCGCTCCAGACTTCACGGCCGATACCACCCAGGGAACAATCAACTTTCACCAATGGATTGGCGATGGGTGGGCGGTTCTGTTCTCTCATCCCAAAGACTTCACTCCCGTCTGCACCACGGAGCTGGGCTACATGGCACGCCTGCAGCCGGAATTCGCGAAGCGCAACACCAAGATCATTGGCCTGAGTGTTGATCCCGTGACCAACCACAGCAAATGGGCAGCCGATATTGAGGAAACTCAGGGCGCGAAAGTGAACTATCCCATGATCGGGGATCCTCAGCTCAAGATTGCGAAGCTCTACGGCATGTTGCCGGCTGAAGCAGGCGAGAGTTGCGAAGGCCGCACCGCCGCGGACAACGCTACTGTGAGAACGGTTTTTGTTGTGGGCCCGGATAAGAAAATCAAACTGCAGTTGAGCTATCCCATGAGCACTGGCCGCAACTTCGACGAGATTCTTCGCGTCATCGATTCCATGCAACTCACCGCCAAACACAAAGTGGCGACGCCGGTGAACTGGAAGCAGGGAGAAGACGTTATCATCCTACCCTCGTTATCGAACGAGGAAGCGCAACAGAAATATCCAGGCGGCTGGAGGTCGCCTAAACCCTATCTGAGAATCGTGCCACAGCCGAAGTAGGTAGAATGATCCGGGCCGGGCGTGTGGTCAGAGTGGCACGCGGAAGCGCATGCGGTCCGGTGATCGTCCCGGTCTTCAAAACCGGCGGGCGGCAGGTTTCCCTGTCACCGGTGGGTTCGACTCCCACTCGCTTCCGCCAGAATTGATTCGCCAGCAAAGACGTGGGAGTCGTTACAACATTGAGACCGCCTCTCGAAAGGAAGAACGCCTCATATGAAAATCGCGAGCGACGTTATCGAGCTGATCGGGCACACTCCGCTGGTGCGGCTGAATAAAGTCACCGAGGGCTGCGTGGCTGAGGTGGTTGCAAAGCTGGAAAGCCAGAATCCGGTCGCCAGCGTGAAAGATCGCATCGGCGCCAGCATGATCGGTGAGGCTGAACGCGCGGGAAAAATCCATCCGGGGAAAACCACGCTGATCGAGCCGACCAGCGGCAATACGGGAATCGGCCTCGCCTTCGTGGCAGCGGTTAAAGGCTACAAGCTGATTCTTACCATGCCCGAGACGATGAGTCTGGAACGGCGCGTGCTGCTGCTGGCGTTCGGGGCGGAACTTGTTCTTACACCAGGGCCGCGGGGCATGAAGGGCGCGATTCTTAAGGCTGAGGAACTGCTGTCGAAGACTCCGAACAGCTACATGCTGCAGCAGTTCGATAATCCCGCCAATCCTAAGATTCACTTCGAGACTACGGGTCCTGAAATCTGGGAAGACACAGACGGGCGCGTCGATTTCCTGGTCTCGGGCATCGGTACCGGAGGGACGATCACCGGGGTTAGCGAATACATCAAGCCGAAGAAGCCGTCCTTTAAAGCGATTGCCGTGGAGCCGACGGAAAGCCCGGTGCTTTCAGGTGGAAAACCCGGACCGCACAAAATTCAGGGGATTGGAGCGGGTTTCGTTCCCAAGATTCTGCGCACAGATTTGATCGACGAAATTATTCAAGTCAGCAACGATGAGGCGATTCGCATGGCCCGCCGTCTTCCGCTTGAGGAAGGTTTATTTGTGGGCATCTCCTCCGGCGCTGCGGTTACCGCCGCTCTCAAGGTCGCGCAGCGGCAAGAGAACGCGGGGAAGCTCATCGTAGTCGTGCTGCCCTCTTTTGGCGAACGTTATCTGAGCAGCATTCTGTTCGAAGAGCTGCGGAGCCGCGCGCAGCAAATTCCCACGTCGACGCTTCCAGACTGAGGACGGTCTCCGTCGCGATAACGAGTGGAAATTCCTGTGGAAATCTCCGCCCCCAACCCTCATTTTTGCGCCATCGCTCAAAATAGACGGTGTATGATGGCGTTCCGACCATCCAGCTAGAGTTTTTCCATGCACGTAAGGCGGAAGCGTGAGGGCGGCTGACAGTCTGGCCGTTGCCTCCTCATGCAGCCGGGAGAAATGAAGTAGATGAGAACAAACCGGCGGCGGTCGAGCATTGGCGTAATGATTCTCGGAGTGCTCGTTTTGTCTGCGAACGCAATGGGGCAGGCGTCACCCGCTTCTGAAGTAGTTATTCCAGTGCCCAATGACTGGAGCCATCGCCATGTTATTTTTTCGCAGCCGGCGACGGCTGACGACGCGGCGCGAGTGCAGCAAGATCCACGCTACTGGCAGCAGCAGTATCGCAATCAAATTCCCATAATGCTGCCGGATGAAGCTGGCCGTGACGGTAACGGCGAGTCGACCAGCCAGGATTGGCAGGAATCTCTCGGCAGCGGCGCCAGCTCTGGTGCTACGAATTATCCAGCGAAGTTTTCATTTCTCGCAACAACCGCCAACTGTGCCAGCGCTGCGCAGCCGGATTTTGTCACTTACAACACGGGCCTTACCGGATCGAGCACGCAGGCCAGCGTTGTGGCCTTCGACAATCTTTATTCGGGCTGCACCGGCACTGTGCCCTCCGTTTATTGGGCCTACAACACCGCCGGGCAAGTCCTCACGTCTCCGACGTATTCGCTGGACGGAACGCAGGTGGCCTTTGTGCAGACTGCGGCATCGATAGGGAGCGTGGTTTTGCTGAAGTGGGCAGCTTCGACCACGGAAACTGTAGGAAGTCCCAAGAGCCTCACAGCCGTGCTTCCGTCGGCGTACCGGAGTTGCGTCGCGCCGTGCATGACCACGTTTCAGCTGACGAGTTCGCTGGGTACGCCTGGCCCTGATACCACCTCATCGGTTTTCTATGACTACAGCACCGACGTCGCCTACGTTGGCGACGGCCGCGGGTGGCTGCACAAGTTCACGCCTTTTTTCTTTGGAACTCCCGCCGAAGTTAGAACCGGCGGCTGGCCGGTTCAGGTGAATCCGTCGAATCCCAGCGCCCTCACGGACCCGATTTTCGACTTTGTATCGCAGAACATTTTTCTCGGCGACGCTGGCGGATTCTTGTACCTGGTTAACGCAAAGACGGTTTCTGTAACCAAGTCCGGCCAACTCGATTTCGGCGTGGGGATCGCACAGGGACCAATAGTTGATCCAGCCTCCCGGTACGTTTATGTTTTTGCTTCCAGCGATGGCACCGCGAACTGCACGGGAGGGGCCGCCTGTGCTGCGGTTTATCAGCTCACGACCAGCTTCACTTCCGGCAGCACTGGATCGAAGGTGGCGGTTGGAGACAGCACAGTTCTTGGAACGAACCCTAACCCGATGTACTTTGGCGCGTTAGATAGCGCCTACGTTGGTTCAACCAATGCGACGGGAAATATATATGTTTGCGGCGCCACAGGCGCGAGCCCAGTACTGTATCGCATTCCGATGACGGCGGGCGTTTTTGGTACGTCCTCGGCCGTGGCAACACTGACTCCCGCCGCCGATTCTCCGGCGTGCGGTTCCGTCACCGACGTCTCCAACCCGAACGCCACGGGAGGAACCGCCGAGCATCTGTATTTTGGGGTGCAGAACAATGGCAGACCAACGCTCTGCGCAGGCAAGGGATGCGCCATGAGCTTTGTGGATTTGCCATGGCAAGCATCGACTGCCTACCAGGTCGGGCAGGAAATCCTGGTGCTCCGGACACAGAACAATACTCTCTACGTGAACGTCGCTACGACGGCGGGCACGACGGGGACGACGCCTCCTACCTGGCCGACTCAAGTGGGTGCGACTACGATTAACGGTACCGTTAGCTGGTTGAATCAGGGGGCCAGCACGGTTGTTCCACTCGCGGTTTGGGCCAACAATCATGCCTACGCCCTCCGCGCTCGCATCGTCGACAGCAACGGCGACGTCGAGATCGCGACCGTTGCCGGAACTTCTGCCGGCGCCGCTCCGCACTGGAGTACAACGGCAGGTGGGCTGACCGCTGACGGCACCGTGACATGGGAGAACGCAGGAGTGTTGCCGGTTGCTGCGCTCGAATCCGCGGGTGGAACTAGCGGAATTATCATCGACAATTTTGTGAATACGCTGCCTGGCGCCTCTCAGGTATATTTCTCGACTTTGAGCAACCAGACCTGCACGACTTCCGGCACCACCGGCGGATGCGCGGTGCAGGCATCGCAATCGACATTAAAGTAAGCGAGGGCAATCTTATGGTCCTGAGTAATTCATCTGGCGAAAAAATGCAGTCGGAGGCAACGGCGAAGAAGCCTTACCAGAAGCCGGGGTTTCGCTTCGAGCGCGTTTTTGTGACGTCTGCCCTCACTTGCGGCAAGATCTCCCCGACGGATCTCGGGTGCACGCACGCACAGGCTTCATGAACCAAACACTAAGCGGCGAATCTCGTGCCGTGAGCGCGTTGAAGTGCGAGCTTGCGGCTGAGGTCTTGCGTTCGTTCGGAGAACTTCGTTTTGCGGCAACTGGCTGGAGCATGTTGCCTTCAATCTGGCCCGGGGAAACGCTGGTAGTGGAGCGCATCGATCGGGAGCAAGTTCAGATCGGAGATGTTGTTCTTGTCCAACGCGATGGCAGGTTATGTGCTCATCGCCTGGTGTGGTTGACCGAAGGTTCCGACAATCCGCGATGGATCACGCAAGGCGACGCGCTGCCGGTTTCGGACCGCCCTGTGGTCGAGAGTGAGTTGTTGGGCCGGGTTGCGTACCTGATTCGAGATGGAAAGTGCATTCCAGTTCCCGCTGAATTGAGTGTGACCCAAAAACTGCTGGCTGGAATCGTTCGGCACTCCGTTCCTGCAGCTCGCGCTCTTGTCTATTTGAATCGCAAACGCCGAAGTTAAGGGGACTCGTTTCCTGTGCTTGCAGCAACGGAAGTCGCGCAATCTACGGTCGTGATCGCCATTGGCGGCGTGGCCGTTCGCGTGAATACGGCCGACCCGGACTTTCTCGCACTGTTGCAGAATCGCTATGCCGGTTTTGTCTGCGACGAGAGTGACGTCGAATTCGAATTCGATGTGGACCTGAGAGAGCCCGATGACATTGAAGCCGGAAGTCCGGTGCGAGCCAAGTATAACGCGGGTCGCTGGCTGCTGGAACGCGGCGATTTCCGCGCGGAATTTTGTCCGGAGACGCGCCGCGGCAGCATTCGTCAGACCGCAAATCCATTTTCCATCGACGCAGTTCTGCGCATTGTTCACACGCTGGTTCTCGTGAAGCAGGGAGGATTTCTGCTGCACTCAGCCAGCGCTATTCGTAACGGAAAAGCCTTTCTTTTCGCGGGAGTGTCGGGTGCGGGCAAGACTACTATCTCGCGGCTGGCTCCGACCGATGCCACGCTTCTCACCGATGAAATTTCTTACGTTCGCAAGCGGGGCGATGGCTACGTCGCATACGGCACGCCGTTCACCGGGGAGTTAGCCAAGCTGGGGGAGAATACGTCCGCGCCGGTGGCTGCACTTTATTTGCTGGCTCAAGGGAAAGAAAACCGTATCGATCCCGTGGGCACGTCTGATGCCGGGCGCGAGTTGCTCGCCAACATGCTCTTCTTTGCCGAAGATCGCGAAATGGTTCACGAGGCATTCCAAGCGGCATGTGACTTCGTTCATCG
>Ga0116125_1001270_pt1 | contig 11092 bp, 9 predicted proteins | sample June2015DPH_16_1_2_FD_89729 | JGI IMG/M metagenome (GOLD analysis project Ga0116125, IMG submission 89729) | Peatland microbial communities from SPRUCE experiment site at the Marcell Experimental Forest, Minnesota, USA - June2015DPH_16_10 | ecosystem: Environmental > Terrestrial > Soil > Wetlands...
CCGACTCACTCCCGCGCCCAGAAGAACACTCGCCAGTCGCCACATCTGGCGGTAAACTATGGGCAGATTTGTGGGCCTTCGCCTGCCAGGGAGCCCAGGGTATTCGCTTCTCCGAAAGCTTGATTCCCCGCTGGAACCACCTTGGCAGTCTTTCTTGCGCGGAGGTTTGGCAGGAATCCGCGCGGGGGTTCCGCGGGATTTTCCTCGGTCCGCGCAATAGAATCGCCGCCTTCCAGTGAAGTACTGCGGGCGGCGACATGGGACGGTTTCCACTGGTGGAAAAAGAAATCGTGTCCGAAGAAAAAGATAAACCAGTTCTGGACGAGCAGACGCTCGCAAAGCTGCTGGAAGCGGCCTATGTGCTGCAAGAGCATAACCGCGAACTGCAGCAGATGGAACTGAGCCTCGATCTGAAGCGAGATCAACTGGAAGCGGAAGAGCGAGACGAAGTTCGATCCGCCGCCCCGGCCTCGCGTGCTGCGGCGTCGAAAACGCAAGAGACCGAAACCCCCGCCAGCACCGATTACACCTCCACTCTGGCCGAAATCGTCGCCACCCAGCACCAGATTCAGGTTCGCCATCTGGAGCTTGAGCCCGCGATGGCTCTGGTGGCCGATCGGCTGACCCAGATCGCACGCGCCGGCGGCGCCGTCATCGGCATTCTGGACGACAAGAAAGATCCCAAGAAACTCTGTTACCGAGCGACCGCCGGATCGTTGACGTTGCCCGCGGGGACTGAAGTTCCGATGGAAAAAGCGCTCTGCCTGGCGTGCCTGCGGACCGGCCAGGTTTTGCGCTGCGCGGATGTCGATCCTGAGTTTCTTCTCGACACCGAAGAGTGCCGGCGCCGCGGCATCCAGTCGCTGATCGCCGTTCCGATTTTTCATGATGGCGAGGTTGCCGGAGGCTTGGAGCTCTATTTCCCCAACCGGCAAGCCTTCACCGAGCAGGATGTTCACACCTGCCAGCTCATGGCCGGACTAGTGACCGAAGCTCTGGCTCGCGCCGAGGAAGTGAGCTTGAAGAAGTCGGTAGCCAGCGAACGCGCGGTCATGCTGGAAGCCCTGGAAAAACTGAAGCCGAATCTCGCGGCGCTGGTTGACAAGCCTGCGCCGGTCGAATCCGCAGCCAGATCCGGTGCTCCGGCAACTGACGCTTCTGCCTCCGTTCTCATCTGCCGCAAATGCGGACACCGAATCGTAGGGGAGGAACAGTTCTGCGGAAATTGCGGAACCCCGCGCATCGTCGCTTATGAAGCCCCCAGCATGCAGAGCAGAGAGGCATCGCTGAGAAGTCTGCAGGAGGCAATGAAGCAGGAGGCGACGAATACGAAAAACAGCGCGCCTGCGGAACCCGCGCAGCACAAACCCGTTCGCCAGGGGGCGCAGGCGAATTCTGACCGTGGGCAATCCGAGAAATCGCTGGCCGATGCCCTCGAGGAGGAAATGCCCGAGCTTTTTGCGGCAGCCAAACCACTACCGGACGGTCCGGCTCAGTCCCCTCGATTCAACGGGCCGGTAAGCGCGGAGTTCGAGGACTCCATACTTGCGGATCTCGAAGTGCCTTTGGAAACATGCCAGCCAGCTCAGGTTACAGCCGAGGTGGAAGGCGAGATCGCAGATGAGGTCGTCGCGGGCCAGGCCAACAAACCGGAATCGGAAGCCCTCGCAAAGCCGGAACACACCCGAGCCTGGAGTTCTGCCGCGAACGCCCGTGACTTCCTCGAGCAACTGGCCTCGGCCAGACGCCCCGGAGCACTGGCCGGTTTCTGGAATGCGCGGCGAGGCGACATCTACCTGGCGATCGCGGTGATCCTGGTGGCCGTGGTCATTCGCTGGGGAATCTGGTCCAGTCATTCCGTCGGCGCCACGGGCAACACGGCGGCGGCCGCGACCCACAACAAAACCACTCCCGACGCCGATCTCTCACTTTTCGACCGGATGCTCATTCGCCTGGGCCTGGCGGAAGCGCCTCAACCTCCGGAATATAAAGGCAACCCGGATACTCAGGTATGGGTCGATCTCCACACCGCTCAGTACTATTGCCCGGGAGCCGATCTGTACGGTAAAACCCCGAAGGGGAAATTCGCCTCGCAGCGGGAAGCGCAATTGGACCAGTTCGAGCCCGCCTACCGCAAGGCCTGCGACTGAGCATTCGCGGGCGAACATCCTCGACTCTCCATTGTTGCGCCGGATAGGTTGCGCCGGATTTTGTTGCGCTGGATAGAAGGTAGTGGCTCGGTTTGAACCTTCCAGCGTGGCGTTATCCCGAGCGGAGCCCGGCTTCATCGAAGAAAAGCCCAGGCCGAGCGAGGGATCTCCCTGAAAGTCGCGCCCTGGGAGATCCCTCCCGCGGCTGAACTGCGCCGCGGTTCGGGATGACGCAAGGGCGAAGATTCAAACTGAGGCACTACCGGATAGTCGTTTCATTTGACAACCTCGCGCCGCCGGAGTGCAATCATACAGATTAGGATTCACCTGCCGAATTCTCGATAACGCGTGGTTAGATCGGAGAACGCCGATTGCCGCAGCCAGATGACCATTCCGATGGACCCAGCACCCTGCCGCCACCTGATTTGAATCCTCTACTGAATCCACTCCTGGGGCAAAACATGGGCCGCTGGGCGGAGGTTTATTTCACCAGCGCGCCGGAAAAACGCGAGCAGGCTGTGCTCGATCTTCTGCGTGAGCTGCAACGGGAAAACCCCGAGCGCGAAGCCACTCCGCCGGTCTCAGAACAAGCATCGCGGACAGGGGCAGAGCCTGCGGCTCCGATTGCCGAGGGTCGGGCGGGTGTGGCGACCTGTCACGCGTGCGGCCGGGAGAATCCAGCATCGCACCGATTTTGTGGCATGTGCGGCACGGCAGTTTTCAACCCAGCCGATCTTAACGCCGACGATCTTAACGCTGCTCATCTTAATGCTGATCTTAATGGTGATGGTCTTAACGGCGCCGACATTCCCGTTGAAGATCTTCATGTCGACGATCGGCATGTCGAGTATCCAGCCCGGAGTGCGCTCGCTCCGCTGGTATCCAGCAACGCGGCGAGCCGCGTGGCGAGCGATGCACCCCGCAACGAATCGCGATTCGTTGCGCCTGAGAATGCTCTTTTTGATTCACCATTGCTGGGGCATGAATCTACACAGCACCAAGGCTCCCGCGAAGACACGTACTCCGCCAACTATTCGGGGGGCTTTCTTGACCCGGCGCCGGCTTCGAGGTCGTATCGCGTTCCTCTCGTAATTGCCCTGGCGGTTGTGCTGGTTGCTCTTGCGTACCTGACCTGGCGCAACATGCAAGCCCCGGACACTTCGCAAGTGGCACCACAAGCGCCGCCCGCGGTCATGACGCAGCCTGGCACGTCCACTGGCACATCGTCACCGACTCCGGCGAACCCCTCGACAATTGACAATTCAGATCGCACTTCGGCTGCGAGCAATCGAGCGGGCGTCCCATCCCACGATGCCGCAGATGGGTTGAGCCATGAGGCAAACGCCAAGACCGACACGCTCTCTCGGGCTGCTTCGACGAGTTCAATCCTCGGGAAGAACCCGCAGGTGGAACCTCTGGCGGGAAATGGCGGCCAAGAACTCGCTATGGCGCAGCGTTATCTGAATGGAACCGCCGGCCAGGCGCGCGACAGCGCTGAGGCCGCGAAGTGGCTGTGGAAGGCCATCGCCAAACATAACGGCGAGGCCACGCTTCTTCTTGCGGATCTCTACCAGAAGGGTGATGGAGTAGCGAAGAATTGCGACCAGGCGCACATATTGCTCGACGCCGCCGCGGTTCGGTCAGTGCCCGGCGCCGCGGAACGGCTGCGGAATCTTCAGGCTTTTGGCTGCTCGTAATTCCGAGAACCAATTCTGAGAACCAACTCTAAGAACCAATCCGGGGAACCAATTCGGACAGCACTTGCGCAGAATCTACTGCGTTGCCAGCACCGATGGGATCCGCCGCGACTCGTACCAGAGCGCCAGTTCGACGCGATTCCAAAGTCCAAGTTTGTCGTAGATGACGCGCAGGTAGTTCTTAATGACATGCTCGGTCGTCCCGAGCGCTTCCGCTACCTCGCGATTTTTCAGACCTTCGGCAACGAGTTGGATGACTCGCTGCTCGCGCTCACTGGGGACCCGAGACCCATAACGCCCACTTGCAGACATGCTTGCCTCCGGTATAACAGGGTTGCGAGTTTCACTCGCTTGATACCGCCGTTGATGCCGAAACGAAGAAATAATCGATTGAAATGAGCTTTCACGGTGCGCCGCGCCATGTTGAGTTGACTGGCAATCTCAGCGTTGTCACACCCCTGCAAAAGCAGTTCGACAATCTGCTGTTCGCGCGGACCTAGCCGATGAGTCGGCTCATTCATTCCGATCCCCTCCTGTGTTATTGTCGCTTCGCACTTTCGCATCGCCTTCGCCAACGCATGGGGTGCGTGGCTAAACCCGTTCTGATTCTCACAGCAACCACATTGCCATTTTTAGAGAACTTCCGTCAGTGACGCATGAACAGCAATTTCCACAGGCACTTGCGGACCATCGCACGCAGTCGGTGAAGCCGTGGCGCATTTCCAGAAAACCGTAAGTACGCCCGCCAGGAGCGGTTTTTCGCTGGCTAAAGCTCCGCCAACACAGCCTGGGGCCATCGAACTCAATCACAATCGGCGCGAACGGCACCCGGCAGCCGTTCGTTTTTTGTCACATCTTTTATCGCCCCAGAACCCTGCGAGACCGAGGAACGGCACGGAACTCAGGTGAATCCCTTAGACGAAACTTCCTTCCCTCAGGAAGGCCCTGGCACAAATTACACGATCTACCGTAACCCTTCCCATGCTCCTTAGTTTCGGTGAAAAACCGGAAATCGCGCTTCTTGCTCGGCTTAGCGGCCACCATTTCGAGCCTGGTGCATACTTTTGCTTTAGACTGTCATGACTTTGCAACGTGACCGACATGATGAACATCGCCGACGTTGCGTTTCAGCCCGAGACGCAGACCACTCTCCCTGAGAACGAAGTCCATCTGTGGCGGGTCGACCTGGCCGCCGTGGCCGTGGGGGAAAAGCGCTGGCAGCAGCTCCTCTCGGCGGACGAAAGGGCGCGGGCCGCTCGTTTTCACTTTTCGAAAGATCGTCAATACTTCACGGCAACCCGTGCTTTACTGCGAACGATCCTGGGCAGCTATGTTGGTCGCGATCCAACTGAACTTGTCCTCCGTTACTCGGAAAAGGAAAAACCATCGTTGACTCCGTCCCGGTCTGGGAGCCAAGTGGAGTTCAACGTTTCCCACTCAGGGGATGTAGCCGTGCTGGCCTTTTCGAGGGGGCGGGCACTCGGGGTTGACGTGGAACAACTTCGCGAGGATTTCGATCACGCCGCAATCGCACGCCGGTTCTTTTCAGAGCGCGAGCAGAATCAACTCGCAGAACTACCGCCGTCGGAGCGACATCACGGTTTCTTTCGTTGTTGGACTCGAAAGGAAGCTTACATCAAGGCTCAAGGAACCGGCCTGTCGCTGCCGCTCGACCAGTTTGACGTTTCGCTAAAGCCCGGGGAACTAAATGCTCTGCTTTCCACCCGCCCGCACCCGGCTGAAGCTGCGCAATGGTGCTTGCAGGAAGTACCGGCGGCCGAGGGATACGTCGCCGCTTTGTGCGTTCGAGGACACGGATGGCGGCTGAAACTTTAGCTTCGCATTCCACCGCCGCGCACCACTCCGTTCAATGGACCGACTATGCAGTTCCTTGCACACACAGGTTGAGAAGAAAAGGTCGCGCCCTCATGCGCAACACTTTGCATATGGGGGAGGCGTAGCCGCGGGGCCGCAGAGAAAAATAGAGACCTTACCCTTTATCCTTATCAATTTACAGTACAATAACCAAAACCTCTGCGGGCATGGCACGTGCGTGCAGTTTAGGGACGCAATCTTGCTGATATAGACTGGGGTTGGTCAAGATCATCTAGCCCGCAAAGAATTGTATCGTTTCGTTAGCAAGTCCCCCCCGATTAGCCGGTCCGGAAGTCTGCATTGATTCCTTACTGCGAAACGTTATTAAGTAGACACTGAGTTACACGAGCAAATCTAAATCGACGAACCTGGGAGGTTCACGCACTTGTCTGCTTCGACTAGTCATTTGATTTCTCCGCACGGGGGCGAACTTGTCAATCTCATCGCTTCATCCGAAAAAGCCGCTGAACTGAAAGCCCACTCTCGCGAGTGGCCGTCCTGGGACCTTACGGCCCGTCAAGTTTGCGATCTTGAACTGCTCATGAGTGGAGGCTTTTCTCCCTTGCGCGGCTTTATGACCAAAGCCGACTACGAGGGCGTTTGCCACAATATGCGGCTGGCCAGCGGCATCCTCTGGCCCATGCCGATCACGCTCGATGTCACCGAAGAATTCGCCAAGAAGCTCACGCCCGGCAGCAGCAAAGTCGCGCTGCGCGACGCCGAAGGCGTCATGCTGGCCGTGCTCCACGTCGAAGAAGTCTGGCAGGCCGATCGCACCGCTGAAGCCAAGGCCGTCTTTGGCACCACCAGCAAGGCTCATCCCGGCGCCAACTATGCGATCAATCTATCGAACCCGTGGTATGTTGGCGGACGCATTGAAGGGCTTCAGGGTCCATCGCATTACGATTTCCGCACGCTGCGCTTCACTCCGGCGGAATTGCGCGCTGAGTTCGCTCTTCTTGGTTGGCGCCGCGTCGTTGCCTTCCAGACCCGCAATCCCATGCACCGCGCCCACGTGGAACTCACTTTCCGCGCGGCCAAGCAGGTCGAAGCAAATCTGCTGATTCATCCCGTGGTCGGCATGACCAAGCCCGGCGACGTGGATTACTACACTCGCGTGCGCTGCTACCAGTTGCTGAGTTCGAAATATCCGCAAGGTACACAGAAGCTGTCGCTTCTGCCGCTCGCCATGCGCATGGGCGGACCGCGCGAGGCCATCTGGCACGCTTTGATTCGCAAGAATTATGGCTGCACCCATCTCATCGTGGGGCGCGATCATGCCGGACCGGGCTCCGATCCTGAAACCAAGAAGCCGTTCTACGGTCCTTACGAAGCCCAGGAAGTTTTCAAGAAGCACGAAGCCGACATCGGCGTCACCATGGTGCCTTTCAGCATGATGGTGTACCTCGAAGAGGAGGACCGCTACGTTCCCGACGATGAAGTCAAGAAGGGCGACAAGGTTCTGAACATTTCCGGCACCGAACTGCGCGACCGGCTCAATGAAGGCCGCGACATTCCGGCGTGGTTCACCTATCCGGAAGTTGTCCAGGAACTGCGGCGCAGCTTTCCGCCACGCGCCAAGCAGGGTGTGACCATCTTCTTCACCGGACTCTCGGGTTCGGGCAAGTCCACCATCGCCAATGTCCTGATGACGAAGTTCCTGGAAGTCGGCGGGCGTCCGGTGACCATGCTCGACGGCGACCTGGTGCGCAAGCATCTGTCGTCGGAGCTTGGATTCTCGAAGGAGCATCGCGACATCAACATCCGCCGCATCGGTTACGTCGCGTCGGAAATCACCAAGAACGGCGGCATCGCGATTTGCGCGCCCATCGCGCCTTACGACGCGACCCGTAAACACGTGCGGCAGATGATCGAGCCTTATGGCGGCTTCATCCTGGTACACATTGCCACGACGGTCGAAGTCTGCGAGCAGCGCGACCGCAAGGGTCTCTACGCCAAAGCGCGCGCCGGTATTCTGAAGGAATTCACCGGGATCTCCGATCCCTACGAGGTTCCGGCGGATGCCAACGTGACCATCAACACCGGCGAACTCTCAGCCGAAGAAGCCGCTCAGGAGATTATTCTGCACCTGGAGCGGGAAGGCTTCATCGGCGTAAATAGAGAGGGCGAGTAACGAGTAGGACGGGCAGGAATCGACTATGCCAGTAATCGCAATCAAAATTCTGGTTGGCTTTATCGTAGGCATCCTCATCGGAATGACCGGAGTGGGGGGCGGAGTTCTCATGCTCCCCGTTCTGATCTTCGGCTTGGGGTATTCGCCTATCGTGGCCGTCGGTTCCGACGCTCTGTTCCAATTCTTCACCAAAATCCCGGCCGGACTGCTCCACATGAAAAATGGAACAGTCCGCCGGAAGGTCGTCCTCGCATTGGCGCTGGGAAGCATTCCCGGCTCCTTCGCTGGCGTCAAATTGCTGGTCTACATCCGTCTCCTTTACGGAAACGGGGTGAATACCTTTATCAAGATGGCAGTGGGTGTGCTGCTCCTCGTGATTCCCACCTTGCTGCTCCTCCAGAAAAACATCGAAGAGCGAATCGCGAATCGTGAGCCGTCCATGAAGGGTTTCGCAGGGATGGCAGTGATCGGCCTCACGGTGGGATTCATCGTGGGCCTAACCTCGGTCGGTTCGGGCAGCATCATCATGATGCTGCTTCTCTTGTTCTACAGTTTTCCGCCTAAGATCAATGTCGGGACTGACGTGGTGCATGCGGTCATACTCTTCGGCGTGACGGGCTGGCTTCAGTTCAGGGCTGGCAATGTGGATTCCAGACTGGTGGTTGCGCTATTGATCGGCTCCATTCCTGGCGGCTTGCTGGGTTCGCATCTGGCCACGCGGGTTCCCATGCTCTGGCTGCGCCGCATGCTATGCGCCTTATTGTTGATCACTGGCGCTCGCATGTTGTGGCCCGCTTAACAAATTCATTCCAAGGGATTGCATGACTTCTGCCTATTCGGACATTCTCGCCCGCATTGCAGCTGCGTTAGAAGCTGCCCGCACCGTCTTCGCACGCTTTACTCCGGGCGCGATTGAAACCGAATATAAAATCGGCCGCGATCCCGTGACTGAGGCCGATCGCGCGGTGGACGCCGTCTTACGCCAGAGCTTGCTGCGCGACAGCGAAGGTTGGCTCTCGGAAGAAACTGTGGACAATCCCTCGCGCCTCGACAGAGAACGAGTCTGGATTGTGGATCCTCTCGATGGCACGCGGGAGTTCGTGAAAGGCCTGCCCGAATTCTGCGTCTCGATCGGCTTCGCCGAAAACGGCAAGCCCGTGGCGGGAGGAATCTACAACCCCGCCACGCAGGAAACTTTCCTGGGCGCCATTGACACCGGCGTGCTCTACAACGGACAGCCCTCGCGTCCCAGCCAGCGCACTACGCTGGACGGGGCACTTATCCTAGCTAGCCGCAGTGAGGTCAAGCGCGGCGAATGGAAGGCGTTTGAGAACGCTCCGTACAAAGTTCAAGCCATGGGTTCGGTCGCCTATAAGCTCGCGCTGGTCTCAGCCGGCCTCGCCGACGTCACGTTCACTCTGACACCCAAGAATGAATGGGACGTAGTAGCCGGCGCAGCCCTGGTGAAAAGTGCAGGCGGTTTCGTCAGCACCCTCGAAAAAACCGACCTGACCGCGAATCGCCGTGACCCGCTGCTCTCGGGTCTGCTGGCGAGCGGACCATTCCTGAAAGACCCACTACTCTCGCTCGTCGAGCCGCACCTCAAGCTGACGACGGCGGCAATCAAAGAGTAGCGAGCCCTCCCTCGTAGTTCGCTTCGGACCCGTGCTCGCCACGAGCAAACCCATGTGGCGACGGCCGCCTTCGGCCGTCCCGCCAGCGCGAAGCCCGGCGAAATCGTGAGCGCACCCACCTCAGGTCAGTGGAAGGGGTTGGCGACAACCACCCCAAAGTATTTCTGTTGCGAGTTCAAATCTTCCGACAGGATTTTTTCACAACCGGCGCGCTCCGCTGCCGCCACGATCATGCCGTCGTAGAAGTGAATGCCGTAAGCTCCACGGGCCTCCACGGCCCGGCGCACGATGTCCCCGTCCGGAACGATCAGCGGGATCGGCCCCAGGCCATCCAATGCGATGGCGACTCCCTCCATCGAAAGCGGAGGCTGCACCTTGTGCAGCAGCGTCGCGGCGAACTCCGCGAGCACTTGCGTTGAGATCGTAAGTTCGCCAGCAACCGCTCGGGAAACCAGTTGTCGCGCAATTCGTTGTTTCCTCAAGTCGCTCGTTTGGTAGGCGTACACCAGGACGTTGGCGTCCAGAAAATCACGACCGGTCATACAGATCTTCCCGCCGCCAAGTTTTCTTTTCCATGCGGAACTGCACTTGGCTGAAGCTGCGTTCCAATGTTTCCTGGTCTCTGCGTTTTCGTCCCGTCCGAGAGTACTCAGCGGCGAGCTCTTCAAGATGAGCCCGCACCAGGCCGGTCAAAGTCGTATCCCTTTCAACGGCTATCTTGCGAACTTCTTTGACCAGTTTGTCCTCGAGAGAAAGCGTGATATTCATTGACCCATAATAAGGGAAACCCTTAACCCGTGCAAGCCCACGGCACAGCCCTTACAAATAACCCGTAAATGTCATTTCACTGGTTAGGCAGCCGTCCTTAACCCAGCCCTAACCTGCTATAGAACGATCAAGGGTTAGATTGACGAGCCAGGACGACAAACTAGGAAGAAGTTCCACCTTACGCAGAATTCAGATCGAACAAGCTAAGACTATTAGTCCGCCGCAACATCTGTGGGCGTGTCGGCTTCGCGATGCTTCACGGTGCGATTCGAGGGCAGCCCAGCGTCGCGAATCTTATAGAGCAACGCGCGGTAGCTGATGCTCAACGCACGCGCCGCCTGCTTGCGATTCCAGTGACAGTTCTGAAGAACTTTCAGGATGACTTTCCGCTCCAACTCACGCACCGCCTGGCGAGTCAGCTTCTTCAGCGAAATCTGCCCGTCGACGGGAATCTCCGTGTTGAAGAAATCCGTGGGCCGCGGCGTCAGATCGGACGAGATCACGTCTTCATTGCCCAGAATCACGTAGCGCTTGATCAGGTTTTCCAGTTCGCGAATGTTGCCCGGCCAGTGATACTTGCGCAGTTGGCTCATCAGCTCGAGCGATAGCGCACGCGCGCGGCAATTGTATTTGCGGTTGTGATAATCGAGAAAGTACGCGACCAGTTCAGGAATGTCGCTCGCCCGCTCGCGCAGCGGAGGCAAATGAATGTTCACCACGTTGATGCGGTAAAACAGATCGGAACGGAACGTGCCGTTTTCGATCTCTTCTTCAAGCTTGCGGTTGGTCGCGCACACCACGCGCACTTCAACTTTTTTGTCTTCCTGCGCGCCG
>Ga0116125_1001271_pt1 | contig 11092 bp, 14 predicted proteins | sample June2015DPH_16_1_2_FD_89729 | JGI IMG/M metagenome (GOLD analysis project Ga0116125, IMG submission 89729) | Peatland microbial communities from SPRUCE experiment site at the Marcell Experimental Forest, Minnesota, USA - June2015DPH_16_10 | ecosystem: Environmental > Terrestrial > Soil >...
GTATGCCGACTTAGCTGGGCTTCCGCCGGTCCGGATTCACGTGGGGGAAGACGAAGTTCTCCTCGACGATTCAATTCGCTACGGTGAGTCCCTTGAGGCTGCGGGAGGGACTGTAGAGGTCCATATGTGGGCGGGCATGGTTCATGTCTTCCCCTCCAACCTCATTCTGCGGGCTGCTCAACAACCGCTTGACGACTGTCTGCGCGGACGCAGCGAATCCCCGCCCGAACCACGCTAGCACCATTGCCGGCTATCAAGGGTCTCAACGGACCCGTCAGTTGGACTTGATACAGTTGGGAATATGGTGGGTTGGCGTCCACCAGCAGACCGTTGAAATTCTTGTCCAGGGCGCTGAATGTAACGCTGTTCGTGGAATTAATCGTCGGGTCCGTTAATACCGCTGCGAATTTGTCGTGGGTAGATCCCGTGGCCTCGGCAACGAGAGTGAAGGAATTTGAGCTGTTCCCGTCCCATACTCGCAAATAGGTGCTGGGTGGGGCGCCCGAAAATCTGTCCTGGGCAACAATCTGATTGCTATCGTTGATTTGCACTGCATCGTCAAAGGTTCGTTCCGAGTCCAGAAAATCAGGGGCGACTGCTGTCAAAGCAGTGGAACCCGGATTTCCAAAGAACAACGTGTCCCCAAAAGGAACTCCTGAGACGTCAACTTGCCCAACGAATGCAACCGTTCCGTTCTCGTTGATCGAGGGAGAAATTCCAAACCCCGTAAATGTGGCGTTCTCATTGCCCACTTGAACGCTTTCTCCGCTGTATGCAACCAGCTCATATTGGTAGAAGTTGCCAATCCAACAAGCCGGAGGATCACACGTCTGAGGATGGATTAGAGGAGGAATGTCGCTACTTTGGCCAGCGGCGAGGAAGGGAAACATCGCGAGAGCCACACAAAAGGCAAGCACTTTCATGGATTCTCTCCACGGGATCAGTTACTCTTCGCGGTAACTATTGCAGGAGGACTTCTAAGAACGCCGCCACTATATCTCTATCGTTCCTCGATTGCCAACCTATGAGCTCGATCGCGTCGAGATCTGTGCTTTTATCGAAGTATCCGGCGGGTAGCCTCAAGAGGTATCTAACCGTCGTTGCCTCTGAAGATGACGCGTGAACTATGCGTTCTGTGCTTCCATCGTTGCTGAATTTGTCAGCCTCGCTACCATCCACTGCGTCGTAGCGAAGTCCTTCGCCAACTTCCTGACTCTTGCTCCCCCAGCCCTCAACTTTTTCATCCGATCAATATCTGTTGGCTCGAATCTCCGCAGGGCCGGTCTCCCAACATGTTTTCCAGTTCTACGTGCCTGAGCCATTCCTGCCTTCACCCTCTCCCGCAATAGCTCCCTTTCAAACTCAGCCACGGCTCCCAAGATTTGAAATGTCAACCTTCCTGCTGGCAACGTCGTGTCTATATTCTGTCTCAACGAAACCAAAGTCCACGCCCAGAGACCGACACTCCTCACCGATGGTCAACAACTGTTTCAGAGACCTCGCAAGCCGATCCAGTTTCCGAAACTACCATCACGTCGAATTTCCTTCTCCTCATGTCACTCAACATCTGGTTCAGCGCCAATCTATCATTCTTCGCCCCACTCTGCGCCTTGTCCTGATACACGACACAGTTCCAGCCACGACTCTCGGCATACTGCCGCAACTCAGCTTCCTGCAAAGCAGTATCCTGCTCCGAGGTCGATACCCGAACGTAGATTGCGGCTCTCTTTTCCTTCATGGTCATTCATCCTTTACGCTTCCGTTTGACCCAACGCGCCTTCGCAGCATTTCGAGCGATTTGCTTCCGTCGTTTGGCCGAGACTGTTTTCATTCTCACTTTCGCCGACTTTCGCCCCATCGCGGCAAAATAGTCCGACAACTTTCTGTCGATCATTACCAGATTGTATACCAAGCCGCTGAGCATTCCTGGCAGCAGCCAAGCGCCCATTTAAGACGTTAACGCCAGAACGTCGCGAAGGACAAACAATGAATTCTGGTCTCGGGCCTTGTCCTAAAATCAACGTGGCGGGGTCTGGCGTGACCGTGGTGAAGACTTTGGGGCCGGATTAGGGGTTTTCCCCAACCTCCACACGATACCCTGTTTCTAGCCTTGTTGCCCAGAACGGTACGCGTTCAAAATTTAATACTGTGGGAAATGGTTGGAGGTTTAAACTGGCACCGTTCGTGACGAGAGGCGGTGCTGTATGACTCCGACCGAACCGAGGGCGGCACTCCGAGTTCTTCTGGTGGATGACGACGGTGCCGTTCGCGCCATGATGAATGAAGGACTTCAACGCAAGGGATTTGAAGTCTTCACTGCCTCCAGCGTGACCGAAGCTCTGGCATACATTACTACCCAGAGCTTTGACGTACTCATTACCGACCTGCACATGCCCGATCCGGGGGACGGTTTTACGGTGGTCTCGGCGATGCGCCACTCCCAGCCCAACGCACTGACCATGCTGGTCAGCGGTTACCCCGACGTGCAAGGCGCCATGGCCGCCATCCTTCTAGAAGCGGACGAGGTTGTGGTGAAACCGTTCGAGATCGGGCGCTTTACCGAACTCGTCCGAGAAAGAACCCTCAATCGCAAACCTACGAAACGGTGGGGCAAAGAGAGAGTGGCCGTGATACTGCAACGGTGTTCCAGCAGTATCGTCGAAAACTGGTTGGCGCGGACGAAGCAGAGCGGTGATCTAAACTGCCTTCCGCTGAACGATGAGGAGCGCACCGGACATCTCCCTAAGTTGGTTGAAGACCTGTCTCTCCGCCTGACCCAGTCCAGCGCAACCACGAAGGACAGTGATGCCATCTTCTCCGCTGCCGCCGTAGCCCATGGCAAGCTGCGATATCTGCAAGGCTACACTCCCGCAATGCTGGTGCATGAATCACGAATACTCCAAGTGACCATTTTCGGGACGTTACAGAGCAATCTGAATTTTCTGGATTTCAGCCTGCTGTTACCCGATGTCATGACTATCGCGGACGAGGTGGATGCACAGTTGACGCAGTCGATGGACAGCTACACGAAACTCATGCGGAAATCGATGGCAGCGTAGTCTTCACTCTTGCACGTGTGCTCGGCAAATCGGACGAGAAGTGTTTCTTGCGCCTCGGCAACCGTCTTCATTGCGTCCATGGGGAACCTTGAACTAGCGATTGCAAATGGTGCGGGTACCGACTGCCGGGGACTGTTCCGAGCCGTTTGACCACCCGAACATTGCGCTTTTGCATGTCTAACGCCGTGGGGAGCTAAGTTTTCTTCCACTCGGTCATGGACCGTAACTCATCCATGATTTCCTTGACCCTCTGCTCGCGTCTCGCGTGCTCGTTCATTGCGTTGTAGTCTGCTCTTGGTGTTTGCAGGTACGCCAGATTTAGCTTCTGGATTTCAGATTTCGTGCCTTAGCGCCTCAGCCCGTTCCTTGATAGCCGCATTCATGAAGCTAAGATTATATCTTCGTCCCGAATCCAACCTCGATGTGGGGAAGGTCGAGCGCAATGTATTCGTCCTCGAAATCTGCGAGTGCCCGCTTCGGACTTCCGAACCGGAATTGCGCTTTCCCTACCCTCCAACGGAGACTCCGTTTAGACCCAAGCTTGGAGGATTTCACCCCGGTCGGACCCAGACTTGTTGTTGGTGTGATTCTCGGTGTGATGGCCCACTCGTTCACCTCGGAAAATCTGAAATCAGCAAGTTGCCCGCGAGGGGATTTGTTTTGGTGATTGATTCGACGCAGGGCTTCAACGTATAGGAAAAACAAAAATCCATTTCGTAGGACCGAATGGGCTACGTCTGCGCTGGCGTCGTGGTCTAACTGACAGCCGGAATGACCGTCAGAACTGACAGGAAAGTGCGGGTATTTGAGGAGAACTGAATTAGCTCAAATCCGGAGCGAGCATTGCAGTGATCTGAACACCTGTTCTGGGCCTTCTGTCTGACGAAATCGCTGGTATTAGAGCCCGGCGGCACGTTCGGTAGTGGCTAGTGATCTAGACACGAGGTTTTAGTCGACCAACCCAGCGCATCCGTTGGCCGCGGCGATCAATGAGGGGGTCTACTCCAAAGTCCCTTCGCAGTGAAAATGCCCAACCCAGTCGTCGTGGACGACATCGTTTCTGTTGTCCCAACAGCGCAAATACAGCGGCCGAGGTCTGGGCTTTTGAGCGAGGCGCCAGCAGCCCGAAGTAGCGAATTCCATGTCGGTAACGGTCGGGAACGTGTTCCGACAAAGTGGCGACGAATTCCTCCGGTGTGCATGAGATGTGCACCCGCCGCTTCTGAATCTTATCTTTGGTCCAGAACTGGACTTCTCGATCCATGATCTTTGTGAAACGATATTGAGCAATTGGTGGCCGCCGAACGTACCGGCCTGCGTAGCGCAAGAAGTGTTCCTTCGACGCGAAGTGGTCAATATCGATGCTCCACCAACGTTCATATTGCTGCTTCAAACGGGGTCTTAGCTTCCGAGGGCTCAGATCCGATGTCAGTACCTTCGCTTCCAGTGCCGCTCTGAGGTAAGTGATCACCGCGAAGCGCCACATACGCATCAGCTTGCCCTTATCCTCATGCTCGTCGAAGACCAGGCTGTGAACCCAGCGACCTTCCGATTCCTGCAGACCGCCGGCAGACACTAGAATATGTAGGTGAGAATTGAAATTCAGACGTGCTCCGAAGGAATGGGGTATCACGATAATCGGCACGCGAACGCCATACTTAAGCTTCGCCCATTGTTGGATCACAGCAGCTCCCAGCGTGGGCACATCATGGAGAAGATGGCGGTTCTGCTGAAAGATTGGCCAAAGGACATCCGGCATTGTAAGAACGATACCTACGTAAGGAACATCGGGAAGGGCGCACCACTGCTCCCGTTGCCATTGAATAGTAGCTCGATGCCCACAACTCGGACAGGGTCTCACCTTGCAGGTGTGGGGAACGAGTTTCTCCTCAGTTTCCGAGGCAAAGATTTCTGCCCCCAAGGCTAGAGTCCCGCATTTGGTCACCTTATCGAAGTTCTGGCGGACGGCAGGCCTGGTCGCGGGGCGATCCCAGGAGCTTCGCGTGGAAATCAAGATTTGTTTTATAGGGTGTTTGTAGCGCATGGCAGTGCTAATTCCTCCTGTGCTTCGAGAGTTCGGAGTAATTCTTCAGTCACAAAAATGGCCATTCCAGGAATATTTATGGAGATCACTCTGACTGAACCGAGTGTGCCCATCTGCAGCGCAGACACGAGCTTGATCAAATCCTGTAACTCGGTTACGACCGGTGAGCTCTTCGGTAGGTAAGGTGACAGCAGATGCCTTATGGTCCGAGCTATGCCTTTTTTACTTTGATTCAGCCACAGCCTTTCCATCTGCTCTTCTGGCGATAGCTTTCTCCACAACCAGGCTCGATGGATGGAGAGTTCTTTCTCCCGTAACGCTTTGATTATGTCTGAATGCGCGGTCACCATCAGTTGCTTGACCTTAGTTACGTTTCCAACGGACACTCCTGCAATGCGGGCAATTTCTTTTCGGACGTCCAGCCTTTCAGCTTCCGTCAAAATTGACGAACCTTTGTTCTGGCCGCCAGCCTGCTGCTTCGCTCGCCCTTTCGATTTGAGAAAGGGTTCGAGTTCCAGGGCTAGGCATATGCGGATGAAGTCATTCAGGCTGCTCGATCGGCGTTGCCTTTGGAGTATGTTTTGAAGGGCTTCCGCCTCGGACATCTGGTATTCGATACATGCGAGCGTCGAGCGCCCCTGGAGACGAGCCAGCGTCCAGCGAGCAAATCCATCAAGAATTATGTGGTCTTGTGTGATTACGAGCGGCTCGCGAAATGCTAGATCACCCAGCTCGGCGACTGCCGACAATTGGCGGGCGTGAACTGCCAGATTGTGCCGAATATAACTTGGATGAGGATGAAGTTCATCCGGATGACAGGTTACGAGTCGGCCGCGATTGTCGTTCAGTTGTCGTTCAGTTCCACTAAGTTCCGACGAGAGAGTCAGCACTGTCATGTTGGCCTCCTGGATTGGAGGTGATCATGGATGCAGCGTGGGGCCGTGCTCAATGCACTGCTCAGAGAGCACGAGCGGAAAACGTCAAATCACGCAGTTTTTATGCGTGTTTGGGAGGAAAAAAATTTTACTCGCGGCGTGCGAGTTGCGCGAGTAGCAGCGAGGGTTTGGTCGACCGGAATACACGGCAAGGGTTGTCAGGAACGTGCCCCAGATCGGTGAGCCCGATTCCCGTTCTTGCGGCGTTCTCATCATGGCCAACTAACAGAAATAACTCCGGTTTATCCCGAAAAGGACTATTCTTCCTCTTCTTGATCGGTTGCTGAGCGCAGTTCCTCAGCAGCGGTGCAAGGACCGCAGTACGAGCCTTCTATCATTCGTGGAGTCTGTCATGGGGCACACCCGGCTAGGCGAAGTTCCGAAAACGCACAAGTGGAACGAATTAGTCGAGCAGATCTCTGGATCAATCCTGACTGGCAATGTCGCGACCGCTGACGTCCGTGTGGGGACGATTGCGGCACAAACACTCGATGCGACTCAGACGAGCCTGAAGAAGGCGGCCACCGATCCCGGTGTGCGCTATACGTTCTACCTGATCACTCAGGTGGCTCTCGCGGCCCGTGCTACTGACTGGGAGAGGGCGCTCGGTGTGCACGGCATCCGCCTGTCGGGAGACAGTTCTGTTTTCGACTTCACAGTCGAGATGCAGGGCGCCATCGATCGCTATGTCCGTAAGAGTAGGTCGGGCGCAACCGACCTGAGCGAAATCGCACAGCAATCGGCTGGTGAAGCAATCGCGAGCCTGGCGGGCTCGCGGACCGTGAGCATGTTCGGCGGCAGCAGCGACGATGTGCGAAATGCCATTCGCTCCTTTTCGACCAAGAAAGGATTTGGTTATCTGGGGCAACGCTTCTTCGGCCGATTCGTGGCGCGTTTCCTGAATTTCTACCTAAGTCGCGTGACGGCGGCTAGTCTTGGAAGCCCGCGGCTACGAGATCTGGGTGACGTTGCTCAATTTAATGACGCCCTGCGCGTCCACTGCGACCAGAGTGCGCGTATCGTGCGGGATTTCTGCGGTGAGTGGTTCTCAAAGACGGTGTATCGGGAGGGAATTGATCTTAAGAACACGTCCAGATTTCTAGCCGTTGCCTTCAGGAAGATACGCAGCGAACTTGGCCGCCAGGGGACCGAGATATGATCTCGCCCCGCTTGTTCGTATGTAGCGGCGCAAAGGTCGGCCAAGAGAGCACGATCGCGAAAGGAAGGCAGCGGGTCAATCTGGACTCCATCGGCAGCAAGTCGAATGTCAACATTCGGGTCGAAAATGTAACGAGGGCTCTGCATCAGCACCCTCATCCTCGCCTAGTCGATTTTCTCGAGATCGCCTCTTACGTCTTCACCGCCGATTGCTCTACGGACCGTGGCGAGGAGTGGACGGATGACGATAGCAGGGAGGCGTGGGGTCGCGACTTCGCCTTCGTTATTCCGGTGCGAGAGCCCGCCTTTTGGAGTTCGCCCGCCATTACTTCTCTCCTCACGGAAGTGTTGAGTTTTCTGTCCAACGACAAGTATTCCTTCACCTTCGTGCCTCTGAAGCAGGACCGCGCAGAGCAGCACTATTTCGAGTTTACGGAGCACAAAGGCTGGCCGTTCCATGCGCCGGAACGCGTGGTTATGTTCTCTAGAGGACTGGATTCTCTCGCTGGCGCGGTAGAAACCGCAAGCACGGGGGCCCACGTGGTTCTGGTGAGTCATCGGTCGGTCTCTACCTTGTCTTCGCGCCAGAAAAAGCTCTTTGATGAATTAGAGAAGCAATTTCCAGATCAATTAGTCCACGTGCCCATCTGGATCAATAAAGATGAAAAATTTGGGCGTGAACCTACTCAACGCACGCGCTCGTTCCTGTTTGCCGCTCTTGGCGCGGTTGTGGCCGAACCACTAGGTGCAGGTGGAGTTCGCTTCTACGAGAATGGCATTGTGAGCTTGAACCTGCCCGTTTCTGAGGAAGTGCTCCGGGCACGCGCGTCCCGTACAACTCATCCCGTATCCCTACACTTTCTGGAATCCCTGTGCTCTGCCATTACGGGTCGCGATTTCGCAGTTGACAACCCCTACTTGTTCAAGACGAAAACCGATGTTGTCGAGGTTCTCGCCTCACACAAAGCCCCACATCTGATTGGCCATACCTGCTCATGTGCTCACTTGATGTTCAAGTCGAACACTCAAAAGCATTGCGGCACATGTAGCCAATGTATTGATCGAAGATTTGCAATCACGGCCGCCGGCCTTCAGGAATACGATTCCGAAACCGACTACGTCTCTGATGTCTTTGCAGGTCCCCGCAAAGATGGTTATGAGAAGAAAATGGCGGTTGACTACGCCCTGCATGGAATTGAGCTACAGCGGCGCTCAGAGTCAGAATTGGCAATTCTGTTTAACGCCGAACTCGGCCGGGCCGTTCGGTATGAAGCAAAACGCAGTGATGCCGCCGAGCGCCTTATTTCTATGCACAAACGGCACGGAAAGGCAGTCACCGACGTTCTGAAAGAGAAGATCGCTGAACGGTCGGCGGACCTGGCGGTGGGTACGATCGAGGCGACCTCCTTGCTGGCCCTGGTGCTCGGAAAGAACCTCGGGCCCGGTCCGCTAGCAACGGGCACAACGGTAGAGGCGATCACCGGATCGGTGGGCGGGTCGAGCGGAGGTACTCCCACTCAAGCCGACAGATCGATAGCCGCAGCCGGAGATAAAATTCTTGAGTACGTGATGGGCAAATTCGGCACTCAAGGACCTGCTCGATCCATCAAGCGAAGGAAGCTCGTAAAGCGCGACACTGTTATGTTCGCAGCGATCAAGATCGGGTTTAAGGGCCCCCAATACTGCTCATTTCTTCACGATCGCCGAATAAGGCCGAAGTGGCCGGACGGAGCACCGGTCAGTTACCCGCAGGCGTACAAGATGGGACCCCCTTGGCCGAAAAAAATTCAGGACGAAAAAACACGGGCTAGAGCGCGTATGAAACTCTACGCTGACAACGTGTTCGCCGAGGCTCTCGTCCTTCATCTACCCGCTGAATTTGACAAAATAAACAAGCTGATCAACTCGCGCACCTCGCAAGGCGCGAGTAAAAATCCCACATTTGGCGAGCCGCATAAACACTAGGTGGTTTGCTTATTTCCACTCGTAGAATCTGGACTGCGCGTTGCGTGGAGAATACCTTCGCGCCAATAATCGCCCAGATTTGACGTGATCGATGGTTAGTCTGCGATTACGGCGATGATAGAGGAGCTAACATAATGAATGAGCTACAGAACGCGCTTACTGAACGTGAGGCTGCGAGGTATGTGGGGGTTAGCCCAGCCGTGTTTCGGTTGTGGCGGGCAGATGGCACAGGGCCCACGTACTTCCGGGCAGGATCGAAGCTGATTCGCTATCGTCGCTGCGATCTTGACGGATGGATTGAAGCACGACTGAGCAAGCACGGCGGGTCGGAAAGGGAGACTTTACAAACCTAGCACGTTGGGTTAATATGTTGTTATGAAGTGTCCGATCCATGACGTTCCGCTGGTTTGCTACTGTCCTGTCTGTCGTGGCTCCGCGAAGTCAAAGCGGAAAGCCGCTGCATCGCGTGAGAATGGCAAACTGGGCGGAAGACCCAAGGGCAGCGAGAGCAGCCGGAAAACAAAAACCTTAAACAAGTGAGGTCTGAGGTGATCTACAAACGTGGGAAAAGTTACTGGTACAACTTCCGTTGGACAATCAAGATCGCGGACGGTACGAACGAAAGTTTCCGTATCGTGAAGTCTGCCAAGACGCAAAACAGAGCCGACGCCAAGGACGTCGAGAACGAACATCGGCGGGCGCTGAGGCTCGGAGAAATTCATCCGACCGATCCGTGGCCAAAACTAACAGCGAGCGTCCCGCCCGTATTTCGTGTTTTCGCCAAGGAATTTCTACAATACGCCAAGATGCACACGAAGCCGGGGACACACACGTTCTACAAAGGCAGCCTTGGCAGGCTGCTGACGTTTGCTGCCGTCGCAGACGCTCCGCTGAACGCGATTACAGGCGATCTGGCAGGCCGCTATGCCCGTCATCGTCAAGAGGTCGCGGAAAACTCCGTCGTGACCGTCAACGGGGATCTACGCACGTTGCGGCGTGTTATCCATCTTGCCGTTGAATGGGGCAGGCTGGAGAACGCGCCTGCCATTCACGAACTGCCCCAACCCAAGGGCCGCACCCGAGTGCTGAGCTTTAAGGAAGAAGCGCAGTATTTGACGGGCGCTTCGGATAACCTGCGCGATGCAACGATCCTCGCGGTAGATACCGGGATGCGCCCGAACAGCGAACTGTTCCCGCTGGCATGGGCCGATGTGGACCTGACAGTTCGCCTCGAATGTCCGCATGGCGTCATCCACGTTCGCCAAGGCAAGACGGCGAGCGCACAGCGCAGCCTGCCCCTCACTCCGCGTGCGGCTGAGATTCTACAGCGGCGCAAGAAAGAGGTGGAGGCAATGCCGAAGAAATCCGCGTTTGTGTTTCCGGGTGCTGGCAATTCGGGACATATCGTTTCGCTACAGCACCCCCATGAGGATGCAATCGCGGATGCCAAGCTAGAGCCTTTCGAGTTCTACTGCTGGCGTCACACGTTTGGGACACGGGCCGCACAGTCCGGCATGGACCGTTTCACTCTCGCCCGACTCATGGGACACAGTTCGCCCGCCGTGGCGGCCCGCTACTACGTCCATGTTACAGAGACGCACGTCGCCGCTGGGTTCGGGAAGTTTGTGGAATACCAGACGCGTAACGTTGCGGAAGGGATTGCAGCCGCGTTTCCAGAGGCAAGCGATGCCGTTCAATAGGAGGCTTTTTGGTTTTGTGGTACACAAGACGGTGTACAGAGTGGTCGGAACAGGCCGTAACTAGCTGAGGGTATTAGCTAAGTAGTAAGATTCTCAATCTTCAAACCCGGTTCGATTCCCGGTAGCGCTACCAACTATCATCTAAGCCGCTTGGTTCAGCGGCTTTTCTTTTTTCTCGCAAAAGGTGCTGACGCTTTTTTGGGGCTCTTGACGGCAAAGTGTGGTGCAAAA
>Ga0116125_1001273_pt1 | contig 11084 bp, 10 predicted proteins | sample June2015DPH_16_1_2_FD_89729 | JGI IMG/M metagenome (GOLD analysis project Ga0116125, IMG submission 89729) | Peatland microbial communities from SPRUCE experiment site at the Marcell Experimental Forest, Minnesota, USA - June2015DPH_16_10 | ecosystem: Environmental > Terrestrial > Soil >...
CAATCGCTGCCGACTCAGATGTGCAGACGATCTTCAGCGCGGGAAATGGTAGTAGACATCTTGTTTGGAGGGAATCGGCACGCCGTTTTTGGATGCGGGGGTGAAGTGCCATTTTTCCAGCGCGGCGAGCACCCTTTGATCGATGGACGGGCCGAGGCTTTGAACCACTATCTTCTGGACAATGGTTCCAGTCTCGTCGATAGTAATCTCGACGATGACGTCGCCTTCAAGACCCGCCGCATCGGATCCGAACACAGGGTCAGGAGACACCACCGGCAGTGCGGGTCGAATTTCTGGGCCGGCAAAGCTTCCGTACGAGAGCGATCCATACAGCGATCCGGCCGCGGGACCGCCGGGACGAGCAGACGCGGTCTCGTTCCCAACCTCCAACTTCGGGGACGGCGGGTCCATCCGATGTGCGCTTTCTTTTTTTGCGGGGCGCTTCCAGGTGAGCCGCGGCTTCGGTTGGTCCTGCGCAACTCCGGAGTCACCTCCGAAATAAATGCGAGTCAGGGAACCGCCGGATTGGCCTCTCACCACCGAAGATGGAGCCACGAAGATCGGGGTCGGGCTGTGCAGAAGCCATCCCAGAAACAGAAAGTGCAGCACCAAGGAAACGCTGAGCGAGGTAGCCTGACGTTTCGGAATGCCGGGATATAGTTGCGTGAACATGGGCCACTACGGGCTGGTTTCCTCTATTCTACTCACTCTTTGGCTAAAATGAGCAAGGCGATTGTCGGTGCCGAACCGGAACTTGCTTGCAATGGGGCTGGTAGTAAGCACTCCCATCTTGCGCTCTACGCATCTACAATGGTTTGCATCTATAAGGCGGCAGCCTGAATCAACATAACGTTCAAATATTGGGCTGCGTATGCCCCTGACTACTATCTATGAACGACCTCAGTCCGAGGAAACCATTGCGGCACAAGAGGATACCTTTTGCTTGTCGGGCGGTTGCATGTGTTCTGGCCGACTTTCTTCTGTTTTGCCGACCTGCGTTGGGCCAGACGCCGGCGCCGACTCCACAATCTACTTCGTCTTCGTACAGCGGTGGCCAATCGAGCAGCAACCAGTCCAGTAATCCCGGCGCAGCCCTTAGCCAGAGCCCGTTCTCGGGCAGCGTTCCCGAAGGCAAGCCGACGGCGGAGGTGTTGCCGCTTTCCTTCAAGGATGCAATCGATCGCGGATTAAGAAACAACCTTGGCCTTCTGCTGCAGAGTGACACCAGTTTGACGGCCCAGGGAGAAAAGTGGAAGGAACTCAGCGAACTGCTGCCGCACGTGAGTGCCTTAGTCAACCAAAGTGTCGAGCAAATCGACTTGGCGGCTGAGGGATTCCGCTTCAACTTTCCCGGGATACCTAACGTGGTCGGCCCAATCGGAGTCTTCCAAACTGGTGTCTACCTGACGCAGTCAGTGTTCGATTATCATGCCATCCAGCGTAAACGGGGCGCTTCGTACAATGAGAAAGCGGCACAGTACTCTTTGAAAAACGCTCGCGAGTTGGTGATTCTTGCAGTCGGGAACTCCTATCTGGTGACGCTCTCCGGGGCGGCCCGAGTGGCCACGGCACAGGCCGATGTAACGACTGCGCAAGCCCTATACGACAAGGCTGCGGACCAGCAGAAAGCGGGAGTGAGTCCGGCCATCGATACGCTTAGGGCGCACGTAGAGCTGCAGACCCGGCAACAAGAATTGATTGTGGCCCGGAATGATTATGCGAAACAGAAACTGACATTAGCGCGGGTTATCGGGCTGCCTCCGGGGCAGGAGTTTAATCTGACCACTGCGGCTCCGTACGAGCCGTTAGCTACTTTGCCTTTGGAGCAGGACTTGCAGCGTGCATATGCATCACGGCCGGACTATTTGGCGGCGGCGCAGCAGCTGCGGTCGGCGGAGGAATTTCGCCGGGCGGCCACGGCGGAGCATTATCCTTCTCTCGATATCGCGGGAGATTACGGAGCGGCGGGCATCCGTCCGGGCAGTTCGCACGGCGTATTCGAAGTGGGAGCGACGTTGAATATCCCGATCTTTGCCGGCGGAAGAACCCATGCGGATGTTATCGAGGCGGAAGCCACACTGCGCCAGAGCCGCCAGCAATTGGAGAACTTGCGCGGTCAGATTGACTACGAGGTCCGCAGCGCCCGTCTCGACCTAAACTCGGCAGCGGAACAGGTCGAGGTAGCGCGCAGTTCGGTCGATCTCGCGAAGCAGACGCTCGAGCAGGCACAGGACCGGTTTACCGCCGGCGTGACCGACAACCTGGAGGTGGTTCAGGCGCAAGACGCTCTGGCATCAGCCCAAGAGACCTACATCTCCAGCCTCTACTCCCACAACCTGGCCAAGATCTCACTGGCCAAGTCTGTGGGCTTTGCCGAAGAGGGGGTCAGGCAATACCTTCAGAATCAAAGTAAGTAAAATCAGGTACGGAAATCATGGCAGAAAATACAGAGACGGTGGCGAAAGAAGATCAGCCGAAAGCGCAGCGGCCTGTGGGTCAGCCGGCGCCATTACCCGCGTCGGACAGGGATCTTCGCTGGAAGAGCTTTCGAGCCGGCAATCCCCGATTCCGCGTGTTTCTCATTGTCGGAATCGTGGTGCTGCTGGTGGTCGGATTTTTTCTGTGGCGCTACTTCGCAAGCTACGAAGATACGGACGATGCACAAATCGACGGCCACTTGAACTCGATCAGCGCCCGGGTTTCGGGACATGTTTTAAAGCTCCTGGTCGAAGATAATCAGTACGTGCCGATGGGCACGCCACTGATCGAGATTGATCCTAAGGACTATCAGGTCGCGCTCGATAAGGCCAAGGCAGATTATGCGGATGCCGTGGCTACGGCCGACGCCGCGCGGGTCAATGTGCCGATCACATCGGTGAACACCACCAGCCAAACCTCCAGCGCGCAGGCCGATGTGGAGAACGCAACCGCAGGAATCGCAGCGGCGCGCCAGCAATATTCGGCAGCGCAAGCGCAACTGGTGGAGGCGGAAGCCAACAACGTGAAGGCGCAAAACGATCTGGTGCGCTACAAACAACTAGTCGATAAAGAGGAAATTTCGCAACAACAATATGATCAAGCCGTGGCCGCAGCCCACGCAGGCACTGCAGCGGTGGATGCGGCTCGGGCCTCGGCATCCGCCGCCGACCACCAAGTCCGGCAAGCACAAAGCAGGCTGGCACAAGCTCAGGCGAACCTTCGTGCAGCCTCTACCGGACCGCAGCAAATTGCCACCATTCAGGCGCGTGCACAATCGGCCGAGGCCCAGGCCGAAACCAAGAAAGCTGCGTTGGATCAGGCCGAATTGAATCTGGGATACACGGTTATTGTCGCGCCTGTAAACGGGGTCGTCACCAACCGCACGGTGGAAGTTGGACAAAATGTTTCGATCGGCCAGGAACTGATGAAAGTGATCAATCTCGACGATATCTGGGTGACCGCGAATTTCAAAGAGACTCAACTCAAACACATGCAGGTCGGCCAGAGAGTTACAATCCACGTCGACACGAATGGCAAGGACTACAACGCTCACGTGCAGAGCATCGCCGGAGCAAGCGGCGCGATCACGAGTTTGTTGCCTCCGGAGAATGCGACGGGCAACTACGTCAAAGTGGTGCAACGCATTCCAGTGAAGATTACGTTCGACCCTGGTGAGACCAAAGAGCACGTGCTACGTCCAGGGATGTCGGTTGAGCCCAAGGTCTGGGTGAAATAAGAATCGGAAAAAGTTAATGTACCGCATCATTACGGTCGAACGCGAATACGGAAGCGGAGGCGGTGAGATTGCCTGCGAACTTGCCAAACGGCTCGGCTGGAAGGTCTGGGATCACGCTTTAACGGAAGAGATTGCCAAAGTCGCAAATGTGGAGTGTTCGACAGTCGAACGCTGCGAGGAGCGCGTCGACGGCACTTTTCAGCGGTTGGTTAAGGTTTTCTGGCGCGGCAGCTACGAGCGCAGCATACCGCTTCCTGGAGCGGAGACATTCGACACCGACCGCTTTGTGGCCGTGGGTCAGCAGGTCATGGAAAAAGTCGCCCTGGCGGGCAATTGTGTGATTGTGGGCCGAGGCGCGCCATACTTTCTACGTCTGCGGGCGGACGCGTTCCATGTTTTTCTTTATGCACCCCACGCGGAGAAGCTCAATCGATTGGTGAAAGTCGGCAAGAGCGTTAAAGAAGCGGACGAGTTACTGGACACGATCGACCGCGATCGAATCACATTCGTAAAGCGCTACTTCAATGCCGACTGGCCTACGCGTTGCCTTTACCACTTGATGATCAACACGGCGGTCGGAAATGAGAATGTCATCTCCACAATCCTGAATACGATGCGCTCTTTGGAGCACGCACCGGTCAGCGTTTAGCGATTCCGCTTATCCAATTCACAAATCCATGCCTTCACTTATCGAGCGAGCAGGACGGGCGATTACGCTCGCGATTATTGTTGGGAATAGAGAGATCGCCTGAGAAACTCTCCGGCACCGGTACGTCCTACAAACTTGTCTCCCTCTACGATCACGCGGCCGCGGGAGAGTACAGCATCGGGCATGCCAGTTACCTCGATGCCTTCGAACATCGAATAATCGACGCGCATGTGATGAGTTTGTGCGCTGATGGTGTGCTTGCGATCGGGATCGAAAATCACCAGGTCGGCATCGCTGCCTATCGCGATTGTGCCTTTGCGGGGATAGAGGCCGAAAAGTTTCGCGGGCGTTGTGGAGACCAGTTCCACAAAACGGTTCACGCTAAAGCGGCCTTGAGCGACGCCACCGGAATAAATGAGGCTCATGCGGTGCTCAATGCCAGGGCCACCGTTTGGGATTTTCGTGAAGTCGTCACGGCCGAGTTCCTTTTGTTCCTTGAAACAGAATGGGCAATGATCGGTCGAAACTACCTGTAGGTGATCCCGCTTCAGTCCACTCCAAAGCTTTTCCTGATGCCACTTCTCGCGCAATGGCGGCGTGAAAACGTATTTTGCGCCTTCGAATCCGGGGACATCGAAATTGTCGATGGAAAGATAAAGGTACTGCGGACAAGTCTCGGCATAGACGGGTAGACCGCGATCGCGAGCCTCGCGTACTTTTTCCAGCGCATCGTTGCAGCTCAAGTGCACAATGTAAACAGGCGCTCCAGCCATCTCTGCAAGGGCGATAGCGCGTGACGTGGCCTCAGCTTCGGCGGTGGTTGGGCGCGTCAACGCGTGATATTTCGGAGCTTTTTTCCCTTCGGCCAGTGCCTGCTGCACGATCACGTCAATGGCGCTGCCGTTTTCGGCGTGCATGCAGACGAGGCCTCCATTCTTTGCCGTCGCCCGGAGCGCTTTGAAGATGCTGCGATCGTCGAGCATGAATACGCCGGGATAAGCCATGAACAGCTTGAAACTGGTGACGCCTTCACGGACGAGAGCATTCATTTCTTCGAGCTGCGCGTCCGCCAGGTCGGTAATGATGCAGTGAAACGAATAATCAGTGACGGCTTTGCCCGATGCTTTTTTCATCCAGGTGTCGAAAGCGGTTCGTAGCGTCTGGCCTTTGTACTGAATGGCGAAGTCGATCAGAGTCGTCGTCCCTCCAAAGGCCGCGGCTCTGGTGCCGGTTTCGAAATCATCGGCGCTGTTGGTGCCTCCGAAGGGCATGTCGAGGTGAGTGTGAACATCGATTCCTCCGGGCAAGACGTACTTCCCGGCGGCGTCGATAATTTTCGTAGCATTGTCGCGAGGAAGGCTTTGGCCGATAGCCGTGATCTTGCCGTCGCTAATGGCGAGGTCGCTCGCGTAAGTGTCGACGGCCGTGACTAGGCGTCCGTTTGTGATGATGGTGTCAAAGCCCATCGGTTCCTCCCTCGAAGCAGAGAACGCATTTTATGCTAAACTGCGACACCTTGGGACAGCGATTGTGCTAGTGACAGCCATTCCGGAAAGCCAAAATCGATAAGCACAGAGATAACGGAGGTTCACAAAGGAGGTCACATGCAATTTGGCATCACGATAAAACCCGACATGCCCGTGGAGCGCATCGTTGCCCTCACGCGGCAGGCAGAAGCATCGGGTTTTCACTACGGCTGGATCTTCGATTCTCACGTCCTGTGGCTGGACCCTTACCCGCTGCTCACGCTGATGGCGAGCAACACAAAGAACATGCGGCTCGGCCCGTGCGTTACCAATCCCGCGACACGTGACATCACCGTGACGGCGAGTCTGTTCGCCACGCTGAATCTGATTTCGGGGAATCGAATGCAGCTCGGCATCGGGCGCGGAGACAGTTCGCGCCGGGTGCTGGGCAAGAAGCCGGTTGGGGCGGGCGATCTGGAACGGGCGGTAAAAGCATTTCGCGAGCTGACCGCAGGACGTGAGATTGATTATGAAGGTCAGCCTACGCGGCTTTCCTGGGCGAAGGGATCTCCGCCGGTTTGGATTGCCGGATACGGGCCCAAGGTGCTGGACTTAGCAGGAAGAGTTGCGGACGGAGTAATTTTGCAATTCGCTGATCCCGATTTGATCGCGTGGTGTCTTGGTTTTGTGAAGAAAGGCGCTGAGCAGGCGGGACGGGACTGGCACAAAATTGAAGTCATGGCGGCTGCGCCGGTGTGGATGTCTGACGATCTGAAGCTGGCGCGGGAGCGAGTGCGTTGGTTTCCCGCGTTGGTTTCAAATCATGTAGTGGATTTGATCTCGCGTTACAAGCCAGAAGAATTGCCGTCGGCATTGACTGCGTTTGTGCGCAACCGAGGTGGGTACGATTACCAGCATCATTGTGAAGTGGAGAGCAGCAATGCGAACTTCGTTTCGGATGACGTTGTGGATAGATTTTGTCTGGTTGGACCGCCCGAGGCGCATCGGGAAAAACTGCGCAAGTTGGCCAGCGTGGGAGTGACGCAGTTTAATGTGTATCTCATGTGCGGCGAGGAAGAAGACACACTCGAACAGTACAAGAAAGAAATATTGCCTGCGTTCCGATAGGCCGTCTAGCTTGGGTAATCCGGAGGAATTCGTTTTATACTTCGGTGCATGGAACCGATCATCAAAGGCGCTATCCCAGTTTTGCCTGCGGCTGATACTACTGAGTCTCTGAAATGGTGGACCGAAGTTTGCGGTTTCAAGGAGACGTTTCGCGACAGCACTCCGCCAACCTATGCAGGGATCAACCGCGGCGATGCTTACCTGCACATCGCCGGGATGGACGACAAAGCATTCGCCCGCAAAATCGGCGACCAGACCATGGTCCGCCTCGCTGTCCAGGGTATTGAGGCGATGTATGCTGAATACCAGCGACGCGGAGGCAAGGTGCATCCTAACGGCCCATTGCAAACCAAGCCCTGGGGCACGAAAGAATTCGGCGCGATTGACCCCAATGGGGTGTGCGTGACGTTCCAGGAATAAGGGTGCCCCACTAGGTAGCTCACTACGCCACCTCTCCTGCGGGTATCTCCGGTTCTCTCTGGTAAATCGCCATCAATGCGTAATAGACCACGAACGAAACCGCAAAACCTACGAACCAGGAATAATCGTAGAGCGTCCGCAACGTCGGAACGACTAATCCCACCAGGGCTGTTCCTGCGCCCGCTGCCAGCGCGGCTATAGCGAGCCAGTTGAAGCCGCGCGAATATTCATAGGCGCCTCCGCGCAAGTAGAGGTCGTCGAGCAGCAGCACTCGCCGGCGCACCACAAAATAATCGCAGATCATGATGCCGGCAACCGGCCCGAGGAATGCGGCGTAACCGCCGAGCCATCCAAAGATCATGGTTTTGTAGTTTCCCAGCAATTTCCATGGCATCATCGCGATCCCCATGAAGCACGTGATTACTCCTCCGGTGCGGAAACTGATCTTGCGTGGCCACAAGTTGGAAAAGTCATTGGCTGGAGAGACTACGTTGGCACCAATATTCACATTGAGGGTAGCCAGAAGAATCGCCAGCAACGAGATAACGACTGCGACCGGCGAATGAAACTTGCTCAGCAGTTGCACCGGGTCCCAAATTGCGGTTCCGTAGATGACTACGGTCGCCGAAGCGACGAGGATTCCGATCAGCGAATAGAGTGTCATCGTGGTCGGCAGAGCGAGCGCCTGTCCGATCATTTGTTGACGCTGGCTGCGGGCGAAGCGCGTGAAGTCTGGAATATTGAGCGAAACGGTGGCCCAGAATCCCACGGTGGCATTCAACGCGGGAACCAGGAACTTGAGGAAATCCGGGAAGGTCGCAAACCGCGAAGGAGCCGCAAGCATGGGGCCGAACCCGCCTGCGCTACGGTATGCCCAGGCTAGCAGAAGAAGTCCCACTGCCAATAAGACTGGTGCGCTGATGCCTTGTAGGACGCGAATGTATTCGACGCCTTTGAGAATCACGGCGAGATTGATGAGCCAAAACGCCAGAAAGCAAACCGCTGTGCTGTAGGGATAATTTCTCCAGCTGGGAAACAAAGTTGCGAGCAACATGCTTACCGCTTCTCCGCCGATCCAGGTTTGAATGCCAAACCAACCGCACGCCACCAAAGCACGCAAGACCGCGGCTACGTTCGCTCCGAGCACTCCGAACGAGGCACGAGCCAGCACTGGAAAAGGAATTCCATAACGTGCGCCGGGATGCGAGTTCAATAACATCGGAATCAGAACGATGGTGTTGCCCAGAAATACCGTGGCCACGGCCTGCTTCCAGTTCATTCCTCCCTGAATCAGGCTCGCCGCCAGCATGTAAGTAAGAATATTGACCGACATCGATACCCAGAGCGCGGCATAGTTGTACGTTCCCCAGTGTCGGTGCTCCGCGGTGGCCGGCGCCAAGTCGGAATTGTAGAGCGGGCTAGTTTCGATTCGGCTTGCTGTCATGATAGTCAGTCGGCTGCGAGGGTCTGCCCGGTCTGCGCGGTTAGCGGACCATACGTTTCCGGTCGGCGGTCGCGGAAAAACTGCCAGACTTTTCGTACTTCCGCGATCATATCGAGGTCGAGGTCGGCGACCAGGACTTCATCTTTATCACGGCTGGCTTGAGCGAAGATCTTGCCGCGGGGATTGCAGAAGTAGCTCTTGCCATAAAATTCTCCGATGTTCCACGGCTTCTCCGTGCCAACCCGGTTGATCGCGCCAACGAAATAACCGTTGGCTACGGCGTGCGCAGGTTGCTCAAGCTCCCACAGGTACTCTGAAAGTCCAGCGACCGTCGCCGAGGGATTGAAGACGATCTCTGCGCCGTTGAGGCCCAGGATGCGCGCGCCTTCTGGGAAATGACGGTCGTAACAGATGTAGACTCCGACCGCAGCGTACTTGGTTTTGAAAACGGGATAGCCCAGATCGCCAGGCGTGAAATAGAACTTTTCCCAAAATCCGGGATGCACGTGAGGGATGTGATGCTTGCGGTACTTGCCGAGGTAACTGCCATCCGCGTCGATGACGGCGGCAGTGTTGAAATACATTCCCGGCATTTGCTCCTCGTAGACGGGAACTACGATTGCCATGCGATGTTTCGCCGCGAGCTTCTGCATCAGCTTGGTTGTGGGCCCATCTGGAACTCGTTCCGTAAGCTCGTACCAGCGAATATTCTGCTCTGCGCAGAAATACGGTCCGTAAAACAGCTCCTGCAAGCAAAGTATTTTTACCTTTTGCTTGGCCGCACGTTCGATAAGCTTGAGATGCTTGTCGATCATAGCTTTTTTAATTTGTGGTAGTGAGCGGTCGCTTGTCAGCACGTTACCTGCCTGGATCAGGCCACAGCGCACGATTCGGGACATGGATGCACCTCGACGAGAGGGTAAATATATCAGAGGTGGCGGGCTCGGTTTATCCTTTTGTGGCTGTCGCCTTAGACGAGACAGAATTTCGGGCGCTGGTGTAGCCAGGTTTAATTAGCGAATAGATGATTTCGCAGCGTTGCTTGTACGGCAAGAAGGCGCTCTTCATCGCGTTGATTGTGATTTTTTCAAAATCATCGAGGGTCAAGCCAAAAGTGTCGGCGGCAGCTTCGAATTCCTGGGTCATGGAAGTATCGCTCATCAAGCGATTATCGGTGTTGAGGGTGACGCGAAATTTCTCCTGATAGAAAATCCTGAAAGGATGCTCGGCCAAGCTGGGAGCGGCTCCGGTGTGGACGTTGCTGATCAGGCAAATCTCCAGCGGAATTCGCTTGTCGAGAACATATTGCGCGAGGTCGCCTAACTTTACTGCTCGACCGTCGGCGATAGCGATGTCTTCGATCAGGCGCGTCCCATGCCCAATGCGATGCGCTCCGCAATATTGAATGGCCTGCCAGATAGATTCCTTGCCATAGCCCTCGCCGGCATGAATGGTGATATTGAAATTCATTCGTTGAATGTAATGAAAAGCGTCCACATGCTTCTTCGGCGGGTAGCCGCCCTCTTCACCCGCCAGATCGAAGCCGACAACACCGCGGTCGCGAAAATCGACGGCCAGCTCCGCCATTTCGAGGGAGACGTTCATGTTGCGCATAGCACAGATGATCAATCCTGAGGGAACTCCGAAGGCCTTTCGACCGCGCTCTAATCCCTTCAAAACGGCGGAGACAACCTGTTGATGAGTCAATCCTTTTTTGGTGTGAAAGACTGGTGCAAAACGAGTTTCGAAGTAGACCACGCCGTCGTTGCTCAGGTCCTCGACCTGTTCATAGGCCACGCGCTCGAGCGCCTCATCCGTCTGCATCACCGCAATAGTATGTGCGAAACCTTCGAGATATTTCGCGAGACTCCCCTTGTTGGCGCCTTGATGGAACCATGCACCCAACGCCTGGGGATCGTTGGTCGGAAGCTTTAGATATTTCGCGGTTTTGGCCAGTTCGATGACAGTCTGAGGTCGGAGCACGCCGTCCAAATGTTCATGGAGAAGTACCTTGGGCAAAGTTCGCAACGAGTCTTTAAAATTCATCGAAGGCTCCGCCTCCGTGGCGTCCTACGCCGGAAGATAGACTGCCGTCAGCAATCCTAAACTTAGGATGAACCGAGTGCCACAACATATTCCGGCAACTTTTCGAAGCGAACAGGCTCAATTTGGCGATGGCATGACGCCGAACTCGCCTCCGGCTGGTTTCGCCGGAGGACGGCCTTTCCAGCTAAGCTTGACGGGTTGTGGTGCGACTGTTAG
>Ga0116125_1001275_pt1 | contig 11074 bp, 9 predicted proteins | sample June2015DPH_16_1_2_FD_89729 | JGI IMG/M metagenome (GOLD analysis project Ga0116125, IMG submission 89729) | Peatland microbial communities from SPRUCE experiment site at the Marcell Experimental Forest, Minnesota, USA - June2015DPH_16_10 | ecosystem: Environmental > Terrestrial > Soil > Wetlands...
AGGATCAAGGCGTCTCCTTCATGGTCATGGAGTACTTGGACGGCCTCACCCTGAAGCACCGCATCGCAGGCCGCCCCCTGGACACCGAAACCGTGCTCTCGCTCGGCATCGAGATCACCGACGCGCTCGACGCCGCTCATTGTCAGGGTATCATCCACCGCGACATCAAACCGGGAAACATCTTCATCACCAAGCGTGGTCACGCCAAGATTCTCGACTTCGGTTTGGCCAAGGTCGTTCCCATCACCGGTTCCTCCAGCCAATTCTCCGACGACCACACGCAGTCGGCCACCATGAATGACGACCACCTCACCAGCCCGGGCACGGCTCTGGGAACAATCGCGTACATGTCACCGGAGCAGGCCCGCGGCAAAGAACTCGACGCGCGTACCGACTTGTTCTCGTTCGGCGCGGTCCTCTACGAGATGACTACCGGAGCGTTGCCCTTCCGCGGGGATACCTCCGCCGTCATCTTTAACGCGATTCTGGAACACGATCCGCTTCCCGCCATCCGCCTGAATCCTGACCTTCCCCCCAAGCTGGAAGAGGTGATCAACAAGGCTTTGGAAAAAGATCGCGAGCTGCGTTACCAAAGCGCAGCAGAGATTCGCGCCGACCTCAAGCGTCTGCGGCGAGAGTCCGAATCGCGCCGAGGCGTACATAGTGCTTCTGGATCGGCCTCCGCTGCCACCACGGATTCTTCCTCCGCCAGCTCAATTACTGCGACTGGCAGACGCTCCGCCTCGGATGCCGCTCCTGCCGCCGCCGCCGCCGCTCCAGCACAGTCCTCCAGCCGTTCCGCGATTGCACTCCCGGTTACAGCGAAGAAGATGGCTTGGCCGGTTGCAGCAGCAGTCGTCTTCATAGTCGCAGCAATCGCAGGCTTTTTTATCCTGCGCTCGCGTTCCACTCCGCACCTTACGGAAAAAGACAGCGTCGTCCTCGCCGAGTTCACCAACACCACTGGCGATCCGGTTTTCGACGGCACGCTGCGCCAAGGCCTATCGTCGCAATTGGAGCAGTCGCCCTTTCTCAACTTGCTTTCTGATGAGCGTATCGCACAGACGCTCACGTTGATGTCCCGGCCTAAGGATGCTCGCCTCACGCACGAACTCGCCCGCCAGGTCTGCCAGCGCACGGCCAGCGCCGCCGACATTGAAGGGTCCATTTCTTCTCTGGGCAGCGAATATGTTGTTGGTGTGAAAGCGGTCAACTGCCACAACGGGGACGTGCTCGCCAGCCAGCAAGCGACCGCCAGCAGCAAGGAGCAGGTTTTAAAAGCCCTCGCCGAGGTCGCGACGAAGCTGCGCGAGAAATTAGGGGAATCGCTGGCGTCGGTGCAAAAGTACGACACGCCCGCCGAGAACGTGACCACTCCATCGCTCGAGGCTCTGCAGGCTTACGGCCTGGGCTACCAGGCTCATGTGATGAAGAATGATTCCGCGGCTGCCATTCCGTTACTCCAACGTGCAATCAGCCTGGATCCCAATTTCGCAATGGCTTATGCGGAGCTGGGCACGAATTACAGCAACGCGGGAGAGATCGCGCGTGCCGCCGAAAGTACTCGCAAGGCCTACGAACTGCGCGAGCGCGTCAGCGAGCGCGAAAAGTTTTACATCGTCTCCCACTACGAATTCTTTGTCACCGGAAACCTCGAGGCGGCTCGCAGGTCCTACGAACTTTGGGCCCAGACCTACCCCCGCGACCCTACTCCTCCCGGAAACTTGAACAGCATCTACAGCGATCTCGGCGAATACGATAAAGCTCTCGGCGCCGCGCTCCAGGCTATGAAACTCGGCCCCGGAAGTGGAATCTCTTACGCGAACCTCATCATCTCGTATCTGCTGGTCAATCGCCTGGATGAAGCCCGCGCCACCGCCGAAGAGGCCCGCGCCCGCAATCTGGATAATCCTCTGAACCACATTAATGTTTACAGCATTGATTTTCTGCAACACGATACCGCCGGCATGGAGCGCGAGGCAGCCTCACTCATGGGCCAGCCGGGGCTCGAAGACGCCATGCTGTACCAGGAGTCCGATACCGCTGCATATGCCGGACAATTTTCCAAGGCGCGCGAGTTGACGAGACGCGCCGCCGAGTCCGCCCGGCGCGCCGACGAGAAGGAAACTGCTGCCGGCTATCAGGCCGAAGCCGCGCTGCGCGAGGCGCTCGCCGGCAACTTGAGCCTGGCCCGCCAGCAAGCCCAGGCCGCTGTCTCTCTCTCAAATGGAAAAGATGTTTCAGCCGTATCGGCGATTTCTCTGGCTCTTGCGGGCGATGCCTCTCGGGCTGCCCGCCTGGCCACTGATCTCGCCCAGCGTTTCCCGGATGACACCATCGTTCAATTTAACTATCTGCCTGCCATCCGGGCCGCCACTGCTCTTCAAGCCGGCAACGCCACCCGGGCCATCGAAGCGCTTGCTCCAGCTGCTCCCTACGAACTTGGTTCTCCCGCGCAGAGCTTCAGCTTCGCCCTATACCTCGTTTACTTGCGCGGTAACGCTTATCTGGCAACTCACCAAAGCGCCTCAGCCGCAGGCGAGTTCCAAGAAATTCTCGACCACTACGGCGTCGTCGGAAACGAGCCCATCGGCGCGCTGGCGCACCTGGGACTGGCTCGTGCGTACGCACTCTCTGGCGACGCTCCCAAAGCGAGAATCACCTACCAGGATTTCTTGGCCCTTTGGCAAAACGCCGATCCCGATCTGCCGATCTTTAATGAGGCCAAGACCGAATATGCCAAGCTGAAATAAGCTCATGTAGAGCGGGCGTCCCGCCCAGTTGCCTTTGATCTTCGCTGGTAGCCTCGCCTTCAATCTTTAATTTTGTGTTAAATTCTGCCCCGTCGAATTGACCGCCTTACAGGGCGGCGTTACCCTTCAGGCCTATGAGCCCCGACCTGGATCAACTGCGTCTCGCTTACAAAAAAGCCACCGACGAGTGGGTTGACGCCATTCGCGCCGAAGAAGCTCTGGCCACTCCCGACCATTCCATGATTGCCATGGAGAAATGGGACGACGCCCACTTCCGCGAAGAAGACGCTCACGCCAAAGCCACCGCAGCGCGCGAAGCCTACAAAGATGGCCTTCGCAGCGCCAACTATGGCATCTAAGTGAAAATCCCACCCTTCCAGCAAAGAAGGGTGGGACACTCGGCTAATCATCGTGCTTCGTCTATTTGCCCGGCAGATAACTCAAGTCCGGACGAAACTGGATGATCTCGCTCGATTCTTTCTCGATCGACCGGTCGAAGCGGTCCACAATCGAATCCGCCTCCGCTTGTCCGAACGCTTCCTTGAGCATGTCGCGGAAGGGTTTCACATCCGGCTTGTCCTCAAAGTCCGCCCAGCTCTTGTGCGGAATGGAGAGCACATACGTCCCTGACGTTCCGCCGTTCACCAGTTGGTAGAATCCATAGTTGACCGGCCACTTGGTCTTGATTGCGGCCTCGTGAACCCGTTCAATGCCCGACCGAAAATCCGAGCCTTTCCCGTAACGCACTTGATAAATGGTGATCTCCGAGAACTTCGGCAGCGCCTCGTCTCCGCTTTCGTTGCTCACCTTGGGCATGAAGTCGTAATAGCGAGTCGTGATCGAGTCCACATAGTTCCCAAGAACCTTCTGGAATTCCGCCAGATCTGCTTCGTCGGTGACGACCGGCTTGTCGTAATCCGCCCAATGCTGGTTAAAGTGGCCGACCAGGAATGTTCCCGTATTTTCGCCGCTAAGCGTCACCCATACCAGCAAAGGCAGCGGATCGTTCTGCTGCTTGTGCCATGCCGCCTTCTGCTTGCGCCCCGCCTCGTATTGCGGCACATTCGAGGCCTTCACTTTTTGAAACTCTATGCTGGCCAGAGTCCCCTTCTCCTGCGCGGCCAGCGACCCTGCTACCAACAACACGATTCCCACAGCTGACAGCAGCTGATTGCGTTTCATTGTGTCCTCTTTTCTGTAAGTTGTTTAGGTTTCCCACACGCTAAACCGAGCAAGCGTCCGAGTCGCTCGGCTTGCGAGGTCAAGTTTTCAGTTTTCAGTAACGCCCGAGTGTGGAAGGAAAACCCCGAGCATCCTACACGCTTTCGCGCGGAAAGGGCGAAATATTAGATTTTGGTTTTGTGGCCGAGCAATCCATTGTCACAACGGCGGCTAGAGTCCAGAGGCATATCGTTCCCGGATGAACTCGCCAATGGAGGCGTAAGCCTTACTCAAAGTCCCTTCATCCGGCAAGAACACAATTCGGAAATGCTGCGTCCCCGGCTTCTGACCGAATCCCGAGCCATGCACAACCATCACGTGCTTCTGCCGAATGAGTTCCTTGACGAAGACTTCATCGCTCTCGGGAATGTCAATGCGCGGGAAAGCATAGAACGCTCCACGTGGCGCAACGCAACTCACGCGCGGCGTCGCCTCGCACCACTTCTGCGTCAGATCGCGGCGCGAACGAAGCTTGCGCTGCACTTCTACCAGATGATCCTGTGGACCTTCCAGCGCCGCCTTAATCGCATATTGCTCGGGATGATTGGCGCACAACCGCGCCCGCAGCAGCCGGTGAATGCCCTCTGTATAGGGTTTCACCGCTGCAGCGTCACCAGAGACGATCCCCCAACCAATGCGCCATCCCGGAACCAGATAATTCTTCGACATTCCGCCAAATGTAATGCATGGCACATCGGGCGCAACCGAAGCAAACGCAATGTGCGGAGTATCTTCCAGAATCAGTTTGTCGTAGATCTCATCCGAGAAGACGACCAGATTGTACCGCCGCGCAATCTCCGCAACCTGTTCCAACATCTGGCGCGAGCACAACGATCCCGTCGGATTATTCGGATTGATCAGGACAATGCCGCGGGTCCGCGGTGTGAGTTTGCGTTCGATATCGGCCAGCTCCGGCTGCCACGCATCTTCTTCATTCAGATCGTAAGCATTCAGCGCGATGCCGAGCTTGCACAGCACAGCCGAATACAGGGGATAGTCTGGACTGGGCGTAAGAATATCCTCGCCAGGATTCACCAGCGCGGAAATGCACAGATCGACGGTTTCACTCACACCTGAAGTAACAAACACGTCGCGCACAGTCTTGATGCCCTTACGCGCCGCTTCGCCGCGAATCGCTTCGATCGCTTCCGGAATCCCCGGAGACGGCGCATAGCCATTCTTTCCGTCGCGCATCGCCTCATACACAGCGTTGATGATGTGCGAAGGAGTCTGGAAGTCGAAGTTGAGCGGATCGCCAACGTTCAGCGGAAGAACTTTGTATCCCTGCTGAATGACTTCGTCCGCCACGCAAGCAAGATCGCGAATGGCATAGCGAACGTTATCGAGACGCTTAGCAGCGGTAATCTCGTGAGCTGTAGTAGCTGGAGTCATGAAAGCCTCGCCGCAGCGGACGTGCCGACTGCGGCCCGCGATTCAGATGCAAGAAGGATTCTAACCGCAGAAGCGTGGAGCGTGCAGGGAAAACGGATAGGGAGTGATCTAGTGCGGGCTGAAGCTGATAGAAATATCTTCCACGGTTTGCGCCGGAGCCGGAACGAACTTCCACTTCGTCACCGCGCTGGCCGCGCTCTCGGCCAGGATGGGATTGCCACCAGCCACTTCCACATTCGTCACTTTTCCATCGGGAGCAACCGTGACCTTCAGACGAACCAGGCCTCCGATTTGAGCATGCTTCAGCAGTTCCGAGTATTCCGGCTTTACCGTGACCAGCACTCTGCGATCGGATTTTGCGGTTTTTTGGGCCGGTGCAGCGGGCGCGAATCCGCAGAGGATGCAGAGCGTTAGAATCGCCGAGGCGGAAATTCCCTTAGCGCTTCCGGCGGTTTGTGAAATGAGACGATCGAGCAAGACGGACCCACGACAAAGCAGACGGATTCAACCCCAAGCACTTTGCGTACGTTAGGTCACGAAAGCGTAGGGAACAAGATTACCAAGGTACTTTGTGTTCTATTCGTTCTTTGCCGCTCCGGTCAGTGCAGTGATCAAGTTCGGACCCGTCGGACTGCCCCATCCCGTCACCAGGTCATATCCCGTCACCGCTGTGTACTTTCCATTGTTGCCGCTCACGATGTCGTGGAAGTCGCTGTCGTAACTCGATCCCACCCCAATCGCGTACAAAGCCGGATTGAGGAAGCCGAGTGTCGATCCACCATTGACCACGAGCTGTTCATTCGCCATCGCGATGAGGCCGGCCCACTGCGGAGCGGCGTAACTGGTTCCTCCATTTCCTCCGCTGCAGCCGCCGTCGTAACAACTGTATTGGTTGGTATTCGCTTCCGCCGCTACGTCGGGATAATTGCGCAAAGTCTTCGATCCATGATTCAACTTGGTAATCACTCCCGAGAGCTGCTGATAACTGGGGATCGGAACTTTGTTCTTCGAAGGACTACCCGCACTCCCGCTCCAGCCAGTCTCCGCTCTCCACGCGCCCCCTGGGCCGCTCGTGGTCAGGTCCGTCCCACCTACAGCCGTAATGTAAGGATCATCCGCCGGCCAGACCACGTCACCCGGAGTGCCGGAACCACTGTCGCCGGTGGCTACGAATACACTCTGGCCCTGCACAGCCATTTCCTTGAAGATCGGATCCAGGCTGCTCTCATCATCGCTCCATCCCCAGGAGCAGCTCAGTTGCTTGGCGCTATTGTCCGCCGCCATCCGGTTAAAAATGGAGACGTCTTTGTTTCCCACGTAAACCAGGACCTCCTTCAGACCGGGAGCCATGGAGATTGCCATCTCGATGTCTATGACTTGTTCGCTGTCATCACAGGAACTCGGCGGGCAGCTCAGACTCGCCCCATTCAGCGATACCCCGCGGACCGGGACCTTGAGCGACTGATTTACTTTGCTGAAGAAAAGCTTTACATCACTAATTTCGTAGCCGGCATATTCTAATAATCCAACTCTCTGACCACCGCCGTTGAGTGGACCGGAACCATAATAGGCCGCCCGCATATCGCTCCCAATAAACTGGCCGCCCGGGCCAGAGCCCGTGGTTTTGCTCGCGCCATTTGGCTGCTCGGAAGATCGAACATTCTTCGCGTGGGGCGATGTGTAGTTGTCCAGGCCCGAGATGTGTAGCAGCGGCACATCGAGATCAACTGTGGGCTCGCGGTCAGGCGCGTAGAATGTGCGGCCCTCGGTGGGATGCTGATAGACGCCCAGAGTCACCTGGAAAGCGCTCTCAATGTTTGCGGCTGGACCCTCGACATCGATGACCATGCGGTTGGCGTGAGTCTCAATCACGGCCAAGTCATTGGCCTGAGCAAAACGTAGCGCCGCCGCGTAATCAGCCTCGGTGGGAGCGAATCTTGCAGTAAATTCCTGCACGCTGAGATATTGGTGGTAGTTCGAGCTTTGCGGATCGTAGGTCTGCCGCAAAAGATCATCAAGCTCCGCTTCATTCCGCAGCGGCAGAGAAATGGCCAGGCTCAGACGCTGCGCGCTTGGAAGATGGCCCACTAACGGCGCAACTCCGCTGGCGACGGCCGCAGGAACGTGGCTCGTCATGATGGGATGCTGCTCTGCCTGCGCCGCAACGGTGAAGAAAACTGTAAACACGCACAATATGGCGGCAAGCCGCGGCAAGGTAACCGATAAGATCTTTTTCATTGGATCATCTCCCCACAGGCTTGGTACTGTACAACGCAAAGGGTAGATGAACAAGCAGAGGATAGTCTCTAGTCGAGGCATGCCGGGGAAAATGCGTTCACCGCAGAAAACGCCGAAAGCGCAAAGAAATCTTTACGTAGTTCCTCTGCGTTCTCAGCGTCCTCGGCGGTGAAGGATCTCTTTAATCTACTCGATCGATCTGCGCTTTTTGCAGCGTGTCCGAGTAATCCACGTAGACTGACTTCCACTCAGTGTAGAAATCAATCGCACCGATGCCGCCCTCGCGGTGGCCATTGCCCGTGGCCTTCGTGCCGCCGAAAGGCAGGTGAACCTCGGCGCCGATGGTGGGCGCGTTGATGTAGGTGATGCCAGCGTCGAGATCGCGAATCGCGGCGAACGCCTTGTTCACATCTTTGGTGTAGAGCGCGGACGAAAGTCCGTACTCGATGCCGTTGGCGATCTCGATGGCATCTTCGAGGTCGTCGCAGGGAATGATCGAAACCACGGGGCCAAAGATTTCTTCCTGCGCGATGCGCATCTTTGGATCGACGTCGGTAAATACGGTCGGCTCCATGAACCATCCATACTGATAATCGCCTTTGTCGAGGCGGTTGCCACCGCACATCAGCTTCGCGCCTTCGTTCTGGCCGATTTCCACATAGCTGAGGTCGGTCTGCAACTGCTTTTCGTTCACAGCTGGACCCATCTCGACCGTTTCATCGAGTCCGTTGCCAACTTTCAGTTTCTTGGCGCGCGCCACGTAGCGCTCCACGAACTCGCGATACACCCCCTTCTGCACGATGATGCGGCTGGTCGCCGTGCAACGCTGGCCGGTAGTGCCGAAGCCGCCCCAGAGCCCGCCCTCAATGGCAAGTTCGAGATTCGCGTCATCGAGGACGATCATAGGATTCTTGCCGCCGAGTTCGAGTGAGCAGTGCTTAAAGCTCTTGGCCGCGATGCCGCCCACGATGCGACCTACGGCAGAAGATCCCGTCAACGAAATAGCGCGCACGTCAGCGTGCTCCGCCAGTGGCGTACCCACGTCGGCGCCGAATCCGGTGACGATGTTGACCACACCTTTCGGAATGCCGGCATCGGTGAAAGCGCGCACCAGGTTGAATGTGGAGAGCGGCGTATCCTGCGCCGGCTTGATGACGCAGGTATTGCCGCAAACCACGGCGGGCAGCAGCTTCCAGGAAGAAATCGCCATCGGGAAATTCCACGGCGTGATCATGCCGCAGACGCCGATGGGCTGGCGCACGGCCATGGCGAACTTGTTGGGCAGCTCAGACGGAACGGTGGGACCGAAGAGACGCCGCCCCTCGCCGGCGTTGTAGTAGGCGGCGTCAATCGCTTCCTGCACGTCGCCGCGAGTTTCGTTGAGCACCTTGCCCATTTCGCGAGTCATATCGCGGGCATGCTCTTCTTTGCGTCCGATAAGAATCTCCGCGGCGCGGAAAACCATCTCGGCGCGGCGCGGCGCGGGCACAAGCCGCCACTTGGCGAACGCGCGCTTGGCCGCGTCCACAGCGGCCTCAACATCTGCCTTGGCCGATTTCTGAAAGATGCCTACTACATCGCGCGTGTCGGCAGGATTGCGATCCTCAAACGTTTCGCCCGTCGAGGATTCCACCCACTCGCCGTCGATGAAATTCTTGAAAACTTTGGTCGGGTTGTAGCCCAGCGTGGCCGGGGAAGCCAGTGTGTCGGTCGCCATAATGTCTCCTTATGAATGCCTGAATATTGATGCTACAGCCGGCATGGAAGGTGCGGCAAGGGATGGAGGTTCGAGCCTTCATCGGGCTGGACAGATCGATATGGCAGCGCTATCTTTCGACCATGTTCAAAAGCGATGCCGGGGCGGAGAGGAAGTATTGGGCCCATAGTAAGGCGAAAGGGAAGAACCGATTCATCTGGCGGGAGGGAGTGATGCCAACCCTCCTGACTTGGATTGTCGTGGTGCCAGTCGTGGAGGTCATCGGAGGCCGTGCGCATTCATTCTCTCTGCGGACGACCGTCTTCATCGGCGTAATCATGCTTCCTATCATGCTATTCGGGGGGTACTTGACCGGGAGCTGGAGATGGAAAGACTTAGAGAAGAAATACCCTGAATAGCTTTCTCGCTTGGGCGAGTCTTGAACCAGAGGTCGACAGGGATTTGATCGTGCCGGTCCTCGTGACTATAGTATAATGACCATGATCGAAAGGATGTCCTGCGATGAAAAAGATGGCGGCGGGTAAGTTCAAGGTTCATTGTCTGGCGATCATGGATGAAGTTCAGTCCAAGCGGGAAGCTGTGTTGATCACCAAGCGTGGGAAGCCGGTGGCCAAGCTGGTGCCTGCGGGCGAAGATAAAGGTAAGGACGAAATTTTCGGCTTTATGGCGGGCAAGATCAAGATTGTTGGCGACATTGTTTCTCCTGCATTTTCTCCAGAAGACTGGGGTGACCTTTATTGATTCTGCTCGATACGCACGTGGTGATCTGGCTCGCCGATGACGAGACTCGAATCTCGAAAAAGGCAGAAGCGGCCATCGTTGAAGCGCGCCGGGCCGGAGATGGTCTCGCCATCTCCGGGGTCACTCTTCTCGAGTTGGCCATGCTCTCCAGTAAGGGCCGCATCGAACTGAAGATCAGCCTGGAATCGTTCATGAGCAACGTCGAGAGCCGCTTTATCGTTCTGCCGATTAACGGTCGCATCTGCGTTCAAGCTTTTGATCTGCCCCCGAACTATCCGAAAGATCCGGTGGATCGAATCATTGGAGCGACGGGCATGGTGGAAGGCCTGTCATTGGTCACGGCCGATCGCGCAATCCGAAATTCGCGGGCACTGCCTACAATCTGGTGAGGGGACGTCGCGCCCCAGGCGCTAAAGCGAGATGAGTTCCATTCTTCTCTCCGCGGCACGACTAAAGTCGTGCCCTTCCCAAGAGCATGCTCTCCGGCTTTCTCTTTCCCGCCGAATCTGCTTAAATCAAATAAAGGCACAACCCCAACAGGTTGGTCGTGTTTCAACAATCGTGGTCGACATTCACTCGCATATTCTTCCGGAAGTAGACGACGGATCAAAATCCTGGGAGATCTCCGTCGCCATGTGCCGGATGGCTGCCGCCGACGGCATCACCCACCAGGTCGCCACACCTCACGCCAACGACCGCTATCATTACGACCGCCCGTATCTTCAGGGGCTGGTCGAACACCTGCAACAACTCGTCGGCGATGCTCTTACGCTCAGCCTGGGCTGCGACTTCCATCTCTCCTACGACAATCTGCAGGACGTGCTGGCTAATCCCGCCCGCTATGCCATCGCAGGCACGCACTACATGCTGGTTGAGCTGAGCAACTACAGCGTGCCGCAACAGATTACCGATTGTTTTATGAAGCTCGGGGACTGCGGTGTCACTGCGGTGATCACGCATCCCGAACGGAATCCGATTCTGCGCGAGAGTCCGCAGCGCGTGGTGGAGTGGG